>JACCDH011227874.1_pt1 | contig 40394 bp, 37 predicted proteins | sample 7442481 | NCBI WGS metagenome assembly JACCDH01 (sample SAMN15323433, study PRJNA562643) | freshwater metagenome | isolation source: river surface water | place: USA:Blue River Watershed | collected 2017-08-15 | reverse complement strand
GGTACAAGCGCAATACTGGTGTGAAAACAAAGATTCAGTCAGGTGGTGCCAGAGTAAAACGTTTTCGTCGTGCTGCTAGTCAGCAAAAAACACCTAAATCATTTTTTTAAGATTTTTAAGAGTCTAAGTATCTAACCATGTCACAAAATCAAACACCTGAAGCAGATAAAGAAGACGGAATCCAAGAAACATTCCTGTCTCATTTATTTGAGCTGCGTGATCGCTTGATCAAAGCAGTGGGCGCTTTGTTATTCGTGTTTTTGTGTTTGGTGTATTGGGCGCCAGATATTTTCCATTTGTTCTCTAAGCCATTGCTTGATGCATTACCAAGTGGCGGCAAGATGATCGTGACCGATGTCACAGGTTCATTTTTCGTACCAATGAAAGTCACGATGTTGGTGGCGTTCTTGGGCGCTTTGCCTGTGGTTATGTATCAGTTGTGGGCTTTTATTGCTCCAGGTCTGTATAAGCACGAGCGTCAATTGATCCTACCGATTGTGACCAGCAGTTATTTGTTGTTCATCGCTGGTATGGCATTTGCCTACTTCTTAGTGTTTCCAACTGTGTTTCAGTTCATGGCGCATTACAACGCACCGCTGGGTGCTGATATGGCCACTGACATTGATAAGTATTTGAGTTTTGCCATGACCACGTTCTTGGCATTTGGTTTGACCTTCGAAGTGCCCGTGGTTGTGGTGGTATTGGTGAAGTTGGGCATGGTCAGAATTGCAAAGCTCAAAGAGATCCGCCCTTATGTGATTGTCGGCGCGTTTGTGATTGCCGCGATTGTGACGCCACCAGATGTGTTGTCACAATTATTGTTAGCGGTCCCTCTTTGTATCTTGTATGAATTGGGTATTTTTATCGCTAGATTCTATGAGAAGAAGTTGGATCCTGCAGAAGAGGCTGAGGAAGCTGCAGCAAATTAATTTACGAATTAAATTGGTTAGAAATATAAAAAGTAAATAGTTAAAAAACTAAGTTATTTAACTTCCACCATTTCAATCAGTTTTTCTAAGCGATAACGTCGCTGTCTTAAATTACCTTCATCCAAACTATTACTGAGTTCAGCATTTGCAAATGCTTTGCTGGCCATCATCAATGCTTTACGTTGTTCGAGTGTTTCAATCAATATAAGTCTTGGCGTTGAGCGGGGTAGCTCTGCTCTGATGTCCACCACTGCACCATGTTCATGTTGAATGGCTGCAATGTCAGTAAGCAGCAATTCTGCTTTTGATAAATTTAATTGATTTGCCACAATCACTCGATGACACATGAGAAGAATTTCTCCGGTGAAGCGATGAGAGTTTTCAATCATTGCTTGAGCAACGGCGCTTGCTAATGGATGCCAATCGTTTGTCTTGGGATTGGCATGACTTTCCATGATTTTAAAAAGCAATTCTTGAGCTTCGGTCACACCTTGTTGTGTGGCATGCCATACCCAATAAGAAGCTTGTAGCCCTTCAACTTCTTCTGATAGTTGTGCACGTTTGCGCCAAAGAGCTGCACCTTTACGGTATTGAGCTTGTGGATGACCTAGGTCAGCCGCTTTATCAAAATATGTGTCGCTGTCTTCAGCGCTGTAGCCAGAGTATTGTGGCATGCGACTAATAAGACCCAGTGCATACCAAGCTTCTCGTTCGCCCTGATTGGCAGCAAGCTTGAGCCAATACACCGCGCGCTTTAAGCGCGCATTGCCTGAATTTATTTTTGAGGCTGTTTGTTCAGTTATTTCTTTTTCTGTGTTACTTGCTGATGAATCGTTTTTATCATTACCAATAACTTCATCAACGGTTGTGTCTAATTTTGCAAGACGCAATCCCATAGCGAGTTGGGCTGGAATGTGGCCCAGCTCTGCAGCAATTTCTAATGCATCAGTATTTTGTAATTGTTGCCATGCTGCCCAGTAAATGGGGAGATGTTCTTGTTGGTGTTTCTTATTGTTGAGTAAGCTCGGTAAGTGCATCTTTAATGCGGGCACCAAGCTGGCATCAATACCTTGATTAAAAGAGAAGCCTAAAGAAAGTAAGCTGCTTAAACCGATGTCATTGGATTGGGTGGCCAATGAGGCAATGATTTTTTTTGAGCGATCAACATCCAATGTGCCTAAGCGACCATCTTGCAAACATTGCGCGAGTAATTTTTTAGCGGAGGCTTGTTCATTGAAAGAAGATAAATCGGCCAGTTCTTCTAAATAGCGATGAGCGAGCGTGCGAAATGATTCAAGGCCACCGGCATCACCCCAATTTTTTTCAGACATTTGTGCAAATGCCAAAGCAGTGATGGGTGTTTCAGATATTTGATTTGTTTGAGGGGTAAATTGAGAGATGGCTTGTGCCATCAGCCATCTCGCGCGGGTATGTCCAGCGTTGGCGGCTAATAAAAGGCATTTCCAGGCAAAGGGCGCTTGGCTTGAGGAGAGGTTGGTCGTGAGTTCAAGCTGATCAGCTACAAAATTAAATATTTCCTCATTAAATCCGATACTTACAGATGCTTTTTCAAGCCAAAGCAAAGCATTTTGAGGGTTTTTGGGCACTCCATCGTCCCCAAGCATATAAATATGGCCTATTTTCTGTTGCGCCAAAGCATCACCAGAACGGGCTAATTTCATGATTTTCAGGAATTCTCTGCTTGCCATGTACCAAAAACACCTTATTTATTAGGGTTAATATGTATTTAACACCTAATTTCTCTTGAAATACAGTGAATTAAAAAAGATTTGTTGCATAGATGCAACATTAAGCTGATGTGTACTAAAAAACGACAGAGAAACCCGCTTTAACCCCGCAACTGCTAAACAAGTGCTTGAAACATGTTGCAGTATAGGACGGTCCCTAGGTTATCTAGGTACGTTTATTTCACATTTAGGAGATTTACGAATGAAAAAATTATTAATCGCTACAGCTGCAATGGCAATGGTTGCTGGTACAGCTCAAGCTCAGTCATCAGTAACAATTTACGGTATTGTTGACAATGGCGTTATCAACGCTAAAGGTGTAAACACAAGTAATCAATCAGTGACTAACTTGGCTTCAGGCGGTCTTTCAACATCACGTTGGGGTTTTAAAGGTACTGAGGATCTTGGCGGCGGTTTGACTGCTAGTTTTGTACTAGAGTCACAGATTGCAGCTGACACAGGTGTAGGTGGTGGTACAACTACAATGTCTGGCGCTAGCACAAACTCACTATTTAATAGAGCTTCTTTTGTAGCGTTATCAAGCAAATCAGCTGGTACTTTGACGTTGGGTCGTATGAACCGTGTAGACTATGATGCTGTTGTGTCTCAAGATTCATTTGGTGGTAACAACTTTGGTGGTGCCACGAACGTTGCTTACCTTGGCGCCAACATTGACGGTGGCGAGCCACGTATTTCTAACGCTGTTAAATACACATCACCAAGCCTCTCTGGTCTAGTTCTTTCTTACCAGCATGGTTTTGGTGAGCAGGCTGGTGATGCAGCAAAATACAGACAGTCAGTTATTGGTGCTGATTACACTATGGGTAATTTGAAGTTGACTGTGACTTCTGGTGAAGAAAAATCTTCTACTGGTGCAAAGCTAGAAGAAAGAACTCAATTCTTGGGTTCATATAACTTTGGAGTATTGAAAGCATTTGCTGGTTATATGGAAAGAGAAGTTGAGGGTGATGCTGACAAGACTAAATCAACATACGTTGGTGCAATCATCCCTGTAAATGCAAAAGTAAACGTTTTGGTCAACTATAGTGACATCAAGAATGTAAACGTTACAGCTGATGATGCTGATGTTTATGCAGTTGGTGCAACTTATGCATTCAGCAAACGCACTACAGCATATGCAATGTATGGTCAATCAAGTAACGACGGCACCGCAGCAGTTGGTGCTTCAAGCTTGGCAACGACTGGTGCTGGACAAGATCAAAAGGCAACAATGGTTGGTATCCGTCACGTATTTTAATTCGTCGCTGGTTTAACCAGTTAGATTTAGTTTGACTTAAAACCCACTCTGGAAACAGGGTGGGTTTTTTAATTTAAATCCTTATGACAAGAAATACAAAACTTTCATACAACGTTCTCAAAAAATTCATTTAAATGTAACTAAAGCCATCTATGATTTCATCACGAATATTTAAATTCGTAGTCTCGTGAAATAGACTCAGTAGTACAAAAAAGATCGTGCTTAGGCACGGTCTTTTTTCTTTTGGGCAGGTTCATATTTAAAATATTTCAAATTGATGAAAAAATCAAAATAATTTTTTTGTTGTATGAAGCCAACGAATTATTTAACTAAACAAACTTTTGGCATAAAAAAAGGCGTTGATTTAATTAATTTAAATTCTCGTAACATCTCTAATTCATTCTGCAGAAACCTAATTTCAGGTATTTCATTTTTTAGGAGATTTACGAATGAAAAAATTATTAATCGCTACAGCTGCAATGGCAATGGTTGCTGGTACAGCTCAAGCTCAGTCATCAGTAACAATCTATGGTGTTTTAGATTCAGGCATTACACGAGTATCTAATGTTGGCACGTCAACACCTGCATCAAATACTGGTTTAACTGATGGTGGATTATCAACTCCACGTTGGGGTTTCAAGGGTTCAGAAGACTTGGGCGGTGGTTTGAAGGCTGGCTTTGTATTGGAATCTGAGTTCAAGATGGATTCTGGTGCATCAACAACGACGTTATTTAACCGCGCCTCTTATGTTAATTTAGCTCAAGCAGGAATTGGCTCTATCCAATTGGGTCACATGAATCGTCAAGATTACAACATGTCTGCTAAATATGATGCGTTTGGTGGTAATAACATTGGTGGCTGGATTGCTTCAAACAGTGGTACTGTAGACCTAAAAGTTGGCCAACGTATTGATAACGGAGTTCAATTGCAAACAGCATCTCTTGGTGGTTTGGTGCTAACTTACCAGCACGCTTACGGTGAAGTTGCGGGTAATTCATCAGCATCAAAGTCAACAGCATTTGGTGCAGAGTACACATCAGGCCCATTCTCAGTTGCAGCAACAATGGCTGAAGCAAATGACTCTTCTTCTGTCGGAACAAAAGCTACTAGTGTGTATGCAATGTATGATTTCAAAGTGGCTGACTTGCGTCTAGGTTATGCAAAGACAGAGGTTGATAACTCAACAGTAGAAGCTTCAGGCTACTTTGTTGGCGTAAAAGTACCTGTGAACAAGAAAGTTGCTGTGATGGCGCAATACAATGCATTTGATAACGATCAAGGTAAAGAGCCAACAACATATGCATTGGGTGCAACTTATTCATTTTCTAAGCGCACAACAGCTTACCTAATTGGTGCTAAGTCTAATCAGGACAACAATAGTGCACAACGTATCGTTAGCACATCCAAGTACCTAAACTTTAGTGATGTTAAAGCGAATACGAATCAAACTGCTTACTCAGTTGGTATCCGTCACACATTCTAATTTCTCGCTGGTTTAACCAGTTAGATTTAGTTTGAGTTGAAACCCACTCTTCGGAGTGGGTTTTTTATTATGTTTGCAGTTTGTAGCAGATGGTTAGCTTTTTTTAAGGATTTGCTAAAAAAGATGGAATCCTGACTCGTGTTTCAAAATGGAACACTTTAAGGTTTAAAAAGCTATGAAATTAATGTAATTGTGAAAAAATCAAAGTCCTTTTGAGTTTAAATATAACAATGACTAAAAACTAGGGTTTTCCCGATAGACTGACTCACTTGTATCCATGATGATTCACTCATAAATGTAAAAGTTGCCTATTTGCGACTGAAGTTACTTATGGAGAGAAAGATGCAAAAATCGTTGCACATTAATGCTGATAAATGTACAGGTTGTCTGCAATGTGAGATGGCTTGTAGTTTTGAAAACTACGGTATTTTCAATACTGCTCAATCACGAATCAAAGTATTCGATTTTCATCATACCGGTAAAAAAGTTCCTTATACATGCACACAATGTGATGAGGCATGGTGTTTACATGCCTGTCCAGTTGATGCAATTCGTATTGACGCTGCGTCAGGCGCTAAAGTTGTTCACGAAGATATTTGTGTGGGTTGCAAAGTTTGTACGATTTCATGTCCTTTTGGAACAATCAACTACGTTCAAGAAACTGGCAAGGTTCAAAAATGTGATTTATGTGATGGAAACCCGGCCTGTGCGGATGCATGCCCAACAGGAGCTATTACATATGTAGACGCAAACTGGACTGGTTTAGACAAAATGCGCGAGTGGGCCGATAAAGTTGGCAATCAAGCAGCAAGCGCATAAGTAAACGAAATTACTGGAGAATCAATATGGCATGGGCTGGAAAACTACTGCGTGTGAACCTGAATACAGGTACATGTAAATCTGAACCTCTAAATATGACTTGGGCCAAAGATTATTTGGGCTCTCGTGGTTTAGCCACAAAATACTTTACAGAAGAAGTGGATGCAAAGGTTGATCCACTATCTGTGGAAAACAAAATTATCTGGGCAACTGGTCCGTTGACTGGAACTATGGCATCAACGGGTGGTCGTTACACAGTTGTGACCAAAGGACCATTGACTGGGGCTATTGCTTGCTCAAACTCTGGTGGATATTGGGGTGCTGAGCTGAAATTTGCCGGTTGGGATATGGTAATTTTTGAAGGAAAATCACCAAAACCAGTTTACCTTTTCATTGAAGATGACAATGCTCAGCTCTTGGATGCAGATTACATTTGGGGTAAAACTGTTTGGGAGACCGAGCCAGCAATTAAAACCAAACACCAAGATCCATTGATTCGAGTATCTTCTATCGGTCGCTCTGGCGAAAACGGTGTTTTGTACTCAGCAATTGTTAATGACTTGCACCGTGCTGCAGGCCGTTCTGGTGTTGGTGCTGTGATGGGTAGTAAGAACCTAAAGGCCATTGCTGTTCGTGGCACCAAGGGTGTTGGAAATCTAAAGAATCCTAAAGCTTTTATGGCTGCTGCAAAAGAAGCCAAGAAAGTTCTAGCGGGCAATGCCGTTACTGGTCAAGGTTTGCCAGCTTATGGTACTCAAGTATTGATGAACGTGATCAACGAAGTGGGCGCATTACCTACTCGCAATCACAGAGATGTTCAATTTGATGGCGCTAAGGATATTTCTGCTGAAGCAATGGCGGCACCAAGAGCAACAGATGGTAAAGCTCACTTGGTAACAAACCAAGCTTGCTTTGGTTGCACCATTGCATGTGGCCGTATTTCTAAGATTGACGAAACTCATTTCACAGTTCAAAACCGTCCTCAATATTGGGGCGCAAACGGTGGTTTAGAGTATGAGGCAGCCTGGGCTCTTGGAGCTGCAAATGGTGTGAATGACCTTGAAGCTTTACAGTTTGCAAATCTAATTTGTAACGAAGACGGTATTGACCCAATCACATTCGGCGCAACAGTTGGTGCTGTGATGGAATTGTATGAAATGGGTGTATTGACCAAGGAGCAAATTGGTATTGAGGCTCCATTTGGCTCAGCAAAAGCATTGTGTTACCTTGCTGAAATCACCGCCCATAGTGAAGGTTTTGGTAAAGAGATGGGCTTGGGATCTAAGCGCTTGACAGAAAAATACGGTCATCCAGATCTTTCCATGTCTGTTAAAGGGCAAGAGTTCCCAGCCTACGATGGTCGAGTGATCCAAGGTATTGGTTTGGGATATGCAACGTCTAATCGTGGTGCTTGTCACTTGCGTGGTTACACGATCGCCTCTGAAGTTCTTGGTATCCCAGTCAAAACTGAGCCAACAGATACTGATGGTAAACCAGAGTTGTTGAAAGCTTTCCAAGATGCAACTGCTGCATTTGATGCAGCTGGTATCTGTATTTTCACAAGTTTTGCTTGGACATTAAACGATGTTGCTCCTCAAGTTCAGGCTGCTTGCGGTGATGAGTTCACGGTTGAAAATTTGACGCTCATTGGTGAGCGTATCTGGAATATGGAAAAGGACTTTAATTTAAGAGCCGGATTCACACGTAAAGATGACATGTTGCCAAAACGATTGATGACTGAAGCTGCTAAGACTGGTCCAGCAAAAGGCGTTGTGAGTGGTTTGGATAAGATGTTACCTATCTACTATGAAGTTCGTGGTTGGGATGAGGAAGGTCGAATCAAGCCTGAGACACGTAAGCGTTTAGGTTTGTAATCTTTTTCAGAAGTTTGAGGCGGCTCTTAATCACTAAGGCCGCCTTTTTATATGGAGTTTTCTGATGAAACATGTAATTTTAGGTAATGGGCCAGCTGGCGTAATTGCTGCTGAAACAATTCGTCAACACAGCCCTTCTGACGAAATAATTATGGTTGGCTCAGAGCCTGAACCACCTTATTCCAGAATGGCAATACCTTATTTATTAGTCGGAAATATTAAAGAAGATGGTACTTATTTGCGAAAGACAAAGAACCATTTTCAAAGTCTTAATGTTCAGGAAGTGAATGCGCTTGCTGAAACGGTTGATGTTAAGAATAAGCAAGTAAAGTTGGCGGGTGGCAAATCATTGGCTTATGACAAGCTATTGATTGCTACAGGGTCACAACCTGTACGTCCACCAATCCCTGGTATTGAATCACCAGGAGTTCACCCATGTTGGACTTTGGAAGATGCTAGAGCTATTCAAAAATTAGCTAAGCCGGGAGCACGTGTCTTACAAATGGGTGCAGGTTTTATTGGCTGTATCATTTTAGAGGCATTGGCTAGCAGGGGCGTTGAGCTAACAGTCGTAGAGATGGGTAACCGCATGGTGCCAAGAATGATGACTGAGGGTGCTGGTACTTTGATCAAAGAATGGGTTCAGTCAAAAGGCGTGGCTGTATATACGGACACTCGAGTTGAAGCGATTACTCCAGTCAAATCATCTGGCGGAATTGTTTCAAAAATTGCTGGTGTTTTAGGCGGATCAGCTTCCTCACCACTAGAAGTTAAATTATCCAACGGTAAGTCTATTGAAGTTGATTTGGTGATTTCGGCAACCGGAGTTCGACCTAATATTGCTTACTTAAAAGATGCCGGCATTGAAATCAACACTGGTATTTTGGTTGATTCAAAAATGCAAACATCAGTTCCAGATGTTTTTGCAGCTGGCGACGTTACTGAGAGTGTGGATTTCTCAACTGGAAAGCGAATTGTTAATGCAATTCAGCCTAATGCCGCAGAGCAAGCAAAAATTGCTGGCGCGAATATGGTTGGAGGCAATGCTGAAAGCCAAGGCACGATTCAAATCAACGTACTAGATACCCTAGGTTTGATCTCATCATCATTCGGTCAATGGTGGGGCGTTGAAGGTGGCGACCATGTTGAGTTGCGCGATGCTAAAAACTTTAAGTACATGCGCTTGGAATTCAACGGCGACGTTTTGATTGGTGCAACAAGTTGCGGTCTAACAGAGCATGTGGGAGCTTTCCGTGGATTGATTCAAACACGCGCGCCGTTAGGAGAGTGGAAAGATCACTTGATGCATGACCCCACAAAAATCATCGATGCTTACTTAGCCACCGCCCAAGCAAGATCTCAGTGGATGAGTTAAATTAATGTGATGAAAATCACATTCAAATTATTTGCCACATTATCTGATTACCTGCCGCCCGAGCGGCAGGGTAACGTACTTCCAATAGAGGTTCCAGAGGGAACTTCTATTTTGGATATAGTGAATCAATTTCAATTACCAGTAAAGCTGGTTCATCTAGTTTTGGTTAACGGTAAATATATCAAAGCAGAAGATAGAGAAACTTACCCTTTAAAAGAATCAGATGTTCTTGCTATTTGGCCACCAGTTGCTGGTGGTTAAAAATGAAAAATAATCAATTGGCGAGTCAACAGTGCCATCGATTGATGGGGTGTACTCTCAATGAGTTGGTCACTTGGTTACCTGCAGCAAGTAACTTTAGATCATTCACCATTAATCGCTTAACGCCTAATGAAATATTATTTCCTGATGACGGCGTCAAAATTGTGGCGACGCCTCAGCAAAGTCGCCAAATTGCGCTCTTGGTTATCCCAGTTCTTGATGTGGTTTTTAATTTTGATTCAAGATGGGATAAGATTGCATTAGATCAATTCATGAAGCGTTTTGATATGTACACCCAGCGAGGTGGTGGTTAATTTAACCTACTAAAATCTTTTGTGGCAAACAACAAATGGAGTAAAAATGAAGTTAAGTGTTTTATTGATTAGCCTACTGACATTGGCATCATCGTCATTGTTTGCGCGACCGTATGCATATGTTCCGAACGAGGGATCTGGAACAATTTCTATCATCGATACCAAGACAGATGCCGTTGTCGATGAAATCGCAATTGGCGGCAAGCCGCGAGGTATTGCCATTTCACCTGATGGTAAAACTTTATATGTGAGTGAACAAAAGGGTGAGCATTTAGATGTGATCGATACTTCTAGCAAAAAGTTCATCAAGAAATTACCGGTCGGGGATTCTCCGGAGGCTGTGTATATCAACCAAGATGGCACTCTCGTGGCTGTTGCAAACGAAGAAGCTAATACAGTATCTCTGGTGGATGTTAAAAATCTAGAAATTAAATCAACGATTCAGTTGAATGGCAAAAATCCTGAACATGCTGTCTTTAGCCCTGATGGAAAGTTGTTGTTTGCGTCTGCTGAAGAGGCCGATAAAGTAGATGTTGTTAGCGTTGAAAAGAATAAGCAAATTGCACAGATTCAAGTGGGGTTAAGGCCAAGAGGCATTGCATTTACCCCTGATGGTAAAAAAGCTTTTGTCGCTAGTGAGTTGGTAGATACTTTATATGCTATTGATGTTCAAACATTGAAAGTGATTGGTAAGGTCAAGACCGGTGTGAGAGTTAATGGTGTAACTATGCACCCAAATGGAAAAACTGTATATGTGACCAACGGAGGAGATGCTAATGTCTCATTTGTGGATACCAATACATTAGAAATTAAAGCAAATGTTTCTGTGGGTAAGAGACCTTGGAATATGGCCATTACTGAGGATGGTAAAAAACTTTATGTTGCTTCTGGTAGAAGTAATGCCATTCATGTGATTGATACTCAATCGGCATCGATGATTAAAGAAATTCCTGTTGGTAAGTTGCCGTGGGGTGTGGTTATCGGACGATAACTTACAATTAAAATATTTATAAATTATCTAGGCCCCTTCAATTTGAAGGGGCCTTTTTGTTGGTATGAGGTTTTTAATGAAAATCATGATTAATCTATTTGGAATTAGTCGGAATATTTCTACCAATAGATTTAATGGTTTTTTTAAAGTAAATTTCACGAACTTATTAAAGGGCGTGAAAATGAAAAAGAAATACTTGGCAACAGCCGTGGCTACAATGTTTGTATCATCAATGACTTCAACCTTTGCTGCTGAAACACTCTTAGAAGATGTCGTTGTTTCAAGTAGCAGATCTGAACAAAGAAGTTTTGATGCGCCAGCTTCTATTCAATCTGTTAACAGAGAAGCTATTCAAGATTCTGGCCCTGGCGTGAATATGTCAGAGTCATTGAATAAAGTACCGGGAGTTGTTGCCCTAAATAGACAAAATTATGCACAAGATTTACAAATCTCTATTAGAGGTTTTGGCGCAAGAACTGCCTTTGGTGTGAGGGGCATTAGAATTATTGCGGACGGCATTCCAGCGACCATTCCTGATGGTCAAGGCCAGAGCTCAACAGTTAGCCTTACTTCGACTGAGCGCATTGAGGTCCTTAGAGGGCCATTGGCTCAACTTTATGGTAATTCGGCTGGTGGCGTTATTCAGACCTTTACACGTGATGCTCCAGACACTCCTGAGTTAACTGCTCAGGGACACTTTGGTTCATTTGATACCTATAGAACAGATTGGCAATATGCCGACAAAGTTGGTAAGTTTGGATTGGTGGCTGATTACAGTACATTTAAAACTGATGGGTTTAGACAGAATAGCCAAACTGAAAGAAATCAATTCAACGGTAAGTTAACGTATTTGCATAATGATCAGACAAAGATTGACGTGATTGCAAACATTTTTGATATGCCATATGCGTATGATCCTGCCGGCCTGAATCAAGCAGATGCAATGGCTACGCCAGAAAAATCTAATAATGCTGCAAGGCAAAGAAAAATAGTGAAACAAAATCAAGTTGGTGCAGTTTTAACGCACTCTCTGGATTCTGTCTCAAAAGTGACGGGGCGAATGTACAGCGGTAACCGTGAGAACACTCATTTCAATACGGCTACAGCATGGGTAGGTTTAGATCGAGACTACTATGGCGTTGGTCTTAGTTACACATCTAAATCAAAAATTGCATCCAAAGACACGCTGTGGATTGTTGGTTTTGATTTTGATAAATCAACTGAAGTGAATCAAGCTGGCGGAGCATCGGGCGGAGAAAAAACATCAACGCTTACACGCAATGAAGATCGTTTGGCGGAGAACAGAGATTTCTATGGTCAAGCCAGTATGTTCTTAAATGATAAATGGTCACTATTAGGAGGAGCTAGATCTACTCATGTTAAGTTGAGTAGCGATGGCTTAGGTGGATATGCAAACGCACCGCTAGGATCTTTGGGCGATGTTAGTTTCAATGCAATCAATCCAGTGATAGGCTTAACATTCCATGCTCAAGAAAACGTGAATATCTATGCTAATTATGGCCGGGGAGTAGAGACACCTACGTTAGCTGAGATGAGTTATGACGCTAATCTCAACAATACATTCAATACGGCATTGAAGGCATCTAAAAGTGATCATTACGAGATTGGTGCTAAGTGGTTACCGAATAATAGAAGTCGTTTGGATGTGGCAGCCTATTATGTAAATACTTCAGATGAAATCATCACGTCTACATCTTCAAGTGGAAAGACGGCCTTCACTAATTCGCCTGGAGGAACAACTAGAAAAGGTCTAGAGTTGTCATACCAAAATCAATTCCACTCTGCATTGAAATTTAACTTAACTGGAACCTTGATAGATGCGGAGTTTAATGATGGATTTACCTACAGCTCATTTGGCACAAAAACTGTAAGTGCTGGAAATAAGATCCCTGGCATTCCAAATGGAATGTTGTATTCAAGTTTGCAATGGTCATCGAATGACTTTGCGAGAAATAAATACCGTCAAATAATGGGAACGCTTGCTACACTTGAATGGACCTCTAGCGGTGAGTTGCATGGAAGAGATACCAATGATCAAATATACAAAGCAGGTGGCTACTCTTCATATAATTTTAGATTGGCACATCGTTTAGATTTAAACAAAATCACATGGACGACTTACGGTCAAGTTAACAATTTAACTGATAAGCAATATATTGGATCTGTGATTGTTGGAAATGGATCACCTTTCGAGCCAGCTCCAGGTCGTAATTGGATGATTGGATTAAATGCGGTGGCTAGATTTTAATTAGGGCTTAATCAAATCATGCCTCAATGCAATCAATGTCAAATCTGATTGTGTTGAGGCATTTAGTTTTTGTTTGATGTTGTATAGATGTGTGCCTGTAGTTCTTGGGGAAACGTTTAATCTCTCTGCCACATCATTGGCGCTTGCACCTTTTGCAAGGTGTATGAAGACTTCGAACTCTTTTTCAGATAAAACATCAATTGGATTTTGGTCAGGACTATTTTTTCTTTCCGCAATCAAGTCTTTGAGATGAGGGTCGATAAATAAATGGCCTTCATGAATCGCTCGAATAGCTGTAATCAAAGAACTTGGCGCACTTCGCTTTGATAAATAGGCGCTAGCGCCAGCATGCAGCATATGTCTAATGTAGCTGGGATCCTCATGAGCGGATAAGCCTAATACTTTTGCATCAGGCTGTTGCCCAATAATTCTTCTAGTTGCTTCAATACCGCTAATGCCGCCCATGGTTAAATCAATGACTAAAACATCAAACTCAACCTTATCATTAATAATCAGTTGGCAAGCTGCTTCACCTGATTCAACCTCACCAATGACTTGAACATCAGCCTCATTTTCAAGGAGCATTTTGAAGCCCATTCTGACAAGGGCGTGATCGTCTGCAAGGATGACTTTAATCATGATTTGGGTATTTTAAGTTCGATCAGTAAGCCACCATCCTGCGGTGTATCAAACGATAATTCGCCACCTAGATAATGAGCGCGCTCTTTCATGCCTTCGATACCAAAGTGACCTGGTGATTCAAGGGATGAGGGTGACACACCATCATTGCTAATTTTTAGATAAATGACATTAGATCTCTCAGTTAACATCACTGAGATTAATCTAGGGGAGGCGTGCTTAAGGGCATTGGTCGTAGCTTCTTGAATAATTCTAAAAAGTGCAAGTTCAATTAACTCATCTTTGATGCTGAAATCTATCTTTAAATCAAATGTGATGTCTGAGTTAGCACTCCCTAAACGACCAAACATATCGGTTAGTGCGCCCTCTAGGCCAAGTTGATCGATGGCAATGGGCCTTAGTTTGGGAATTAGTCTGAGCATGCCATCATAAGTTTCACCTGCGGCTTTGAGCATAAGCTGAGCAGAATGATTCAGTTGTGGATTATCTGAGGATTGTTTTTCAATAGAGCTGGCAATTGCTCGAATAGCAGTCAGTGATTGGCCAAGCTCATCATGCAGTTCGCGTGCCAAGTCTTTGCGTTCTCGTTCAATGTGCGTTTGAAGTTGATGAGAAAATTGTTTTTGACTAATCAACAAAGCTTCTGCTTTAGCTTTTTCCTCTTTAGCTAAGATGGTTTCTTTGAAAGACGCAACCATTTGATTGAATGCTTTAGCGATCAAAGTTGCTTCTTTGCCATGCAGGTTATGTAGCTGTATATCCTGATCACCATTTTCTAGAGACTGTATTGCTTTTCTTATTTTTTCAAATGGTTGAAGCCATTTTCCAATAAAAAAGAAGCCAATGATGTTTGTAATTATCAGCGCCAAGAATCCAGATACTAGCAATTCAGTAAGGTCATCCCAGCCATCTAAAATAGCCCTAGAAGGGTCGGATGTAATTGTGATGACGCCTGTTTTTAACTCTATTTTTTTTGGCTCCACTTTAGGCATGATTAATTCTGCATAAAATTGTGGGGCATATCGATCTTTTTTATAGAGTGATGGCGGTGATTGATAAATTAAACGTTGCTCTAAATCACGGAATTCAATTTCATTGGCTCGAACTCTGCCCAAGCGATTCAAAAACATCACAACCTGTTGAGCATTCGAATTTTTATAAACCGAAGCAACCTGCCCCAAAACTTGTGCTGCAACTCGATTGGCGGCTTCAATCTCTTCCCAAACGCTACGCCGTGTATTGTTTATTTCACGTGCCATCATGATTGAAACAAAAATCATGATCAGCATGGCAAAGAATAGGTTTGTTTTAAGTCTTAAGCTCATATAAATGATAAAGGGCAGATATTGTTTATATCTGCCCTCTAATCTGAATCTACTTAAATTATGGTGAAACGAACTTTACGTTATGTTTTCTAAAAATATCGTCTAGCTCACCGCTTCTACGAATTTTATCTAAAGCCACGGCCAGTGCCTCTCCCAAATCTGGTCTTTCAGCTTTTACAGCCATTCCAACAATCCAGCCTTTAGGCGGAAGAATTGGCGACTCTACTGGAATAAGCTGAGTTGACTTATGCTTACTTAAAAAGGCCTCAAGTTCTGCGCGTCTGGCAGCGATAACTTCAACTTCACCTTTGATCATTAAGTCAGCACATTCTTTCGCATTGTTCATCACGCGGACATACTTAGCTAAGCTACCGTTATCGGCTGCAAAAAATACATTTGCACCTGCTTCAGCTTTTGCCGCGCATAACTTTTTACCAACTAAATCATTAAAGTTAGAAAAATTAGGAACTTTTTTGGTGTCAATTGCTAAGAGAACACTTTCACGATAATAAGGTCCGAAAAATGTAACCTGTTTATTTTGATTGGTAAGTAATGGATCAATGGGTACATGAAGCATGACATCGGCAGGACCCCATCCAAGATAGTGACCCTTCCAAACCATGTTTCTGAGGTCGTCATTAAGTCTTTCACCCGCATCAAATGGAAGCAATGAGGCTTTGACTCCCAAGTTCCTTGCCAATGCTTCTGCAATATCTACATCGATTCCTTGAGGAGTGCTTCGACCGTCAGAAAACGGCGCGAAATCGTTATAAACGGCAACTTTCAAAATACCTTTTGATTTAACGCTTGCCAAGTCAGCATGAACTGAGAAGCTAAGCGTTAATCCAATCACTGTCGTTATCAAACTTTGTAGTAAATGTGTTTTTTTCATGTCAACCACTTGTCTCTTTTATTAAAACGCCAGTATTACTTAGTTTTGAAATTATTTCTCGCGAACAGTTTCTAGGTAAGCCTTGAGTGCCCACACAGCTTCTTGTTGCAAAATTCCTTCAAATGGAGGCATATAAACAGCACCATTTCTTACGCGACCATTTCTAACTGTTGTGGCAAAGTAATTGTCGATTTCATTAAAGCAAGCAGCTTTTTTACCTGCGTCAGCTAGACCAGTACAGTCTGCATCCATTTTTCTCAAGTCTGGAGCAATGCCACCAGAGATTGCTTCTAAGCCATGGCAGCGTGCACAGTTTTGGTTGTACGCTGATGAGCCAACGCGAACAATTTCTGCGTCTTTAGTATCTCTGTATGGATTAGTTGCTTTCCATGTTGTTCCTAATTGGGGCAACTTTGATGTATCCACTGCTTGAGGTGTTACATCACCGTGTGCAAAGCTTATCTGAGATGCAATGCTCAAAGCCAAGCCGACTAATAATTTATTTAAAACTTTCATGAAACTCTCCAAAACTAATCTAAAAAACAAGAAATTGATGATGAGGTTAGACCTCATTACAACCCTCAATTCTGACATATAACAGTGCATGCATAGGCCTAAGGTGGATTAGGGTAAATACCAATATTGATTGAAAACTCAGATTTGCTGCGATTATTTTGGAGAAATATGCAAATTATTCATTTCTTGGCTTTCAATTTCACGCCAAACTCGTTGAATATTGAGGGGGTGTAGCTTTTTATAGCCCTTAAATTTTGCAAACTGTTCTAATTTGAGACACTTGTCTGCATCTGCTTCATTGCCACCTGCCAAAAAATCGTTTCTCACGATTCTTTCGAGTTCATTCAGGTAGCTAAAAGTAAGATTTAGTTGATCCTTTGTTGTGCTTGGTTGATTAATTTTGACATTTTGTAAATATGGTCCGGTGCCAATAATTACAAGGGGGTTCAGTTGCTTTAAATCTTTTAGAGCAGCCAACCATTTGGGGGCTGAGCCATCAATTAAGTCAGGAATAGATTGATGTGCAACTAAGCCGCCAGCAAAAAGAATTTTTAATTGGGGATGCCATAAAACCAAATCACTTTCTGTTCTGGCCTGAAATTCAAATAATTGCCACTCTGAATAATTGGGGATACCTGAACTTGAATTGAGTATGACATTAGGCGTTTGGATAGTAGTTTGCGCAAGTTCTGGATTATTTAAAGATTCAGATAGCCGCCTCCTACAATTTGGGCAGCGTTCAATCATGTTTTTTTGAGTAGTCGTTGTGGCGTAAATGAGTGAGCTTTTTGAGGAAACTGTGCTGTTACCCAGGGAGTGCTCTGGTCTTGCGACTGAGTTAATGATGACGTCAGGATGATTTTTTAGATTTGGTTCAAGTGTTCTCAACGCCGATAATTGCCCTTGTGCGTATTTTTCATCAGGCCCCGGGTCAACTAATAATAGGTTGTGATCATCAACTATAGCCAATGAGCGCACGCCAATTTCTGGACCTAACTTTTGTAAATAGCCACGTTTTTCTTGTAGAACGTAGACCCGACGTTGACCTAAACCTTGAGGGTGTTGATACTGGGCAATTTTTTGAACATCAAAGGCTACTAGTGAAGTGTTTGTTTTTGAATTGGCAAGGGACAAGTTGATAGAAAATAAAAATATTATCAACATCGCCACATTCAGCAGATGATTGAAGCTATTTGATTTACGTTGATTTAAGAACATCATTTATATTCGCACAATTCAATTAGTTGGCGCGTTCAAGTGGAATTTTGGCGGATAAGCTAAATCCACCTTCTTGAAGTTGAGGAGTGATTTTTAACTCCCCACCAATGGCCCATAAACGTTCTTTTAATCCGGCTAAGCCATTGCCGCGTTGTTGCGTACCTGGGTTCCAGTCAGATATGCCTGCGCCATTATCAACAACTGACCAATAAATATATTGCGCATCAGTTTTAATCTTAATTTCTACTTTGTTGGCTTTTGCATGTTTGGCAATATTGGTCAGTGCTTCTTGAGTGATTCTAAAAACTGTCAGAGCAATGTTTTGGTCCAAATTAACATCACCAAGTTCAATCTGATGGTTAAATTGACATTCGTTGCCAGTGGTGGATTGCCAGCCACTAATTAGATTAAGTAATAGATTTTTTAATGATTGATTATCTATATTTAATAAATGTTGTTGGGGGCGTAACTCTTTTAATATTTTTTTCAGCTCTTGATCAATATCCTTGGTTGCCAGAGCAATGTCATTGATGGCGTGTATAGAGCTTTCAGATGGGCCTGTATCTAGGGTCTTTTGTAAATAGCTGGTGTTATAACGAATCACAGCAATTTTTTGCCCCAATTCATCATGAAGATCTCGAGAGATTCTTGCTCTCTCATCTTCTTGTGAACTCACCAATTTGGCGCTTAACATTTGCCTAGAGTTTTCTAAATGCATCAATGATTGAGATAGCGCATTGATAGCATCGTTGACGGCTTTTACCTCAGCAATATTGGATTCTTTAAGTATGCCGTCATACTTATTGTGAGCTAAGTCTTGTAATTGATTGAGCGCTTCTTTAAGAGGGTTGAGGGCGCGCTGTAAAGTTAACTTAACCCCTACGTAGAGGGCTGCTGTTAATGCAATTAACATTAAAAATGAGCCAAATAATGATACAGCTGCTTCATTCTGTTCACTGGCTGTATCTGGGCTAATGTATACAGTAACAGTTCTATCGGGCCCTTTAATAAGCCATGATGCTGAGATAACCTCGTCTTTAAAGCTCTCATGAAAAACTCGGATTAATCGCCCTAGTAAATTACCGGCAACAGTAATGTTTTTGTCGGGATTGCTTTGCGCAATTATTTGTCCCTTGGCATCTTTAAAAGTAATCTTGATGTGCCTAAACTCATCTGATTGACTCAATAAAATTAACTGATTGAGCTGAGTTGTAAAGTCTTGAAAGCCAGCCTGTTTGAGGCGATCTAGTTCTTGGGAGAGGAGAAGTAACTGTTCTGTACCCTTCTTTTCTCTTTGAATGCTGATGGTGGCTTGAGCTAAAGCAATAAGCAAAAATATGCTCAAGACAACAAGCGCTAAACCTGCGAGACGTTTTCCAATATATTGGTTTAGCTTCATGTGTTTATATTACTGAACTTACTTATCTTTAAGCAGTTTATTTTGAAGGGCGTATTGAGTTAGTTGCGCACCGTTTTCAATATTCAGTTTTTGATAGATTTGTGTTTGATAGTTGTATACAGTTTTGGGGCTGAGGTAATATTGAGCGGCAATATCTTTGGCATTGGCGCCTTCTGCCAACTTCAAAAGAATGCTGAATTCTCTTGGACTCAATCGCTCATGAGGAGCCCCTTGTCTATTTTGACTGGCTTGCAACTGATTTTGTAAATCTTTGCTAATGACAGTTTCATCATTCATCACCTGCCTAATGGCTTTGACCAACTCGTCGGGTTCGCTACTTTTGCTCAAAAAGCCATTGGCCCCGGAATCTAACGCTTGCTGAATGAGCATTGGGTTGTCGTGCATTGATAACACAATAATCTTCACATTGATTTTTTTGGATCGTAAGCGTTTAAGGGTTTCGAGCCCGCCAAGACCTGGCATAGAAATATCCATGATCAAAACATCTGCAGCATGGCTTTGAAACCAGCTATAGGTGTCCTCGCCGTTATCGAACTCTGCAATTACCTCAATGCCACTTTCAATTGACAGTAAGCGCTTGTATCCGGTCCGAACCACAGGATGATCATCAGTAATTACCACTAGTAGCGACATTTTGGGAACTTTTCCTATTCATTGGTATGTCTTTAAGGATTATCGTTCAAGCTTGTCAAATTTGTAATATTTGGAAAGTCATGCAAACCTTAAAAAGAAATAAAAAAATAGCCTGTTTATTAACACCCATTGCATTAGCAACTGCTCAATTAATTATGAGTCAGGCTTATGCGAATGATGTGGTTGGTACATTGCCAGCAGTTGAGGTGGTGGGTGTGTCACCAGTGACAAGTTTTAATGTTCCTTTGGCTCAATATCCGGGCAACATTCAGGTTTTAAGAGAAAACGACATTGAGTCACAAAAATCTAGCTCATTCTCAGAGTTGTTAGGTAGAAGTGCTGTCAGCGTTAACTTGAATGAGATTCAAGGCAATCCATTCCAGCTAGACCTTAATTATCGTGGTCAACGCTTATCTCCCGTGCTTGGATCGGCCCAAGGTATTTCAGCTTACTTAGATGGCGTACGTATTAATGAGGCATTTGGTGACGTTATTAGTTGGGATATGTTGCCAGAGTCAGCTATTTCAACAATCACAATGATTCCTGGTTCAAACCCAATGTACGGCATGAACACCTTATCTGGTGCTCTAGTGATGACCACAAAAAATGGTCTAACGCATGAAGGCAATGAAGTTGAATTAACAGCTGGTAGCTTTGGAAGACAAAAAGCTGATGTGGGCGTGGGTAGAAACCTTGGTAATGGCTACCACGCCTATGCTGCAGTTACAACTTTTAAAGAAGATGGCTGGAGAGAGAAGTCCGATAGCAAACTAACCAATGCGTTTATTAAGTTTGGTCGCGACACAGAAAAAACAAGTTGGAATGTCTCTGCAATGGGTGGCACTAGTGATCTAAAAGGTAACGGCTTAGCTCCTCACGACATGTATACAACCAACTATCGTCAAGGCTACAGCTTCTACGACATCACGGAAAACAAATCACAACAAGTTAGCTTTGCTGGCACACACAAACTAAGCAACGAAGAAAAACTCAGTCTCACAACTTGGTACCGCCACGCCAAACGTAAAGGTAACAACGGTGATGTGAATGAGGACTATCGTGAGTATTTAGAGTGTGTGGCAGATGGCAATTATACAGGTGATGCCGCCTGCGTGGACTCGTTTGGTGCGTATGATTCTAATTACGAGAATGCTCCTGAAGATGCTCTAATCAATAAAAACACAAGTAAACAAGAAACTTATGGCGTGACATTCCAATGGGATAAGCAGTTGGGGGCTCATAAGCTTTTATCTGGTGTGACGCTTCAGCAATCAAAAACTCGTTATCAGCAATGGTCTGCAGACGCTGAATTTGATGATGCCAGAGTTGCCATTATCGAAGGTGATTTTGAAAATCAAGCAGACCATAAGGGTAAAAATAATCAGTACGCATTATTCATTGGAGATGTATTTACCCCTGCGCCAGGAACTTTGCTGATGGGGGCTTTGCGTTATGACTATGCAAAAGTGAAAAATGATTTGATGAGTTGGGAGGAGGATGGTAATGAGCATCCAACCAAAGAGTCATTCAGTTATAAAAAGTTAAATCCTTCATTTGGTTTCTCACAAGTTCTAAATAAACAAGCGACAGTATTTGGTAATTGGTCTCAAGGTATGCGCGTGCCAACCGCATTTGAATTAGGCTGTTCAAATCCTGACTACCCATGCCGTGTACCAACTGGATTGCAAGATGACCCATACTTAAAGCCAATTATTTCTCAAACTGCTGAAATTGGTTTTAGATTATTCCCAACAGAAAAAACTAGAGTAACTATTGCAGCTTTTAGTAACATCAATAAAGATGACGTGATGTTCGTGCGAGCACCAAGCGGCACAATGAATGAAGGTATTTTCCAAAATATTGGTAATACACAGCGAGACGGTATTGAATTAACTGCGCGTCATCGAGAATCTCGTTGGGAGCTTGGCGCCTCATACACGTATTTGAAGGCTCGCTATAAATCAAGCTTAACTTTGCCGTCATTAGAGGAGGATTTGGCTGTTACATCTGGTACTCGCATCGCAGGCTTGCCGGAACACTTCTTTAAGTTTGCGGCGATGTATCGCCTAACACCTCAAGTTCGTATTGGTGGTGACGTTCAAGTATATGGTAGCCAAGTTGTTGCTGGGAATGAGACCAAGAATTCACCGGCAGTTCAGGCTGGTGGCGATGCTGAAGATGCAAGTGGTGTAGATAAGCTAGCTGGTTATGGCATCTTAAATTTAAATGCCAATTATGAGTACGCGAGAGGATTTAACTTCTTTTTACGTGTGAATAACGTGTTCGATAAAAAGTACGCATCCTATGCGACATTGGGTTACAACATGTTCCCTAGTGGGCAGTTAGTTCAGCCCGGCAGTGAAGCTGAGGGCGCAGTGTTCTACGCTCCAGGTGCACCAAGAGCAGTATTTGCTGGCGTACGTTACGAATTTAAGTAATAGTTATTTGACTGCTTAGATTCAGAGTAATTAGCAACCTTTAAGGGCCGCGATGCGGCCCTTATTCTTTTTGAAAAATCTATTTACGTAATTGCATTTCTAAATAGTTCATAATCGGGAAAAATTCCCAATATGAGCTTTTGTGCAAAAACGATATCTCTTCTTCTTTGCTGCTGTATTTCTTAGTACGCATGCATGGGCTGAAACTTCTATGGAAATTGAGGTTGGGCCTGGTTACGGATTAAACGGTAAGCCTAATTCGATGCGCTATGAGTTTCAACTAGAGACTGATCTTGCAGAAGATTGGGAGATTGACGTTTTTCAAAGGGTGGCTAAACCTGATGGTTATGCCAAGTGGGATCAGAAAACAGAATTTGGCATAAAGCGTTCATGGGACACCCCATTTTTTAGATTCTCCCTCGGTCGCAATAGTGAGTTAGGTGAGGCTTATAACTACTACAACTTAATGCCTGGTGTTTCATTGAGTTTGGCGCCTGAGTGGTCAATGACTTTGGCTTATCGCTTCATCCATAGTCTACCAAGTGAAGCAGAAAAATCAATTTCAAGAACTTATAGAACTGCTTTCGAATACCGCTTGGATAATAAAACCAAGCTAAAGTTTAAGTGGGATCATGAGCGCCGCGAAATGAATGAGTTTGCTTTTGGTTGGTCTTACTCGTTTTAATTTCTAATAAATGCTCTTATCTCTGAGATGTCAATTGCACGGCATCGACATCAGGGTTACTTTATGAAAGTGTCTAACTGTTTCTTTTGTTATTCAATGCTTCAAAAGACTTTTTAGACAATTGGGTCTAAGATAGCATCCATTACAAATATCCTAAGAGGCTAATCATGATCAAGCGCCTAAAACAATTAATTGCCATTTTTATGATGTCAGCATGCTCATCGTCAATTGTCATGGCTGCGTCTGATTTGGCAAAATTATCTGAGGGTGACAAGTATGAATCTTTGGCTTGGCCTCAACTAAAAAAGGAATTTTTGAAAGGTAAAAAGGTCATTTTTGACGACCGTATCAAGGTCACTGGTCCTGAGTTTGCAGAGGATGCAATGAATGTGCCCGTTAAATTTGATGCCAGTCAATTAGAAAAAGTGGGGGGCGGTATAGACCAAATTATAGTTTTGGTCGATCGCAATCCAATTAAAAAAGTATTGGCGTTTGAGCCCAACAAAGTTAAAGCGATTTTATCTTTTAGATTTAAGCTCGAGCAGTCATCTCCTGTAAGAGTTGCAGTGCTCACAAAAGATAATGTTTGGCATGTTGGTCAAACATGGGTTGAGGCAACAGGTGGTGGCTGTACTGTCAACGGCGCCAGTCGCAACGATGGGTCATGGTCTAGAACGCTTAATCAAGTGAGTACTCGATACTTCATTGCTAAAAATGGAGACAACATTCGATTGCGAACACGAGTGATGCATCCAATGGACACGGGGCTTGTTGCCGGTGTACCAGCTTTTCACTTAGAAGATTTGGTTTTGGTTGATAGTCAAAATAAAACTTGGATGCGGTTGCAAACCTTTGAGCCAGTATCAGAGAATCCTTTGTTCTCCTTTGATTTGCCTAGCAATGCCCCTGTGGAGCGGTTGCGCTTAGTGGGTAGGGACAATAACGGTAATAAATTAAATACTCAGGTACGTTGATTTATTGGTAACAATCTTAATAATGACTTTGTAAAAAATTGATGGGTAGTCATGACACTTGATAAAAATTTCATTGCAATCATTTTCTCTGTTGTTACAGGGTCTTTGTGGATAAATTTCGCCAACGCTTCAGAATTAGATTACAAATTGCAAGCAAAGCAAATTGCGTCAGATACTTATGTATTTGAAGGTGCCAACGATGATTTTTCAAAAGCCAATGGTTGCAACATTATCAACACTGGTTTTATTGTGACCAACACTGGTGTGCTTGTGATCAACACAGGTGTATCAAAGCTGTATGGTGAGCAACAACGTCAAGCAATTAAAAAAATAACCAGCAAGCCAATCAAATTGGTGTTGAACTTAAATTTGCACCCTGATTATTTTTTAGGTAACCAAGTTTATTTAGATGTTCCGATCGCTGCATTGCCAGCATCTATTGATGGAATGAAACAAGAGGGCCTCTCGTACACAGATAATCTATACCGTATCTGTGGTGATTGGATGAAGGCCACTGAATCTAAACCAGCCACTCAAGCCATACAAGCAGGACCATTGAGTCTGTCTGATTCAAAGCATCAGTTAGAGTTGATTCATTTAAATGGTCATACGGCTGCTGACCTTGTTTTGTGGGATAAAACCACTGGGGTTATTTTTGCTGGGGGTTTGGTATTTGCTGATCGTGTACCAACAACCCCACACGCCAATATTGCAGAATGGTTAAAAAGTTTACAAACTGTCTCAAAATGGAACACATCTAAGCAAATTAAGGCTTTAGTACCTAGTCATGGCCCAGTTAATCGGGGTTTAGATGGTATCGAGCAAACAATTGATTACCTTAATTGGTTGGATGGAAACTTTAAAAATGCTGCGCTGCAAGGTATGGATATTAGTGAGGTGCTACGCCTTCCAATCCCTTATAGATTCAATGGTTTTGCAGCATTAAAGCCAGAATACCTTCGTAACGTGACACACCTTTACCCGGCTTACGAAAAACAAATTTTTCAAAATAAGTAAAAAGATTAGGGAAAGCACTTACTAAGTCTGCCTAGTTATTTTAGGAAAAATTCCTCACAATGCTTTCACGTCATGATTTTCATGACTGGGATTTCTTTACTTAGGAGAGAGAAAAAATGCGTAAATCGCTATTATCAGTATTGGTGTTGACTGCGATTGGTTCTGGTGCAGCTAATGCAGCTGTGACAGAAGCAATGTTGGAAAATGCCGGAAAAGATACAAAGAGTGTTTTGAACTGGGGTATGACACGTGACGGTCAACGTTACTCAACCCTTAATAAGATCAATGACAAGAACATCAACAAATTGGTTCCAGTTTGGTCGATGTCTTTCGGTGGTGAAAAGCAGCGCGGTCAAGAATCTCAGCCTTTGGTTCACAAAGGTAAGATGTTCGTTACTGCCTCTTATTCACGTATTTATGCTGTTGACACAAAAACAGGTCAAAAGCTATGGAAATATGAGCATCGTTTACCAGATGGCATCATGCCTTGCTGTGACGTGATTAACCGCGGTGCTGCTTTGTCTGACAACTTGGTTATTTTTGGTACTTTGGATGCACAAATTGTGGCTCTTGACCAAAACACAGGCAAAGTAGTTTGGAAAGAAACTGTTGACGACTACAAAGCTGGCTATTCAATGTCAGCTGCTCCATTGATTGTTAATGGCTTAGTAATCACTGGTGTATCTGGTGGTGAGTTTGGTATTGTTGGTCGTGTTGAAGCACGTGACGCAAAAACAGGCAAGATGGTATGGTCTCGTCCTACCGTTGAAGGTCATATGGGTTATAAATATGACGCATCTGGTAAAGCTATCGAAAACGGTATTTCAGGCACCACTAATGCAACATGGCCAGGTGAAATGTGGAAAACAGGTGGCGCAGCTACTTGGTTGGGTGGTACTTATGACTCAAAAACTGGTCTAGTTTATTTTGGAACCGGTAACCCAGGTCCATGGAACAGTGCACTTCGTCCAGGTGACAATCTTTATTCTTGCTCAACTGTAGCGATTGATCCTAAAACAGGTAAGATCGCATGGCACTATCAAACCACACCACATGATGGTTGGGACTATGACGGTGTTAACGAGTTTGTTACATTTGATATGAATGGTAAGCGTATGGGTGCTAAGGCAGACCGTAACGGCTTCTTCTATGTTCTTGATGCTAAGTCAGGCAAAATACAGAATGCAACTCCATTTGTTAAGAAAGTAACATGGGCTTCAAGCATTGACTTGAAAACAGGTCGTCCGAACTATGTAGCGGACAATCGCCCAGGAGATCCTGCTAAGAGTGCTGACGGCAAAAAAGGTAAGTCAGTTTTCTCTGCTCCTTCATTCCTTGGTGGTAAAAACCAACAACCTATGGCTTACAGCCAACAAACAGGTTTGTTCTATGTGCCAGCGTCTGAGTGGGGTATGGAAATCTGGAACGAGCCAGTTAGCTACAAAAAAGGTGCTGCTTACTTAGGTGCTGGTTTCACAATCAAAACTTTGAATGACGGTCCTATCGGCGCAATGCGTGCGATTGATCCTAAGACAGGTAAGATTGTTTGGGAAGTACCTAACAATGCTCCATTGTGGGGTGGTGTGATGACAACTGCTGGTAACTTGGTATTCTGGGGTACTCCAGAAGGCTACTTGAAAGCAGCTGATGCTAAGACTGGTAAAGAGTTGTGGAAATTCCAAACTGGTTCTGGTGTTGTAGCTCCTCCGATCACTTGGGAACAAGATGGTGAGCAATATGTATCAGTTGTTTCTGGTTGGGGTGGTGCGGTTCCATTGTGGGGCGGTGATGTTGCCAAGAAAGTTTCTTTCTTGGAGCAAGGCGGCTCAGTATGGACATTCAAACTAGCTAAGTAATTAGAAGTAATTTTTAATAAAAACATGGATTAAGGGATTACCCTTAATCCATGTTGTAAATAAGCAACATTTACTAAAAACATGACTAATACTTTTAGCGTTTTCAGTAAAAGTTACTTAAGATACACAACGCAGTAACAAATTTTTCACACTTGGAGAAAGAAATAATGAAAAAACATTTATTAGCAATCGCAGCTTTGGCAGCAGTTTCTGGCACAGTTGCAGCGCAAAACGTAACAATGTATGGCGTTATTGACAATGCTTTCCAGACTCAGTCTAAGTCTGGAACAAACGGCACAGCTGGAAGAATAACTTCTATGCAACGAGGTGGTTTACTAGCGCCAGTTTGGGGTTTTACTGGTACTGAAGATTTGGGAGGCGGTCTAAAGGCTAGTTTTGATTTACAAGGTTATGTTGACACAGACACCGGTGTAGGTAATCAATTTGGTGGTGTTTTTGGTCGTGCTTCATGGGTTGCCTTATCCTCATCGGCAGGCACATTGAAACTTGGTAAGCAGCTAGATCCTGCAGTATTAGCATTTGCCTCTACAGATCCACGCGGTTTAAAAGAGACTCAATCGGGTTTGATTACTTGGTATACAGGTGCTGATGCAAGACAATCAGCATCAGCAGACACTGATACTACAGTGAATCACAACCAAGTTGCGAATATTTTTATCGCAAATGCAGTTACGTACTCTAATAGCTTCAATGGCTTGAACGTTGGAATCGGTTACTCAATGGGTGAGAAAGCTGGTGACAACAAGGCTAACAGTGTAGCTACAGTTGGTCTTAGCTATTCTGCTTCTGGTGTAACTGTATCTGGTTCTTATTCAAAGAATGAGGGTGCAGACCCAACAAATACAAATAAAAGTCAGTCAGAGCGTAGCAGCTTTGGTTTAGCATATCAAGTAATGCCAAATGTTAAGCTAAAAGCTAATTACATGAAGGCTGAGCTAAACGCTAATACAGGCCTATTGAGTGTTGATAATGAGGTTTACGGTTATGGCGTTGAATATAACTGGAGTCCTAAAAACTTGTTAACTGTGGCTTACTATGATGGTGAGAATAAAAAGCTTGCTAATGACACATCAAAATCAGTAATTATTAGTAACGAGTATTCATTATCTAAAAGAACAACTCTCTATGCTCTAGCATCATCACATAAAGGTGGTACTGCATACACTAGTGCTGCAAGCATGGGCACAACATCACGAAATACAACTACTGTTGTAACTCAGTTAGGTATCGCACACCGCTTCTAATTCCCCACTAAGGGCACAGGAAGAACAAACCACCCTGCGGGGTGGTTTTTTTACAGAATTTAGTTAGTTATTCTTTTGTTTAATCAGTTCAATTTGTTTATGGGAGTTATCAATGAGAACATTAATCAAACTGGCCTTACCAGTGGCAATATTAGTTTCTGCTCCAGCATTTGATGATCAAGCTTTGGCAACTAAAAATGGTTGTACAGCTTGTTATGCTGCTGATAAGAAATTAGTTGGTCCTGTATTCCAAGACATCGCTAAGAATACGCTAGCGATGCTGGTGCTGTAGATAAGATAGCTGCAAAGATTAAAGTTGGTGGTAAAGGCGCTTGGGGCCCAGTTCCAATGCCTGGCCATCCACAAATCAGCGACGCTGATCTTAAAACTTTGGCAGCATGGGCGCTAAAAGGTGGCCCAGTCAAATAGTAGTCAGTTTCACTAAACCCCACCACTCCTTCGACTCATTGTTGACAATATTAACTGTCTACAGAATCGGGGGAATGCCACTCCAGACTATACGAAGTGCCAACTTTCGGGGTGTAATTATTTGAGGGTAAAAAACATCTATAAATATTATGCAGCAATTGACGCATAAGCGATGCAATTGTCGCGTAGCAATGGTTAAATTTATTATTGTATTTGGTTATGCTAATACATATAAATCAAAGAGATAGCATATAAATATAAACACAAAACAATTAGGCATGAATATTGCATTAGATATATTAACTCAACAAAATAGCAAAAAGAATTCGTGCACTTAAATATTGGCCCGACTCTAGAAATGGATACTTTAAAGAATCATCCTAGTAATGATTTGCTTTTTAAGGGCAAGTCTGGATACAAATTGTTGAATTTTGATGAAATTATGGAGCTAGATTATGACGAGATTGAAGAGCTTTTTGGGTATTTATTGATTTTAAAGTTGCAAAAATCAAAGTCTAGTTTATTGGAAGAGAAAAAGTAATGCATTTGCAGCGGTCGGCGTAAAAGTTTCTTTTTTAATTAGGGTAATTGCTAACATTCACCTAATATTTTCTTCTATAACATCAAACAATAAAAAATATGTTTTAGGAGATTGAGGTGCTTAATTCAGTAACAAAGCATATTAGCGAGGTAGTTACCTTAGCTGAGAGGGGGGGCGAACCTGGTAAGCAGTTGGGTGGTAGAGATGAGATCATACGTTCATCTTGGTCCAGATGTGTACACGAGCATCAATTGGATCCAACTAGAATGCAAGAAGCAATTATTTTGCCTGGCAACCAATTACGTGAACATCAAGATCGAATGGGGGATTTTTTACATATAGCAAGATATGGTTTGGAGACTTTGTATCAGCAGGTAATGGGTATGGGGTACTGTGTTTTGTTGACGGATGCAAAAGGAATAACGGTAGATTTTATTGGAGATATACAGTTAGACTCAAGTCTCCGTAAGGCAGGTCTCTACTTGGGATCTGACTGGAGTGAAAAAAGTGCAGGCACATGTGGAGTCGGCACATGTATACAAACTGGGCAAGCTCTAACTGTTCATTTAGACGATCATTTTGATTCAACACATATACCTTTGAGTTGTACCTCAGCTCCAGTATTTGATAACTACGGCAACTTAAATGCTGTGTTGGACGTTTCTCAACTAAGCACGGTATTGCCTAAAGAGAGTCAAAAGTTGGCAATGCAGCTTGTTACCTTGTATGCAAGCTATATTGAAAATGCTAATTTTATGCATCAATTTCGTAAAGAAATTATCTTGAAGTTAGGAAACGCTCCTCAATTTTTAGATGTTAATCCAGAGTATTTAATTGCTGTAGATTCTTCTGGGCGTGTTATAGGCCATAACAGATCATCACAAACTTTATTTGATCTTTTTTACCGTGACGTCAAGTTAGTCGGCATGCATTTTGAAGATATTTTTGACGCATCCTTTGGTCGAGTGGGCATTTACTCGCCAACAAATCCTCCCGATAAAAGGGCAATTAGGTTAAAGACTAATGATCATTTGTTGTTTATGTCGGCGCTGATTAGTTCCGTGGTACCGGACAATAAATCTAAATTAAATGTAGATCAAGCAGCTTCTTTGCCGTTAAATAAATTATGTGGTGATGATCCAGTTTTTAAGAGAGAAATTGATAGAGTTAAGAAGTTAGTCAATACGCCCATTAGTATTCTATTGCAAGGTGAAACGGGAACTGGAAAAGAGTATTTTGCTAAAGCTATACACTTGTCTAGTGAAAGAAAACATAAACCTTTTGTTGCAGTTAACTGTGCTGCAATACCTGAGACTTTAATTGAAAGTGAGTTGTTTGGTTATACAGCGGGCAGCTTCTCTGGCGCAAAAACAAAAGGGAAGTTAGGTCTTATTCAGGAGGCAGATGGAGGAACATTATTTCTAGATGAGATTGGTGATATGCCTATTGGGTTACAGGCAAGGTTGTTGCGCGTACTGTCTGAGAGAGAGATATTGCCCATTGGTGCTACTAGACCATTACCTGTAAATATCCGTGTTATTGCTGCTAGTCATCGTGATTTAGAAGATTTAATTCGATTGGGAGAGTTTCGTGATGATTTGTATTACAGATTAAATGGAGCACAAGTTAGCTTGCCGCCGCTACGTGATCGTCAAGATAAAAAATGGATAACAGAAAAAATATTAGATGAAGTTTGCCATGCAAATCATATTGAAATGCCAGAGGTTGACACTGCTGTAACTGATTGGATGGAAAGTTACCGTTGGCCAGGTAACTTGAGGGAATTAAAAAATATATTTGAATTCGCTGCTTCTGTTTGTCATGAAAATCGCATTACTTTGACTGACTTGCCAGATAAAGTCTTAAAAATCCCAGTTAAGTTGGGCAATGAAAATAAAACTGTATCTATTAATGGAAATGACACTGCGGATGCAGCTTTATTAAAACAGTATTTAAGGGCTGCAAATTGGAATGTTAGTTATGTTGCAAGGCAGCTAGATATTTCCCGCTCAACTTTATATAGGAGGATGGAAAGATTAAACATTGAACCACCTAATGGTTTTAAGTTTAATTAAGTGGTGATATAGATGTAGCACAAACTGAAACACCTGTTTCATTGATACAGATTTAAAAGATTTCAAAAGTTGATGTAGATAAGTAGTCAAAAAAATTTCAATTAAATCAATTAGTTATTTTATTTTTTTTTGTAAAAAATATTTTTTCGAATTGGCACGTAATTTGCAATTAGTTGTTGGCAGGTATTAATGTATTTTTCTTGCTCTGCACAATGCAGGCAATTTTAAAGGAGAAGTAAATGAAAGAAGTAATTGCTTTTGCTAAATCAAGTTTAAAAATAAAGTCGTTTGCATCGGTTGCGATTGCGGCAAGCTTGATTGTTTTGGCTAGTCCGACAGTAAATGCAGCGCCGCCCCCTGCTGCTGCAGACAATCCTAATAACTGGCCCGAGTATCACCGAACATTTAATGCTTGGCGATACAGCCCGTTGGAGCAAATTAATAAGGCAAACGTTAAAAAACTAAAGTTATCTTGGATTCACCAACCTGGCACTATTACGCATGGTCTGCAAGCTACCCCCATCGTAATCGATGGAGTTATGTATAGTATCGGGCCAGATAACAATGTCTTCGCCCTTAATGCAGCTACAGGTAAAATTTTGTGGAGATACACGGCGAAACTAGACCCAATTGTAAAAGAAGTTTTTTATGGTTCTGCTAGTCGAGGTGTGACAGTAGGTCGTGGCAAGGTATATGTTGGTAGCCTGGATGGTCGTTTTATCGCTCTAGACCAAAAAACTGGTAAAGAGCTTTGGTCTACACAATTGACAAACCTGAAAGCTGAGTACGGTGCACTATTTTCATCTCCACCACAACTTGCTGGCAATGTATTGTATGGTGGCACAACAGGTGGTGATCAACCAATTATTGGTAAGATTTTTGCTGTAAATGCTGACACAGGTGAGCGTGTTTGGACATTTGAAATTCCAAAAGATGATAAGGCAAGTTGGCCTGGCGATAGCCGTAAGGTAGGTGGTGGTTCGGCATGGTTACCTGGCCAATATGATGCACGTACAGACACAATTTATATTGGTACAAGTAATGCAGCGCCAGACTTTAATAATGATAACCGTAGAGGTGATAACCTCTATACAGCAACATTATTAGCCTTGGACCCTAAATCAGGCAAGGTCAAGTGGCATCGTCAAGAAGTTCCAATGGATACATGGGATTTTGATGCGGTATATGAGTCACTTCTTGTGCCAGATGGTAAGGGCGGTGAATCTTTAGTTCATTTAAACAAGAATGGTTTTGTTTATGTGATGAACAAGGATACAGGCGCAATGAAAAATGCTTGGCAATTCACTGAAAACATGAACTGGGCTAAGGGTGTTGATCCTAAAACTGGTCTTCCAATTGCACCTGACTATCCTGAGACTGGCAAGCAAAAATTACATTGCCCTAACTTGTTAGGTGCTCGTAGTTGGAACCATGGAGCATATAATCCTAAGACAAAACTATGGTATTCACATGCTATGGAATTGTGTAACACCGTAACTAGTGCAAAGAGTGATGAGGTTCCTAAAGGTATTTCAGCCTTGTATTTAGGACTTTCAGAAATCACTTTAACCAACCCTCCAGGTAAAAAAGGTGATGGTTGGTTGGGGGCTTTTGATCCATTAACAGGTAAGCAAGCTTGGAAAATTCGTTTTGAATTACCTCCATTGAGCTCAGTATTAGCAACAGGTGGTGGCTTAGTCTTTACAGGAGATATGGTCGGTAACTTGTATGCATTTGATGCTGATAATGGTAAAGAATTATGGAAATTTAATGCCGGTTCAGGTGCACGTGGTGGTCCAATTAGTTACGCTGTGAATGGTAAGCAATATATTGCTATCCCAACTGGTTTGGGTTCACATGCTCCTGGCTTTATGGCTGGTGCATTCCCTCAAATCAAAGATTTGCCTGGTGGTGCAGCATTATTAGTTTTTTCTCTTGATTAATACTTAAGGGCTTAAAAGAGGATGTCGAAAGGCATCCTCTTTTTTAATTTGAAATTTTTTATGAAATTAAATATTAAAATAGTTTTTACCGGCCTTGTTTTTTTATTGCCATTAGCAGCTTGCGCAGAGGTTTTATTAGCAATCGATGATAAGGATGGTGCAACAAAACCACCATTTGATCTTTCTGATACATCAAGAATTAATATTGGAAAAAAAAGATTTAACAGTGTGTGCGCAGCTTATTGTCATGGTGCCGAAGGTGATGGTGGAAAAGTAACTGCTTTTAAGGGTAATGCTCAGTTAACGCCCGAGATAATATATAAAACAATTTTGGAGGGTAGGAGGGGCGCTGATATCATGCCTCCATGGGGAAGAGCTTTCAGTTCCGAAGAAATTTGGGAGCTAACGGCATACGTAAGCTATTTAACTAAGCAGCCACCGATAATTAAATAAATAACAGTTAAGTAACATATGTTGAGCGTTGTTAAAGTAATTAAAAGTAAGGTTTTAAAATTACTTGCCGCACTCAAATTTCAATTAATAACTCTTTGGTATGCATTCAGAGATTCTGAATGCCCTATTTACTTAAAAATTATTGTATTTGTAATAATTTGTTACGGATTTAGTCCAATAGACTTAATTCCAGACTTTATACCTATTCTTGGGTATGTTGATGAGTTAATAATTTTGCCAATTCTTATTAGAATAGTTGAAGTTTTAATGCCTGTAACTATTATGACAAGGGCAAAGGCATATGCATTCAGTCACTTGGAAAAGAACCCCCCCAACCCTAAAGTTTGGGCCGGAGTTCTAATAGTATTGGGTATTTGGATATTAGCAGTTACCTGGTTGGCCCACCTTTTGGCGCCCATCTTGCAGAGTATGTAAGTCTGAATCGCTAATTTGTGAAAAGGGTGGCATAGGCATGGCCACGTGCCAATTTGCCGCAGAGCTAAATTTTTTTAGTAATTTCTTGAAAATCTGGACCGATAATTTTCTTATGATCAGCATGGCATGACGTACAACCATTTTTGGCTGCAAGGATTCATCTGCTGAAACTGGAGAAATGCTTGAAATTAATAAAAGAATGCAATAACTTTTAGGTAGTGCATAGAGTTAGCCTATTTATGCTTAAGTTTTAATAACAATAAAAAAAAGTTAATAAGTAGGATTTGCTCATATTTTTAGCTCTTGTAGCGCTACATTTGTGTCGATACATACAGCACTAGAGTGTTTTTTTATGTAAATCCAATGAAGAATAATCATAAAAGTCAGTCTTTTAAGAAAAATTATAGTTGGCATAATATTTGCATATCAAACCATTGCAAATCTTTTTTAGCGATTTGATTTGCGTGTATCTCCTCCTGCCACTCAACTAATTTATTAGTTGAGTGGTTTTTTTTGAAACATGTGTTTCAAAAAATGAACAGTACTGTCGCATAAAAAAAAAAAAAAAATCAATAAAGAAGAAAAGCCGTATTTTATTTATAAAAAACAAAGACTTGAAGAATGTAGTGAGTTATGAATAAGTTGGCATGTAATTTGCTGATATTAAAGGTGAAAAATAAATTAGAAATTAATATGCTTAAAAATACAGTTGGAATAATTGCAAACCCGGTATCCGCTAGAGATATCCGTAGAATTATTTCCAATGCAAGTAACTTACAGACCTCTGAAAGGGTCAATATAGTAATGAGGCTTCTATCAACGCTATTTTCATGCAGCGTCAATGATGTTTATATGATGCCAGATAAAGCTGGTTTAACAGCTATGTTGTTGAGGTCTATTAAAAAAGAACAAGCCCAATCTCAGGGAAAACAGTTGTATCCAGATTTACATTTTGTAGACTTGAGTGTTACATCTACAGTTGATGATACCTATAAAGCAGCTAATTTGATGGTTGAGGCCGGCGTAAAAGTTATCTTTGTCTTAGGTGGTGATGGAACACATAGAGCTGTTGTTAAAGAGCTAATGAAGTTGAAGGATACCGGTAAGAATATTCCAGCAATCTGTGGGATATCTACAGGCACAAATAATGCATTTCCTCAAATGCTAGAGCCTACAGTTGCTGCTTTAGCTGTGGCTCACTATGTTAATGAAAAAATTCCAGATGATAAGGCTTTAATCAAAAATAAAGTGATAGAAGTTTGCGTTGATGATAAGGTTGCTGACATAGCAATTGTTGATGCGGTAATTAGTAAAGATATGTATGTTGGATCGAGAGCAATTTGGGATGCAAGCAAGTTATCCGAACTTTATTTGACATATGCTGATCCTATGGTGATAGGTTTTTCAGCTATTGGTGGACTGTTGCAACCAATAGAAAGATTCAGTGTTGATGGTTTAGCCGTATATATGTCAGATGATTCGAGCAAAACATCAATAGTTATTAAGGCACCTATAGCACCTGGCATGTTAAGTGACGTGCCGATTGAAGGGCACAAGAAAATATCTGCAGATGTTTCTTACCCAATTCGCATAGAAAAAGGAATTGTCGCATTAGATGGGGAAAGAGAATTCTCATTTAAGGCCGGTCAAAAAGTTTCCATACGTCTACGTAAAAATGTTTTTTCAACGGTAAATGTCAGTAGTTGTATGCATGAAATTGCAGACAAGAGATTGCTTTGCCATACTTTGGTTTAATAAGGAGGTCTATATGACAGTTGGTGCGGATTTATCAAAAGATTCTATGTTAAAAGCATATCGAATCATGAAAACCATTAGAGAGTTTGAGGAGCGATTACATATCGACTTTGGACGTGGAGACATACCAGGCTTCGTTCATTTATATGCTGGTGAGGAGGCCTCAGCAGCAGGCATCATGATGCATCTTAATGATAATGACAAAATTGCAAGTACCCACCGTGGCCATGGCCACTGTATTGCAAAGGGCGTTGATGTAATAGGCATGATGAAAGAGATTTATGGAAAAAAAGGCGGATCATGCGAGGGTAAAGGCGGGTCGATGCACATTGCCGATATCGATAAAGGGATGATGGGCGCTAATGGTATTTTGGGGGCTGGTGCACCATTGATTTGTGGAGCCGCATTAGCATCAAAATTCCAAAACAAAGGTGGTGTTGGCGTGTGTTTTGTCGGTGATGGAGCGTCTAACCAAGGAACATTTTTAGAGAGTTTAAATCTTGCGGCTATTTGGAATTTGCCTGCAATTTTTGTGGTTGAAAATAACGGATATGCAGAGTCAACATCAAGAGATTATGCAACCGCAGTAGATAGCTTTGTTGATCGTGCAGCAGGTTTTGGCTTGCCTGGCATTACAGTAGATGGCACAGATTTTTTTGCTGTTTATGAGGCGGCCGGTGAGATTATTAAGCGTGCAAGAAATGGCGGCGGTCCTGCACTGTTAGAGTGCAAGATGGTTCGTTTCTTTGGCCACTTTGAGGGTGATGCGCAAACTTACCGTGGCGCCGGTGAAGTTGATGATATCAGAGAAAACTCTGATTGCATTAAGAAAATCAGAAAAGCAGTGACGTCTAGTAACTTGCTTTCTGAGGGTGACCTAAATTCAATTGATAAAGAAGTAAACGCATTAATTGAGAAAGCTGTTGCGGAGGCAAAAGCTGCGCCTTTGCCAACCTCGGCTGACTTGTTAACAGACGTTTACGTTAAATATTAATCAATTACTTACTTAATTTAGGAGTTAAAAATGGCTAGAAAAATTAGTATGAAACAGGCAATTAATGAGGCTCTAGATCTAGAAATGTCCGCAGATCCAACTGTAATTTGCTTGGGTGAAGATATTGTTGGTGGCGCTGGTGCGGATGGTGAGAGAGATGCTTGGGGTGGCGTGCTTGGGGTAACTAAAGGTTTATACGCAAAGCATGGCGATCGTTTAATGGATACACCATTGTCAGAAAGCGCATATGTTGGTGCCGCTATTGGAGCTGCGAACTGCGGTATGCGTCCTGTGGCTGAGTTGATGTTCTTGGATTTTATGGGTGTATGTTTTGACCAGATGTTTAACCAAGCGGCCAAGTTTAAATATATGTTTGGGGGCAAGGCTCAAACACCAGTGGTTATTCGTGGCATGGTTGGTGCGGGATTCAGAGCAGCCGCACAACATAGCCAGATGTTAACGCCACTATTTACGCATATTCCTGGTTTAAAAGTGGTTTGTCCAAGTACGCCATATGACACTAAGGGTCTTTTAATTCAATCAATTCGTGACAATGACCCAGTAATTTTCTGTGAGCATAAAAACTTATATGGCTTTGAAGGGGAGGTGCCAGAAGGTTCATACACGATTCCTCTAGGCGAAGCTAATATTGTTAGGGATGGCAAAGATTGTTCAATCATTACCTATGGCCTAATGGTGCATCGTTCGTTAGAAGCCGCAGCTATTCTTGCTAAAGAAGGTATTGAGGTTGAAGTTCTTGATCTTAGAACTCTATCACCGCTAGACGTTGATAGTATTTTAGAAACTGTGGAAAAAACAGGAAGATTGGTTTGTGTTGATGAAGCTAACCCACGTTGTAGTATTGCGTCAGATGTTTCTTCAATTGTGGCTATGCATGCATTTGGCGCTTTAAAAGGCCCAATTCAAATGGTTACTGCACCACATACACCTGTTCCATTCTCGCCCACATTAGAAGATTTATATATCCCTAGTGCAGCGCAAATAGTCGAAGCCGTAAAGCGAGCGACCGGAGGTAAGAAATAAATGTCTAATATCACTCCAATTATTATGCCTAAATGGGGCTTATCAATGCAAGAGGGAACAGTTACTTCATGGTTAGTCGAGGTAGGTACTCAAATTGAAGTTGGTATGCCAATCCTTGAGGTAGAAACAGATAAGATTGCTAATGCTGTTGAGGCTCCTGATCCAGGTATATTAAGACGAAAAGTGGCATCAGATGGCGAGCTATTGCCTGTGAAGGCTTTGCTGGGAGTGATGGCTGATAGTGATGTGACGGATGCTGAAATTGATGAATACATAGCATCTTATGTAACCCCATCATCAGAGGATGATGGGGCTGAGGAAGTTTCTGCTAATTTATTCGTTGATGTAAACGGAATCAATGTTCGCTATGTTAAGCGTGGAGCAGACAGCGGTGTACCAGTTATTTTTATTCATGGATTTGGTGGTGATCTAGATAATTGGTTATTTAATATTGATTCAATTGCAGATAAGCATCCTGTAGTTGCACTAGATTTGCCTGGGCATGGTCAGTCGGCAATTAAATTACCTGGCACAAGTATTACTGCCTTAGCTAATTTTGTTATTGATTTTATGAAGGCTATTAATGTTGAAAAGGCTCACTTAGTTGGTCACTCAATGGGTGGAGCAGTAGCAGCTAAAGTTGCATTATTAGACTCGAATAAGGTTGATACGCTAAATCTGATATGTACTGCAGGTATGGGTGAAGATATTAATTCATCATATACGCATGGTTTTGCGAGTTCTGAGTCTAAGCGTGAATTAAAACCGTTCTTAGAGTTATTGTTTGCCGACAGTTCATTAGTTGGCAGACAAATGATTGATGACGTTTTGAAATATAAACGTTTAGATGGTGTAACTAACTTGCTACTTGAGTTAGGGGAAGCATTATTTGGTAATGGCAAGCAAAGCGAACAACCTGTGAAACAGTTGTCAGGTGACCATAAAGTTTTGATCATTGTTGGTGAAAAAGATCAAATAATTCCTTCGCAGCATGTTAAAAATGCACCTAGTCAGGCGAAGGTTCAAGTATTTTCAGATGCCGGACATATGACGCAAATGGAAAAAGCTAATGAAGTAAATAAGCTAATCATCGATCATATAAGTGGTTAGCACTTTGGCTGGTTTACAAGAGTTTAATAACCGTATTGATTATGAATCAATACGGTTATTAACTATTGACGAGCCAGTATCTGGAGAAATAGAGGCTGAATGGTCAAATAAAATTGGGCTCGGCGAGCTCGATGCAATTGCAATTATTTGGTCAGGTCGCAATGAACTTGTTCAGCCACTATCATATAAAAAATACTCTAAATTAGATGACGCAGAAACTTTAGCATCTAGTTACGGGTTTACCACAAGATTTAGGCAGTCTGGTGGGGGCTTAGTTCCACAGGGTGATGGAATTTTAAATCTAAGTCTTATTTGGAAAACAAAATCAAATATTTCAGAAATATCTAATGATATATATCTGCATTTGGGCTCGATAATAAAAAAAACATTTAGTCAGTTTGGAGTTGAAACCTTTTATCAAGAAGTGCCAAGAGCATTTTGTGATGGTAGATATAATTTGGCCGCAATACATAATGACCAAGTTAAAAAGATAGTTGGTACAGCGCAGTACTGGAAAAAATATAACGAAACATACGTTGTTCTAGCGCATGCATTAATTTTGATAAACGTTAACAATAACAAACTATGTGATTTACTAAATAAATATGAGGAAAAATTGGGTAGTGACAAATTCTATAGTCCTGATGCGATTGTGGATTTTTGTACACTATTTAGTTCTGAAAATGAAGATTTTTTAAGTAAAAACGTAATTAAAGAATTATTCATAAAAGAGTTGGCTAACCAAATTATTAAGATTGGAGAAGATTAAATGGTCTTATTGGAGTTTTCTATTGCGCCTTTCGATAAAGGATCTAGTGTAAGTGAATATGTTGCTAAAGCATTGAGAGTAATTGATGATAGTGGGCTCGATTATCAGTTGACTCCAATGGGCACCATTATTGAAGGAGACTGGTTAAAAGTAATGGGTGTGGTTGACGAGTGCTTCAAGGTAATGTCAAAAGAATCTGACAGAGTTGTTATGCAGATTAAAGTAGATTATCGTAAAGACAGGGTTGGTAGAATAAAAGGAAAAGTTCAAAGTGTTGAAAAAATCATAGGCAAAAAATTGTCTAAGTAATTCATTTAAAAATTAATAGAGGTTATCAATGAAAAAGTTAGTCGTTGCGAGTTTTTTAATTTTAAATATTTCGAGTGTATTTGCGATTGGATATCAACCTGTATTGTCTTTATCAATGGCAAAAAAAATGGCGGAATCATGTGAAAGACTAGCTATAAAAGAAGGCTGGAAAATGAATATTGCAATTGTTGATAATGGAGCAAATTTAAAATTTTTTATCCGTCAAGATGATTCTTTTTTAAAAAGTGTTGAGTTGGCTCAGCAAAAAGCAATAACATCAGCAGGACTTCCGTTTTCAACTAAGGCGATCGCTGAGATAGCAACCAAGCTCCCTGGT
>JACCDH010388913.1_pt1 | contig 40427 bp, 42 predicted proteins | sample 7442481 | NCBI WGS metagenome assembly JACCDH01 (sample SAMN15323433, study PRJNA562643) | freshwater metagenome | isolation source: river surface water | place: USA:Blue River Watershed | collected 2017-08-15 | reverse complement strand
GCACACCCAACACGGAGATTTTGGCTTCGTCGCGGTTGAAAGCGATGCCGGAAACGACGGCTTGTTCCATTTGTTCGTCTTCCTCAAAAGTGATCAGGGTGCCAGAGGCGGCTTCTTCGTTGATGTCAATGTCCCAAGGCGTGAAGCTGGACAGCACGCGCATGGGCACTTTGTATTTGCCGGCAAATTCGACCGAGCGGATTTGCAGCACCTTGGAGCCCAAGGAGGCCATTTCCAGCATTTCCTCAAAGCTCACGGTGTGCAAGCGGCGCGCTTCAGGCACCACGCGGGGGTCTGTGGTGTACACGCCATCCACATCGGTGTAGATCAAGCACTCGTCGGCTTTCAGTGCCGCGGCCACCGCCACCGCCGAAGTGTCCGAGCCGCCACGGCCCAAGGTGGTGATGTTGCCCTGCTCGTCCACGCCCTGAAAGCCCGTGATGATGACCACTTTGCCGTGGTTCAGGTCGGCGCGAACGCGCACATCGTCGATAGATTCGATGCGCGCTTTGGTGAAGGCGCTGTTGGTTTTGATGGGCACTTGCCAACCCGCATAGCTGACCGATGGCTGGCCTTCGGATTGCAAAGCGATGGCCAACAGTGCCGAAGATGCTTGTTCGCCGGTCGAGGCCAGCATGTCGAGTTCGCGGTGGTAGGCGTCGCCGGGTTTGGCTGGTGCCAATTCTTTGGCCAAGCCCAAGAGCCGGTTGGTTTCGCCACTCATGGCGCTCGGAACCACCACGATTTGGTGGCCCGCGCGCGCCCATTTGGCCACGCGCTTGGCGACATTGCGAATGCGCTCGGTCGAGCCCATCGAGGTGCCGCCGTATTTATGAACGATCAAAGCCATTTGAAGTTATGAATAAAGTTTGAAAGCGATTGAGCGCTGAGGCGCAACGCATTACAGACATTTGCCAAGAGATTTCTCTCAGAAAATCTTGTCAATTGTACCCATCGTGCTGACACTTTCTTGACCACAGCGCCGTGCACAAGCGAAGCCGTCAAGCCAAGTAAGTCAAAAAGGCGCCGTTGCGTTCGACATAACTCTGCCCCACCTTCAAATGCAGCCGATGGCCTCGGGTGGTGCAAGCCGCCACTTGGTCGAGCAACTCTTGAAGTTGCGCCGAACTGGGGGTGGTTGCATGGTGCTGGCGCAGCCAATGCCGCAGCACCAGCGCTTGGCGCGCCCGGCTCAGCTGCTGCAAAGCCTCAATGCGCGGGGGTACCCCGATGCGCACCAACTCTTCTGCGGCCAATTCGTTCAGCACTTCTTGGGCCTGCGCAGCGTGCGCGGCGCTGCGCGCAAAGGTTTCCCTGAACGCCGGCAAGGCCTCGGCCAAGACCGGTAAAACTTGGGCCCGCAGCCGATTGCGGGTGAACCGCACATCGGTGTTGCTGGGGTCTTCAATCCACTGGGGCGATGAGTCAGGCGCTTGCCGGGACAGCCACTCACGCAGCGCCAAGCCCTGCACCGACAACAGAGGGCGGTGCCATCTGAGGCCCCCGCGCTCCCACTGTGCAGGCATGCTGGCCAAACCCGGCAAACCCGCCCCGCGCGACAAGGCAATCAGCAATGTCTCCACTTGATCGTCCGCGTGCTGGGCCAAAACCACGTCGCGCACCTCGGGCCATTCGGCTTGCACGGCTTCAGACAAGGCGGCGTAACGGGCTTTTCTGGCTGCATCTTCGGGGCTTTCGCCCGCAGCGGGCTGGGCCTGTACACGCCGCACCGCCAAAGGCACTTGCCATTGACGGCACTTGTCGCGGCAGTGCGCCTCGAAGTCATCCGCGGCGGCTTGCAAGCCATGGTGAATGTGCACCGCCCTCACCTGCCCAGGCCAGCGTTGGGCACAGGCCAACAACAAAGCGCTCGAATCGGCGCCACCACTGAAGGCCACCACAAAAGGAAGGCCCGGGCTGAATGCAGCCAGGGCCTGGTCAAGGGTTTGAGCCATGTGCGCTGCCAGCAGGCTCTGCTGCTGTTTATTTGCTGGCTTTGGTGTCGGTGAAACGACCATAGCTGTTAAGGCGTTCATAGCGACGCTCTAACAGCTCTTTGGGTTTCAGGTCGGCCACTTGACGCCACGCATCCCCCAAAGCACGCTTCAAAAAAGACACCATTTGCTCGGTATCGCGGTGCGCGCCCCCAACGGGTTCGTTGACGATTTTGTCGACCAAGTTCAAGGCCTTCAAACGGTGCGCGGTGATGCCCAAGGCATCGGCCGCCACTTCGGCCTTGTCACTGGTTTTCCACAAAATAGAAGCACAGCCTTCGGGGCTGATGACCGAATACACCGAGTACTGCAACATCAACACCTGATCGGCCACCGAAATCGCCAAGGCGCCACCCGAGCCGCCCTCGCCAATGATGGTGGTGATGATGGGCACTTCCAGTTGGGCCATTTCGTAGATGTTGCGGCCAATCGCCTCAGACTGGCCACGCTCTTCGGCGTCAATGCCAGGATAGGCGCCGGGGGTGTCGACAAAGGTGAAGACCGGCAGCTTGAACTTTTCTGCGGTCTTCATGAGGCGCAGGGCTTTGCGGTAGCCCTCGGGCTTGCTCATGCCAAAGTTGCGCATGGTGCGTTCTTTGGTGTCGCGTCCTTTTTGCTGGCCCAACACCATGCAAGCCTGACCATTGAAACGGGCCAAGCCCCCCACAATGGAAAGATCGTCGGCAAAGTGACGGTCACCGTGCATTTCGGTGAAGTCGGTGAAGATGCCGTTGATGTAATCGAGGGTGTAAGGACGCTCTGGGTGACGCGCGATCTTGGTGATTTGCCAAGGCGTCAGGTCACTGTAGATGTCTTTGGTCAGCTGCTGGCTTTTTTTGCTCAGCTGGTCAATTTCTAGGGTGATGTCCACCGCTGACTCGGTCTGCACATAGCGCAACTCTTCGATCTTGGCCTCGAGTTCGGCAACGGGTTGCTCAAAATCGAGAAACGTTTTTTTAGCCAAGTTTTACTCCTCTGTTCATAACCGGGGGACGCCTCGCCACACCCTCAATACGCCACGGGCACGGGATCCAGTGAGCGCCAAATATACCAAGTTGCCACCGTCGCAAAGGGGCTTCAGGCCTGGGCCACTTCACGGGCATCGCTGCGGCTGACGGGTTCGCCTGAAAAATAGTTGCGGCTGATGCCGTTGATCAGCCCCACGTCGTCCAAAGGCAACACATTGGGGCGCATCAGGTGAAAAATCAAAAACATCTCGGCCGTCCAACGTCCAATGCCCCGAATGGCCACCAACTCGTCAATGATGGCCTCGTCGTCCATGTCTTGCCACGCCTTGACGTGCACCGTGCCAGAGCTGAAATGCATGGCCAAGTCGACCAAATATTCAACCTTGCGGGCCGACAAACCCGCCGCACGCATGTCGTCCACCTTGAGTTTGAGCACCGCAGCGGGCGTGAGGCGTTTGGTCAAAACCGAAAACCGGTCCCACACCGACTGCGCCGCTTTCACCGAAATTTGCTGGCCCACAATAGATCGGGCCAAGGTGACGAACGCATCCCCACGGGTTTCCAAAATGGCGTTGCCAAACTGAGGAATGAGTTTTTTCATGACCCGGTCTTTTTTGGCCAGGTGCGCGCACGCCTCGGCCCAATAGGCCGGGGTCACGGGTACGACAGACGCCGTCACTGCACGGCCTCCCAAGTGGTGCCGGTGGCCGAGTCTTTCAACACAATGCCTTGGGCCAACAAGTCGTTGCGGATGCGGTCGGCTTCGGCAAAGTTTTTCGCTTTTTTGGCATCGGCTCGGGCTTGAATCTGGGCCTGAATGGCGGCATCGTCCAGCCCCGCACCCGATTGCAAATACGCTGTCGGGTCGGTTTGCAACAAGCCCAACAGGCCGCCCAGGGTTTTCAGCAAGCCGGCTTTCTCGGCCGAGCCACTGCGGTTGATTTCACTGGCCAATTCAAACAACACGGCCACGGCTTCGGGGGTGCCAAAGTCTTCGTCCATGGCCGCCTTGAAGCGAGCCGCCAGCGGGTCTGTCCAATCCAGGGTCACGGAGGCCGGAGGCACGGCTTGCAGGGCGGTGTACAGGCGTTTCAAGGCGCCTTTGGCGTCGTTCAGGTGCACGTCGCTGTAGTTCAGCGCGCTTCGGTAATGGCTGCGCACGATGAAAAAGCGCACGGTCTCGGCGTCAAATTCTTTCAGCACATCGCGGATGGTGAAAAAATTGCCCAAGCTCTTGGACATTTTTTCGTTGTCCACATTGATGAAGCCGTTGTGCATCCAAAAGCGTGCCAAAGGCTGGCCATTGGCCCCTTCGCTTTGCGCGATTTCGTTTTCGTGGTGTGGAAACTGCAAGTCAGCGCCACCGCCATGGATGTCAAAGGTCTGGCCCAACAACTCGCAGGCCATGGCCGAGCACTCGATGTGCCAGCCGGGGCGACCGGTGCCAAAGGGGCTGGCCCACTTGACATCTTCGGGTTCGGCGGGCTTGGCACTCTTCCACAACACAAAGTCCAAGGGGTCGTTTTTTTCGGTTTCCACGGCCACGCGCTCGCCAGCGTTCAACTCGTCCAGTGATTTTCCAGACAGCTTGCCGTAGCCTTCAAATTTGCGCACGGCGTAGTTGACATCGCCATTGCCCGAGCGATACGCCAAGCCTTTTTCTTCCAGCGTGCCGATCATGCGCAACATTTGGGGCACGTAATCGGTGGCACGCGGCTCGTGTTGCGGGCGCTCAATGCCCAAGGCATCGGCGTCTTGGTGCAAGGCGTCGATCATGCGGTCGGTCAGGTGGCGAATGGTCTCGCCGTTTTCCAAAGCCCGCTTGATGATCTTGTCGTCAATGTCCGTGACGTTGCGCACATATGTCACCTTGAAGCCACTGGCCTTGAGCCAGCGTTGCACCACGTCAAACGCAATCATCGAGCGCGCATGCCCCAAATGGCAGAGGTCATACACCGTCATGCCGCACACGTACATGCGCACATGTCCCGGTTCGGCGGGTGAAAAATCGGTCACAGCACGGCTCAGCGTGTTGAAAATGCGCAGACTCATGTCAAATCAAGAATATTTCGAGACAAAAGATCAAAAGGACGGCGCCCGAATGGGCTCGGGACCCGGCAAGAAAAAACCAGGAAATTCACCGCCTTTGTGCCTGCGTGACGGGTGGACAGCAGGTCTTTTTGGCAACTGTTTGGCCGCATGGCCTCCGTTACAATCGGTTTCAGTATATCCCCGTCAGGGGCCCGCTCCCAGTTTCTGGGCAGCCCAGATTCGATACTTTCGGCGCGTATGCACTCACTCCACCACATCGTCCTGTCTTGCCTCTTGCTCACGCTGAGTCTAGGAGCCCAAGCCGACATTTATGGCGATGTGAACCAGTTGGTCCGATCCGAGCAGTGGGCCAAGGCCCGCACGCAAGCTGAAGCGCACCTGAAAACCCAGCCCACCGATCCGCAAATGCGTCTGTTGCTCAGCCGCATCCAAGACGGACAGGGCCAAACCATCGCGGCCATGGACACCCTGCAAAGTCTGACGCAGTCTTTCCCAGAGTTGCCTGAACCGCACAACAACTTGGCAGCCCTGTTTGCCCGCCAAGGCCGCTTGGCCGAAGCCCTCACGGCTTTGCAAGCCGCCGTGCGGGCAAGGCCCGATTACGCCACCGCCCTTGAAAACATGGGCGACGTTTACATCATGCTGGGCATTCAGGCTTACCAAAACGCCACCACCGCCGCGCCCATGCAACCGCGCACAGGCCAAAAACGCTTGGCCGCCGAGCAGTTGTTGAAGTCGTTCGCGCCTTGAGCCCGCACCACTGCTGACGCCAGCGCCCTCCCTTCAACTCTGTTCAACCCCACACTCTTTCAATACGCCATGGCCTTCATGCACCGTCTTCGTTTCCTGCGCACCTTGGGACTGTTTTGGGCTTTGTCGGTGGCGCTCACGCTGCCGGCTTTGGCGCAAACCCCAGCCACCAGCAAAATCCGCATCAGCACGTCAGTGGGCGACATCGAGGCCGAACTCTATGCCGACAAAGCGCCCAAAACAGTGGCCAATTTTTTGCAGTACGTGAACGACAAACACTACGACGGCACCATTTTTCACCGGGTGATTGCGGGCTTTATGGTGCAAGCGGGTGGATATGACGTCCAATACAAAGAGAAAAAAACGCGCGCGCCGATTCAGCATGAAGGCCGTCAGTCTTTGGCGGCAGGCCTGAAAAACACCACTGGCACCTTGGCCATGGCGCGCACCAACGACCCGCATTCAGCCACCTCGCAGTTTTTCATCAATGTGGTGGACAACGCGTTTTTAGACCCCACGCCCATTCCAGATGGCGACCCGGTGGCCAAATTTGAGTACCAAGGCCGCGTCTACGAAAAAGTAGCCCGCGCCCAACTGCTGAACGCGCCTCAGTTGTTCGGCTACACCGTTTTTGGCAAAGTCACATCCGGCATGGATGTGGTCCAAAAAATCAGGTCCACCCCCACTGGTGCGGGCGGCCCTTTCTCGACCGATGTCCCACGGACACCGATACTTATCCAATCCATCACTTTGTTGAAATAAGCCCATGAGCCACCCAAAAGTTGAACTGCACATCACCGGTTACGGCGTGATCACCCTTGAACTGGATGCCGAAAAAGCACCCAAGTCGACCGAAAATTTCTTGGCCTATGTGAACAAAGGCCACTACAACAACACGATTTTTCACCGTGTGATCCCCGGCTTTATGGCCCAGGGCGGTGGCTTTGAGCCCGGCATGGCACAAAAGCCCACCGATGCCGCGATTGAAAACGAAGCCAACAACGGCCTCAAAAACGACAAATACACCGTGGCCATGGCCCGCACTTCAGCTCCCCACTCGGCCACGGCTCAGTTTTTCATCAACGTCGCCAACAACAACTTTTTGAACCACACCGCACCTTCCATGCAGGGATGGGGCTATGCCGTGTTTGGCAAAGTGGTGAGTGGCACCGAAGTGGTCGACAAGATCGAAGGCGTGAAAACCGGCAACCGCGGTGGCCACGGCGATGTGCCCAAAGAGGACATCGTGATCGAAAAAGCGGTCGCCCTCTGAAACGCTTGACGCCATGACGGCTGACCCACGCACCACAGCGCCCACGGTGGGATCGCTGTTGGCCCCAGCGTCATGGCAAACCGTTGACCTGATCTCGGACTTGCATTTGCAAGGCTCCGAGATCGCCACCTTTGAAGCATGGCGCCACTACATGGCCACCACCCCAGCGCAAGCGGTGCTGATTTTGGGGGACTTGTTTGAAGTTTGGGTGGGCGATGATGCGGCAGCGAAAGACCCTTTTTTGCAACAGTGTGCGGAGGTTCTGAAAGCCACCGCACAAAAAGCTTTTGTTGCCTTCTTGCCCGGCAACCGAGATTTTTTGGTGGGGCGGGATTACTTAGGCCCGCTGGGCGTTGAGACATTGACCGACCCGACCCTGCTGGAGTTGGGTGCCCAACGCCTGTTGCTGACCCATGGCGATGCGCTTTGCCTGGACGACAAACCGTATCAGGCGTTTCGACTGCAAGCGCGCAACCCCGAATGGCAGCGCGCGTTTTTGTCCAAACCCCTGGCCGAACGCGAAGAATTTGCGCGCAGCCTGCGCGCCCTCAGCGAGTCGCAAAAACACGAGGGGATGAGCTTTGCCGACGCAGACCCGGTCATGAGCCTGTTTTGGTTGCACCACACGCAAGCCGATGAAATCATCCACGGCCACACGCACAAACCCGCGACCCACCTCCTCGGATCAGGCCAAAGACAGGTCTTGAGCGATTGGTCACTCGATCACGCGCCCCACCGCGCACAGGTGTACCGCCTGCACCGTGATGGCCCAGCACAGCGCTTGAATTTGATCTAAATCCGGGTGATCTGAAGCCGCACATTCAACGCCCACGAAAAAGGCCGCTCAAGAGCGGCCTTTTTTCTGCCGGTGTGGTCCGGATCAACGCAGCAAATTTTTCAAGACCGTTTGCAAGCGGCGTGCGGTGGTGGGGTCGTGCGGCCCCGACAGCACTTTCGACACATCTTGCGCCCATGTCTCGCTGGGGCCGGGCTGGTTGCGCTGGGTCAACAACTGCAATTGCAAAGCACGACGCTCGTTCAAATGGTCGGCAGGTGTTGGCACTTCGGCGGCCATCTCCAAGCGCAGCAAGGCCGTGGCGTTAGACGATTGCGCAGGCGTGCTGAGCGCTTGCACCCAAGCTTGTCGAGTCGTGGCGTTGACCGAACGGCCCAACTCTTGAGCCGATGGCAACGTGTCCACTTGTCGGTCTTGCCATGCGGTCAGCAGACGGGTCAGCGTTTCACCATGGGCTTGCGCTGCCAATTTGCGCAAAGATATTTCGGCGCGCTCCATCGCTTCGCGCTGCGCACGGAAAGCGGCATCGCCCAAACGGGGGCCCCGATCTTCACGCAGACCTCGGTCTTCACGATGGCCACGGCCTTCAGGTCGCGGGCCTCGGTCGCTGCCTGGGCGTGCATTTCGGTCACCAGGCCGTGCCCCGGGCCGCGCGTCGCGCCCCAGGGGGGCTTCGGTTTTCTTTTGTCCGGGTCGGTCGTCACCCCGCACCGCCACCACGGGCTTGGCGGGCTTAGGGGCCGACACAGCAGCAGAAGGTGCGGCAGCGGACGCTGAAGCTTCGACACCTTCCACGCCGTCCACGCCTTCCACGACATCACCGCCGCCTTCACTTTCTGTTTTTCCAGCGCCGTCTGCTTCCGCACCTGAGGCATCCGCGGGGCGGGCATCACCCGCATCCACCGCCGACAAAGCCTCAAACACAGCAGCCTCAGCATCGGGTAATGCCGCTTTGGCGGCGGCAGGCTGTGCGGCGACCTGCGCCTGCGCGGCTTGGCCCCGCAGTGCGGCCTCAAGTGCCGTCATGGCGGCGCGAATTTTGGCCGCATCGCCTGCGGCATTGGCGGCGTCCAAGTTTTTCGATGCCTCGAGCACAGCACGGTCGTGCGCCGACATGGGCGCTGCGGATGCAGGGCGCTCGTTGCCTTTGCGTTGGAAGGCTTCGTCCAAGGGCGCGCGGAACACTTCCCACAGTTTTTGTTCTGTTTTGCGGTCCAAGGGCACCGATTGGGCCTCGGCCTGCCAGCGTTGTTGCAGCGCTTTGACTGCATCCACACGCAAGGCAGGAGCAGCACCCAGATCGCGCGCTTCTTGAATGAGGGCTTGGCGGCGGTCAATGCTGGCTTTTTGCGCGGCTTCCAATCGGGCTGCTGCCGCTTTGAGCACGGCTTTCCACTGCGCCTGCATTTCACCAAACGCTTTTTCGTTCAGGTGGCCCGCATTGCGCCAGCGGTCTGCAAACTGGTGCAAGGCCCGCAGATGGGCCCGCCAATCGTCGTTGTCGGCGTGGGCAGACGTCCAGGCTTTGACCTCTTCAAGCAAAGCCAAGCGTTGCGACCGGTGCTCGGCCGAATCTTTTTTCATCTGCTCCAACCAAGCCACCACGGCTTTGTAGGCTTCGTTGCAGGCGGCATCAAAACGCTTCCAAAGGGCGTGGTTGGGCAGTCCCCCTTGGTCGATTTGCTTCCAGCTTTCACGCAGTTGGCGAAGCTTGTCTTGCAGTTTTCTCCCGCCCAAAGTGGGCGTTTTCTCGGCATCGAGCAAGGCCTCGGCTTGGGTCACCAGGCTCAAGCGCACTTGGTCTGCTTGCCAGCGTTGCCAGCCCGCGGCATCGCCTGCCGCTGTGAGGGCCAAATGCACCCGCTCGTCCAACGCGGTGTCCAAGTTTTTGCCGTGGCTTTTCAGCGCGGCCTGCAAGCGGGCCAAGGCATCGGCGTCGGTGGTGTTTTGGGCGATTTGTTTTTCCAAGGCTTCCAAGACTTCTGTCACCGCTTGGTTGGCTTGCTCGCGCAAAGCTTGTCGCTGCGCGGCGTCCATTTTGGGTTTGGCCGCTTTGGCTTCTTTAGCGGCAGCCGCCGTGCCTGCAGTACCTGCCGTGCCAGCCCCTGCACCTGCACCTGCACCTGCACCTGCGCCAGCAACGCCAAGCCCAGCGGCGCCAACGCTGCCTGTAGCCTCTTCAGGCAAGGCTTCGTCTCGCAAACGCCGAATCTCGTCCGCCCACACCGGCACCGGAGGCATCGGCAAAGTGGCATCGGTCTGCGCCAGCAATGCCAAAGACAATGCCGCAGAAAAACCTTGCCAGACCGCCAGCAACTGGCTTTGTGCGGCCTCAAGTTGGGTTGGAAATTTGGCTTCCACGTGCGGCCAAACCGCGTGGGTGGAGAGCTGTTGTGCTTGCGCTTGCCATTGTGTGACATCGCCCTGCAGGCCCGGCAAACCGGCCTGGGCTTCTGCGATGGGCTTGGTCGACAGCACCTCGATGCGTTGCGCCAACAAGACGGCGGCTTCGCGTTGCACCATCACCTGGTGCTGCAAATCTTCAACACCTTTGACCACCTCGGCCAAGCGGGCCTTCAGGCCGGCCAATGGTTCACGCGACAAAGGTGCGCCGGCCTTGGCGGCATCGCGCTGCCAAGCCATCGCGTCGGCAATGTTCAAGCTGGGCGCTTGCAAAATGTGCTCGGCCTTTTGCGCCCAATCAGTGGCCAAGACTTCTTGACCATGCACACGTTTGATCTCTTCGCGTTTTTCTTTCAGCAACTTGGCTGCGCCTTTGTCACGGGTGGACATTTCGCGGTACACCTCGGCCAACACCTCTGCAGAAGGGTCGGACAAGAGCCATTCGCGCAGACGGTTACTGCGCTCCGCGGATGTGACGGCTTGAAATGCCCCGCCGGTGATCGCGTCAAGAGTGGCAAGGTCAAGGGGCTTGTTGGATGAAGTCACAGTAAAAACTTTTAAAAAACTCGGTTCATGCCCAATCAGGCATCGGTGTTGGCGCCAGCAAGGCAGGTTGAAAGACGCGGGCGGCCAACGAAAACCGCTATTTTCGCCGGGATTTGCCCCCGCCCGCCTTGCCACACGCAATCAAAGTCATTCTCTGCGGCCCAACCGGGTCCTGCCCCTCTATATAGCCATCCGACACATAGAATCACATCCATAGACTTGACCGCGTATTTCCTGTTTTTAAAATCAAGATCATTCTCACTTTGAGGTGGACAGCAATGCCACGCACAGCGTCTGTACCGCCGCAATGCCGATGGGCTTCACCCCTCCCTCCCACTCAACCGCCATCTGTTGGCTCTGCAAGGAAACGCCATGAAAGCGCAGTGGAACCAGGCTCCATGGGTTAGGGGTCTGCAAACGGCCATCTTCGATGTCCGGGAAGGTTTTTTAGAAATCACCCGCCATGGCATGGCTTTGCTGGGCTTGGCGGTTGTGTTGTTTTTTCTGGCATTTTTGGCACGCCCCCATCTGCAAAGCCAGGTCAGCGAGGTCTTGTTGGGCTGGCTGCAAATTCGGCAAGTCGACAGCTTGGACAACCCCGAGCCCAGCGACGCTGCGCAACGGACCACCACGCAAGACCTGAAAAACCTCACCCCCGAACAATTGAGCGTGACGCGTTGGCTGAGCCGCAAATACCGAGTGGGCCCCGAACCCTTGGCGGCGATGGTTTCTGAAGCGTGGACATTGGGCGAAAAAACCCAATTGCCGCCCACCTTGATCTTGGCCTTGATGGCGGTCGAGTCCCGCTTCAACCCCTTCACGGCGGGCAGCCAAGGGGCGGTGGGGCTGATGCAAATCGAAGTTCAGGCCCACGCCGACACCTTGGCCCAACACGGCGGACCCTTTGCAGCACTCGACCCCTTGACCAACCTGCGCATTGGGGTGAGGCATTTGCAGGCCTTGGTGCAGCAAACCGACACACTCGAAGAAGCTTTGGCGCTTTATGGTGCGGCTTCAGGGCAACCAAGCGACAGCCCTTATGTCGAACGCGTTTTGGCCGAGCAACAACAATTGCTCTCCCTCACCGCGCCTGCTTCGCCGCCTTCTGCAGTTTCCAATTCGTCCAAGCCCCCGGCACCGGCCCGCTGAGCCTTCAAAGCCGTCTTTATCGCCATAGACCTGCCCCGCCGGGGAGCCTGAGCGCTGCGATACACTTGGGCTGTGCGCGACTGGCGATAGGAGTTTCCTCTTTGAAATCAAGACGGAATCACTCTGACGTGGAGCGCGGCGGCTCTTGGGCTGCCCCCAAACCACTGGGAAGCGCACAGCCCAGATCTGGACCTAAGGCCAGAAACGGGTTTTGAGCCGTTCGCCTGGGCAGCCCTTGCAGCAGACGTTTTGACGCGTCTTGCCCCAAGGCTCCATCATTTGAAGGACTGCCATGTACCACCGCAACAAGCTGATTGAACAAACCGATCCCGAAATCTTCGCGGCCATCCAAGCCGAAAACGCGCGCCAAGAGCACCACATTGAGCTGATTGCCAGCGAAAACTACGCTTCTCCTGCCGTGATGGCGGCGCAAGGCAGCCAACTGACCAACAAATACGCCGAAGGCTATCCGGGCAAGCGCTACTACGGCGGTTGCGAACACGTGGATGTGGCTGAGCAATTGGCGATTGACCGCTTAAAGCAAATCTTTGGTGCTGAAGCCGCCAACGTGCAGCCGCACTGCGGCGCATCGGCCAACGAAGCGGTGTTTTTGGCGTTTTTGAAGCCCGGCGACACCATCATGGGCATGAGCTTGGCCGAAGGGGGCCACCTGACGCACGGCATGCCTCTGAACATTTCGGGCAAGTGGTTCAACGTGGTCTCGTATGGCTTGGATGCCAAAGAAGCCATTGACTACGACGCCATGGAAGCCAAGGCCCGCGAAACCAAACCCAAATTGATCATTGCTGGCGCTTCGGCTTACAGCTTGCACATCGACTGGGCCCGCTTCGCCAAAGTGGCAAAAGAAGTTGGCGCCATTTTCATGGTCGACATGGCCCACTACGCGGGTTTGATTGCAGCCGGCCAATACCCCAACCCCGTGCCTCACGCCGATGTGGTCACCTCGACCACGCACAAGAGCTTGCGCGGCCCCCGTGGCGGCATCATCTTGATGAAGGCCGAACACGAAAAAGCCATCAACAGCGCCATCTTCCCCGGCTTGCAAGGCGGCCCCTTGATGCACGTGATTGCCGCCAAGGCCGTGGCGTTCAAAGAAGCCCTGTCCCATGAGTTCAAGGCCTATCAAGCGCAAGTGGTGAAAAACGCCCAAATCGTCGCCGAAGTGCTGACCCAACGCGGGCTGCGCATCGTCAGCGGTGGCACCCAAAGCCACGTGATGTTGGTCGATTTGCGCGCCAAGGGCATCACCGGCAAAGTGGCCGAAGCCGCCTTGGGCAGCGCCCACATGACCATCAACAAAAACGCCATCCCGAACGACCCTGAAAAGCCGTTCGTCACCAGCGGTGTGCGCATCGGCACACCGGCCATGACCACGCGTGGCTTCAAGGACGAAGAAGCCCGCGCCACGGCCCACCTGATCGCCGATGTGCTGGACAACCCCTTGGACGAAGCCAATTTGGCCGCTGTGCGCGCCAAGGTGCACGCCTTGACCAGCCGTTTCCCGGTTTACGGCTGATCGGATTGCGCCATGAAATGCCCCTTCTGCGGTCACCTCGAAACCCAAGTGGTCGAGACACGGCTGGCCGAAGACGGGGGCTTCATTCGGCGGCGCCGCCAGTGTGGCGCTTGTGAAAAACGCTTCACCACCTACGAAAAACCCGACGTCAACTTTCCGGCCATCGTCAAAAAAGACGGTCGGCGCATTGAGTTTCAGCGCGAAAAATTGCGCGCCAGCCTGAACTTGGCTTTGCGCAAACGCCCGGTCAGCACCGAACAGGTGGACGGCGCCATTGAGCGCATTGAAGAAAAGCTGCTCAACTTGGCCATCCGAGAAGTGGCCTCGCACCGCATCGGTGAACTCGTCATGCGCGAGTTGAAAAAACTCGACAAAGTGGCCTATGTGCGCTTTGCCAGTGTGTACCGCAACTTTGAAGACATCGACGACTTCAAAACCCTGGTGGACGAAGTCCAAAGCTAAACGCCTGCGCGGGCCAGAGCAGGCCCATTAGGGCCTTTGCTGAATTAGGGACAAACCTGGGCTTCGTAAGCCTCTACTCGGGGTTTGCCCATGGCGTTGACCACCACTTGCCATCCCCCCGGAGAATCGACACGGCAAAAGCGCCACGTGCCCGCGATGAACGCGTCGTTCAATGTTTCGCTGCGGCCTTCTGCGCCATAAGAAAAATAGCCCTTGACCGTGGCCTTGGCGCCCACATGAACGCCGCTGGTCAAGGGGGCGTGGGTTTCGATCACGGCCTCACCCGCATCGAGTGCCGCATTGTCGTTGTCGTCGGCAAACACCCACCATCCGTTTTGCCAAACGCCCTGGCTGTCACAACGCGGGGCATCGCTTGCGCGTGCGCAAAGGGTCACACGCTGCTGGCGGCGCAAGGCTTCGGTACGCGCCAGCACCAAGCTGTTTCTGAAGGCACCCGCTTCGGCCTGCAAGCGGTAACGCGCTTGCAAATCGGTCATGCCCGGCACGGCCAAAGCCAACAACACGCCCAGCACCAGCAACACCAACAAGGCCTCCAGCAGGGTGAAGCCACGCTGTTCTGGGCATTGCTGGCCCGCTTGGCAAACTGTACAAGTTGAATACATAAGGTCACAATAACCGATCAATTCTGAAAGCACCACCATGCCCATTGCGCAAGCAAGCGAGCCCTCGGCTTTTTGCCGACACCAGCGGGGATGGACATTGACCGAGTTGATGGTGGTGCTGGCTTTGATGGGCGTACTCGCTGGCTTGGCCGTGCCCACCTACCAGCAGCAACAACGACAAGCGCGTCGCGGCGATGGGCAAGCCGCCTTGGTGCAATTGCAAGTAGACCAAGCGCGCTGGCGTGCCAGCCACGACAGCCACGCCGACACGCTCAGCGCATTGGAATGGACGTCCGACCGATCAGGCCAAGGCCATTACCAAATTTCACTCACCGAGGTCAGCGCAGACGGCTACAGCGCCATGGCCACGGCCTTGGCTGGCCAAGCACTTGACCACGACTGCTCGCCTTTGCGCTTGACTTGGCAAGGGTCGGCATCGGCGGTGTGGGGAGCAGGCGTGCATCTGGCGACCGACCCCCATCGATGTTGGCGCAAATGAATCTCGGTCCACACGGCTCAGCATTCGGCCCACGGCCGAGTCGGCCTGAACGCGGTGAAACCCTGACAGGCCTGTTGGTCGGCCTGTCGGTGGGTTTGGTGGTGTTGGCCGCTGGAAGCGCCCTTTTGGCCAGCCAATTGCGCGCGCACCGCGCCGCCCTGCAAGACAGTCATTGGCACACCGATGTGCGCTCGGCCATGGACTGGATGGCGCGCGAACTGCGCCAAGCCCAATACTCGGGCAGGGCGTGGCAAACCCGTTCTGCCCAGACCTGCACGGACCCGTTTTGCGCGACACCGCTCAACTTTCGCATCGTGGACGATCAAATTGATTTCAGTCACGACCGCAACCACAACGGCAGCAAAGAAGACGACGAGTGCATGGGATTTCGCATCACCCAATATGCCCTGCATGTGCGCCGCTCATGCAAATACAGCGGCAGCTGGCAAGCCCTGACGGACCGCACCCATGTGCGGGTCACCCACCTTCAATGGGCCGTGCACTGCACAGACCACAACGGCTGGTGGCACCGAACGGTGCACATGACCTTGACGGCCACTTGGCCAAATGAGCCCGATCGACCGATCACGCTGACGCAAACGGTTCAATTGCGTAACGCCTTGCCCAGCAACCCCGCGGCACCGCCATGCCAATGACCCCGCCCCATCCTCCCGCTCAGCACGGGGCCATCACTTTGCTGGTGGCCCTGGGTCTGGTGATCTTGGCCAGCATGACGGCATTTTTCAGCGCACGCAGTGTCTTGGTTGACCAACTGGCCAGTCACAACCATGCCCGCAGCAGCCAAGCCCGTTGGGCGGCTGAAGCCGCACTGGCCAGCGCGCAAAGTGCCTTGCTGCAAAGCCCAAACCTGAGCGCTTTCATGGCGACACCTGCAGCGTGCCCGCTTGATTTGACGGGTCCGCAATGGCAGTGCAGCGCCATTGCCGTTGCAGCGCACCCATCGCTCCCTGGGGCCGAGTGGCGTGTGGTGGCCGTGCGCGATGTGGTGCACGCGCCGCATGTGCTGACCTTGCATGCGCGTGCGCGCCTGCCCGGACAACACAGCCAAGCCCATGTCAGAGAAAGTGTCTGGGTGCCCAGCTTGGCGCCTGCCCCCGAGCCCACAACGCCCGCCGCATTGGTCTTGAATGGATGCATCACCGAAGCACCCAATGCCCAACTGCAGGTTTGTCCCCTGACCCACCCTGAGCCCGGCGCACTCCCCCAAGCCCCCACCCTCGGAGCCCTCTGCACCGGGCCGGCAGAGTCACCCGCCGTGCTGAGTTTTTTTGTGCCCGAGACCCTTATCGATGGCGTCATCACCCAAGAGGAGACCCGTGCCTGCTTGGACCTGCGCCCCAGCGCTCTGCCAGCGGGCGGGCGGGTTGTGGGGCCAGCGACAGCTCAAGCGAGAAGTCCCTGCCGCCGCGCAGCTTGGCAGCATGTGCTGGGCGCCACAGACGATCAACAGTTGCAAGATTGGTCCAACGCGCAAGAACGCCAAGGCTTGACGGCACACACCTCGCCCCCGCGCACGGTGTATTGGGTGGACAGCCCGGCCGCTTGGTCAGACAGCGTGGGGACGACCAATTCTCCGGTACTGCTGGTTTTTTCAGCGCAAGCCTGCGCTTTCAAGTGCCCCCATCTGCTGGCACACACCCATGTGGTGGGCAGCGTGGTCTTCAATTCAGGCTGTCAAGACGAAAAAATGCGGGGCTGGCAAGCCGGCCAAATCACCGGCCAATTGGTGGTGGAATCCGGCATGCCCGACTGGACTTCGGGTCGGCTGCTGGCCAGCCCCGATGCCCGCAAAGCCTTCTCAGTGCATTGGCCGCCGGGGATGGACGCGTCAACCCTGCAGCGCGTCATGGGCAGTTGGTCTCAGGGCGCACCATGACCCTCAAAGCATCGGGCCAAACGGGCATGGCCTTGATCGAAGCGTTGGTCGCCTCGGCCATCTTGGGCGTGGGCCTCTTGGGTGCCACCCAATTGACTCTCAAAACGCTGCAGGGCGCCCGCGAAAACCGCCAACACACGGTGGCCCAGCAATTGGCCAACGAAGCGATGGACTGTATGCAAAAGCCGCTTGCCCTTTGCGCCCCGCAAGAAGAACGGCTCATTCATGGCGTGCGCTACACGCGCCTGGCGCACAGCACCGCGCAAGGCGACGCTTTCAGCCGAGATTTGACGGTGAGCGTCACTTGGTCCGGCGGACATTCCCCCACAAGCACAAGCACAAGCACAAGCACGAGCACTGCCACAAGCAGCACAGCCCCCAACTCCAATCCAACGCCTGCCCCACAGCACCGAATTGAATGGCACAGCCGCGCCTCGTCCTTGCCCGACTGGGTTGGCGTATCCTCGCCATAATTGAACGATCGAGGCGCTTCGCCTGAACTTTGTTGTCCCTCCAGTGCTTGATTCTTCCGTCCCTTCAGATCCCATGCAGCGCGCCCTTGAGTGGGCTCAACAAGCCCTGTGGCTAACGTCTCCCAACCCGCGTGTGGGCTGCGTCATCACCCGCCCGGATGGCACGGTGTTGGGCGAGGGTCACACCCAGCGCGCCGGAGGCCCGCATGCCGAAATCATGGCCTTGCGCGATGCCCAGCAACGTGGACACCCTGTCCAAGGGGCAACGGCCTGGGTCACGTTGGAGCCATGTGCCCACCAAGGCCGAACCGGTCCCTGCTGCGATGCGCTGGCAGCCGCCGGCATTGCGCGAGTGGTCGCGGCCATGACCGATCCCAACCCCCAAGTGGCGGGCCAAGGCCTGCAGCGTTTGGCCGCAGCGGGCGTGCAAGTCAGCACCCTGGACCCCAGTAGCGAGATGGCCCGTCAGGCGCGCGAATTGAACATCGGCTTTTTCAGCCGCATGGAACGCGGCCTGCCGTGGACCCGCATGAAAGTGGCCACCTCTTTGGACGGGCAAAGCGCCTTGGCCAATGGCCAAAGCCAATGGATCACCTCGCCCGAGGCACGCCAAGATGGCCACGCGTGGCGGGCCCGCGCTTGCGCCCTCCTCACGGGCATCGGGACAGTGCTCGAAGACGACCCACTTCTTACGGTGCGGGGCTTGACCGTGCCTCGACAACCCCATTTGGTTGTGGTGGACAGCCGTTTGGACCTGCCGCTTTCCGCGCGACTGCTCAAGACCTTGGGCGAAGGGGATCAAGCCCGCCAAATTTGGCTTTACACCGCCACGACAGACCAAGCGGACAAACGCCGCTCACTCGAAAAGATGGGGGTTTCGGTGATCGACATGCCCGGCGCGGTCGGCAAGGTGGACTTGGCCGGTCTGCTGCGTGATCTGGCGCGGCGTGAGATCAACGAGCTGCACGTGGAAGCCGGCTTCAAACTCAACGGTTCTTTGATCCGCGAAGGGCTGGTGGACGAGTGGTTGGTTTATCTGGCGCCCCAATTGCTGGGGCCCGGACAAGGCCTGGCCCAATTGCCGGCACTGAGCAACCTCAGTGAGGCCATCCGGCTCGGTTTTCATGCGGTCGACCGCATGGGCCCCGATGTGCGGCTGTTTCTGCGCCGCGCCTGAACTCAGTACGTCAGGGTCTTCACGCCCTGCGACGTTCCCAGCAAGCAGACCTGGGCTTTTTGCAAGGCAAACACACCCACAGTGACCACGCCCGGCCACTGACTGACTTGCATCTCAAAAGCCACCGGGTCGGTAATCGAGAGCCCTTTCACATCCACAATGTGCTGGCCGTTGTCGGTCACCAAAGGTTGACCCTCTTTGAGTCGCACCGAGGCCGTGCCGCCCATGGCTGCAAATTGACGCATGACGCGGGCGGTGGCCATGGGGATGACTTCCACCGGCAAGGGAAACGCGCCCAATGCCTTTACCACCTTGCTCTCGTCGGCAATACAGACAAACTTTTGGCTTTGCGCGGCAACGATTTTTTCGCGGGTCAGAGCGGCACCGCCGCCTTTGACCATATGCCCTTGGGGGTCGATCTCGTCTGCCCCATCAATGTAGACCGACAGCGTGTCGACCGCATTGCAATCGAACACCGGAATTCCCAAGGCCTTGAGGCGCAAGGTGGAGGCTTCAGAACTGGACACCGCGCCCTTGATCTGGTCTTTCATGGAGGCCAAGGCGTCAATGAATTTGTTCACCGTAGAGCCGGTGCCCACGCCCACAATTTCACCGGGGACCACGTATTTCAGGGCCGCTTGGCCAACCAGCGCTTTGAGTTCGTCTTGTGTCATGGGGATAGATTCGAAGGTGGGAAGAAAAAGGAGTTCAGGGTTTGAGACAATCGGCTGAAATCTCAACGCTTTTGCCGTCCGGAATTATCCAATGTCCCTGATCCCCTACGCCCTCGCCCGCTCCTTTTTGTTCAACATGGACCCCGAAGAGGCCCATGAACTCACCATCGAGGGGCTGGCGCGCACCCAAAACACCCCGCTGGATCGTTTTTACCGACAGCCATTTGTGGCGCAAGCCGTGACGCTGGCCGGCTTGCACTTTCCCAACCGCGTCGGCTTGGCTGCGGGTTTGGACAAAAACGCCCGTTGCATCGATGGCTTGGGTGCCATGGGCTTTGGCTTTGTGGAAGTGGGCACCGTCACGCCCAAGGCGCAAGCCGGCAACCCCAAACCCCGCATGTTCCGTCTGCCGCAAGCCCAAGCGCTGATCAACCGATTGGGCTTCAACAACGATGGCTTGGATGCCTTCATTGCCAATGTCAAACGCGCCAAATTTCGCCAACAAGGGCGCTTGCTCGGCCTGAACATCGGCAAAAACGCCACCACCCCCATTGAGAACGCCACCGACGATTACCTCCTGGCGTTGGCCGGCGTTTACCCCCATGCCGACTATGTGACCGTCAACATCTCGAGCCCCAATACAAAAAACCTGCGTGCCCTGCAAAGCGACGAAGCCTTGGATGGTTTGCTGGGGGCCTTGGTGGCAAGGCGTGAAGAACTGGCGGCAGAACACGGCCGGCGCGTGCCGATGTTTTTGAAAATCGCGCCCGATCTGGACGAAACCCAAGTGGGCGTGATCGCCGCCACCTTGCAAAAGCACGGCATGGACGGGGTGATTGCCACCAACACCACCTTGGCGCGCGATGCCGTGAGCGGCCTGCCGCACGCCGAAGAAATGGGCGGCTTGTCTGGCGCGCCCGTGAACGAAGGCAGCAACCGCGTGATCCGATTGCTGCGCGCGGCCTTGGGCCGTGACTTTCCCATCATCGGCGTGGGCGGCATTTTGAGCGGTCACGATGCGATTGCCAAAATCGAAGCCGGGGCCGATCTCGTGCAGATCTACACCGGCCTCATCTACAAAGGCCCAGCTTTGGTGACCGAAGTGGCCAGTGCGCTGCAGCAGATGAAGCGCTGAAACCGTGTCACTCTAGACGTGGCCACACCCGGGGTGTGCGCGTCTGAGCGGCAAACCAAGGCGCGTTCAGTCCTTGAAATAAACCAGCTGGTGCGTGCTGGCCAACAACTGGCCTTCGGGGCTCCAGAGTTCGCCGGTTTGGTCAAAGAAACCGTTGCGGTAATTCAGCGCTTTGGCGACCCCCAACACATGGCGCGAGCCCACCTGGGCCAGCAGAGCGTTGTCGGCATGAAAATATGTGGTCAGCGAGACGGTCCCAATCGGGATGCGGCGTCGACGGCGAATGTAAATGCGCGGGAAAAAACTGTCACTCATGGACGCCAGCGAAGCGAAATCCATGGGCCTGGGGGGCTCGTCACGCACCCACAGACACGAACGCGAGTGCTGTTGTTCTTGTTCATCAAAGGTGCTTGGAAACGCGCCATCAACAAAGCGCATGTCATAGCACTGCGGCCAGGCTGGCATGTTTTTCACAGGCATGCGTGGCAAGGCATCGGGCGAAGGCACCGAGGTGGGCATCTGGGCTTCCACGGATGACCAGGTTTCGCGCCGCAGCGCAAAAACAGCGGTTGCCGTGGCCACCAGCCCTTCTGCTTGCTTCGCTTCGATGATCCAGTGCTGCGTCGATCGGTTGGTGCGCACGGGACGCGCCACCCATTGAATCTCGCCATCGGCCACGGGCGCCGCAAAGTTAACGGTCAAGGCCACCGGATCTCCCAGCCGCTCTGGGTGCAACAGCACCGCTTGCAACAACTGCGCGGTGGTGGTGCCCCCAAAGGGCCCCACCATGTTGGCGTAGGCCGGGTGGGTTTTGCCGGAGAAGGTGTGGGGCGCATCCGCGCGCAGATCAATGGCTTCGTCAAATGGGTGCATGGGCCAGATGATGGCGCAGGGCGCTGGCCCTGCTTGTCACCCACGGGGCACTCTCGGCCCATTGACCAAAAATAGCGTTACTTAGTATTGTTTTTAACAATTTAAAGACCCATAAAGAATAGACTCACGCAGCCATCATCCGTTGGCGAATGACTTTATGGGAGATCTTGATGAAAAAGTACTGCGCCGAATTTATGGGCACATTTTGGTTGGTTTTGGGCGGTTGCGGCAGCGCGGTGTTGGCGGCGGCCTTTCCCCAACTTGGCATTGGCTTTGCCGGCGTTTCGCTGGCCTTTGGCCTGACCGTGCTGACCATGGCCTTTGCCATCGGACACATTTCGGGCTGCCACCTGAACCCGGCGGTCTCTATTGGTTTGTGGGCCGGCGGACGCTTCCAGGCCAAAGAGTTGGCTCCCTACATCGTCTCGCAAGTTTTGGGCGGCATCGCCGCCGGTGGGGTGCTCTACCTCATTGCCAGCGGCAAAGCAGGCTTTGATTTGGCAGGCGGTTTTGCCTCGAACGGCTATGGCGAGCACTCGCCAGGCGGCTACAACCTGCTCTCGGCTTTGGTGACCGAAGTCGTCATGACCATGATGTTTTTGTTGGTCATCTTGGGCGCCACCGACAAACGCGCCCCGCAAGGTTTGGCCCCGATCGCCATTGGCCTGTGCTTGACCTTGATCCACTTGATCAGCATTCCCGTGACCAACACCTCGGTGAACCCTGCCCGCAGCACGGCTGTGGCTTTGTATGTCGGCGACTGGGCGGTGAACCAGCTGTGGTTGTTCTGGTTGGCCCCCATTGCAGGTGCCGTCTTGGGCGCTTGGGTGTATCGCCAGATTGGCTCTGAAAAGGCCTGATTCTGTTGCCCTAGGCGACAACAAGCGCCGCATCCAGCGGCATCCGCCGCCCTTGATGTGATGCAAGGCCATCCCCGAGCTTCGGCAAGGGCATGGCCTTTTTCATGCATCGCCAGTTACAAGAAGCAAGATGCAAGATTCATGTGCTCATGCGTACAGGTGTTGGGCTTACTGCAGCTGTTGCGCCACATGGGCTGCGATGGCGAGTGAACTGGTCAAGCCCGGTGACTCGATGCCCAACAAATTCACCAAACCCGGCACGCCATGCTCTGCGGGGCCCTGAATCATGAAGTCGGCCGCTGCTTCATGCGGCCCATTGATTTTGGGCCGCATACCGGCATAGCCCGGCTGCAAAGCACCGTCTGGCAAATTGGGCCAATAGCGGCGCACCTCGGCATAAAACGCATCGGCGCGGTGGGAATCGACTTGCAGCGCGCTGGGGTCCTCAACCCACTGCACATCGGGGCCAAACTTTGCCTGCCCGCCCAAGTCGAGCGTGAGGTGCACACCCAGCCCGGCCGCTTCGGGCACGGGGTAGATCAAGCGCGAAAACGGGGCCTTGCCCGCCAGCGTGAAGTAATGGCCCTTGGCGTAGTGGGCTTGCGGCAACAACGCCGTATTGAGCCCCTGCATGCCCCGCGCCACGGCCACAGCGTTCAAGCCCGCCGCGTTGACGAGTTTTTTACAAGCCAACTCGGTGCCGTCTTCGGTGCGCAACACGATCGGGTGCGTGGCGCTGCCTTGGCTCAGGTGAATGTGTTGCACCGGCGAGAGCAGCGCCAGCAAACCACCAGCATGCTCCATATCGCCTTGCAAGGCCAACATCAAGCCATGGCTGTCCACCACCCCAGTGCTGGGTGAGAGCAAAGCCGCTTCGCAGGCCAAGGCAGGCTCGAGGGCGCGGGCCTCTGCTGCGCTGAGTTTTTGCAAATCGTGTACGCCATTGGCCATGGCTTTGGCCACAATGCCATCCAGTTGCGCGCGTTGCGCGGGCTCGGTCGCCACGATCAATTTGCCCAAGCGCCGATGCCCCACGCCCCGCTCGGCGCAGTAGGCGTACAACAAGGCCTTGCCTTGCACGCACAGCCGGGCCTTGAGTGAGCCTTTGGGGTAATAAATCCCGGCGTGAATGACCTCGCTGTTGCGAGAACTGATGCCGGTGCCGATGGCGTTCTGGGATTCCAGCACCATCACCTCATGCCCCGCCAAGGCCAGCTCGCGTCCAACCGCCAGCCCGACCACGCCCGCCCCAATCACAACCGCATCCACTTGTTCCACGTCCACCTCGCAGTTTCACGTTGGGGGCGATTGTGACGCAATCGATGGGCAAACCAGTCTTTTTTCAGCCCCAACCATCGGCATGAATTTCACGGACCACAGGCAGGCTTGTAGGCCCATGCGCCATGAAAAAAGCCCGCTTGCGCGGGCTTGATACAGGCAGTGGGCGTCGATTAACCGAAGTTTTTCTCAGCGAACGACCAGTTGACCAATTTGTCGAGGAAGGTTTCGACAAACTTGGGGCGCATGTTGCGGTAGTCGATGTAGTAGGCGTGCTCCCACACGTCCACGGTCAACAAAGCGGTGTCGCCGGTGGTCAAAGGGGTGCCCGCAGCGCCCATGTTGACGATGTCCACAGAACCGTCGGCTTTCTTGACCAACCAAGTCCAGCCGGAACCAAAGTTACCGACAGCGCTTTTCACAAAGGCTTCTTTGAAAGCCGCGTAGCTGCCAAATTTGGCGTTGATGGCGGCCGCCAAAGCACCGGAGGGTTCGCCACCGCCGTTGGGCTTCATGCAGTTCCAGAAAAAGGTGTGGTTCCAGATTTGGGCAGAGTTGTTGTAGATGCCGCCGCTGGATTTTTTGATGATCTCTTCGAGCGACATGCTCTCAAATTCGGTGCCTTTTTGCAGGTTGTTCAAGTTCACGACGTAGGCGTTGTGGTGCTTGCCGTGGTGGAACTCCAGCGTTTCTTGGCTGTAATGGGGGGCCAATGCATCGATCGCATAAGGCAGTGCGGGCAGGGTGTGTTCCATGGGAAAGTCCTTTTGTTGTTGCAAATAAGGTTGAGCTTGCGCATTTTAGGGCCAGCCGAATCGCCCCTGATTCCCACAGGTCACTGAACGGGCCGGCCCGGCCTGGGCTTTTCAATGTGGGCCTGCCGTTGGCCCACTGCAGATTCAGCCGCCCCGCACAGTGAGGGGCACCGCGCCGTCGGCCAGAGTGGCCTGCACCGCTTGCCCCGCATGAAACTGCGAGGCTTGCGTCAGGGCCTGGCCCTGTTCATCGCTCAACCACGCGTAGCCACGCTGCAACACCTTTTGGGGGTCGACCGATGACAAGCGCAGCGCGGCTTTTTCCAAACGCTGGGCGCGCTGCTGCACGAGTTGCTCTCGGTTAAAGCTCAGTCGATCGCTCAAGCGCTCGATGTGATGCGCCCCTTGTGTCACTTGCTTGTGCAGGCCTGTTTGCAAGCGATGGGCCCAACGGTCCAGCTGCTGACTCTGTTGCCCCAGCAAGGCTTGCGGTCGTGACAGTCGCGCGGCCAAGGTGTCCAAGCGCTGGCCTTGTCGGTCTTGCTGGCGCTGAACCCCCTGGCGCAATCGGTATTCGAGCATCGACAGTCCCTCAAAACGAGTAGCGCGGTCAGTGGCCGCCATTTCGGCCGCAGCAGTCGGAGTCGGGGCCCGCACATCGGCAACAAAGTCAGCGATGGTGAAATCGGTTTCGTGCCCCACGCCCGAGATCAGCGGCACCGGACTTTGCGCGATCACGCGGGCCAAGTGTTCATCGTTGAAGGACCACAAGTCTTCCATCGATCCGCCGCCGCGCACCAACAAAATCACATCCACCGGCGGGCTCAGTGGGTTGTCTTCCGCGGTGAAGGCATACAGCTGGTGCAAGGCTTGCGCCAAAGTCGCCGCAGCCCCTGCCCCCTGGACCAAGGCCGGCACCATCAGCACCGGAATATGGGGCACACGCCGCTGCAGGGCCGTCACCACATCGTGCCAAGCGGCCGCTCCCAATGAGGTCACCACGCCAATCGCACGGGGGTGCTCTGGGAGCGCGCGCTTTTGGGTGGGGTCAAACAGCCCTTCGGCTTCTAGTTTGGCCTTGAGCCGCAAAAATTGCTCAAAAAGAGCGCCCTGCCCGGCCCGCTCCATGGACTCCACAATCAGTTGCAAATCCCCACGGGCCTCATACACCCCCAAACGCCCGCGCACCTCGACCAATTCACCATCTTGGGGCGAAAAATCCATCAGGCTGGCCGCCCGGCGAAACATGGCGCAGCGGATCTGCCCCGTGTCGTCCTTGAGGGAAAAATAACAATGCCCGCTGGCCGCGCGCGAGAAGCCCGAAATCTCCCCGCGCACCTTGACAGGATTGAACTGCGCATCCAAGGTGTCAGCGACTGCGCGGCACAGCGCTGAGACTGTCCACGCACGGGGCTTTAAATCGTCATTCAGGGTCATGGTGTGTCGATTTCATGGGCTTTTGGAAGCCGTTTCAGGCCCCAAACCCCAGTGCTGGCGAGCCGAGTACTCCACAAGCCACGCCGCACGGGGCTTGGCGCTGCAGTTCGGTGAGAGAAAAAGGAGAAATCTTGCAAGTCATTGAATTTATTGACAATTTTAAAAATGACCGGATGAATTTTGGCCCAGAGCTAGATACCTCAGTATGCGAAAAACGCGAGGCAACAAAGTTCTTCACAAAGTTATCCACAGAAACAAGACCGCTCAGCAGGGGGCCGGCTGACTCGATTGCGGCCCTGCTTGGGGTTCACCGATAATCAAGCCCGAAGTTGTCCGCCCCACTTGAAAGTCACTTTTGCTGTCCATCATACAAGCCGCAGGTTGGCCCATTTGGCCTTTGATTCTGTGCTCAATTGCGGCCCTGGCCTTGATCTTGGAACGCGCCGTTCAGTTGCAATCGACCAAGGTCATTCCGCACAACATCCTGCAGCAAAGCCTAGATGCCATGCAACGTGGCGTGCCCTTGCCCGACATGGTTCAAACACTTGAACATGCCGGCGCCATTGGCCCGGTCTTGGCCAGTGGACTGCGTTGCCTGCACAACAAACCCAACGCTTCGGCGGACGAGGTGCAAGCCGAGATGCAAATGGCAGGCCGAATGGCCGCCCAAAGACTCGAGCGCTACTTGCCCGCCCTGGCCACCATTGCCTCTGCCGCACCGCTGCTGGGTTTGTTGGGCACCGTGGTCGGCATGATCGACATTTTTGCGGCCCACACGGCCAGCCAAAACCAGCCGGCCATGTTGGCGCATGGTATTTCAGTGGCGCTTTACAACACCGCTTTCGGTTTGATGGTGGCCATTCCCGCATTGATGTTCTGGCGTTACTTTCGCAGCGTGGTCGACCGTCAGGTGTTGGCCATGGAAGTCACCGCCGAGTCTTTTGCCCGTCAGTTGATGGGCCAGCGAAAATAAAGGCGGCATGTGAACTTCAAACCGCGCCAGCCCTCACCCGAACCCGAGATCAATCTGGTCCCGTTCATCGACGTTTTGTTGGTGGTGATGGTCTTTTTGATGCTCACCACCTCTTGGTCGCGCCTGACCGAATTGCCCATCCAATTGCCGCAAGCAGAGACCGCCGCCAGCACCCCACGGCCCCTACAAATTGTGTTGACCATCACGGCACAAGGCCAATTCAGTGTCAACCAGTCGCCTGTGGGCGGCAGCTCGGTGGCGTCCTTGGTGGCCGTCTTGAGCCCACTGGCGCAAAAAGAGAGCTTGCTGATCATCCGCGCAGATGCCGCCGCGCAACACCAATCCGTCATCCACGCGATGGAAGCGGCACGCCGCAGCGGTTTGTCGCGCATCACCTTTGAGGCCCAATCGGCCTTGCCAGCCGGATCGTGATGCAGATGCGCCTGTTCGATTGGCTTCGAGTCCATTTGCCCCGCGCCTGGCAACAGCGCGGGCTCTTGGCAGTTTGCCTGTTGCCACTGGCGGGGGTGTATGCCACGCTGGTCGTGCTGCGCCGCTCGGCATATACCGCAGGGCTTTTCAAAACCCGCCGCGTTCCGGCTTGGGTCATCGTGGTGGGCAATGTGGTAGCCGGTGGGGCGGGCAAAACCCCCGTCACCATGGCCATCGTGCAGCACCTCCAAAACAAAGGCTTTCGGGTCGGGGTGATTTCGCGCGGTTATGGCCGCACAACCCAAGACACCCGCGCGGTATTGCACGACAGCTTGCCTACCGAGGTGGGCGATGAGCCCTTGCTCATCCACCAAACAACCGGTGTGCCGGTGTGGGTCGCCCGGCAAAGGGCCGATGCGGCGTTGGCCTTGCTTGGTGCGCACCCAGAGGTGCAAATCTTGATTTGTGACGATGGTCTGCAGCACCTGGCTTTGGCACGCGACCTCGAAATTTGCGTGATGGACGAACGCGGCATTGGCAACGGATGGCCGTTGCCCGCAGGCCCTTTGCGCGAACCTTGGCCGCGCCCTGTTGATGCGGTGCTGCACACCGCGCCTGACTCACACCATGCACCACATGCAGGCCATGCAGCCCAAGACACTAATAGCCAGTCCCTGGTCAGTACGGAACGCACAACTTCGGGCAACCCCACGGAGTACCACGCCACCCGCCAACTCGCAGACCATGCCGTGGACCGACACGGCCAACGCGTGGCCCTCAGCACCTTGGCCCCACGACCCCTGCATGCCGTTGCGGGGCTTGCGCGTCCCGAGGCATTCTTTGACATGCTTCGGCAAGCGGGCTGGGCTTTGGCCAGCACACACGCCCTGCCCGACCACCACGATTTTGCGGATTGGACCGCCCGACCGGAGCTCACTTGGCTGTGCACCGAAAAAGACGCCGCCAAACTCTGGCCGCACGAACCCGGCGCTTTGGCGGTGCCCTTGTTGCTGGCGCCCGAGGCCCGTTTTTGGACGGATTTAGAGGCACGCATCCCGCAAGCGCTCAAGCCCTGAGGCGGCCTGCCGGTGCTGGTGCCGGTGCCGGTATCATGGCGGGCATGGACAATAAATTGCTTGAATTGCTGGTGTGCCCCATCACCAAAGGCCCCCTCGACTACGACCGCGAGCAGCAAGAACTGCTGTCGCGCAGCGCCCGTCTGGCCTATCCGATCCGCAAAGGCATTCCGATCTTGTTGGAAAACGAAGCGCGACTCTTGAGCGACGAAGAAATTGAACGCCTCGCTGCGCTGCGCCCACCGCTCTGAGTGTTGCGCCCCGCGATCTGAGCCCTGCACATGTCCCAGCCCCTGACCCCAGACGGGTTCACCGTCATCATCCCGGCCCGACTGGCCTCCAGCCGGCTGCCCAACAAGCCTTTGGCCGATATTGCGGGCTTGCCCATGGTGGTGCGCGTGGCCCAACGCGCCCTGCAGTCGCAGGCACAGCGGGTGGTGGTGGCCGCGGACGATGCGCTGATCGTGGAGGCCTGTGAACAGCATGGCGTCCAAGCCCTGCTGACTCGAAAAGACCATCTGAGTGGCAGTGACCGACTGGCCGAGGCCTGCCAATTGCTCCAGCTCGCACCCGAAGCGGTGGTGGTCAATGTGCAAGGTGACGAGCCCCTGATCGCCCCCGACCTCATCAACGCGGTGGCCCGCGTGCTGACCGAGCGGCCCGATGCCAGCATGAGCACGGCCGCACACCCCATCGCCACGCTGGAAGATTTCACCAATCCCAATGTGGTCAAAGTGGTGATGGATGCCCGGCAAATGGCCTTGTATTTCAGCCGTGCACCCATTCCTTGGTGGCGCGATGGCCAGTCGGCAAACGGCTTCAAGGCTTTGCCCGAGCCGGCTCCCCTGCGCCACATTGGCATTTATGGCTATCGGGCGGGCTTTTTGACACAGTTCCCGCAGCTGCCGCCCGCGCCCATCGAAGTCCTCGAATCGTTGGAGCAACTGAGGGCCCTTTGGCAAGGTCACCGCATTGCTGTGCATGTGAGCGCCGAAGCGCCTGGCACGGGCGTGGACACCCCCGAAGATCTGTCTCGGGTCAGGCAATTGATGCAAGGCTGAGCGCTCGCCCGGCTTGGGGCCCGTAAGGCAACTTTGAGACTGGCGTGATATTCTCAAAATAAACATGCCCCAGAGTTTTTTGTGAATTTGTGGCATCACCGATTTCAAACAATAAGGACCTTCCCATGAAACTCATTTTGTTGGGCGCCCCTGGCGCTGGCAAGGGCACACAAGCCACTTTCATTTGCCAGAAATACAACATTCCCCAAATCTCCACGGGTGACATGTTGCGCGCGGCAGTCAAGGCGGGCACGCCGCTGGGCTTGCAAGCCAAAGCCGTCATGGAATCTGGGGGTCTGGTGAGCGATGACTTGATCATCAATTTGGTGAAAGAACGCATCGCCCAAGCCGATTGCGCGAATGGCTTTTTGTTCGACGGCTTCCCCCGCACCATTCCCCAAGCCGACGCCATGAAGGCCGCCGGCGTGAAATTGGACTACGTGTTGGAAATCGATGTCCCCTTCGACGCCATCATTGAACGCATGAGCGGTCGACGCTCACACCCGGCCTCGGGCCGCACATACCACGTCAAGTTCAACCCGCCTAAAGTGGCCGGCGTGGACGATGTGACGGGCGAACCGCTGGTGCAGCGCGCAGACGACCAAGAAGAAACCGTCAAAAAACGCTTGGATGTGTACAGCGCGCAAACCCGCCCACTGGTGGACTATTACGCCAACTGGGCCAAAAACGATGCCGCCGCCGCCCCCAAGTACCGCGCCATCAGCGGCACGGGCAGCGTGGAAGACATCACGGCCCGCGCATTTGCCGCTCTGGCTCAGTGATGGCCCGACGCAATCAGCTCTAACAGCAAACTCACCCGGGCCTTGTAGGCGTTGAGCCCCAAGCCCGCGGCCTGCAAAGCGGCCCCAGGTCCCACCAAGGCCCCTTCGGCGCAGCGTGTCGTCAAGCGCACCGCAACACCTTGGGCCTGTGCGGCCAACAAGGCCGACATCAGATCCTGATGGACCGTGCCGTTGCCGGTGCCCGCGACGACCAAGCCTTTCAGCCCTGCTTGCACCCATGCGTCAATTTGTCGGGCCTCAACACCGGCGTGGCTGTGCAGCACCGCCACCCAAGGCCAATTGGCACTGGGCACACCCAAGGCGTGATGCGCATGGCCCTGCTCGGCAGAGCGATGGGGGCATTCGGCCCAACGCACTTGGCCTTGTTCGATCCAGCCTTGCGGCCCAAACTCACCTGAGCTGAAGGCCTCTAAACGGTAGGGATGTACCTTTTGCACACGCTGTGCCGTGTGGATCTGCCCGGCACACACCGCCAGCACGCCCACCGCATGAGGGTCACGTGCCACCGCCAAAGCGTCGCGCAAATTTTGTGGCCCATCGGGCGCCAGGGCTGTGGCGGGCCGCATGGCGCAGGTCATCACCACCGGCTTGTCGGTGTGCAAGACCTGTTGCAAAAACCAAGCGGTTTCTTCCAAGGTGTCGGTGCCATGCGTGATGACCACGGCCCGCACATCGGGCTGGCCGAGCCAGTGTGCGGAGCGCAAGGCCAAGGCTTGCCACGTGGCGTGGTCCATGTCTTTGCTGTCCAGTTGAGCCAATTGCTCACTCACCAGCTCATCGCCTTGCAAGGCCTCTGACAAGCCCGGCACGCCACTCAACAAAAGCTGCACCCCGAGTTGCCCCGCGGTGTATCCGGTGAGGTCTTCCGCCCGGTCAGCCGTGCCGGCAATGGTGCCGCCTGTGCCCAAAACAACGATTTTTTGCAATTTTTTTGTGTCCACCGCTTGCACAACCTCGAAAACTGGTTAAAAATACAGTCACTGGATATAAAAACAGCTCATCCAGTGCCTTCAAAGGACCTCGCCATGATTGACAGCCCCAAACTGACCGCTCGGCAGCAAGAAATTCTGGAACTCATCCAGACCACCATCGCCAACACCGGTGCGCCCCCCACGCGTGCAGAAATCGCCAGCGTTTTGGGCTTCAAATCAGCCAATGCCGCCGAGGAACACCTCAAGGCCTTGGCCCGCAAAGGCGCCATCGAACTGGTCAGCGGTACGTCACGCGGCATCCGCTTAAAGGGCGGCACGCGCAGCAACTTGCGTACACCGTCTGACCTGTTTAGCCTCACCTTGCCCGGTCTTGGTCAGCTGAGTTTGCCACTGGTCGGCCGCGTAGCGGCAGGTTCGCCTATTTTGGCGCAAGAGCACGTGGACAAAACCTACCAAGTCGAAAGCACCTTGTTCAGCGAACAACCCGATTACTTGCTGCGGGTTCGCGGCATGTCCATGCGCGATGCCGGCATCATGGACGGCGACTTGCTGGCCGTCAAAGCCACCAAAGACGTTCGCAACGGCCAAATCGTGGTGGCACGTTTGGGCGACGAGGTCACCGTCAAGCGTTTGCGCAAAACGGCCAGTGGCATCGAGTTGCTGCCCGAAAACCCCGATTACCAAACCATTGTGGTCAACCCCGAAGAGCCCTTCGACATCGAAGGCTTGGCGGTCGGTCTGATCCGCAACACCCTGTTGATGTAATTCACCGCTTGCTGCGCCAGGTGGCGGGCGCTGAAGGCCAACGGCCATCAGCCCTGGTACAGCAAGCCTTCACTGCAATCCTGCCTGTGTCCAACCTCCATGCTTTTGAAAGGTTTCACATGGGAATCGCTCTGCTTGCTTTTTCGGGTCTTTTTCAAGGCCTCGCCCAAATCACCCGTCCCGCCGCCAAGGTGGTGAAGACCACCCGCTCCAATGCCAATTTGAGACCGGTCTGGACCACCCGCCGCCCTGCTTGTGTTCCTCAAGCCCTGAAAACCGCTCCTTTGCCGCACCGCAACCCGGCCACACCCGCCGCGCCCGCTCTGCGCGTCTTGCGGGTCAGCGAAGGTGACACGCGGGTCAAAGGGGCCGGCCGCATGGTCATTTCGGGTCGCATGGCCGATGTCTGCGCCGAACTTGACCGCCTGGCCGCCCTCGAGGCCGCACAGTCTCGCGTTTGAGCTGAATTGCTCCCCCTGCGCCTCCAATGAGGCGCTTCGTCAAGGCACAATGGAGGGATGAACATTGTGATCCTTGACGACTACCAAGATGCAGTTCGCAAGCTCGACTGCGCAGTCAAACTCGAAAGCTATCCCGCCAAGGTCTACACCAACACCGTGAAGGGCATGGGGCAGTTGTCTGTGCGCCTGAAAGACGCGGATATTTTGGTGCTGATCCGTGAGCGAACCCATCTGACGCGCGCCATCATCGAAAAATTACCGCGCCTCAAGTTGATTGCGCAAACCGGGCGCATGGGCAGCCACATTGATCTCGCAGCCTGCACCGAACGGGGCGTCGCTGTGGCAGAGGGTGTGGGTTCCCCAGTGGCCCCGGCCGAGCTCACTTGGGCCTTGATCATGGCGGCAGCGCGTCGCTTGCCGCAATACATCGGCAACCTGAAACACGGCGCGTGGCAGCAGTCGGGCTTGAAAGCCAGCTCGATGCCTGCCAACTTCGGTTTGGGCACGGTGCTCAAAGGCCGCATTTTGGGCATATGGGGCTACGGAAAAATCGGCCAACTGGTGGCCGGCTACGGCAAAGCCTTTGGCATGGATGTCGTGATTTGGGGCAGCGACGAGTCGCGCACCAAAGCCACTCAAGACGGTTACCGTGCCGCCGCCAGTCGCAGTGCTTTTTTTGCCGAGGCCGATGTGCTGTCGCTGCACTTGCGCTTCAACGATGCCACCCGCGGCATCGTCACCGGCGAAGATCTGGGTTTGATGAAACCAACGGCTTTGTTCGTCAACACCTCACGCGCTGAACTGATCGAGCCCAATGCCTTGATTGGCGCACTGAACCGTGGGCGCCCTGGTTTTGCGGCGGTGGACGTGTTCGAGTCCGAGCCCATCTTGCAGGGCTCTGCCCTGCTGCGGCTGGAAAACTGCATCTGCACGCCCCACATTGGCTATGTCGAAAGAGACAATTACGAACTCTATTTCGGCGCCGCTTTTGACAATGTTGTCAATTTCATCAAGGGCACGCCCACCAACATCGTCAATCCTGGCGCCTTGCAAGTGCGCCGCTGATTTTTCCGCTGACGCTCATTTCCCTGTTTATTGACTTATCCAGCATGACACTCGCATTTTCTAAAGTCGCCATCATTGGCGCCGGCGCCATGGGCCGTGGCATTGCCCAAATCGCCGCGCAAGCCGGCAGCCACGTGTGGCTCTACGACACCCAAGCCGAAGCCGTCGCCAAAGCCCAAGATGCGGTCTTTCAACAGTGGGACAAACTGCAAGAAAAAGGCCGCCTCGCGCCCGAAGCCGTGGCCGACCACAAAGCCCGACTGCACGCAGCGGCCAGCCTGACCGACTTGGCCGAATGCGAATTGGTGGTGGAAGCCATTGTGGAAAAACTGGACATCAAGAAAAGCCTGTTCAGCGAGCTCGAAAAAGTGCTGTCCCCCAGCGCCATTTTGGTCACCAACACCTCATCGCTCTCTGTCACCGCCATTGCCGCCGCCTTGCAGCGCCCCGCCCAGTTTGCGGGCTACCACTTCTTCAACCCCGTGCCCTTGATGAAAGTGGTCGAGGTCATTGCCGGCCTGAAAACCGACACTGCCGTATGCCAACGCCTTTCCGAGTTTGCGCGCCAAATGGGCCACACCCCGGTGCAGGCGCAAGACACGCCCGGCTTCATCGTCAACCACGCTGGCCGGGGCTACAGCACCGAAGCCTTGCGCATCGTGAGCGAAGGCGTGGCCGACTTCGCCACGGTGGACCGCATTTTGCGGGACCAAGTGGGCTTCAAATTGGGCCCCTTCGAGTTATTTGACTTGACCGCCTTGGATGTGTCGCACCATGTCATCGAGGCCATTTATCACCAATATTACGAAGAGCCCCGCTACCGCCCCAATGTCATCACGGCGCAACGACTGGCCGGCGGTGTGGTGGGCAAAAAAGTCGGCGAAGGTTTTTACAAATACACCGACGGCAAAGCCCACGTGCCCGACGAGCCGCCTGTGCCCACGGTCGAAAACATGCCGCCCGTCTGGGTCTCGCCGCGTGCCGCGCGCCGCATGCCGCTGTTGCAATTGCTGAAAGACTTGGGCGCAAAAATCGAAACCGGGGCTTCGCCTTCGCCAGAAGCCTTGACCTTGGTGGCCCCTTTGGGTTTTGACGTCACCACAGTGGCCGTAGTGGAGCGCTTGGACCCGGCGCGCACCGTGGGCATCGACATGCTGTTTGACGATGCTTCGACCAAGCGCCGCGTCTTGGCTACCAACCCCGCCACCCGCAGCGACATGCGCGATGCCGCACACGCCTTGTTTGCGCGTGATGGCAAAGCGGTCTCGGTGATTCGCGACAGTGGCGGCTTTGTCACGCAGCGCGTGGTGGCCACCATCGTCAACATTGCGTCTGACATTTGCCAACAACGCATCTGCACACCACAAGACTTGGAAACCGCCGTCACTCTGGGTTTGGCCTACCCCATGGGACCGCTGGCCATGGGCAACCGATTGGGCCCCGACAGCGTGCTGGAAGTGCTGTTCAACTTGCAAACAGTTTATGGCGACATGCGTTACCGTCCCAGCCCATGGCTGCGCCGCCGCGGTGCCATTGGTTTGTCGCTGATGCACACCGAAGACTGATTCCTTGCCCGCGAAAGACCCGACATGACCGCCCAATTGCTCAGCAGCAGCGAAGGCCAGACTTTGGTTCTGACCCTCAGCAACCCCGAGTTTCGCAATGCCCTGGGGCCCGAGATGTATGCGGCCGGGGTTGAGGCCCTGAATGTGGCCGAGTCCAGCGCCGAGGTGCGCAGTGTGGTCATCACTGGCGAACACGGCATTTTCAGTGCGGGCGGCAATTTGCAGCGCTTGCAAAACAACCGCCAGTTGCCACCAGAACACCAAGCCCAAAGCATCGAAGGTTTGCACAACTGGATCGAAGCCATCCGCACCTTTCCCAAGCCGGTGATTGCCGCCGTCGAAGGGCCCGCAGCGGGTGCTGGTTTTTCTTTGGCCTTGGCCTGCGACATGATCGTGGCGGCGCGCAACAGCGTCTTTGTAATGGCCTACAGCGGCATTGCCTTGTCGCCCGATGGCGGTGGCAGTTGGAGTTTGTCGCGCGCCGTACCGCGCCAATTGGCCACCGAAATGCTCATGTGTGGTGAACGCATGGGCGCCGAGCGCCTGCACGCCTTGGGCGTGGTCAATCGCCTGACCGATCCTGCGCAAGCCTTGAACGAGGCCCTCAAACTGGCCGCATTTTTAAATGCACGCGCGCCCAACGCTTTGGCCAGCATCAAAGAATTGTTGGCCGATGCCGATGGCAGTGCTTTGACCACGCAACTCGCCCGCGAGCGCGATCACTTTGTGAAAAACTTACACCACGCCAACGCCGGCATTGGCATTGCGGCATTTTTGAACAAGCAAACACCGCAATACGAATAAACGCCTGGTCCCGCAGGCGACAAAAAACCCATCACCAGTCACTGAAAAGACAGCCCATGGACGAACCCATTCTGACAATGGAAGAAAGAGAAGCGATCAACAGTGGTCGCTGGTTTTCTAGCCTTTCACCTTCACTTCGGCACGACATACTGCGATGCGCTTACGTCAAACGTCACAAAGACGGCGACATGCTGGCGGCACGGGGCGACCCGCCCGAGCAATGGATTGCCTGCGCCAAGGGCGCGGTGCGCGTCAGCTCGACCTCGGTTTCGAGCAAACAGATCACCCTGACCTGTGTCGAGCCGGGCATCTGGTTTGGCGACGTCTCGATCTTCGACGGGGATCGGCGCACCCACGATTGCTATGCACACGGCGACACCACCACACTGAATGTGGCCAAAGCCGACTTCAAAAAAATCCTGTCTCAACACGTCGAGTTTTACGAGGCCATGTTGCGCTTGCAATCGCGGCGCATTCGCCAACTCTACGGTTTGGTCGAGGACCTCAACACCCTGCCCTTGCGGGCGCGGCTGGCCAAACAGCTCAACCACCTGTTGCGCAGTTATGGCGTGCCCAGTTTGTCCGATGCCAAAGCGGTGCGCATCAGTTTGCAATTGGCGCAAGAGGAACTGGCGCAATTGCTCGGGGCCTCGCGCCAGCGCGTCAACCAAGAGCTCAAGCAAATGGAGCGCGAGCACATCATCCGGATCGAACCTGGTGGTTTGGTGGTGTTGGACCGGGACGGTTTGCTGCAAATCGTGAACGCCGACAACTGAAGCCTTCGGGCTTTCAAGCGCTGCGGCATGTCGCAGCAACAGGTGCCCTATGACTTCATTCGATCATTTTGTGGGTACCCGACCGGTCACGGGCACCCATGCCTTTGACACGGCCGCTTTGGCGCAGTGGCTCACTGCCCAATTGCCTGGCTTTGCCGGCCCCTTGAGCGTCGAGATGTTCAAGGGCGGGCAGTCCAACCCGACCTACAAACTCATCACGCCCTCGCGCCAGTATGTGATGCGGGCCAAGCCCGGGCCGGTTGCCAAACTGCTGCCGTCAGCGCATGCGATTGAACGTGAATTTGCTGTGATGAACGGCTTGCATGGCACCGATGTGCCAGTGGCCCAAATGCACGTGCTGTGCGAAGACGAGTCGGTCATTGGCCGGGCCTTTTACGTGATGGAGTTTGTCCCAGGACGTGTGCTGTGGGACCAGTCTTTGCCAGGGCTGAGCCCGGCAGAACGCGGCGCGATTTATGACGAGATGAACCGCGTCATGGCGGCATTGCACACCGTCAATGTCGCGGCGCAAGGCTTGAGCCAATACGGCAAACCGGGCAACTACATCGAGCGACAAATTGGCCGCTGGAGCAAGCAATACGCGGCGTCGGTCACCCAACCCATTGCCGAGATGGACCAACTGATCGCGTGGTTGCCCAAAAACATCCCGGCCAGCGCCCAAGACGACCGCTTGGTGAGCATCGTGCACGGCGACTACCGCCTCGATAACCTGATGTTTCATCCCAGCGAGGCGCGTGTCTTGGCGGTGCTCGATTGGGAGCTGTCGACCTTGGGCCATCCCTTGGCAGATTTCAGCTACCACTGCATGGCTTGGCACATCAGCCCCGGCACGTTCAGAGGCATTGGCGGACTCGATTTGCCCGCTTTGGGCATCCCGTCAGAGGCCGACTACATCCGCCGCTATTGCGAGCGCACGGGCTTCACGACGCCTGAAGCTTTGGCGAAAGACTGGAATTTTTATCTGGCCTACAACATGTTTCGCATTGCCGCGATTTTGCAAGGCATCGCCAAACGCGTGGAAGACGGCACCGCCTCCAGCGAACAAGCCAAAGCCTCTGGCGCCGGCGCCCGTCCCATGGCCGAACTGGCTTGGCGCTTTGCCTGCCAAGCCTGACCCGATTCAACCCGCACCGAAAACCACCCCAGGAGAAAGACCATGGATTTTGAATACAGCCCCAAGGTCAAGGACATGCAAGCCCGTTTGTTGGCCTTCATGGACGAGCACATTTACCCCAATGAGGCCCGATTTTTTGAAGAAATTGCCGCCAACCGGGCCAAAGGCAATGCCTGGGTGCCGACCCAAATTGTCGAAGAACTCAAACCCAAAGCCCAAGCGGCCGGCTTGTGGAATTTGTTTTTGCCGCGCTCGAAGCGCGCGCCCCAAGGCTTGTCGAACCTCGAGTACGCGCCACTGTGCGAAATCATGGGACGTGTGCCTTTTGCCGCTGAAATCTTCAACTGCTCGGCCCCTGACACGGGCAACATGGAAACGCTGGAGCGCTATGCCAGCGAAAGCCTGAAAGACGAATGGCTCGAGCCCTTGTTGCGCGGCGAAATCCGCTCGGCCTTCCTCATGACCGAGCCCGATGTGGCGTCGTCCGATGCCACCAACATCGAATGCGAGATTCGACGCGACGGCGACCACTACGTCATCAACGGCCGCAAGTGGTGGTCTTCAGGTGCAGGCGACCCCCGCTGCGCGGTGTACATCGTGATGGGCAAAACCAACCCCGATGCCGGACGCCACGAACAGCAATCGATGATCGTGGTGCCCGCCAACGCGCCCGGCATCACCGTGGTGCGCGCTTTGTCGGTGTTTGGCTACGACGATGCCCCGCATGGCCACATGGAAGTCACGCTGAAAAATGTGCGTGTGCCGGTGGACAACATTTTGTTGGGCGAAGGCCGTGGCTTTGAAATCGCGCAAGGTCGCTTGGGCCCTGGCCGCATTCACCACTGCATGCGCACCATCGGCATCGCCGAGCGCGCCTTGGAATTGATGTGCCAGCGCCTGAACACCCGCGTGGCTTTTGGCCGCGAAGTGGCTCGCCAAACCGTTTGGCAAGAACGCATCGCCGAGTCGCGTTGCATGATTGAGCAAGCGCGCTTGTTGACCCTCAAGGCCGCCTACATGATGGACACCGTGGGCAACAAAGTGGCCAAGGCCGAGATCGCCATGATCAAGATCGTGGCGCCCCAAATGGCCTGTCAAATCATTGACTGGGCCATCCAGGCGCACGGCGGCGGCGGGGTGTCGCAAGACTTTCCGCTGGCCTATGCCTACGCGCACCAACGCACCTTGCGCTTGGCCGATGGCCCGGACGAAGTGCACCGCAACTCGCTGGCCAAACTCGAGTTGGCCAAACACTTGGCCATGCCGGGCGAGATTCAAATGCCCGTCACCCGCGGCAGCTGAAGGGCCCCAAAAATCGGCCTCAACCGGGATGGAGCGCCTGACTTTTTTGTCGGGCGCGTCCATAAAGGCCTTTTTGAGGGTTAGAATATTGGCAGTCGGAGCGTAGCGCAGCCTGGTAGCGCATCTGCTTTGGGAGCAGAGGGTCGCGAGTTCGAATCCCGCCGCTCCGACCATTTTTTTGAATCACGCCAGCGGTCATTCAAGCCAGCGCTTTCACAGTGCACCCCACAAAAAAAGGCCCTGAAGGGCCTTTTTTGTTTCTCAGATCTGCCCGTAGCTCAGTTGGATAGAGCAACAGCCTTCTAAGCTGTGGGTCACAGGTTCGATTCCTGTCGGGCAGGCCAATTCGCCGGGTCTCAGGCGTTGGGCAAAAGCTCTTTGATTTTGGCCAACAAGTCCGCGCTGCGGAAAGGTTTGGGAATGCTGGCGTTGGCGCCGGGAATCTCAATGGATTTCAAGCCGTAGCGGGCAATCACCGAGTTGCTGCTGCCCGAGACCACGATCACGGGCAAATGGGGATGGCTTTGACGCAGCTTGGCAACAAAATCCACACCATCCAACTTTGGCATCACCAAATCGGTGACCACCAAATCAATCGAGGTTTCTTGCAGCCATTGCAAAGCTTCGACGCCATCACCCGCCCCCACCACCGTGAAGTCATGCATTTCAAGAAACTCTTGAACACCTTCGCGCAAAAGGTCTTCATCTTCAACGATGAGAATTGTGGTCATTGTGGGAATCGGTGAGGATCAGGCGGGCCGTGTGAGGACAGAAATTGAGCGCCGAAAAGCGCCTTGTGACAGGCCAAGGACGATCAAGAATGTATTGATTTTATCAAGTCAATCATCATAAAAATCACAATTAGCAATTAACGTTGCCCCTCAATGCAACAGATGATGCATCCGGTGATTCACCCGGAGACTTACCCGCTGATGCACCCGAGGACTTAACCGTAAATAGGGCACGGCGTGACGGGCGGCGATAGCCGCTTGGCCGGAGCCCTTAAAACCAGCACCACACCCCCACACACACGCCCGTTGCCCACTGGAACAGCACATCCAGCAACAGCCCGATCAACAGCAGAGGCGCGCCCAAATAGGCCATCAACCAAAGCGCCGCAAAAACGGTGGGGCGCGACTCTGGCAATCGGTATGACATGATGGTTTGTGTGGACCTGAATTTGGGAAAATGCATTTTCACGAGCCAAGCTTTCTGAAATGAACACCATGAATGTGATCTGGAACGACATCGACCCCGCAGAGTGGGACCAGCAGCACGCCTTGCATGCCGGGGCCCTGCAACAAGACTGGGCTTACGGTTCCACCATGAAAATGCTGGGCGTTCCGGTGTTGAGGGCGAGCGTGCTGGACGACGGTGTGCGGGTCGCACAGGCACAGTTTATCGTCAGACGCTGGGGAAATTGGGCGGCCATCGCACTTTGTTCGCGCGGTCCCGTGTGGCTGCAACCCCTCCTCCCCGAGCAAAAACAAGCGGTTTACCGCTTGATGAAAAAAACCTTGCCCCTGAAGGGTCTGCGTTGGATGTTGGTCACCCCGGAAGAAAGCCAGGCGCAAGCGGTGGGCTTGCCGTTTTGGCGGCGTGTCATGACCCCCTACAGCACGGTGGTGTTGGATTTGTCGCAAGACCTGGAGGCGCTGCGCTTGGG
>JACCDH011582575.1_pt1 | contig 40514 bp, 36 predicted proteins | sample 7442481 | NCBI WGS metagenome assembly JACCDH01 (sample SAMN15323433, study PRJNA562643) | freshwater metagenome | isolation source: river surface water | place: USA:Blue River Watershed | collected 2017-08-15 | reverse complement strand
TACCTGGTCGCTCTTGAAAGAAGAATACACTTCCCTTATTCTGCCAGAACAATACAATACAAGTAATCAAGAGTATCGGTGAAAGCACTATCAACAAACATATTGATACCAACAAATCAAAAAGGCGCTTCCCTATTAGTCTATAGACCTTATTTTCCATGGTAGATGCAAATTTAATCATAGACACAATGACCTATGTAAATAAACCTGTAAATTTAACTGTGCAGCAGTTTTAGTAACTTATGACGCTAACAACCAAATCTACATCACCTTTGTCATTTACAAAGTGTAATATTGCGGTGATAACAACAATTGTTCATATATGCTCTTTAATTCCTTAGAATTTTTATTGTTTTTACCCATCGTATACCTGTTGTATTGGTTCGTATCCAATCGAAATTTAAAACTACAAAATGCCTTGATTTTAGTGAGTAGTTATGTGTTTTATGGCTGGTGGAGTTGGAAATTCATGGGGCTACTACTGTTATCTACTCTACTCGATTACACATACGGATTTTGGGTTGCATCTGAGAACAGGAAAAAAGCAACGTTCTTTCTTTGGTTGAGTGTGTTGAATAATTTAGGAATTTTAGCCATTTTCAAATATTACAACTTCTTTGCTGAACAATTTCAATTTGGATTATCTGCTTTGGGATTCAATATTCAGCCTTATTTCCTCAATGTTGCGTTGCCCGTCGGTATATCATTTTATACGTTTCATGGGATGTCTTATGTTTTCGATATCTACAATAAAAAACAGCACCCCATAAAAAACTTTTTGGATTACGGAGTATTTGTTAGCTTTTTCCCTCTTTTGGTTGCTGGACCCATTGAAAGAGCTTCTCACCTTTTACCTCAGGTTCAGAAAAAACGAATTTTTCAATATTCAGAAGCTGTAATAGGCCTGCGATTAATGCTGTGGGGTATGTTCAAAAAAGTGGTTATCGCCGACAATGCTGCACATTTCGCCAATCCAATCTTTGAAAATTACAGCACTCATAGTAATCTCACTATTTGCATGGGGATTCTATTATTTACCATTCAAATTTACGGCGATTTTTCGGGATACTCAGATATTGCTTTAGGCACTGCTAGATTATTTGGATTTAGACTATTGGATAATTTCCGTTTTCCGTATTTTTCAACCAGTGTATCTGATTTCTGGAAACGATGGCACATAAGTCTCTCCAGTTGGTTTCGAGATTATTTGTATTTCCCACTCGGTGGATCGAAAAGGGGCCTAACCATAACAATTAGAAACACCTTTATTATTTTCTTAGTGAGTGGTTTTTGGCATGGAGCCAGTTGGAATTTTATTCTTTGGGGATTTTTACATGCTTTAGGATTTTTACCAGACTTATTAGTTAAACATACAAAAACTACCTTTTTCAAAATACCAAAAATAGTTAGCTGGTTATTTACTATGATTTTTGTAATGTTCGGTTGGTTACTATTTAGGATGACCAATTTAAATGAGCTAAGTCAAATTGTTCAAACGCTATTTACTGAATCCAGTTATTTAAAATCAACACTTTCACTAAATAATTCAGACAAATTAACCGTGCTCCATTTTGCATTAGCCTGTGTGTTATTGTTTGTCATGGAATATCTAAGCAACGATTCTGTAATTTCCGTAGGATTTATTGAACGATTCCGCAGTAAAATTTTACGATACACATTTTATATAATGGTTTTATTTTTAGTTGTTTATTTAAAAGGTTCGCAAGCAGATTTTATTTATTTTGCTTTTTAATTATATGAAAAAATTAATAGTACGTATTGCCATTTTTTTTCTTGTTTTTTCCTTGATCATTTTGATTTTTATAGGGATTTATTCTCTACAGGTACAAAATCAATTCTCGAAAAATCCTAAAATCAAATACCTATTTCTTGGGGATTCACATGTTCAAAATGGAATTAATCCAAGTCAGATTAGCAATAGTGTAAACTTTGCTTCCTCTGGAGAATCCTACTTCAACATATATCAAAAACTGCAATTCATTGCAGCAAATTCCAAAGTTGAAAATTTAATCATCCCAGTTGGTATGCATAATTTCTCGAAACAAATAGATTCTTTGTGGATTTTAAATGAATCAAATTTCATTTCTAAAATTTCAGATATTTACCCCATTGTGCAATTTTCTGATCTGAGAACAGAAATCAATCAATTGAAATTCTCTAGCAATATGTATATTGACATTATTGACAATTCGGTATATCAATCCATATATGGTTTAGAATATTATTTACTTAATAGAAAGTCGGCTTATGTTGGGGGATTTACTGCCCACAACGGAAGCTTCGATGTAAACAAGTCAATTTCTGTAAAGGATTCTTTTATACTTTCCTCTGATAATACTTCATCACATCAAATTAGAAATTTTAAAAATATTCTAGCGTTTTGCAAAGAGCAGAATATCAAAATTACATTACTTGCAATGCCAATATATCATTCCGAGAAAAACAACTTAGATTCATTTATCAATTCATTTAACCTTCATGGGTATGATTTCAACTACTTGAACCATTTAAACTTGATCAAAGACAACTCTCTTTTCAAGGATCCAAATCACCTTAATATTAAAGGAAGTGAATGGTACTCAAATTACTTGAATAAAATTTTAGTACAATAAAAAAGGGAGGTAAACCTCCCTATCGCTAATTTCAATTGATTATATTTTATTTACTTTCTATAATACTCCCCAGTTGTTGGACCAAAAGGTTCGTGATGCTAAGTTAATATTTCGAGTTGTATTAAGCTGCATTTGGGTTTAAAGATTTGTAATAAGCATCATTGGGTTTCATGCCGGTTCCTTGGTGTTTTTTCTGGTGATAGTACTCGATATAGGTCTGAACTCCTTCATAGAGTTCAAGACCTGTATCGCAAGGATTGAGGTGGATGTGATTGTATTCGATGGTTTTCCAGAAGCGTTCGATCCAGATATTGTCGGTTGCACGTCCTTTTCCATCCATCGATATTTTAATTCCTTTTCCATCCAGATAGTTTGTCCAACTAGGACTGGTATACTGTGAACCTTGGTCAGAGTTGATGATTTCTGGCACTCCGTTTTCTGCGATGGCTGCTTCAAGTACATCCATACACCATTGCTTACTCATGGAGTTGCTGATACCCCAACCCATGATCTTCCTGCTGTACACATCAATGTATGCGGTCGTATACATAAAGCCTCTTACCATTGGGATATACGTAATGTCCGTGCACCACACTTGATTGGCACGATCGATTTTTAAGCCCCTCAACAAATAGGGTTTGATGTATGCTCTTAGAGCGCCTTTGGTGAGATTCTTCCTGCGATAGATGGTCTCATGACCCATCAACTTAAACATCCTTCGTACACGCTTTGGTCCCACTGGATACCCGCGTTCTTGTAGCCAATCCACGATAGATAAAACGCCCTCTGTTGGATGACTTGTTAAGTGTGTATCCATCAATGACATCATCTTCAGATTCTCAAGCTTTTCAGGTATTGGCGCATAATACAAGGAACTACGTGGAATGCAAAGTAATTCGCATTGTCTGCGCAAAGACAGTGGACTTCGTTTTAGTTTGACGGCTTCCATTCGCTCTCGGGTATCCCCAATTTCTTTGCACTTTTTTTTAAAAAGTCTAACGCCACTTTGAGCTTGCCAATTTGGGCGTAGAGCTTCTCTACAGGCACTTCCGGTTTGCTGTTTTCCGTTTCCTTGACATTAGAAAAAGTAGCAGATAGGTTCGCCAAAAACTCCGATTTCCACTTGGAAATGGTCACAGCATTTACTTCAAATTTCTGTGACAATTGTGCCAAAGTGAGTTGGTCTTTGGCAGCTTCTAGGGCAACTTTCGCCTTGAATTCAGGCGTGAATTTGCGTCGAGTTTGTTTGGTCATATCGTTTAGTCAAATTAAGTGATTTTTTAACTAAACCTCTGGTCCAAGATTCAGGGAGTACAATATTCACCCAATTCGTTACTGCATAGGGCGAAAGGGGTTTACCTTCATTTCTCTCCACTTTGGGGAGCTCTTTACTATCTCCAAAACTCGAAGAACTTGCCGCATAAACCATTCTTTTTAGTGTGTGGGATTCTTTAGCCGCTACCAACATGTTCAGGTGTCCACCGATATTCACATCATTCGATGTAATGGGATCTTCTACCGAATGTGGCACGGAACCCAAAGCGGCTTGATGACTAATATAATCCATACCTTTCACCGCCTTCTTGCAAGTATCCAAGTCACGGATATCACCCTCTATAAATTCAAAATTCGGCAATCCAACAAATGCTTCAATATTGGAATAATACCCATTGGATAAATTATCAAGTACTCGAACTTGTTTCGCTCCCAAACTCAACAGCAACTCCACCATGTTGGACCCAATAAATCCAGCTCCACCGGTAATTAAAAAGCGGCTACTGGAAATTTTATCTTTGAATTGATTCATTTTTTAAATATTCTATCCAAAACCCCAAAAATCCGTTCATATTCCTCGTCCGTCAAATTACTACCACTAGGCAAACACAAGCCCTTCTCAAACAATTCAAGGCAAACACCTTCGCCGAAGAAACGAGAGCCTTCAAAAACAGGTTGTAAATGCATGGGTTTCCACAATGGCCGACACTCAATATTTTCTTTTTCCATTTCCAAACGAACATATTCACGATCGATACCACCAGTTTTAACTGGATCGATGATTACCGCTGTTAACCAAAAATTAGAGAAATAATCTGCATTAGGTTCAGATTGGAGTTTTACACCGTCAATTTTACCGAAATAATCTCGATATCGTTTATTGTTGGCTCTTCGCTGTGCAACACGCTCATCCAAAACTTCCATTTGACCGCGACCAATACCGGCAACAATATTGCTCATCCGATAATTGTAGCCAATATGCGAATGTTGGTAATGTGGGGCATTATCGCGAGCTTGAGTACTCAAAAATTTTGCTTTTTCTACATATTCAACAGAATTCGATACCAATACCCCTCCACCTGAAGTAGTAATGATCTTGTTACCATTGAAACTCAAAGCAGCCATCAAACCAAACGTGCCGCACATTTTTCCGTTGTATGAAGATCCCAGTGCTTCTGCGGCATCTTCAACGATGGGAATTCCCGAATCTCTAGAAATCCTATCTAACTCGTCCAATTTTGCCGGCATACCATATAAATGCACGGGCATGATGGCGCGAATATACCCTTTTCCCTGACTCGGCTTTCTTTTTTGGGGGATACCATAACCCTCATCCAACAAAGTTTCAATTGCCTGTTGCAACGCGTTCGGATCCATATTCCAGGTGTCGCGCTCAGAATCTACAAAAAACAATTCGGCACCTTGGTACACTACCGGGTTGGTAGTACCACAGAAAGTAAAGCTCTGTACCAATACTGCGTCATTCCGCTGCACACCGAGTATAATCAATGCCACATGCAGGGCTGCCGTACCTGAAGTGAGGGCAGCGCTATGATAGTTATAATTACATTGCCCTCTGAGGTACTCACTAATATCTTGTTCAAAGCCATTGACGTTGGGCCCTAAGGGTGCCACCCAATTAGTATCAAAGGCCTCGGTTACATAATTTCGCTCTGTGCCGCCCATGTGGGGAGAGGAGAGCCAGATTTTTAGGTTAGTCATTTTTTATTCAAATATTTCTAAATCACATCATTTCAAAAGATTTTCCTCTCTCATCATGATAGGCAAAGAATCAACATCTCTTAAGAAGATTAATCCTTTTTCGAATTCGTACATTTTGTAGTTGAAATCATAATTCTGATCTCCATCCATAATTCTAATTGTATCCTCTGCGAAATTTGCTCCACCTGCTGCAAAACATTGTGTAAAGGCTACGTGTCTTACATTTACCTCAGTAATATAAGGATTTCCATCAGAATCTTCCTTAAAATCCACAGTAAAGAAACCATGCTTTGGGCTGCCTGAAACCTTAAACAATTCATCCATTGCTTTTCTGGCTACTTCTACCAACTTAGGTTCGTTTAATAAACGACCAAAAGAAGTATTTCCAGTGATTCCCGAAGGAGCAACTTTTGACATAATATAATTCACTCTTTCACCGCAAGCTGAACGGATTAGTTCGCCATTAAAATACAATAATTTGCATGCAAGGTTTCTACCTGGTAAAAATTTACTGGCTAAAAAGGTTTTGACACCCGGGTTAATTTGAACCCAATTCTTTAAGGACTCTTCACCATCAACTCTCAATGAACCCAAACCAGAAGTGCCACTTGAACTTCTTACCCAGAAATCATTTCCCAATTTTTTAAATACATTTGAATAATCATTCGTATTTCTATCAAACTCAACTGATGGAGGAACCAAACCTAAAGAATCTAGTAAGTCAGTCATTTGTGCTTTATCCACCAATAATCCTGCGATTTTACTACTAGGCAATAATGCTTTACAAGGCAGTTTTCCCTCTTCGGCCTTCTTACTCCATTCCATTACTTCTAATTCAGGAAGAATCACCGCTAAATCAATCTGGTGTTTGCTTACAATTTCCTCAATTTTATCCCAATAGGCGGAATCTGTGCATCTTGGAATTACATAAGATTTACTAAACAATTCTGTTTGGTATAAACCCATCGACAATGGATTGATATCCGTTGCTATTAGCTCGTACATTTTATATCTACTGTACTTTTTTAAAGCAATTGAAAAACTACGTGGAGTTGGGCCACCTACACCTGTAACTAATATTTTCATAAGTTTTAATTTTTTCCGTTGAAAGGTTCCATCGGACGTTCTTAACTTTGGTTTACACCTTCACTGACCAGTACCTTTTTTAATGTGAGTAATAGAATTTTTATATCTAACAAAAACGAAAGATTAACTACATAATAAACATCATGTTTAAACTTTTCAGTCCAGCTTATACTGTTTCTTCCGCTTACCTGAGCTAGGCCAGTTATACCAGGCCTTACCTCGTGCCTTCGTCTTTGCCATCACTATACAGTGGTAAATACCTAAACAATAATGGGCCTAGGCCCTACAAGGCTCATATCTCCTTTAAGAACATTAAAAAGTTGGGGTAATTCATCGATAGACAATTTTCTGATGATTTGACCCGCGCTTGTGAGCCGCATTTTGTCGGGAAGCAATTTTCCTGAATCATCTTTTTTATCATTCATTGTTTTTAGTTTGATTATGCGGAAAATTCTTTCTCCTCTGCCGGGTCGTTCCTGAATAAAAAAGATTTGTCCCTTGTTTTGAATTGCAATGATAATAAATACTACAATTAAAAAGGGTAAAGCCACTAGGAGTAAAAGGGCCGCTACCAAAATATCCAAAGTTCTTTTAACTACCTTACGATACATAATGGTTCAGTTCATTTTTTAAGCCTTTGCCGGCTGGTAGCTGCCAAAGAAGTTTACACCAATCATGGTTTCCCTCTATCAGACCAGGGCCGAATTGTGTTATAACTACATCCCATCCAATAGACCTATTCTCAGGATAGGCTAAAGCTGCATTTTTCACCAGTTCCAAAGTTTCTTCCCAGAATGGTATTTTAAATCCAATAATTGAAGCTTTCGTGTATGGGTGCACATCGTGAGGATCTTTCGTAATATCACTATAAACGCCTGGCCCCGAAACTTCTCCCGTTAATGGGTTGATAAATGCTGCCATATTTCCCGCCGCCATATTATCAACATGGGAGTTAACTGATATTCTTAATCGGCAGGCAAGTATTATCACGTCGTTTTGATTATTGAGCTGAGTGACAACTCGAACAGTATTAACACCTGAAGGCGACAGTAAGCTCATTTTAGGGTGTTGAACAATAAACTCTTCAACCAAATCGTATTCGCTTTTTTGTAAATATACGGCAAGTGATTTAGGAGAAAAAGAAGTGGTTTCTTTTATCAGAACCTGAGTCCCGCATTTACCATTACTAGGTTTTAAAACTATTTTGCCCGAACCATTGGAAAGTAAAGACTTTAATCTCTCTGGAGCGCCTTTCATACTATCAAGGTCCAAGACTGCATGTACTAAAAAATTATGGTATTTCTTTGCAAACTCTCTTTTATCATCAAGAATAGTTCTGGCATGAACTGGATTCATCTTTCGTTGGTATTCATACATAAATCCAGTCCCAGCCCATGTTTCTTTTTCCGCTTTTAACATTCCATTTTTCCAAAATCCAAACTGAAAATATTCAAGAATAGAAACCTTGTAATAAATTGAATGATAGAAGATTTCAAACCATAGGCGAATTATTGATTTTCCTGTTTGCTTCTGCACATGTTGTGCGAACCGTTTAAACAAACTTCTGTCTAGGTTCTTTAAATAATAACCAAAATATAAGATTCTTTTCATCGTATCAAATTAACAAGCTGATGTGCGCCAATAAACTCCACATCGGGCCAACGTGTTACTATTTTGTTTAATAGTTCTTTTAATGAGGTTATCCCTCGATCCCGATTTTTCTCGTCGATATGCCCGCAGAAATTTACTCGATGTGAGCTAATCAAAGCTGGCTTATTCCAACGAAATGCTGTTTCAATTTGCGATAGTGCTTGTCCAACATGGTCGTTATTACCATCTGTTGGCTCAAAAACTACGTTTCTTACAATTTGAACTAGCCGTGTTTTTTTATTGTAGCCCAATCCGGTAAACTTCGTTTGGTACTTTGAAAAACCCAAGTGCTTTCTTTGGAAAAATGGTTTATCAATTGCTTGTATCCCAAAATCTGCCAACTTTTCTTCAAGTCCTATGGCTAATTGTTGCGCTGGTGGTGTAAAAACAACGGGCGTTAAACCAAAAACTGTTTCAAAAGCAATAAGACCACTTCGCAATATTTCTTCAAAATCGGAGGTATCTTTAATCGGATCCCAAAAAGAAAAAGAGGAAGTCCATCCAATGGTGGCGTACTTTGACGGATTCAAAGACATCAATGAGGAATTCTTTAAAGAAGTCATTAAAGTGCAATCACGCTCGGCCAGTTGCTCATTGAACAATTTTAGATTAAAGTGCTCTCTTCCATGAAACTGTGGTTGCATTACACCCAAGCTAATTCCTTCACGCCAAAGGGACCAAGCTCCTTCATAAGCCTTAGGTTGACTCGATGCAAGCATTTCATAAGTGTTAGGTAAAAGTTCGGTAATGTACTTAGTATTACCGTCTTCAGCCATGGCCTTAAAATTAATATTACATGGAAGCGCGTAAGGAGTAAAAATGGCTCCTTGGGAATTCTTGTCCTTTACTGAAAGCAGGGCATCATAGAGCATTTCTAAATCTTGCTTTGTTTCAAGCGTATCCAAGGCATCAAACCTTGAATCGATTTTTATTCCCTCTTTTTTAATGTTCGATAGGGCGTTCGACGAATTTACCCGAACATTTCCGTAATCGTCTACACAAATTGCAACAAGTTTCCTGTTAGATTTCCATCCAAAGGAATTTTTAAGATTATGAATGAATTGTGATTTCAGCGTCATTTAAGCCAATTGAAGCATAATTGTTTGGTAAGTAGTTTCTGGAGTTAGGTTTTTACGGAAATACTCCTTTCCATTTAATCCCATGGATAAGCGCAGCGATTCATTATTATACAAAATCAAAAAATTTGAATAAAAAGCTTCATGATCTCCCGCAAACGACCATAATCCAGCATTTTCCTCAATTAGAATTTCACCAAAATCCGTTGCCCTGTCTATGCTTGCTAGCACAGGTATTCCCACATTAAAATAATCTAATGCCTTACTAGGTATGTTAGGGATGGTAAAATTTTCGTGAAGGCTAATTAAGCCAACATTACAAGAACTTATTAGATCTTGATATTCTTGTTTGGAGATGGTCTGTTGGATGATGATGTTATCCAATTTTTGTTCGCGAGTTATTTGAGCGATGCGGTCCATGTGAACTCCTTCCCCTAAAAGAAGAAAAACAACATCAGAAAGAGCCTTGCATGATTCTGCTAATTTTAGGACATTCTCAAGCTGTTGAGGTTTGCCCATATTGCCGCCAAAAACAACAACAAATTTGTCCTTTAAACCATACTTCTGGCGCAGAGCCTGATAATCGGAACCGAATCCATGATATAGTTTTTGGAAATTTTTGAGTTCGTGCAATTTGTTTTCTTGTAATTCAGGATTATGCTTTCGAACGTAATCCACATTGCCTTTCGACATACATCCTATGAAATCGGCATGCTTGTACAACTTGGCTTCCTTTTTTCGAAAATATCGATGTAAAAGTCCACCCTTTGTCATAAAACCTAGGTCAACAGCATTTTGGGGGAAAATATCTCTAAGAATTAAATAAAAGGGGGCATCGTACTTCTTTTTCAACCTTGCTGCAAGGTCTGACAAAGTAATAGGGGGCGTAGGTGATATAATTAAATCAAAGGCTTTTTGGGGATAGAATTTTTTTAGGGCCCTTTCATATTGAAAAGGCAAAAGAACATTGGATATCCCCTTGATATAATTGGGAACATTTTTTACTGGCAAGGTTTTAACCCTTAATACTGAAATCCCCTTTTCTTGCCGAATAGAAGTTGGTAAATCCCCAGGGGCAATAACTAAAACATCATGTCCATTAGATACAAATTCCTCCACCAATGTGGTGTACATATTGAAGGATTTATTCATATCCGGAAACGCAAACATCATAAACAAGACTCTCACCTCTAAAACTTAAAGTATTTCTTTAGGAGTTCTTCCTTTGATTCGGGAGCAGGATAATTAATTAGAACAGCCTTGTATACACCTCTAAAAACAAATAGGCTTCCGGCTGAAGCACCTATAATTCCAAATTTATTGATCAGAAGTCCGAGATCATCTGTGGTTCCAGCACCTCCTAAAATTGTAAGGGGAACGGAAATCTCTTTGCGCACTTTCTCAGCAAGCACCATGTCGTATCCCTTCATTTGCCCATCTGCATCAACCGAGTTAATTACAATTTCTCCTGCACCTTTCCTCTGAAAAAGGGCAGCCAATTCAAAAGGGCTCTTACCAGTTGATTTTCTTCCATTGTGTGTAACAACTTCGTATCCGCCTAAGAATTTCTTCTTCACATCCAAAACAACAACTGCACTCTGGGTTCCAACTCTTTCAGCAATTCGAGTGATAATATCAGGGTCGGCAATAGCTGCTGAGCTCAAAGCTACCTTTTCCACTCCTAGAGAAAAAATATGTTGAGCTTGCTCAACCGTTTTAATTCCGCCACCATAGCACAAAGGCATACGGCATTCCGAAGCCAGTTTTTCAATCATAGAATAATCAGGTTCTCTATCATTGGCCGATGCATCGATATCCAGAACCATCAGCTCGTCGGATTCTTTTTCATTAAAGATCCTTACCGCATTAATTGGGTCTCCAACATATTTTGGGGATTTAAAAGAAACTGTTTTTACAAGCCCTTTTTCATGCACCAATAAACAGGGAATTATTCTTGGTTTTAACATGATTTCTTTGAAAAATTTTCTAGCAACTTAACACCAAAATGATGGCTCTTTTCTGGGTGAAACTGAACTCCATAAATATTTGCTTTGTTCACTGCACAGCAAAAAGAAACCCCATAATCGGCCACAGCAATACGATCCTCATTATTTGTACATTCAAAATAATATGAATGCAAAAAGTAAAATTTCGGATTGTCAGGAAACTCTTGAAAAATACTGGAATTTGTATTTAATTCAACATCATTCCATCCCATGTGGGGTAAGCGGGTAACAAAAGGTATTTTGCTTTCATCGAAGCGTTTAACTTGACCGCTTACCCAACCAAGTCCAGGAAGATTTCCTTCATCGCTTGAGTTAGCCAACATCTGCATTCCAACGCAAATACCAATTACGGGCATTTTTTCATCCAGAACCTTTTGATGAACAATTTCACTCATTCCAGAATTATTAAAAGATTCCATAGCATGATCAAATGCACCGACTCCAGGCAATATCAATTTCTGAACACCTTCAAAATCCTTGGGAGTTTTAAGCCTTTTTGCCGAAACATGAAGACGTTTGTAAATGTTAAGAAAAGCGTTGATATTTCCTAAACCATAGTCAATTATTCCTATCATCGCATTAATCGATTTTCTTTTCCCGTTGCCATAAGAAATTTGGCTCCAAGATTTACTAACCATCTTTTGTTACGGTACTCTGTAAAGGTTTTGTTTTCTCCTTCAAATATCTTTTGTAGTTCCTCAATGGTAAAATCTAACTTGTGAGCCACATATTCAAATTCGTTGATAAGCGTTTTTTCGTCGAGCTCTGGACGCGAGATACGCTCCAAGGCCTCTTCGCGTGTCATTTGGCCTGTTAAAATAAGACTTGAAAAATGAGCGCGGCGTTTTTCGAAACCAAATTTCCTCGGAAGCCAATAATCCTCATAAAATCGTGTGAATCGAGACTCGTGGTGTTTATGCTGAAATTTCTCCCATCCAAAACGGGTATTGAGTAAATCCTCTGCGTCCTTTTTAATAAAGGGAACTAAGTTGAGAGGTTTAAACACTTTCATTCCATAAACCACTTGATATAGCACTTTATATTGAAGAATATCAAGTATTGGAAAAGTTTTCAGTTTTCCCTGACCAAAGCGTTTGTAAATATCCATAACAAGCATTTTATCAATTCCTGGATAGGCTCCCCAAGCGGGAGGTTCTTTGCAACATTCGGTGGAATAGTTAGCACCCGTTAAAACGTATTTTATTTTGTGTTTTCTAGCAAACTTGTACATTCCTGAGAAAAACGCAATATCTTGAGGAGCATCTTGTCCTGGTACCTGCGAATATAAATAAGCCCTTTGGAGATCTTTCATTTCCTCCCAATTAATTACCTCAGTAAATAACTCAAGATTTAGTCCGTTGCATAGTTTTTCAATATTTCCAACAGCTTTGTCGGTATTCCATCCTGCATCCACATGAAAAAGCAAAGGCCGAATACCCATTATTTCCTTTGCCACGTAAGCCGTATAGGAGCTATCCAACCCCCCACTTAGTCCAATGATGCAATCAAAATCCTTTCCTTTGCCCTCGGCTTTGATTTTTTCAGCGATGTCCATCAATTCCTTGTATCCCTCTTCTCCCGTTTGCCAATTTGGCAAGATGCTTTTATGGTAATTGTGGTAATAATCACTTTTTCCATTTTCATCAAAAACAATATCGGGATCCGAAGTGTCCATAATTGTTTTTGTGCAAATTTGATATTTTGAAACTTTCATTTTATTTCCTTACTGATTCGTTATAGATATCTACTAAATAGTTAAGCGTTTCATTAGAACACCTTTTCCATGAATATTCTTCTGAGTATTTTTTTGCCTTTGAAGCTAACAATTCACGCTCCTCTGAGTTCTCAATGAGCAATTTAACTGCATTGCGAATAGATTCAGGTTGTTCTGGGTGAAAGTAAACACCTCCATCGCGTAAAACCTCAGGCATGGGCCCCAAATTTGAGCACGCTATTGGCAAACCACAAGCCATTGCCTCAACAAGAGTATTCGGCATGTTTTCACAACTCGATGCGAAAACAAATAAATCACCGGAGGCAAGACTAGAAGGTAATTCGTTATGCGGTAAGAACTCTACCCGACGGGTAAACTCACCCATGGGATCAAACTGTTGGATACAATCATTCAATCGCTGATTCGAATCTCCATGCCCACCACCCACAAATTCTATTTCAACGGGATACCCTTCTTTTCTGAGCATGGAGAAAGCTTCTACAACATACCATTGATGCTTATACATAGCCGTATTCGAAATATAGAGGCAACGAATACTCCTTTGCCCCATCTTAGGCCAGTCGAAACGCCTTGCATTGTTTTTGAACTGCTTACCAACGCCATGGGGTATAACCCGGTAATTTGGAATAGCTCCAGACCAAGTTTGAATAGTATCAGCGGCATATTGAGTTAGAAACAACGCGCCATCTGCCTTTTTGAGTGAGTTGGATTGCACGAAACGAAGGACGAAAAGCCGAAGCCATGGTAAAAACCGCGTATATCTGGCAATTTCACTTCGCTCGAAGGAAAGCATATCCCTACTCATGACTACAGAAGGGTGGTGCACATATACTGTACCGGCATCGGTACTTAGAACAACATGGCAACCAAATTTCTTAACTTCTTTTTTAAGCTTAAACCATTGCCATTTTATCTGATGCAACAGTGACTTTTCAAGATCTGGATGGGTATGTTTTACAAGCCAACTTCTTTCAGGTAGTTTTTGAAGCAAATCGCTATAGGACCACACATGAATCTCATCTATACCGAATGCCTCTGGAACAGCTTCTTCAATAAAACCAATTAGATGGGCTTTTGCCCCTCCAGACCTTCCCCTAGATACATCAATGGCTACTTTAATTCCCATTATTTAATAAAAAGTTGAGTGTTTTTTTTGCAATTGCCCCTTCACTATATTGCTTTGTTGATTCAACGGCAGCTATGCTCATTTTATTCCAATCAAATTCTGACTGCATCATTTGAATAAGTCGGTTTTTAAAAAAAGTTTGGTCGTGAAGAGGAACTAAATAACCACTCTTCCCATCATCAATAAGATCAGAAGGACCAGCTACACAATCATAACTTACACAAGCACAACCAGAAGCCATCGCCTCTCCTAATGCATTTGGGAAACCTTCAGATTCTGAAGTGAAAGCAAAAATTGCGGCTTTATTATACCAATATTCTAAATTCATCTGTTTTCCTAAAAATATCACTTTTTCATAAAGGCCTAAATCACGAACTCTGCTTTTACATAATTCAAATGTGGGCCCGTCTCCAATAAACCAAAGCTGCCAATCAGAGGGAGGAAGCTCAGCAAAGATATCTATTAATTGAGCCTGATTTTTAGATTCAATAAACCTACCAACATTTAATATGACATTTTCCCTATTCGTTTCCAGTGCTTTATACGTACCAATAGGATTACCTATCCGTTGAATATTTTTATGTTTTGTTTGCTTAAAACTAAAATCGACTGCCTGGGTCGTTTGTGCCATAATTCCAGTGGAAAAACGGTAAACTTTAGCATTCAACCAATCCAAAAAACGACCATATGAAATCCCAGGCCTGCTTCTATCTGTAATAAAAACCGGTGTTTTAGTTCCTGCCAATGCTAAAATGGAAAAGGCATTATAGCGACCACCAAAACTCAGAAAAGCACTTGGTTTTATTTGAATAACTTTACTTCTTAAAAACCACATCAATTGCAAGGTAAATGTGGCACGGTTGAGCCGTTTATAGTTGAATTTTGGAACATGTACCTGAACACGTTCATCCAACGAATAAAACATGGACTCTGCAGTACACAGAATAACATGCACCTCGATGTTCTTTTCTTTACTGAACTGGTTGGCAAGAATAGAAACAACACGTTCTGTTCCACCCATTTCTAAGCTTGGTGTAAATAGGCAGATTTTGATTTTCACTTTTCTGAGTTATGATAGGACATATACCAATCAACAAATTTCTTCAATCCCTCATCCAGAGAAACTTTTGGATTGTAGCCACAATATTGGTTAAGTGCCTTAACATCGGCAAAAGTTCGATAGACATCCCCTGGCTGCATTTTATGATTTTCTTTAATCGCCTGCTTTCCTGTGTGTTTCTCAATAAGACTAATGAATGTCCCTAATTCTTCTGGTTGGCTATTTCCAATATTAAAAAGTAGGTGTTGACCTGCAGTTATTGGTTGAATGAGTAAGGCAATAATCCCATCAACGATATCAGAAACATAAGTAAAGTCTCTACTAAGTGCCCCATTATTAAATACTTTAATAGGCCTTTCATTGAGCACTGCATCTGTAAAAAGAAACGGTGCCATATCTGGTCTTCCCCAAGGACCATAAACGGTAAAGAAGCGAAGTCCAGTTGTGCTTATTCCATATAGATGGCTATATGTGTGAGCGAGTAATTCATTGGTCCTTTTGGTAGCCGCATAAAGGCTAACAGGCTGATCCACGTTCGCATCTTCATGAAAAGGCACATTGGAAGAATTGCCATAAACAGAAGAACTAGATGCGTAAATCAATTGTTTTATCTCCTGATGCCTGCAAGCTTCAAGGACGTTAAAAAAACCGATTATATTCGAATCTATGTAAGCAGATGGATTTTGAATAGAGTATCTTACACCAGCTTGTGCTGCTAAATGAAGGACTATATTTGGCCCAAACCCCTTAATTGACCCAGATAACAAAGATAAGTCAGTTAGATTCCCTTTAATGAATTGAAATGAAGTGAAACGTGTACTTTGAAGTACCTTTCCTTCTATCAAATTATCGCATATTATGCCCAGTTCAGACAATCGATCTTTTTTTAGCTGGGGATCATAATAATCATTCAAATTATCAAACCCCATAACCTCATAACCTTCCGCTAATAAAGCTACAGCGGTGTGGTATCCAATAAAACCCGCTGCTCCAGTTAAAAATATCCTTTTCACAATTCTACTACTTTTGATTTAAGCATCAAATCTATCATCCAAGCCTCTGAATTTACAAAACCCTCATGCCAAACAAGGTTTTCATCCCAAAATCCAGGACAAAATGTATATCCTGATGGCGTGTAGCCATAACTGATCTCAACAATAAGTGGTTCATTCTTGGTATTGAATACAAAATCATAGGCTATACATTGCGAGCAAATGTGTTTATTTAAGTTAAAAGCAATTTGAATGCATCTTATATCAAACTCCTCCCGGGCATAGGCAAAGTTTCCTGAACCGGAGGCCCTAAAATCTCCATCTCGAACAAACCTTTTCAAGCCAAATGCTTTATCGCCAATAACGATAATCCGAACATCAAATTGATTGTCTGGAATGTATTCCTGAAAATAAATATATCCCCTCTCCATGCCTGCAACTTTCGCATATTTCGGATAGACAAATAGGCGATAGATGGCCTTTGAAAAATCCAAAAGCCCCTTTTTCTTTTGCCTCATGGCTATCAAGGTGTCTTTTAAATTCGACCATGGATTAAAACTAGCAAAACCTCGCCCAAATGCCCTCTTTACTAATGCTTTTGCATTAGCCTTTGTCTTTACCAAACGAACATTACTTGATCCAGCTCCACCTCTAAGTTTAAATACTTTTGGAAAATGCTGTATATCAATCCAATTCATTGCAGATTCCGGTGTATAGAATACGAAACTTTCGACCATTGGAGCATTTAATGATTCGAGCAAGTATTTCTGACCAATTTTATCGTCAAAATACCAACCAGTTCTAAAATCAGGAAATACTTTAATACCAACATGTTGTAGCGCAAAAAGCAGTTGTTTTGCAAAGAGAATATCCTTAGGATTGGCATGGCTATGATGCCAAAATAAAATATCACAGCCCTCGAGCTGTTTGATAATATCTGACCCATAGCAGTCCACAAGTTTATATGGTTGCCCGATAGCTTCGCAGTGTGCTATCCAGCCTTTATGAAACCCTTGATAATGTTTGTGAATAGCTATCATCTAATCTAAATATTGTTTTGCCCAAATCTCAAACCCCATCATCAACCAAACAGCATCTAACTGTTCAGCGGTCATTTTTTCAGGAGTTGACATCCATTGAGCTAAAGGTTTAGCGTTAAAAATATTTCTTTTTTGAATACCAAAAAGCAATTCTTCATGCCAGCGTTTCTGAAAAGTTGCTGAGGAAAAGAATGATTTAAGAGGAATGCCAAATCCCATTTTGTCCCGGTAGGCAAAATTTTCATCAAATACTTCCGCGCAAATTTCTTTTAACAAATACTTACCTTCCCACCTGCCTTGGTGCTGCTTAATTAATAAATCATCATTTATCTGTAGAGCTGTTTCCAGCATTTCATTGTCTAAAAAAGGCACGCGATTTTCTATAGTATGCGACATCGACATTTTATCTTGGCGCATCAATAGGTCTGGCAAATAGGTCAATAACTCATATTTGCGTTTTTTTAGTGGCGTTTGGTCTTGGATTGAATCCCAAATTTTTTTTCGACTTTCTAGTGCCTTATTAACCGAAAATTTGGGATATAAGACCTTAGCTCCAGCAAAATTACCAAAAGCTGTCTGCAGAAGATATCTATTATCTTCGTTGGCCCACATCTTCGTGAATTCTAAAAAATGTGCTTTGTTTTTAAGTGCTTTTTTAAGCGTCACCAAGGAAAAAAACTTTACGCTTGTGGGTAAAAAGCGACTATAACCAGCTAGTGCTTCATCTGCACCTTCACCGCTTAGTAATACGGTAACGTGTTTTTTGGCTTCGCGACTTAAAAGCTTAATGCCAATTGTGTTAGGATGATTCAAAGGTTGTTCAAAGTGCCAAACCGCTTCATCTATTAAATCTAAATAAGCAGTGGCATTTAATTTAAATTGATGCGATTGCAATTTAAATTTACTAGCCACTTGATCAATGTATTTTTTTTCAGAGTAATTCTTTTCTTCAAAAACAATAGACACGGTTTCCAGAGCACCGAATGCTAAGGTCTCAGATGCAAAAGCTGTGACCAATGAGGAGTCAACACCACCGGAAAGTTGAGATCCCAGTTTAACATCCGAAATCATCTGACGCTTAACCGAATTCCGAATGGCACTTTCTAATTCTTTTTGTGTAATACTTTTAGATTTATTGCCTTCATTACGAATATCGTAATACGTATGCACAGTTATAGCTTCTCTCGTATTAATACACCAATAGGTGCCAGGAGTAATATTAACGATGTTTTGAAAAAGTGTGTTGTTAATAGAGTTTCTAAAAAGTAAAAACTCCGAAAGTTTTGTTTCGTCTAGACTAAATTTAAAATCAGGTAAGGCTTTAAAACTTTTCATTTCGGAAGCAAAGGCGATAAGGTTTTCTTCTTGCAAAACGTACAGCGGTTTTATACCTACTCGGTCCCGAACCAAATATAGATTTTGTACACGACCATCATAAATAGCAAGCGCAAACATTCCATTAAGTCGCTCCAACATCCCTTCCAAGCCGTATTCTAAATACATATTTAATACAACTTCCGTATCGCTATTGCCCTTAAATACATATCCTTTTGATAATAATTCTGGCTTAAAATCAAAAGCATTATACACTTCGCCATTCATCATCAAAGCTACCTTGGCCTTTAAGTTGGTCATAGGCTGATGGCCGGCAGGACTTAGGTCTAAAATGCTTAACCGGTTAAACCCAAAAATAAGATTAGGATGATTAGAAAAGCGTTTAGGATTCTCAACACTTAGCTCTTCCAAAATATTCTCATGACTATTGATACCTAACACCCCAGAATCGTCTGGTCCGCGATGCCGTTGGATTGCTAGCATGTTAAGAATGGCTTCTGAATTTTGCTCGTGTTTATTTTTCAAAAAGTACCCCGTAAAACCGCACATAATTATTTATAATAGTTGGCCATTTGGTCTGTAGAAATAAATACCACATCAGGCCATTTGTGAACAATCTTTTTCAAAAGTTGATTGAGTAACTTTAAATTTCTGCTTCTGTTTCCCTCATTTAACCAACCTATATAGTTTAGTCGATGACTAGATATAATGGCGGGCTGATTCCAAAAAAAGGCATTGGAAATTTCTTTGAGTGAAGAATCAACCCAATCTTTATAAATATCAGAAGATGGCTCAAAAAATACATTTCTAACGGTATAAATCTGATTCAATCTATTCTTTTGACCATTGTAATGGTGTATGACCTTATTACCAAATCCGTTAAAATTTGGACTTTTCTGTGCACGACCGCCTTGAATTAATTGAATACCTTTATTATTAAATGTTTCCTCTAAAGTTGAATGCCATTGATAACAAGGAGCAATAACTGACTTGCTTTTAAAACCCCAAATGGTTTCGAATAATTCCAAACCAGATTTAACAGAATCCTCAACAAATTCTTTTTCTGTTTGATTATAAAAGGCCATTGCGTTCAGATATTCTTTATTACAATTCGAACCTATGCCTAAATAAACAGAAAATATATTGGACTTAAATGAATCAATGGCTCTACTCTCGAAATTTTGCAAATCATGCAGCCAATGCGGTACATGAACATGCTCCCTCCCGTGAAACTGAGGATTCACTACCCCTTGTTTTATCCCCTGTTTATATATTTCGATAACCTTGTCATGATTCGGATATTTCTTTAGGGTTTCAGTAAAAGATTCGTAATGATATTCATAAAAATTCGACCCCTTAATTTTATCAAAATCTGGATTTGCAACAATGTTGTTCGCCGTTATTATCGCCGGTTTGCCATCACTTCCTTTTACACTGCTTAAGTCTTCGAAAAGAAGTTCTAAATCCTGATTACTTTCCAATCCGTCATTGGTGTTGTAATAACACTTGTCAACTGGATACCCTTTCTTTAACAAAGACGTAAAAGCCTCTTTAGAAGACATCCGAATGCTACCCCAATCGTCAGATTCAATGACGACGATTTTTTTAGGAACGCCTTTTCCAAGAGCATTAAATAATTTATTTTTAATGGATGTAATCATTCGAAATGTTTAATGTTGCGCTATTAGCGTCAGATTCGATTACTCTAAATCTTGGTTTGGCTTCAACAATTCAAACCAATAGTAACTAGGTTTGGCTACCAAATAAGTTTAGTTAATTGATCTAGAATTTTTTGTTGAAATTCTATGAATATCTATCAAATATAAATTACACCTATTATAGATGACGGGGAAGATGTTTAATTAATTTACTCACCCCAGACAACCCTTTTCACAAAATCAGAATAACTGAGAATAATTCTCACTACTTTATCAGAAACATTTGGCATACTGTAATCGTAAACTGCCCTAAATTGACTGTCTTTGCGTTGATCCTCAAGAGCCAGTTGACGTAAACCTTGAAGAATTCGTTCCGTATTCATTCCAACCATCATTACCGAAGTTTCTTCCATGGCTTCTGGTCTTTCATGAGCTTCCCTCAAATTTAATGCAGGAAAATTCAATATGCTAGATTCCTCCGAAATTGTACCGCTGTCTGAAAGAACGGCAAAAGAGTGTTTTTGTAAAGCAATGTAATCGCTGAAGCCCAAAGGTTTTTGAAACTGAACGAGTTCATGCATCTCAACGGTTTTGGATTCAATCATTTTTCTAGTACGTGGATGAGTGCTCACAATAACGGGAAAACCATATTCTTCGGCAATCTTATTTAACGAATTAATTAATCCATTAAAATTCTTTTTAGAGTTGATATTCTCTTCGCGATGAGAAGAAACTACAAAATACTTACCTTCTTCTAAACTCAAACGTTCGAGTACATTCGATGAATCAATTTTTTCTCGGTAATGGTGTAATACCTCGTACATTGGAGAACCTGTTTTAATAATTCGATCCGATGCAAAGCCCTCTTGCAATAAATATTCTCGTGCAATAGAAGAATAAGTCAAATTTATATCGGAAATGTGATCAACAATTTTTCGATTCGATTCTTCTGGCACCCTTTGATCAAAGCAACGATTTCCTGCTTCCATGTGAAAGATAGGAACATGGCGTTTTTTAGCTGGTATTGCACAAAGGCATGAGTTTGTATCCCCTAGAACCAAAAATGCATCTGGTTTTTGTTCGGCCAGAAGTTTGTCTATTCGAATAAGAATTTGCCCAATTGTTTCGGTGGCTGTTTCGCCCGCTGCCTCTAAAAAAAAGTCTGGTTTGCGTATTCCCATGTCATCAAAAAAAATCTGATTCAGCTCATAATCATAATTCTGGCCGGTATGCACCAAAACATGTTCTACTGCGGGAGAAGTGTCAAGTTTATATATAACTCTTGAAAGACGGATAATTTCTGGCCTTGTGCCAACAACCGTCATTACTTTTAGTTTCGTTTGATTCATTTTTATTTGAGTTTGTTAGTTTAATTAAACAATTTCTATCCATGTATCCGGATCCAAAGGGTCATAAGGTTCATTAATCCAGAAAACAGTGTAAAGTACATCTTCGCCGATGTTAGTTATATTATGGGTATACCAAATGGGCATATCTACGTAGGCTGGTTCATCACCATCCAAATAATAGTTAAAAACCTCATTATTCCCTACTTTACGCAATTGAATTTTCGCTTTACCCTTGATAACTGCAAATCTTTCTATTTTTCTTGTATGAAAATGATTGCCTCGGGTTATATTGGGAAATGTTGTTGAAAATGAGGTTTGACCTGAAATACCCGTTTTCGCAAGTTCTACAAAGGCTCCACGTTGATCAGCATTCAGTTTAAACTTTCTTGGAAAGGCCGTATCCATTGGCATAAAACAACGAAATGTATTAAAGAGTTGCGAATCGAACGTACTCTGAAGCACGGGTATTTCATGTTGATGAAGGTATTTAGCCTCAAAATAACGGAGTTTTTCAAGCAATGTAGATACCATAACCTCTGAAGTATGTGGTATTTCTACTAATTCCTTAAAAGCTTTTTTACCCTCGCCCTTCACTACTTCTGTCAAGATTTTTTCCACCAATTCGCCAATATAAATAAGATTTAACTGACTATCTTGATCGATTCGAGGATTTTCTCCAATGTTAATTTGATGACAAAAAGTAGCCACTACTGAGTTATAAAATGGGCGTCCAAAAGGACCGAATACATTGGGTATAACCAAACCTGTAAATCTTCCAGAATTTTGGTCCGACCATTCTTCAAGTATTTTTCGGGCTTCCTTTTTTGACTTCCCGTATAGATTTTCATTTAGTTCTTGCGATGATGAGGAAAAAAGCACATGAGCATTTGATTTTGTTCGCTCAAGCGATATGACTAATTTTTTGGCAAGTTCAATGTTTGTCTTGTATAAAAATTCAGGATCTTCATGTCGATTCATTCCAGCTAAGTGTACAATAACATCACAAGAAGAAACAAAACCATCCAGCTCTCCTTCATTATCATAAAAGCTTCTTTCAAAATTAACAACTTCAAAATTTGAAGATCTTAAGCTTGCGGTGCGCGCTAAGTGCCAACCTATAAATCCATTCTGTCCAGTTATACCTATTTTTATCATCTCTAGTTATGCAATATTGTTATTCCCATGGCAATTCCTCCAGGCTCAATCTAAAATCATCAATTTGAGATTCATCCAAAGTTTTGTCGCTAAAAACTAAGAGTTTTGCTGCAGAAGTTATGGATTTAAAGCCATTGTAATAGCCTTCAGGGATGTGGAGCAGTGAAGGCTCTTTTGCATCGAGCATATACTCTTGCATTAGATTATTTCCGTCTGCGCCAATTTTAGCTAAAGGCATTAATTTAATTTGTAAACACCCGTTAAGTGGGTAAAACCATTTTTGTTCTTTGGCATGACCTTGCCATGCCCGAATTACAGCAGTGTTTGGAATCTCAATTGTATAAAAGCGCCGGATTTGAGCAAGATCCGCACCATTAACAAAAGTCATGCTCCCACGAAAGTCATCAGTATGGACCTTACCTGAAAATAATGTCGGAATCATGAGCGACTTAGCCTAAAAAATACTCGATATCTTCACCAAAAACCTCTTTTCTTATTAAAGGAAGTGTGCTAATAAGCTTTTTAACACCTTCTACATCCAAACGATTGGTATTATGGGAATGGTAATCTTCCAAATCGCCAACAGCTTTATCCCCTTCCGAGAAATACAACGCATAATTCAGATTGCGATTATCGGCTGGTATTCTATAAAAATCACCCATATCTTCTGCCTTCAACATTTCTTCGCGTGTGCAAAGTGTTTCATAGAGCTTCTCTCCATGGCGTGTCCCTATAATATTTATTGGGCTAGAGGTATTTGTGAGGGATTTTATGGCTTCTGCTAAATCACCAATGGTTGCGGCAGGAGCTTTATTAACAAACAAATCGCCAGGGTTACCATTTTCAAAAGCAAACAATACCAATTCAACAGCGTCCTCAAGACTCATAAGGAATCGGGTCATGTTGGGGTCTGTAATTGTTAGAGGGAGATTCGCTTTTATCTGATTAATAAATAACGGAATAACCGAACCTCTCGAAGCCATTACATTGCCATAACGAGTGAGGCATACAGTTGTTTTTCCAGCATTTCGAGATGCAGCTATAGCAACCTTTTCCATAAGTGCTTTCGATATTCCCATTGCATTAATTGGATAGGCAGCCTTGTCTGTACTTAAACAAATGATTTTAGAAACATTATATTTCACTCCTGCATCAATAACATTCTGAGTACCAAACACGTTCGTTTTTGCAGCTTCAAGTGGAAAAAACTCGCAGGAAGGAACTTGCTTTAGGGCTGCAGCATGAAAAACATAATCAACTCCAGCCATTGCACGATCAACAGATTGATAATCTCTTACGTCTCCAATATAAAACTTAAGCTTAGGATTTTTTAGGCTATTTCGCATGTCATCCTGCTTTTTCTCATCTCTTGAAAAAATTCGGATTTCATCGAAGTGATCAGTATTAATGAACCGATGTAGTACTGCATTCCCGAAAGAGCCGGTACCTCCAGTAATTAGTAGAGTTTTATTTTTTAGCATTTTATAATTCTTTAAAAAAATGATATAAGCGTTCTGTTTGAATTTTGGCATTAAATTGCATTTCAGCTACTTCTTTACCTTTCTTACCTACACAATTTGCCATTTGGGGATTTGATAATGCATCTCGCATTGCTTTTGAAAAATCCTCATGTGAGCCAGGTTCTGAAAAATAAACAGAAATGCGATCCTCCAAATAATCTGGTATTTCTCCTACCCTTGTAGCACATACTGGATTTCCTGTAGCAAGATATTCACCCAATTTGGTTGGAAATCCTCCCTTAGCCTGATGAGAATCCGGTCTAGGTAGAACTAAAAGACTGGCATTCTTCATGATACAAACAGCGCGATTGCTATCTACAGGGCCATGATAATAAATGCGATTTTCTAGTCCTAATTCCTTAATAAGCGCAAGTTGTCCTCCAATATCAGGATGATTAAAACCAAAAAGCCGAAGATTAATTTTCGGAAAATCTAAAGCGATGATTGAAAAAGCCTTTATTAAAATATCAAGTCCATCTTTCTGGTTATTCATGACCCCGAGAAATGCAATATAAGGGCGAGGATATAAAGAAATTTCTTCGATTTTGAAACGCGATAGATCCACTGTCATAGGTAAATGGATACTTGGCAAATTTGACGGTGCCAGGACCTTATAATGACTCATTAATGTTTTTGTCATAAATGCGATACCATCCAACTTTAGTAGCAACTGACCTTCAAAAACAACTTGGCGCAAATTAGCGCGACGCTTTTGAAGGGCATTGTTTGAATTGTAGTTATGAATATCCATAAATTCACTTAGTTCTGAAAACAGCTTTACCTTTGGGAAATTGCACTTCAAATCTAAACTTATCTGATAGTATTCGATTTCATGATCCATCCAAAGTATGTCATAAGATTCTATTTTGAAGGCCTTGAACATAGTTCGCCTTAATAATAGTGTTGCAAATGGCTTTATGAGATACTCATTAAGTCTTCGCATATTTAAGGTATCAAAAACAATTTCCGTTAAATAATAAACACGAAGGCCAGACAAGTTTGGATTACCTTTTATCTTTTTCTCCTCATAATTTGAATATCCGCTAACACAAAAAATATCAATTTCAACGCCTTGGTCCAACAACCCACGAAATAAACTTTGCCATCGGTTGGCAGCTGCACCCTGATAAAAAAAAGGATTATACTTGAGTATTGCTGCTATTTTCATGTAATTGGCACACTAATAATTTTAAAGAAATGAATATTTCTTCCCGAAGGCTTCAAATTTAGTTTATTTGATTTCGTTTTAATTTCACGACTTTGGAAATAGATTAAAAATGCGGGTAAAAATATTGCAATAAAACTAAACATTTCCTCCAATCCAATAGGCTTAAAAAAACCAATAAATATTAAAGTCCCAATACCATGAAAAACAACCACTTTCATTCTACCTTTCAACCATCTCAACCTACTGCGAAAAAGATAAAACAAAATAAACAACCAAGGAATTGTACCAATTATTCCAAATTTTGCAAGAAAATCTGCCCAAAAATGATGGCCTCCCTGTCGCCCCGCCCCAGTAAGTGGGTGCTCTTGGAAAGCCTCCAAAGACATTTTAAGTTGTTCTTCATAACTTTGTGTGTATCGCAATTCATCATCAGCTAAAAGTTTATCGGAACCATCTAAATTAGCGGCTACATTCCTCAACCTAGGACTAATATCCTCAGAATCTACCGCATCAGCCAATACATTAATACCTGGTGCAATCAATGGACCAATTGAACTAAAAGCTATATAAAAGGACGCAATGGTAATGATATAAAACAAAATAGTTCGAATTCTTGGTAGAATAAAAGCAAATATAACACCAATGAAAAAAATACCAAAAGCCGAGGAAAATGCACCACGTATAACAGCAAAAAATACAACAAATAGTGCCAAAATCAAATGAGATTTCTTCACTCCAAATTCATTATTTCGCTGAATAAGAAGAATAATGAGCGTACTACATATTGCTATGTTATGATAAAAATAATAATTTCCAATTCCTAAAAGCATGTAAAAGTCGCCTAACTCTCCTTGTTTTGACTCAGATAAATATCCCGCCATATCTCTTGCAGCGCCCGGAAAAAAAGTTAGAGCAACACTACTTGTGAAAGATGTTATCAGAATAAGTATAAGGGCTAATCTTGTAAGTAATTTCAAACCCTCAAAATCTTTACTAACCTGAAAATATTCAATTACAGAAAATGAAAAAGCCAAAGGCCAGAAAAAATAAAAAAGTGTATAGTTTTCATTTTGATAAAAATTATAAATTATGTAAATGACATGCAAAACAACAAATGAAAAGGAGGCAAGAAATCCAGTGTTGAGCGCTACCTTTGGATAAAAAAACAGAACAAGAATAACCCAAAATGGATAATAAAATGATGCTTGAGGCGTAATGGGTAATGCCACGAATGAGGGTAAAAAAAGTGAGATGATTATTATCCCCAAAAATGCTCGAAAGAAGTTTTGTTTCATTGCATTATTTCCTTCCTAAAACTTTTTTATACTGAAGTATTTGTTCTTGAATCAAAGCCTTCTTTTCGCACCGGTCAAAAATGAATGCTCTAGCTTGATTGGATAAAAGTTCAGCTAATCGTTTATTTAAAACGACTTGGCGAATTAAAGAAGCCATCTTTACATTATCGCCAGGTGGATAAAATAAAATATTTGCCGGGTTCCCGTTCATTTCAGGCAATGCACCAGCAAAAGAGCAGACAGTAGGTGTTCCAACTGCCAATGCTTCAGCAACAGCTAATGAATAAGATTCTACAAATGAACTATGAACAAAACAATCTGCGTTTTGCAGTTCAATTATCAGTCCATTTGCATCTAGTGAATCAAGCCAAACAATATTGCTTCCAAGTCCTAATCTTTCTATTAAACGCCAAATAAATTTATTATAACCAGGAACTTTCCATGACATTCGTTGATTTCCCCCTGCCACTCGTAATGTTATATCTGGAAAATCTTCTTTTAACAATTTAAGAGCCTTTAAAGTATGATGAAACCCCTTGTAGGGATTTCCGAAAGAGGAGGTAAAAAGAACAGGCGTTTTAATATCTCCATTTTCAGATAATTTTGGTAACCAGCGCTTAGCTTCATAAAACTCTTTTCGGAGCGCTCTTTCTGTTCTAAAAAAAATTGCTTTTGGATTAATCGCTCGCACATAATCCTCTGACCACTCGGATTGAATAGTTATGTATTTAGCAGAACAAAGAATCCTTTTTTCCACGAGCGCCATTTTTCTAAAATGATTTTCCTGTCCAAAAACTGAATCTTTAGGATATATTAGCTCACGTAACCCAATACAATTTAACTTTTCGCGAAAACTTAATCCCCCAGAATAAGCACTTGAAATTGTCGTCATTATTCCCTGAATGTTTAATATACAAGGATATTTTAATAGACCCTTTTCAAGAAGTAAACCCCAAAAATGCTCCACTCCCCATATTTGAATAATATCTGGTTTAAATTCATCAATAACGTGAATAAGTTTTGTAACAATATTATCAGGTGGTAACTCTCCAGGACTTAAATCTAGTTGTGGAATCTTCCATTGTCTAATATTTTCATAGTCTGAAGTTTCTATTGAATTTGTTTTCCCGAAACTAATATTTGCTAATAAAACTTCACCACTTTTTATCAACTCTGGCCCCAGAGCCAAAAGCCAAGTTCCAGAATTTTTAGCAGAATCATTACTAAATAATCTATTCGAAAGCCAAAGAACTTTCATTGGCAATTTAGTCAATGTCAATATTTTTGGCTCTTAGCCATTCCAATAATACCATAGTCATCCAAGCTGACAAACCAATTCCCTGTTTTATTTGAAAGGGCAAATCAGTTTTTAGATAATAAGATGAAAATAAATGTTTTGCTTCTTTACTATCCAAATTAAACTCTAGCCTATCTTTTAATTCATTCTTTAACCATGATAAAGTAGGTAATGTAAAACCCTTTTTCTTTCTATCAAAATACCCCAATGGAAGATATTCCTTACAAGCATCCTTCAAAATGGCTTTATTATTGTGGTTCTTAATTTTAGAAGAATTTGGTAATGCTAACGCAAACTCAACTAATTCATGATCCAATAATACTGGCCTTACTTCTATACCATGTCCCATACTTAAAGCATCTGCATCCCTTAAAAGTGTATTTAGTAAATAGTTACGGCATTCATATCGTGTGATGTTATCCATTTCTGTTGAATCAGGGAAATGTTGGTCTAACATTGCCTCGACAATCCAGTCTTCTTTTCCCAAAGGAGAAATAAAAGCTGGGTTCAATTTTGCTTTTAATCCAGCGTTATAATTCAATCTACGAAGAGTTGCGAGGCGACCGTGTCCGCCAGCTATTTCCATATACATATTGTATAATCGGGCCCATCTTATAGGATTACTGCGATACAAATTTTGCAAAAGGATCCAACTACCTTTTTGTGAAGTATATCTTTTGGCCCAATCGAAATGGCCATACCCAGCAAACAATTCATCTCCCCCCAAGCCAGATAAAGCAACCTTTGCATAGGGGCCAGTCATTTTGCTTACCCAGTATGTATTTATGCCATCATAGCTTGGTTGGTCAATAACAGAGATAAAATCATCGAAATTTTGATTTACCATTTGCCCATTGAGAACCAATTCATGGTGGTCGCAACCCAAATACTTGGCAGCTTGGGCGGCCTCTGTCAATTCATTCTCGATACTTTCATTGCTGTCAAATCCAATTGAAAATGTTAATATTGGCTTAGAAGATATACGTGCCATTAAAGCAGTAATTGCAGATGAATCAACCCCTCCGCTTAAAAAGCTACCAATTTTCACATCGGCAATCATATGATAACGGCAAGCTCTTTCCAATTTATCTTGTAGACGTTTAACCTGTTCTTCATAAGAAATGCTCTTTAGTTCAGAAGCTAAACTCTGATCTCTTTCAACTCTCCAAAAAGTGCTTGTTTCGCTTAACCCATTGTTTTTTATTCGAAGAATCGTTCCTGGTTCTAATGATTGTACTCCTTGAATTAGCGTTCTTGGCTGAATAACTGACCCTACAGACATAAGGTCGCACAATCCTGCTTTAGAAATTTTTTTATCAACCAAACCAGATCCCAATACTGCATCCAATGTGGAACCAAATACTAAATAACCTTTGCTATTTGCGTATAAGAGAGGCTTAATTCCCATGCGATCTCTAACAAGGAAAATTTCCTGTTCTTGCTCATCCCAAATTACAAAAGCAAACATCCCTCGCAATTTATTAACCAAATTAGCCCCCCAGGCCTGCCAACCAATAAGTATTACCTCAGTATCAGAGAGAGTTTTAAAGGAATACCCAAAGTCAATAAGTTCCTTTTTGAGCTCATTGTAATTAAAAATTTCCCCATTAAAAACGATTGTAAAACGTCCGTTAGGAGCAATCATTGGCTGATGGCCTCCTGAAGAAATGTCAATTATTGATAATCTTGCATGCCCCAAAGCAAGTGTTCCTGTCTTCGAATGCCAAATTCCTGCATCATCTGGACCTCTACGATTCATGGCTTTTACCATCTGGGTAATGGGCAAACTTAAATCTCCCGGCCCTTTAACTCCTGCTATACCACACATATTTATATTTCTATCAGCCGGATAAAATTCTCACGGCACTGTTCATTTAGTCTGTTCAATATTTCAGGAATTTGCTCTATCTTATTCCAGTCAATTGACAGTATCGCGTTGGCAAAATCTAAGGCTTCATTACCTGAAACAAAGGTAATTAAATCTGCTACTTCTGATTGTTGAACACTTTCAATCGTTGTGCTTACCACATTAAGCTGAAAGGTCAAGTAAACCATTACCTTTGATGGAAACGCTGTTCTCATGTAGCTACCAGGATTTTGAGGATTCACTGCGATAAGACACTTCCTCATAAGTTGATCCAAATTCTTGGAATCTAACTTACCATGAAATTTAATACTTTCAAATCCGAGTGATTGGTTCACTTTGCAAATTTCCTCTTCCAACCTCTTCACCTCTGCCAATTCTCCATAGCCTGCAATGTGCATTCGGTAGTGGTTTGGCAGGTGTTTCATAATCTCAACAGCTGTAACTGCACCTGCTTTTGTTTGATCGATTGACCCTGCATAAAGTATCGGGATGATTGGTGCAATTTCGGTTTCTTTTCTTAGCGGATACTGAACCCGGTACGTGCCATGCATCATGAAGTGTGACCTTGGTGCCAATTGGTTATATAGTTCTTTGGAAACTGGAATGAAGTAATCACATATGGAAAGGAGTTTTTTTTCTTCCTTTGCATCATTCATCGGAATATCCCATACATCTCCATAGATTTCACCAATTTCCAAAGCAATGCGCATAGGTTTCAGTTTCTTCAACCAACTCAATACACCATGGAGTTTTGGGGAATGATAAACTATGACAACGGATTTTTTAGGAATTCGAATCAAAGTATAAAGGAGAAACCAAATTTTAGCAAGCTGTATATTGACTTTTAAAGCGGCTATCCCTTTTAGAAAAATGGCAGGTGGCAGGTGCAAACTAATCCGAGGAGCCAACTGCAATGAAGAGGAACCAGAGAATGAAAAAGGCTTTAGAATCCAAGCAAGAGATACCACCTCCACTTCATAACCAGCCTCCGCCAAAACACCCATTGTGTAGTCCATTTTGCGTATTGCGGCAATATTACTAAAGCGCGAAGTTTCTCCTTCTTTTGCGTAAAAACCTATGTAGTAGACCTTTTTTGTCATTCTATTTTTGGTAATGTGGATAGAATTCTGGGTATTTCTCTACCCATTCCATCATTTCTGAGACCATTTGACTATAGGAACTTACTTCAAAATCAACATCATTTCTTGAATTAATTAAGCTTTTATTCGTTCTGTATTCTTCAGATGGTATTATATGATTAACCTTTGATTTCTTGTAGTATTTCGCAAATAAGTTCAACAAATCAAACTTCGAAATTTCTTTACCATTAACAAGATGGTAAAGTCCAGAAGTTCCTGAAAGGATAAAATGATGAATAGCCCTTGATAACTCCAGCGTGGTTACACCTGTCCATATCGCTTGGGCAAACCCGTTAATTTCTCCTTCTTGCTTACTAAACCAGTGAAAAAGGCCAATACCTGATTCCTTCAATTCTGGCCCTATGATAGAGGTTCTGCATGTAAGATGAGGTCCATAAGAAACTTCTCCCAAGGCTTTAGAAAGAGCATAGTATCCAATTGCGTCTTTGTAATCTGTTTCTATATAACCTCCTTTAGAACCAGAAAAAACACAATCAGTACTTAAGTGGATGAGACGGTGTCCGAATTCCTCACCTTGTCTAGCTAAAAAATGAGGGAAATAGGCATTCACAAACACCGCTTCTTCGGGGTTTTTCTCAGCATTGTGATTGAGAATACCTACAAAATTAAGGACTGTATCATATCTGTTTGAAAGCACCTTCCTTATTCCTTCCAAATCACGAATATCGACGTTATAATGACCAGATTTATTTTCACCAAATCTGGATATTGTATGAATGTCCCAATCGGTTTTATTTTTTAAGTATTGCGTTACCACATGTCCTGCCATTCCACGGCAACCAATAATTAGAATTTTCTTCATATTTGTTTTTCGGGTATTTTTTCCCAATCAATCTTCAACATGATTAACTGATGAAATCCACTTGTATTTGTATCTATTAAAACGAACTTTTCATCCAAAGAAAAACGAGGATGGAGATCGGCACGCCAACCCATATTGTTCACATATGAATAAAACCGTCCAAGAAGATAAACCTTTTCAGAGGCGAGGTGGACCAAATATAGGTTACGGTAATTCTCATTGTCTTGATAGGTATCAGTTAGCATAAATTCGCTGTTCTTTGTGAAGGATGGATGCCCATCGATAGCAAGCTCCTTCAACTTTATATCTCGATGCTTTTGATCTGTAAAACGATAGATCCTATAGAATGAATTTATACTCGTTATCTGATTAACCATTTTTCTGGGCACTAAAACCTTAAAAAAACGCCGATAAACCGACAACGCCAAGCGAAAAGCAAAGCCTCCCGTTTGAGGATTTACCAGACGATCGCTAATGACTTTTCTTGGTGAAATATAAATAGCAATTTCATTCTTTTCGTTCCAACCTATATGACTGAGGCTCTCTCTGGCATCCAAATTAATTCGATGAACTACTTCGCCGGTTTCTGGATTAAGAATTAAGCCTACAGTCTCAAAACTGTCCATTTCTCCAAAGCGATAATAAGCAAAAATAAAATTCCCATCTGGACTAAACATGGGGTGTTCAATCCAATGACGTATTCCTTGTTGAAGCTGAATTTCATTTTTTAGCAGCCAGTCACTCAGACTGAAGATCTGGATTGTCTCCCCTTTTACAAAGTCGACTCTAAACAAGCCGTCTTTAGGAGTAATGTCTTTATCAAGATCAATATCCTTTATTCCTGCATAGGAATAGGCTCTTGTACAATAAGCTCTCGAATAATCAATAGAAATAGAATATGTTCCTGATGGGTGTATAGCATATGAAGGGAATTCAAAAACCTGATTTTCACCGGTTTCAAGTGAAAAAATGCGCGTCAAATAGCTATTAGCTTCTCGATCATTGTATAAAATTCTAGTTGAATAATCAGGCCCCAACCATTGTGCATGGCATCCTTGTTGCCAATTAAATGCTCTGCTTAAACCGATTGCTGTCCATTTCTTGGACTGTTTATCAAAAAAACCTACTTCAGCAACATCATCTAATTCCGGCATTCTTCCTTCAAAATCTACTTTTTGAGCTAACACCTTATCCCCTTCTGAATTTACTTGTGGAGTATTATAATATCCGTAAAAATAGGTCTCTCCTTCAGGACTTTTGAATGCCTCATCTACATATTCTGAATAATATATTTTCTGATTCATAACCTACTAAAACTCGAAATTTACCTGATCCATGTGTCCAGGAATTACTTTGTCAGACATTATATCCTTGACTACCAAAGAAAAACTAGAGGTAAGATGCTCTATTTCAAATGAATTTAATACTCGCTCTAAACACTGGTTACCAAGTGGTACCAAGATATTTTGGTTATCAAGAAAATATACCATTTTCTTTTGAAGCTCCTTTGAATTTCCTTCAGGAACAATTAAGTGTGGATTACCTATTTGGTAAGGTACTGCCCCTGAACTAGAACCAATAACGGGCAAACGAGTAGCCATTGCCTGAACAACTGCTAGCGGAAAGGTATCAATCCAATGTGAAGTTGTTTTAGGAAAATGAATAAACACATCCATAGCACACAAAGCTTCTGCAACACCTTTACCCATTTCAACAAAACCAGGAAAAATTACTTTGTTGGTCAAACCCCTTTCTTGAATATATTTTAAAAACTTCTCTTTGTCAATTCCATCACCCAATACTAATAACCTATAATCCGCTCTTTCTGGTAGTGCATCTAAAACTTCAAAAACACCTTTAGCATCCTCAATACGACAGGCCATCCCAAAGATAAATTCTTTCGAACCTATGCCAAATTTTGAACGAGCTGTATTTCTCCGTTTTTCGCTAAAGAAGTGGACATTTTTATCGACACCAATTTGAGTCTGCATGTAAATTGGCCCTTTAAACTTTCCTTGATCTCTTAGTACACTTACGGCATGAGGGTAATGGCAACAAATCGCATTAAAAAAGGACTTACTTATCATCCATCTTAAGGCATAGTGTTTATTGCTAAATGGAAAGGGTAATCCTCTCATTGTAAATGCGGCCTTTTTGCAACCTCGATCCCAAATAAGACGTGTAAGGGCTAACTGAATCACTAAATTGTCCACTTCAAAGCCTATCATATAAAGAAAATTTGGCCGTTCCTTTCTTAGAATGCGAATCAAGTCCCATGAAATAAATCCGTTTTGGGTGAAACGTTTTCTTCGCATGTCGATTGGAATTACACGGAAGTTCCCTTCATCTAGTGGCCCAGTTTCAAATATACGCACCAATGGCCAGGTTTTATCTTCAAAATACTTTGGAGCAATAAGTAGTACCTCCATATTTGGATTTATCAAACTTAACAATCTCCATCTTTGATAAGTTGCTGGTATTCGAAAAGCTTCACAAATAATGACTATCTTAAAACTCATGCTTCTTTATGCTTGAATTTGCAAATTAAATTTTCCCCACGCCATTTAAGCGCTATTTCATAATTTCCTAGAGCACGTATCAGATTTGTACCTGCATTTGAAGCATAATGGTCATGTAACTCCATAACTAGGTATCTTGTACAAGACAACCAATCAAAATGAGAACTAAATACTTGCTCTTCACTTCCTTCAATATCAATCTTCACCAAATCTATTTTATACCAGTGATACTTGGCCAATAATGAACTAATTGATGTGGATATTAAACCTATTTCTTCAGACTCTTTAAGTCGGAAACCCATATTTCCCGCGGCTGGATTTTCAATACATAGATTTAATCCAGAAACATTATGGAGCCCAGCATTCTCAAATAAAATGTCATTAAACGGAGACAAATTTAGCTTGAGCATTTCAAAGTTAGATTTGTCTGACTCAATTACAATGACTTTAGCATTAGGATATTTGATTTTATAGAAAAAAGTGGTTGCCCCTATATTGGCACCTGCATCAATTAAGAAAATAACTTCCTTTTCATTAAAATCCAATTTAGGATATTCTTCGATGAAAAAAATATGCCTAAACATCGTGTAGTCTGATGTATTAGCTCTTATTTAAAACGGATGTTGGATATTTTTAAGATAAATTTTTATTCATTTTCCTTTCTGATAAAACTGTTCAAATAACTCCAATTTCAAATAACTCCAATTTCAAAAATTGCAATATCGAAATTATTTTTCGATACCTATAGGCTAGTATAAAAAGTCCTATTGACCTTCGCATATGTTTTTTCTTTTATTATTTAAAATTATAAAATACATCAAATTTTCTTAATTAATGGTTAACTATATTCTTTAAATATTGGAACAAGGTTAGTTTTAATTATTTTAATATTTCTTTAAAATCATTTTTAATTAAAGTAAAAATCTTGAATATCTGACCATATTGCCACCTTCTTTTAAAATTATGGCAATCATAAACTTTTCACAATTTTATCAAATACTTTGGCTTTGCAGCTTTTTAGCCAAAAATAAAAAAAGAATATAACTTAAAGAATAATAAGCTAAATCTGAAAGGATGATTGCTATAGCCACACTTTCTATTGTTTTGGGTAATAACCATATCATGCAGAGACAAATGATGGTTTTTAGAATGCGCATAGTTATCAAAGAGCGATACCAGAGAGCGGATGACATAATAATAAGACCTAGGCCTGAAGCGAAAAGCGGCATTTGCCAAATCAAAACACGCAATAATGGCACTGATTCTATATAATTAGGAGCTACAATATCAACAACGGGACCAATTAGAAAGCTAAATATAACTGCAACCATAATGCTAAACCCAATGCTAACTAAAGTTGGCCTTAATGCATAACGAAAGCACTCCAAAACATCTTCAGTTTGTCCATATTTAATTGTGATTTTAGTAACATAAATCTGGTGAATTGCTCTTACTAAAATCATTGCCATACCTTGCAGCATTAAGGCCCATGAATATATACCTAAATTCCTCTCTCCCAAATAATTAAGAATAAAAAAGCTTATCGTGCTATTTAACAAATAGGTGTCGATGTATGCAGGTAAACTTAGTGGCAAAGACACTTTAGCCAAGTTTTTAAGCCGAGACAAATCTAAATGTGCTTTAATTGGTGCTGGGTTAAATTTTTCATGCACCCAAAAACTAATACTTCCTTGAACGAAAAAACGAATCAGAAACCCCCAATAGGCAAAAAATTTGACCAATATCAACATTACAAAGGCTGAAATAGTTGTAATTAATTGATTATTAGACAGTTTAACAAAATCACTGGAATTTCTGTACATCGATTGAAGGTATAAACCGTATATCGCCATCCAAAGCGCAGGTATTTGAACAAACCAGCCCAAAAGAGCCTTATAATTTTCTTGAATCAAAGCACTAATAGAAAGGCCAAGAAATATAACTGTCCCTAACCATGAAAAAGCCAAATACCACCACTTTGCAGCAGCTGAGACCCTTGATGCTTCCTCTAATTCCCCCCTTCCAATAAGATATGGATATTGTCTGGGCAAGGCTCCATGTACAACTATTAATCCGATTCCGAGGTAACCCGTCAGAATTCCATATTTATTAAATTCGCCAAGATCTTCTGGTGAAATCCACCGAGAATAAAGAATACCACTGATGCCTGAAATTAGTGCTGCCAAGAAGTTACCCCCTGCAAAGACCCCAAGAGTTCTAGCAGTTGATTTAAGGCTTTTCGGGAATTTCAATATATCTGTTTGTGATTTTAGTTACTACTTTCACTATTTCTTAAATACCAATCATAAACAATACTCAAGCCGTCGCGGAAAAAGTATTTTGGATCGTATTCGAGTGTGCCCTTAATCTTCTCAATGGAAGCCTTGCTATGTTTTACATCTCCAGCTCTTTCAGGTCCATAAATAGAAACAATTTCTTTTCCGCTAATCTGTTTTAGCATGTTAACCATTTGATTTAATGTAACCTGTTCACCACAAGCAGTGTTGAAAACTTCATGTTTTTCAAGATTTTGGAGTTTAGTGTCAATAGGACTATTATACTTCAATTCTATTCCAAATTGTAATGCTTTGATGTTCGCTTGAACGACGTTTTCTACAAAGGTAAAATCACGGCTGGTGAGACCATCTCCATTGATGGTTGGTTGTGTCCCATCTATAAAATTCTTGCAGAAGATGGGGATTACTGCTGCATATGGGTTGTTCGGATTTTGTTTTGGTCCAAATACATTGAAGTAGCGCAAACCAATGGTATGAAAGCCATATACCTTTGAGAAAACATCGGCGTATAATTCATTTACCAGTTTAGTTACCGCATAAGGAGATAAAGGATTTCCTTCATTCCCCTCCACTTTTGGCAAAGCCGGACTATCACCATAGGTGGATGAAGATGCGGCATAAACCATGCGTTTTAAAGATTTAGATTCTTTAGCAGCCGTTAGTATATTCAAAAATCCACTTACATTTACTTCATTTGAAGTTAAAGGGTCACCGATAGAACGTGGCACTGAACCCAATGCAGCTTGGTGACTCAAATAATCCATTCCATCTAATGCCTTAACACAGGTATTATAATCACGAATATCACCTAATATAAATTCAAAATTAGGTAAATCCATAAACGGTCGAATATTTTCAAAATAGCCATTGGATAAATTATCCAATACGCGCACTTTACCTGCGCCATATTTGATTAGATACTCAACAATATTGCTCCCAATAAAACCGGCACCGCCGGTAATTAAAAAGCTTTTATTAGATAAATCTTCTGTATGATATTTAATCTCGTACATATTATAATCTTGCATCAGCAACTCCTTTTTCTAACAAACCTTTTACATCAAACAATACACCGTTATTAATAAGTAAATTGCGTATGTTTATTCCTTTGAATTCATTATGTGAAACCGCTAAAATAGCAGATTCATAATTGCCAATAGGCATTTCATTAACTACTTCAATTCCATACTCATGCTGCACCTCATTTGGATTGGCCCAAGGGTCAAAAATAACAGGCGTGATGTTGTAAGTAATCAATTCTTTTACGATATCAATTACTTTGGTATTGCGCACATCCGGACAGTTTTCTTTGAAGGTAAATCCAAGAACCAAACATTTAGCGTTCTTTACAGGTACTTCTTTTTTTACCATCAACTTCACCACTTCTTCAGCTACATAAGCACCCATGCCATCGTTTAGGCGGCGACCTGCTAAAATAATTTCAGGATGGTATCCCACTTCTTGAGCCTTTTGAGCTAAATAGTAGGGGTCAACACCAATGCAATGCCCTCCTACTAAACCAGGTTTAAACTTCAAAAAGTTCCATTTAGTACCTGCCGCTTCTAATACATCGTTAGTATCAATACCTAATTTATTGAATATTTTAGACAACTCATTCACAAAAGCAATATTGATATCGCGCTGTGAGTTTTCAATCACTTTAGCAGCTTCAGCTACTTTCATAGAGCTAGCCTTGAAAGTTCCTGCCACAATAACTGATTTATATAATTGATCTACCTTCTCAGCAATCTCAGGCGTAGAGCCAGAAGTTACTTTTAATATCTTAGTTACCGTATGTTCTTTATCTCCCGGATTAATGCGCTCTGGCGAATAACCTGCGAAGAAATCTACATTAAATTTTAGTCCAGAAACACGTTCCAATACTGGAATACACTCTTCTTCAGTAACCCCAGGATACACGGTAGATTCATATACTACAATATCACCCTTCTTTAACACCTTACCCACCGTTTCACTGGCTTTATATAAAGGCGTTAAATCAGGCCTATTGTGTTTATCAGTTGGAGTTGGAACCGTAACAATAAAATAATTACATTCTTTAATGTCTTCTGGGTTGGTGGTGCATTTGAAGCTGGCTGATTCCGAAACATTGGCTAAAGTAGCCTTTAGGTTTTCGTCCTCAATCTCTAATGTTCTATCATGCCCGGCATTCAATTCGTTCACACGCGCGTCATTAATATCAAAACCCACCGTATAGTGTTTTTTCCCAAACTCCACTGCTAGTGGAAGACCCACGTATCCCAAGCCAATGACGGCAATTTTTGTATTGTTGTCTATCATAATTTATTTAAGCTGTAGATTGTAGAAAAATCAACGGTAAGATTATTCCACCGTTACACTCTTGGCCAAATTTCTTGGCTGATCCACATTGCAACCGCGCATCACAGCGATGTGGTAACTCAGCAATTGCAATGGCACTGTGTTCACTAACGGACTCAAGGCCTCAATGGTTTCAGGTACCTGAATCACGTGATCGACCATCTCGTTCAATCCATTGTTCCCTTCACTTACAATGGCGATTACTTTGCCTTTCCGCGCCTTTACCTCCTGGATATTGCTCACCACCTTCTCGTAGTGCTCAGAGTTGGTCGCAATCACCACCACCGGCATTTCTTCGTCGATCAAGGCGATCGGACCGTGTTTCATCTCCGCTGCAGGATATCCCTCCGCATGGATGTAGCTAATTTCCTTCAATTTCAAGGCACCTTCCAAAGCCACAGGGAAATTATATCCTCTTCCTAAATACAAGAAGTTCTTGGCGTCTTTGTATTGCGCTGCCAACTTCACTATTTCGTCGTTCAGCAACAAGGCCTTTTCAATTTTCTCAGGAATGGATTCCATTTCCTGATAGAACGCCGTGATTGCCATGGGATTCATTGTCCCACGCAACTTGGCCATCCCCACCGCCATCAAAGCCAATACGGTCACCTGGGCCGTGAATGCCTTGGTGCTTGCCACCCCAATTTCTGGACCGGCATGGGTATACGCACCCGCATCGCTCATACGAGGTATACTGGATCCCACCACGTTGCACACCCCAAAAACACTGGCGCCTTTGCGCTTGGCCAATTCCATCGCCGCCAATGAATCCGCGGTTTCACCGCTCTGCGATATCGCCACAATCAAATCATCGGCATATAAAACTGGATTGCGGTATCTAAACTCAGATGCGTATTCCACTTCTACCGGCACCCTGGCCAAATCTTCAAACAAATATTCTGCAACCAAACCCGCATGCCAGCTAGTACCACAGCCAATCAAAATCAATCGCTTGATCTCTTTCAATCGCTCCGCGTAATCCTCCATGCTGCGCATGTGGATCTCACCGGTCTCGGCATCGAACCTACCCCTGAAACTGTCATAAATCGAACGGGGCTGCTCGTAAATCTCCTTCAACATGAAATGCGGATACCCACCCTTCTCCAACTGCTCCAAGCTCATCTCCAACTCTTGCACATAAGGTACCTGCACCACGTTGTCGATGCTCTTCACCGTCAATTCCTTGTTCTCCACAATCGCAATCTCGCCGTCATTGAGATATATCACCTTGTTGGTGTATTCGACAATGGGCGTTGCATCTGAGGCAAAGAAAAACTCTCCACGCTCTTTGCCTATTCCCACCACCAAAGGACTGCCCTTGCGAGCTGCAATCAAATGCTCAGCATGGTTT
>JACCDH010188134.1_pt1 | contig 40532 bp, 40 predicted proteins | sample 7442481 | NCBI WGS metagenome assembly JACCDH01 (sample SAMN15323433, study PRJNA562643) | freshwater metagenome | isolation source: river surface water | place: USA:Blue River Watershed | collected 2017-08-15 | reverse complement strand
GAGTACAACATCGTACTGAGCGCCAACAAAGCCCAAAAAATTGATAAGGCCATTTGCACTTCAGCACTTTTTAAAAGTGCAATTAATTCATAGGGTAACGCCAAATAATGGTGCAGACTGCGCAGCAATACTACATTCATCAGCAGGAAACTCACGCCTGCAATGATGAGCAACCGCTGTTGCGCCATGGCGGGATAACGCCAACAAAAGTGCAGCGCAATAGCCGCAGAGAGCAGCATCACCGCATCATTGCTATTAAAAATTGGCAATGCGAGGGCCGTTGGTAATTGCGGCAGCACGGCACTAAAAGCCGCTACACAGAGCAATAAGCCATGCCATGGCAGCTGTAGATGCCCAAGATACAAAGTTTCCAGCTGAGCCACTGGCCATAACTGCCGCCGCCATAAACCAAAAATAATCAGCAAAGGTACAACGAGCACTAAAAGTGCTAACCAGGCTAAAGCCGTGTCACTGAATTGCCATTGTTGCTGCCAATAAGCCCCTTGCCACACTAGCAACATAAATGCGGTATAGGCTGAGGCAAAATGCCAAGCCGGCGCTTGCTGGGCTTCGCGATAAAGCCAACGATATTGAAAGCCAAACACCAGTGCGATGGTCAAAGTGCCTAAGAGCGAGAAGGGGCTTTGCCAAGTTTGCAGCGACTCCACGCTCATTTGGTTAAACCATAGCAAGCCCGCAAAGGCTAAAACGCCGTAGGCCAATTGCTGCGGACGTCGCCAAGCGAGTCGTTTGGCAATCGTTAACAGCAAGAGCACTGACACTGTCGCTGTCAGAACCAAGACCATGGCAAATTGGCTGCGAGCGTGGGCGAAAATATCAAGATGGAGTGCGCCCAACCACCAGATCAGCGCGAGGTAAAATAGCCAAGGTGACAGTTTGAGTTCAAAACCACTCGCGTGTTGGTCGAAAATACGACTGATAGCAAAGCCTGAGAACGCCATCACCGCCAGATTTAAAAAATCACCACTGAGAATTGCCGTTGCCCCTGCACTAATGCCACTAGCAAGTAAAGCGATTGCAGCCACGCCATACAGCGCCAATCCAGACCAGCGGGTGAAAGGTCGGTTTTGTTTAAAGCCAAGCCAAATAAGCGCTACGGCTTCGATGGCAAAACTGACACTCGTCCATTTGGCATTGAGCAGTAAAGGAATTAACAGCGTTGCAAAACCAACCGCCAGCACTGTCAAACTATAAGTAAACAGCGCATGGCTTGCGCCCAATCGTTTTTTCAAGACTATCGCCAACAGGCCATACACACAGGCAAAACTGAGCGCACTATAGGCATCCCCATGCTCTAGGTGATGAGTGATGAATAATTGCTGACCGAAGGTCAGGATCGGTAGACCAAACATCAAGCTGCCATCAATAAAGCCTTTCAGGTTTGGTGGTTGACGCAGCGAAAATAACACCATAACTGCCAAATACATGAAAAAATACAAGGCGATAAAGGGTTGGACATAGAGATAATCACTGGCTTGGTAGCGATCTAAACACCAAGCCAGACTAATACCAAAAGTAAAAATAAAGCCGCAAATATTGACTTGTCGCCAGGCTTTGAACCATGCAATCACCAGCAAACCGGCATTTAATAACGCGTAGTAAGTAAACAGGCCAACATAGTTATTGCTGCCATCTGAGGTGAGCAGCGGCACTAAAAAGCCACCGGCTGTGGCAAACAAAGCCAAAATTTGCGCCTGTTGTTTTACCGCTAAGTAAACGCCGGCGATGACCACAGCGAGCATCAAGCCAAATGCCAAGCCCAAACTCAGCACGGGATAAAGCTTGGCAGCCATAAAAATCGTTAGGTACATGACGGCTAAACCACCGCCTTGTAACACCAAGCCATATTGTTGACGATGGCGCGTACGCCAACCTATGCCAAGCAGCGCAAAACCAACCAAGCCGAGGCCAGCCAAGCGGGCTTCTAACGGCAATAAGCCACTGGCAGATACATATTTAGCGAGAAAACTCAGACCAATAAATAAAATCAACATGCCGACTTTCACTAAGGGATTGCCGGTAAAAATGAAATCTTGCACCTGAGACAATAGCTTTTGCAGGCCTGAGGCAATATCGGGCAAGTCCGTTTGAGTTGATTGATTTTGGGTGTTGCTGGCACGAGACTGCTCTGTTTTCGCATTGGCAGCAGCGGCTGTCGAAGTGGCAGCTGTCGTAGCGGCAGCTGTTGATGTGACGACGGGGGAAGCAACGGCAAGCGCAGCAGCTGCTGGCTCGTTGGTTGTCGCCGAAGTTGAGGTAGAGCCGAGCCCAGAAACTGGTTCGGCAATCGTTTCTACTCTCGCTTCAGATAGAGCAATTGGCTGGGCTTGTTGAGCCGCAACCACCGTAGCGCCAGCAGTATAATCCGCCGAAGTTTGCCCGGTATTGGTGCCATGGGCGACAGTTTTGGCTCGTTGCTCAGCAGTATTGGGCGCCAGTTGTTTTTTTATCAACTGGAGTTCTTGTTGGAGCTGATTCAGTTTGTTGCTGAAGTGCAGCCACTGGACACACAGCGCCGCAACCAAAGCACCCACTAAAGCGCCAAAACTATCGGCGTGGATAAGTCCCACGATGGCCCCAATGAAGGCGGCTATCAACGTCAATGCCATCAGTGCTTCCTCGCTGCAGCTATGTTGCAAAGTCTAGTGTGAAGTTCATTTTCAAACATATGTTGCAATGACGTTATCGCATTCTCGCAACGAGTGCAAATTGCACTGCGGCATGGGGATAGCGCCTAGGTTGCCGATTGAGGTCGCTGATTGAATAGGCTGATTGAGTTGGCTGGGCGTGTTCGTTGGGTCTATTTTGCAGATTTGACTCACCCAGCGTGTGCTGGGTGAGTCAATCATTCAGATTGCAGTGTGATTGTCTATTTACTGCTGAGTGGCCGCTTTCATGCCCCTGACAAACTCAGTGAGCTGAGCTAACAACTGGGCTGGTTGTTGTTGATATTTCTCGATAATCGCCACAATCGCCGAACCCGAAATTGCGCCTGCAGCCCCAGAATCAATGGCAGCCTTGACATGCTCAGGTTTAGAAATACCAAAGCCCAGCAATGTTGGCGCTGCATGATAATCTTTTAATTTTTGTACCAAAGCGTTCGCAGGCATTGCTGCGACAGTTTCAGCACCTGTCACCCCAGCACGGCTTAACAAATAGGTATACCCCCGGCCATAACTGGCGACTTCACGTAAACTGTCATCAGTGATGTTTGGCGGTGCTATAAAAATTTGTGCGATATCATGGGCTTGAGCTGCATTTCTAAAAAGCTTGCTTTCATGCAACGGCACATCTGCAATTAATATCGAATCAACTCCAGCTTGTTTTGCTTGTTGGTAAAAATTGCTGATCCCCCGTGCCATCACTAAATTGGAGTACAGTAATAATCCAATAGGGATTTGCGGTTGATACTGGCGAATTTTGGCGATGAGTTCAAAACATTGGGCTGGCGTCACCCCCGCAGCCAAGGCGCGAATATTGGCACCTTGGATCGTTGGGCCGTCCGCAATCGGATCGGAGAACGGGATCCCCAACTCTAATGCATCGGCACCTGCATCAATCAGCGTTTTGATAATGTCAAAAGACAATTCTAAACTTGGATCGCCAATCGTCACGAAGGGAACAAAAGCGCCTTGGTTGGCGGTCGCCAAGCGTTTAAACATCAAATCATAGCGTTGCATTAGTGAGTCTCCGAATTATTGCTGGCTTGGCGTGCGGCTAAAACTGACATGACATGACCTAAGTCTTTATCACCTCGGCCCGATAAATTGACTAACAGCACCATCGGGCTGGTGGCGGCCTTTGCCATTTTTAAGGCATGGGCGAGCGCATGTGAGCTTTCTAAAGCAGGGATGATCCCCTCTGTTTTCGCCAAGGCTTGGAAGGCTTCTAAAGCTTCATCATCATTAATCGCCACATATTCAGCACGGCCAATCGAGGCCAAATAAGTATGTTGCGGCCCAACTGCAGGGTAATCCAAGCCCGCCGAAATTGAATAGGATTCTTCAATTTGACCATCGCTGGTTTGCATGATGGCGGTATAGGCCCCGTGTAAAATACCAAAACTTCCGGTCGATAACGCGGCACCATGTTGATGGGTTTCAATGCCCATCCCGCCAGGTTCTACGCCAATTAACCGCACGCCATCTTCTTTGATAAAGTCGGCAAACATGCCAATCGCGTTGGAACCGCCGCCCACACAAGCGAGCACTGCATCAGGTAAACGACCTTCAGCGGCCAAAATTTGTTGCTTGGCTTCTTCGCCAATCATTTTTTGGAATTCACGCACAATCGTCGGGAATGGGTGAGGGCCCGCTGCGGTGCCCAGCAAATAATGGCTGGTGGCGTAGGTCGCTGACCAATCGCGCATCGCTTCATTGACTGCATCTTTTAAAGTGCCCGAGCCAGCAGTGACCGGAATGACGGTTGCGCCCATTAGTTTCATGCGAAAAACGTTGGGCTGTTGGCGCTCAATGTCTTTGGCACCCATGTAAATTTTACAATTTAGACCCAATAAAGCACAGGCGAGTGCCGTGGCCACGCCATGTTGGCCTGCACCCGTTTCAGCAATAATGTCTTTTTTGCCCATGCGCTTGGCTAATAAGGCTTGGCCAAGCACTTGGTTCGTTTTGTGAGCGCCGCCATGCAATAAATCTTCGCGCTTCAGGTAAATTTTCACCAAAGGGTTTGGTGAAATGTTACGAGTTAAGGTCAGCGGCGTTGGACGCCCTGCATACTCGGTTAATAACTGTTGAAATTCAGCATGAAAGGCAGGATCTTGCTGGGCATCAACAAACGCCTGTTCTAATTGACGCAGTGCAGGCACTAATAATTCTGGCACAAACATGCCACCGTATTCGCCAAAGTAGGGGTTAAGCAAAGTTGTGGTCATTTTGATACTCTCTAATGTTGGTAAATGCTTCAGTAATTTTTGCTGGATCTTTGACGCCAGGAGCGCTTTCTAAGCCAGAATTCATATCAAGGCCGGCAATGGCTAAATTGAGTGCTTCTTTCACGTTGCTCGGCGTTAAACCGCCAGCGAGCATCACCGGCTTCTGTAAGATCTGGCTTTGTAATAAGCGCCAATCGAATTTAACGCCAGTACCGCCGGGAATGCCGGGTTGGTAAGCATCTAGTAGAATGCGGTCTGCTTCTTGGCTGAACGTCGGTAATGCATCACTGACCCGATAAGCTTTCCAGATCTCGATGCCTTTGTTTAATAAGGTTTTCAGCTGCACCAAATAATGCTCATCTTCGTTGCCATGCAGTTGCACCGCCGCAAGTTGCAGTTCATTGGCAATGAGAGCCACTTGCGCTGGGGCTTCATCGACAAAAACACCCACGTAACGCAAGTGGGTCGCATCCTTAATGGCTTTGGCCTGTTGCATAGTGACAAAACGCGGAGATTTTGGATAAAAAATCAAGCCACCAAAAGCGGCTCCCGCGGCAGCGACTTGCTGTGCCTGCTCCACCGTGGTGAGACCACACACCTTGTGTTCCCCTCGCGTGAGTGCGTGGACAGCGCGCGTTAAATCGGTTTGGGCCATTAGCGAGCTACCCACCAAAAAGGCTTTGGCTACTTTGCCTAATTGCCGAACTTGCGCATTGGTGTAAATCCCTGACTCAGAAACGACAGTAGTACTTTTGGGGATCAGTCGAGCCAAACGGAAGGTGGTGTCGAGATTGGTCTCTAAGGTGCGCAAATCGCGATTATTAATGCCAATCAGTTCAGCCTTCAAGGCCACAGCTCTGAGAGTTTCACTCTCATTACTGACTTCGGTCAACACCGTCATATTAAGTTGATGCGCAAGTGCGGCCAGCTCCTGATATTCGCTATCCGATAATACCGATAACATCAGGAGCACCGCATCGGCACCTTGCGCACGGCCTAAATAAATTTGATAAGGATCGATGATAAAATCTTTATGCAACAGCGGGACATCGAGTAAACCGCGCATGGTCGCAAGATAATCATAACTGCCCTGGAAGAATTTTTGGTCGGTCAGCACCGAGACGCAATCGGCATATTGGCCATAGACACCGGCAATTTCAGCCAAATCAAAGTGAGGGCGGATGAGGCCTTTGGAAGGGGATGCTTTTTTGCATTCCAAAATAAAACGGGCACCCGGTTGGCGTAGCGCCTGCAAAAAACTGCGGCGCGTTGGACTGACTTGTTCGATAAAACTCAACAAAGGCTTTGTCGCTTTTAGCGCTTCGACTTCGAGTCGTTTATGGGTGATGATAGTTTCTAACACATTAGCCACGACTGGACTCCTTTAATCTTTCGAGTACTTGCCGCGCCTCATCAGTGGCTAACACGGCCAGTACTTGTTGGGTATTGGCGACTAAATCTTCGCCATGACCACAAATTTTCAGCATCGCGGCAACATTCGCCGCAATGGCATACCGATGCGGCATGGGCGCTGTGCCCTCTAAGATGGCTAAGCTGGCTTTGGCATTGTCGCTCGGCGTGCCACCGGCAATATCACTGAGTGCAATGGCTGGCAAACCAAAATCAGCGGCAGTCAGCTGAAAACGACGGATCTGTCCTTGCGCGACTTCGGTCACTTGCGTCACGCCGTGCAGTGCAATTTCGTCACATCCTTCACCGTGGACAACCCAGGCGCGTTCAATGCCTAGATTGATCAAGGCTTCGGCTAACACATCACACAATGCCGCATCGTAGACGCCGAGTAACTGAAATTTCGGCCGAGTGGGATTGAGTAATGGGCCCAGCACATTAAACAAAGTCCGAGTTTTCAGGGCTTGACGCACTGGCATCGCATGACGGATCCCCGGGTGATAAATCGGCGCAAATAAAAAGTTGACCCGCGCTTGGTTGAGGGTGTTTGCCGCAACTTCAGGTGTCATTTGAATATTTACGCCAAGTTGCTCTAACAGATCAGCGGAACCACTTTGCGAAGAGACACTGCGATTGCCATGTTTCGCCACTTGCAAACCACAAGCCGCCGCCACAATCGCGGCAGTGGTCGAAATATTGATGGTATTGCTGCCATCACCGCCAGTGCCACAACAATCGATGGCCATTGGGAAATCACCCGGTAACGCAGTGGCGACCGCTCGGAATGCTTGGGCGGCTCCGGCAATTTCCTCAGCAGTTTCCCCTTTGAGCTTCAGGGCAACTAACGCGGCACTCAGCACAATTGGATCGACATTCCCTTGCGCAACCTCAGTGAAAAATTCAGCACTTTGCGCAAGCGACAGTGACTGTTTTGCGAGCAATTGATTAAGAGAAGCTTGCACTTGACTCATGACGATTGCTCCTCGGTTAAATAGGCCAAACTTTGCGCCAACAAGGGTTTACCTAACGTGGTTAAAATCGATTCCGGATGAAATTGAAAACCAAGCACGCGATGCTCGCGATGACTAATCGCCATCGGGATATGCTGATAATTGGCAATCACTTGCAGCTGTTCCGGTACTGCTGTGGCCATCAACGAGTGATAACGAGCCACTGGAAATGGCCTCGGCAAATTAGCAAACACGGGATGCTCAGCAAGATCAATATACGAAGTTTTGCCATGCACAGTTTCACCGGCGCGGCCAACTTTGCCACCGTAATATTCAACCAAAGCTTGATGGCCTAAACAAATCCCCAGCATTGGATATCGACCCGCACATAAGGCGATTAATTCGGGCATTGAGCCCGCATCGGCCGGCGCGCCGGGCCCAGGTGATAATAACAGCACCACAGGTTGTTGCTCGGCTTGCATTTTTTCAAAAATAAACTGTGCTGGCACTGTGTTGCGATAGAGTTTCAGCGTGCAGCCCAGTTGCGCAAGTTCGTCGACTAGGTTGTAAGTAAAGGAGTCTTTGTTATCGAGTAAATACACGAGGCTCATGGCTTCACTCCTTGTGCGGCTAAAATGGCACTAATCACTGCTTGGGCCTTGGAACGGGTTTCATCGGCTTCGGCTTGAGCAATGGAGTCAAACACCACGCCTGCACCAGCTTGAATGTGCGCATGACCTTCAGCCACATAAGCGCTGCGGATCACGATACAGCTATCAAAATCACCATTGCCACTGAAGTAGCCAACTGCGCCGCCATAACTGCCGCGACGTTTGCCTTCAACTTGGCGGATCAGTTCGGCTGCACGCACTTTCGGCGCACCCACCAAAGTGCCCATGTTCATACAGGCTTGATAGGCATGCAGTGCATCTAATTGCGACTTCAACTGGCCGACCACTCGAGAGACTAAATGCATCACATAAGAATACCGATCGACTTTCAACAGCTCTTTGACATAACGACTGCCAGGCACGCTGATGCGGGCGACATCGTTGCGCGCTAAATCCACCAGCATTAAGTGCTCGGCTTTTTCTTTGTTGTCTTGGCGCAGTTCTAACTCGATGCGGCTATCTAAATCGCGGTCAATTTGTCCTTGGGCATTAAAGCCACGCCGCCGGGTGCCTGCGATCGGATAAATCTCAACTTGACGGCTGTCCGCGGCAAACTTCAAGGCTGATTCCGGCGAGGCGCCAAATAAGGTAAATGCCGGATCGCGCAAGAAAAACATATAAGGGCTCGGATTTTGTTGTTTGAGCTTGGCGTAAGCGGACAATGGGCACGGGCACGGCACACTAAAACAACGACTCGGCACCACTTGAAACACATCGCCAGCCACGATGTTTTGCTTCAGTTGCTCAACTTGAGCAACAAAATCGGCGTCGCTAATATCAACGCGCACGGCAATGTTTTGCGCTTCCGCGATGGCCGCAGGGGTAAAAGTCGGTGTTGTTGAGAGTAAACGCGACAGCTGTTCCAGCCGTTTGCCAATGCCGAAACAGGACACCATGGCTTGTTCACCACAAAACACGTTGCCGACCAGTCGTGCTTGTTGTTGCTGATGATCCAGCACTAACAGCGTTTCTGCCAAATAAAATAAAAAGTCAGGGCAGGCATTTTCACCAACAGGCACTGGCGGTAAATCCTCCACCACAGCCACCATATCGTAGCCAATCACACCACCTAGAAAAATGGCAAAAGGCTCATCACTTTGGCTACGCAGTTGTTGCTGTAAAACGCGCAGTACACTGAAGGGATTCGCGCAGAGTAATTTGCTGTCTTCATCCAACAGTGGATCAGGCCGCTTAAACTCAATCAACAGTTGTTTGTCTTGCAAAGTCGCTTGTGAAAACTGAGTGCTGAGATAATCAAGCACGGCGATGCCGTTGTCAGAGACCGCTCGGATCGTTACGGTTTGATCCAAACATTCGATGCGCACTGCCGCATCAATCAGCATCAGCGTTTTTAGATTATCTTTACTGTCGATTTCGGCCGATTCCAGCAGTAATGAATAAGGGCTATCAGCAGATAAGTGTTGGTAACAGCCAAGCGCATCGGCTTGGTAGGGGATTGCTTGAGCAATGCTGGCGACTTCGCCAATTTGCTGGGTGATTTGACTAAAAATCATCGAAACTTCCTAAATGTCCCGCGCCATACGGGATTGCTTATGCAATGATTGAAAAACTATCGTCTAAGATTGGGCCTGCGCCTCCGACTGAAAATTGCCACCATCGCCAAGAGATTAATGCTACTAAACTCATGTTTTTCCTCAATTTATTACGAAAATTCGAACATTTAAGTTAAAAAAAAGGCCCGTTGCTTGAACGGGCCTTGGGGTTTATTTGGGGTAAACAACACCAACACACGTCCAATTAAGGCGTATGCCACCACCACCAAGTAGTGTTTGTTGCTGCAATGAAAGAAAAATTCAACATCGGGTTGTTTTTCACCTGCGTTTACCTACTGCTATAAAACCGCAGAACCTGCGTTGAGTCAACCCTTGGCGGTTAAAAAATCGAAATAAAAACGTGTAGATGGCTAAATGCGCAGAGCTGTAACACTTAGTTTGCAGCCATTCGAGACTCACCTAGGCGCATTTTGCTCGCACAGCGCTCATCGATTTCTGCTTGTTCATCCGACACGGCGCCTTTGCGCATCAAGAGAATCCGGCAGGAACTATTGCGCAGTCTGTGTCATAATGAGGCAATTATTCGGGGTAAACGGCGTGTTTAACCCAATTCTAGCCTTGAGATCTTGCATGAAGATTGATTTACACAGTCACACTTATTATTCCGATGGTGTGCTAAGTCCAACCGAATTGGTGCATCGCGCCATTAGCCAGAAAGTTGAAGTCCTGGCAATTACTGATCACGACACAGTGCTCGGGTTAGCTGAAGCTAAACTTGCTATTGCAGATGAGCAACTGCCGCTGCAACTGATTGCTGGTGTGGAAATTTCAACCAGTTGGCACGAGTTCGAAATTCATATTGTTGGGTTAGGCATCGATGCCGATGATGAGTTATTTCAGCGTCGTTTGGCCAGTCAACAACAACGGCGTATTGAACGAGCAAAAGAAATGGCGCGTCGTCTGACCAAACACCAAGTGCCTGATTGTTTTGAACAAGTGCAAGCGTTGGCCCATGGTGGCGCTATCACGCGCACCCATTTTGCGCGGCATCTGGTCAATATCGGTAAAGCCAATTCGTTAAGTGGCGTGTTTAAGCACTACTTAGCACGGGGCAAGGCGGGTTATGTGCCGAATAATTGGATTGCGCTGGCGGAAGCGGTGCAGTGGATCCATGAAGCGGGCGGCATTGCCATCTTAGCGCATCCATTGAAATACAAATTAAATGGCAAATGGTTAACTCGGCTGATGCGCGAATTTAGTGAAGCCGGTGGGGATGCTGCTGAAGTTGCTTCTCCCCAGCAAACGCCGGTGCAAAAACGGGAAATCTGGCGGTTGTGTCAGCAGTTTGGTTTAGTGGCGTCGGTTGGATCCGACTTTCATCAACCGACCGATTGGAATGAATTAGGTCGTGGCCTGTATATGACCGATGATATTGTGCCCGTTTGGCAGACCTATCCTGATTTGCTCGATGAGCCTGCTGCGCATGAAGAAATGCTGGGTTAATTGATTGGCTGCGTGCACAACTTTTAGCAGTTCCCTGTGCTAATTTTTCAAAGCAACCAGCAAATTTTCAAGTTCACTTGTGATGCCTAATAAAAATTGCTATTGCTTATAGAGCAGGCTTGATGTCAGCGCCAGTGAGAGCGCTAAGGAATTGTTATGAGTCAGTTTTTTTATCTTCATCCAGATAACCCACAGCTGCGTTTAATCAAACAAGCCGTGCAAATTGTCAAACAAGGCGGCGTGATTATTTACCCAACCGATAGTGGCTATGCGTTGGGCTGTCACATTGGTGATAAAACGGCTCTAGAACGAATTTTACAAATTCGACAAATCAGTGGCGAGCACCATTTAACCTTGATGTGTAAAGATTTATCGGAGCTTTCGGTGTATGCCAAAGTAGAGAATTCGGTATTTCGCTTATTGAAAAACAACACCCCTGGTTCTTACACCTTCATTTTACGGGGCACGAAAGAAGTGCCTAAACGTTTGTTAAATGAAAAAAAGAAAACCATTGGTCTGCGCATTCCTAATCATAAAATCGCCCAAGCCTTATTGGCAGAATTGGGTGAGCCTTTGATGTCCAGTTCACTGATTTTACCCGGACGTGAGGTGACTGAAAGCGATCCTGAAGAGATGCGTGATCAACTCGAACGCCAAGTCGATTGTATTTTGCATGGTGGCGTTATTGCCGGGGATCCGACGACAGTGATTGATTTCTCTGATGATGTGCCAGTCATTGTGCGGGAAGGCGCCGGTGATGTGAGGCCATTTAGTTAGTTGAGTATGAGTGAATTGACCGAAGCTACGCCAATCCAGAATCCAAACAGCCTGACGCCCTTAACCATTCAAAACCCGTTGCCGCTCGCGATGGTGCGGGGTGAAGCCGTCATCGAGCGGCCGGAAGACTTGTTTATTCCGCCCGATGCGCTGGAAGTCCTGCTGGAAGCCTTCGAAGGGCCATTGGATTTTTTGCTGTATCTGATTCGTAAACACAAATTTGATATCGTCGATTTACCCATTAACGAAATCACCCTGCAGTACATGGAATATATCGATTTGATGCAGGATATGAATTTTGAATTAGCGGCCGAATATTTAGTGATGGCCGCGATGTTGGCGGAAATTAAATCCCGTTTATTATTGCCAAAACATGAAGAGTTCACAGATCCCGAAGTTGATCCTCGCGCCGAGTTGGTGCGACGTTTACAAGAATATGAACGGTTTAAACAAGCTGCATTAAATTTGGATGATTTACCGCGGGAAGAGCGAGATTTTTTCCAAGGCCATGTTGCGCTTCCCGAGAACTTTCAACCTCACGTCATTCTTCCTGAGGTTACTATGGCCGACTTGCTGGCGGCGTTGACTGATATTTCGAGGCGTGTAAAAGACTTTCAACATCATCAGGTGAGTAAAGAAAAATTATCAACACGGGAGCGCATGAGCCAAATTCTAGAAAAGCTTCGCGTCAATGGCTATCTTGAGTTTGCTGAATGTTTTACGTTAACCGAGGGACGAGCAGGGGTGGTTGTCAGTTTCTTAGCCATTCTTGAGCTGACTAAAGAGAAACTGATCCAGTTAACGCAAGTAGAAGTTTATGGTCAGATCCACCTTAAATTGGCATAATACGTTGTTGGTTAATCTCAGTCGTTTCTGCTCGGTGCCGACTGGCGCAGCATGAAACTTTGCAGCATGAAACTTTGCAGCATGGTCCATCAGGTTTATTATTAGCACACGTATTAGCAAACGAATTAGCACAGGGACCCAAGGATTTGAAGGTGGCAAGCAAAATCAATGACGCTCAGCTCCTCCAGTTGCTGGAAGCTTGCTTGTTTGCCAGTGACAGACCGCTGACGGTTGAAGATTTGCAAATGACTGTTTTGCTTGATTTTCAACCGACGAAAAAACGACTGTTGCAAGCGCTCAAACAGTTGGCGTTGGATTATCAAGGGCGTGGCATTGAATTGGTGGAAACCGCCAAAGGGTATCGGTTCCAGTCTAAGGCTGAGTGGAGCCCTTATATTGCGTTGCTCTGGCCCGAACGCTCGCCGAAATATTCTCGGGCTGTGTTAGAGACCTTGGCACTGATTGCGTATCGCCAACCCATTACCCGCGGTGAAATTGAAGAGATCCGTGGGGTAACCGTCAGTAGTCAAATGATCAGAACCTTGCTCGATCGCGGTTGGATCAAAGTGGTGGGCCACAAAGAAGTGCCGGGTCGACCTGGTTTATATGCAACCACCGCAGATTTTTTAACCTATTTTGGTTTAAAGAGTTTGGCACAATTGCCAACCTTACCTGAACTCGCCAAAGTCGGCGATTTATTTAACACAGTCGGGATGACTGAGGAGTCTTTAGCATGAGTGAAAAGTTACAGAAAATTTTAGCCCGTAGTGGGGTTGGTTCGCGCCGTGAAGTTGAAACCATGATTAGCGCTGGCCGAGTGAATGTGGATGGCAAAGTTGCGCAATTAGGCGACCGAATTTTACCAACACAGCAAGTGCGGGTTGATGGTCATCCGGTGAAGTTGGCAGCAGAAGCTGAGCAAATTTGTCGAGTGATTGCCTACCATAAACCGGAAGGTGAGATTTGTACTCGAACTGATCCGGATGGTCGGCCAACAGTGTTTGACCGCTTACCTAAATTGCGTGGTGCGCGTTGGATCGCCATTGGCCGTTTGGATATCAATACCTCGGGTTTATTGTTATTTACCACAGATGGTGAGTTAGCCAACCGTTTGATGCACCCTAAATTTGAAGTCGAACGTGAATATGCCGTTCGTGTTTTTGGGGAAGTCACTGATGCCATCATTCAAAAACTGCGCACTGGCGTTGAATTAGAAGATGGCAAAGCGAATTTCAAGAAAATTAAAGCCAGTGGTGGCGAAGGCATCAATAAATGGTTCCATGTGACCTTAACGGAAGGCCGTAATCGCGAAGTTCGACGGATGTGGGAATCGCAAGGCACTGTTGTCAATCGCTTAATTCGCGTGCGTTATGGCGATTTATTATTGCCCAAGCACTTACCGGCTGGTGGTTACACCGAATATCCGCTGGAAGAAGTGAACTATCTACGCAAATTAGTGCATATGGATTACGAGACTGAGTCTTTGGCAAAACCGGAAGATCGCGATGAGCGTCGTCGTCGCATGGCCTCTATCAAGCGGGCTGTGCGTAAGCACCAAGTCGCAGTGAAATCAGGCGAAAAACTGGCAGAAAAAGCCGAAGCAAAACCGCAAGCAAAAAAACAAGAGCCGCGTAAACCCGGGAATAAGCCATTTAAAGGCAAAACCCGCACTCGGATGTAAGTTGATTGATGGGATGTTATTTATGAAAATGGCCGCATTTGCGGCCATTTTTTTTAAATTTTAAGAATGCTTGCTTCAGTAGCGTGAGTTTAATAATAAATGTCCCCTCGTTGATGTATTTGTGGCTCATCAAGCAGATCATCAAAACTGACCGCAAAATTTTTATGCGGTTCATCGACCGGGCTTAAATACACAGCTCTTTCAGGGCCATCAATCCAGCGAACAATGCCCACACCGCGCTTACTTTGACAAATCATGCCGAGTTCAAGTGATTTTGCATTCATAGTCAGTCTCCAATTTCAGGTTGCTGCGTCATTTTTGCGAAGTTGCTTAAAGTAGAGTGGTTATATTGGCGGGAAGTTCAGGTGTTCATCTGTTAGATCGGTTATTCGTCGCAAGCGATACAATTGAAAGGGGCAGTGTCTTGAGTGGAGTCTGAAAGGTCTGACTATATAGTGGGATTGTGGATCCAAGCGGAGCATGACAAGTGATGTACTGTGTATCCACCCTAGCTAAAATAGGGACTTTGGTTAAAATAACTTTAAAAATTAGGTGGTAAATGGTATAAATTAGATGGATATTACTATATAAACCAGGCAGTTAAAGAGAAATCAAACATGGAATCGTTACGTCGAATTCTGAGCGTCACCTTATTGGCCTTATTCACCTGTGCTACAGCAATTGCTAGCCAAAACCCCAAATCATCTGATCCGGATTTGACAACGCTGTTAGCCAAAAATCCTGCCTTTGTCGAGGTTAAAATTTCTCCCAACGGTCGCTACCTTGCGGTCGTGGTCTTAGAGGAGGACAAACGACAATTATTGTGTTTAGAGCGTGACACGCTCAAGCCAATAGGCGGGGCTAGAATGGTCGGCAAAGATGAGGTGGGTGATTATTTTTTTGCTAACAATGAGCGTTTGGTAATGAAAATCATGACGCGACAATCATGGGAAAAGCAACCCAAATTCTATGGTGAGTTATATGGGGTCAATTGTGATGGCAGTCAAAAAAAATTGCTTTTCGGTTATCGTATTAAAGAACAAAAGGGGCCGGCTAGCTCTGCAAATCGTCGAGCATGGGCTGATGTGATTCATCGGCTACCCCAAGATCCCGACCATATTCTGATCACTTCAACTAATTGGACCGAAAGTAAGGCTGCCAAGGCCGATATTTTTAAATTGAATGTTTATACCGGCAAATTAAATCGCACTGGAAAATCCCCGATTGGTTATGCCGACATTGTTGCCGATAGTGCAGGTAAACCGAGGATTGCTTCTGGCACCGATGAAAATTATGAAGATCATGTTTATTTGACAAATGCAGAGGGCGAGTGGCAAGAAAATCAGCAACTCAGCGAAGTTGACAATTTCAGAGCATTTCGATTACTCCCTGATCAATCAGGTTTCTATTTTTCTGGACGACATCAAACTGATCTAATTGGGTTATATCAGTACGATTTTGCTACGCAAAAAATAACTGCCATTTATCAGCCGAAAACCATCGATTTAAGCGGACCATTATTTAGCAGTGATGGCGAAAGCATTTATGCTGCGCGGATTGATGAAAATTATCCAAATTATTTGTTACTCAATAAAGAGTCTGCAGATACTCAGGTATTTCGAAGCTTAACTGAAAAGTTTGCTGGTGCTGATGTAAGTTTAACAAGTCAAACTGAGGATGGTCGATACCGTATTGCTCGGGTCGAAGCCGACAGGTTGCCTCCTGTCTATTTTTTGCATGACCGTCAAACGGATCAATTAACAAAGTTAATTGAAGGTTACCCGCATTTACATGGTATTCCTTTGGTTGAAATGCAGCCGGTCGAATTCAGTAGTTTTGATAAAACCTTGATCCGAGGTTATGTCACCTTGGGGGCTGCCAAGGGGAGTGCGATGCCGATGGTCGTGCTGATCCATGGTGGTCCGTATGGCGTCCGCGATTACTGGGAGTTTGACTCACAGGTGCAGATGCTGGCACTGGCGGGTTATAACGTGATGCAAATTAACTATCGCGGATCTAAAGGCTATGGTGAAAAGTTTAGCAACGCCGCTGATTTGCAATGGGGCAATGCAGTGCAACAAGATATCATCGCTGGCACGAAATGGGCGATTGCACAAGGTGTTGCTCGCAAAGGCAATATTTGTATTATGGGCGGCTCTTTTGGTGCTTATTCTGCATTGCAATCATCGGTGTTAGCCCCTGATTTATTCAAATGTGCCATTGGAGTGGCCGGTATTTACGATTTATCTTTATTAACCAAAGAAGGGGATATCACTCGATTGACCTATGGCGAGGCCTTTATTGACGATGCGATAGGGAAAGACGCGGCACAACTTCGACAATATTCGCCGGTGTACCAAGCACATTCAATTCAAGCAAATGTCCTTCTGATCCATGGTGAAAAAGACCAACGAGCGCCGTTGATTCATGCAGAATTGATGCAAAAGGCGCTCACCGAGGCGGAGAAAGAAGTTGAATTAACCGAGTATGATGATGAAGCTCATGGTTTTTATGCAGAAGAGAATCAGATCCGCTATTACCACCAAGTCCTCACATATTTGGAAACTCAGCTGAAGCAGTAATTTTGGTTTTTCTTTTAAGCTATTGATTTAATTTGCGATCGCTTGACCAATTAAACGCAGTCCAGTGAACAGAAGCAGCAGCTGGACTGCATATTGGAAAGCCTGCTCTTGCAGGAATTGTCGGATGTAGGCGCCACACCAAGTGCCTACCCAACAAAGTGGACTGAGCAAGATGGCTGTGAGCAGCGTTTGGCTGTTCCACAGATCACCCTGTACATACACAGGGACTTTAAGCCAATTGAGCAATGTAAAGTACAATGCACTACTGGCAATGAATTGGCTCGATTTTAACTTGGCTAGCGTCAGATACATCGTGATTGGTGGTCCGCCGGCATGCAGTAATGTGGAACTTGCCCCTGCGAGCGTTGCCAAACTATGACTGATCCATCGCGGAACCTGATGAGCCATTCCTGAATTATTGCGGAAGCAAAGTTGCCATAATGCTCGTATTGCAAAAATCGCAGCCATCAAGCCTATTACAAGACGCAACGCTGAATTATCCAATTGACCGAGGAAAAATGCGCCTAAAGCAACACCCGCTAGAGTCCCAGGCCATAAAGGTTTCAGTAAACGCCAATCCCATTGTCGCCAGTAGCGGCGAATGGTGAATAGATCGGTGACCATCAACAGTGGCAGTAATAAGGCGAGAGCGAGCTTAGGTTCAAATTGCAATAACAGCAGGGGAGTTGCCAACACGCCAAGGCCGCCAGCAAAGCCGGCCTTGGAAATACCGATTAACAAAATCACCGCAGCAAGCAGCCAAATTTGCTGCTGTGCGATGATTTGGCTCAGGAGTTCTAACATCGACTAGCGGTCGACTTGTTCAAAGGCATGTCGGGCTTGAGCCAGTTGTACCTGTAAGCGGCCAATTTCAGCGGCGTAATTTTGCATATCTGTTCGAATGTTGTCGGTGCGATAGAGTAAGGCGGCTCGGTTGCTGGCATTATTTTCTGCCGCAATTTGTTGATTGGTCCGATGCAGCTCATCTTCTAAATCTTGAATTCGATATTCCAAGCTACTGATTGCGGATGCCAAGTCATCGACGACTTTTTTGGCTTTATACCAACGGATCCCTTCTTGGTAACCTTGACGAAACGCCGGTTCCAATTTGCCAGTACAGGCCGTGTTATATTCAGCACCGCTCCGTCCATGAGCCTCACCATTGGGATAGTCGCAATAACTGACTAAACCATCGGCATGGCCTTGTTGATATTTTTTAAAATCTGGCGTAACACCATATTCAGCACAGTCTTTTTGGTAATCTCTAAATTCAGAGGCAAGCTTTCCGCGTTGGCCATCATTGACACCCAGACTATACCAGTCGCCAATCATGCATTCTTCCTTGCTGATGCTGGCACAACCGCTTAACATCAGAATGCTCAATACTACTAATTTTTTCACAGCACTTTCTCCCTAAAAATCCGCCTCATGGTAAACATCATCCTGAAAATTGCCAAGTGATTTATCGGATACTCAGAAAGCTATTTTATATTTTTATTTAAATTTGCAATATTTTAGTAACACGCTAGCGTGCTCTTGCGCCAGATAAGCGGTGAAGGCTGAAAGGCAATTAGGTATACTAAGTGTTTTACAAGGAGACGGTTGTGGTTGAGCTGACGCCATTTTTGCAATTTTTAACAACAAGCTTTGCGCAAGGCGAGTTACAGCGGCTCGTACTTTCACGCCATGAAGGGGATGATGCTGAGCTGATCCGCATCGTGATGCGCCCTGTGATGATTAAGGGGCAGGCACAACTGAGCGCTGTTTATGAGCGTAAAACCTTTGATATAACTAAAAATTTCACCATCGATGAAGCCAAAGCATGGTTAGTCCAGCAATTAGGCAGTGCTTTCAAATCTGCTTTGCTGCAAACCACCAGTGAAGAATGGCAATTAACCCGCAGCAAAAAACAAAAATGGCTGCAGCATCGCCAAAAAAGCAAAGGGAGCTCGCAAACGGCTAATGCTGAACATAATCGTGAGAAACAGCGTTTTGTCGATCAACAACGTCCCTTTTTACAAGCACTTGGCATCACAGATCCGCAGGGCCAAATCATTCCGTCGATGTCACGGAAATGGAAGCAAATCAATAAGTTTGTGGAAATTCTCGCCAAAGCGATCCGTGAGACAGGCCTGCAGCAGCGACAGGAAGTGCATGTAGCTGATTTTGGTTCGGGCAAGGCTTATTTAACCTTCGCAGTGCATGACTATTTGCAACAGCTTGGTATTACAGCCAAAGTGACGGGCGTGGAATTGCGTCAAGCCTTAGTTGATCTCTGCAATCAAACGGCACAGCGCCTTAACTTGAGCGGTTTAACCTTTGCCCAAGGCGATGTTCAGCACTTCAAAGCGGAAGGTGTCAATGTGATGATTGCCTTGCATGCGTGTGATACCGCCACCGATCACGCTATTCATATGGGGATCCGCACTGGGGCAGAAATTATTATGTGCTCGCCATGTTGCCATAAAGAAATTAGGCCGCAAATGCAAAGCCCTGCGGTGTTATCGCCACTGCTTCAGCATGGCATTCATTTAGGGCAAGAAGCAGAAATGTTGACTGATGGTCTTCGCGCTTTATTGCTTGAAGCGCATGGCTATGATACACAAGTGTTTGAATTTATTTCTCTTGAACATACCAGTAAAAACAAAATGATCTTGGCGCAGAAACGCCAAAAACCTAAGGATGTAAGTGCCGTGTTTGCGCAAATTGCTGCTTTAAAACAATTTTATGGCATTGAGCAGCATTGTTTAGAGACTTTATTGCGACAGTCGGCAGAGTCATGATTGCAACCTCGGGTTGAACTTTCAAAGGAGTCTTCGTGTTTAGTGTTGAATTTAAAGTGCGAGACTATGAATTAGACATGCAAGGCATTGTCAATAATTCAGTGTATTTCAACTATCTCGAGCATGCCCGTCATGAGTTTTTATTGGCCAAAGGCGTTGATTTTGCCGCCTTGGCTCGCGAAAAAATCAATTTGGTGGTGGTGCGTTCGGAGCTGGATTACAAATCCTCGCTGACCAGCGGCGACCGTTTTGCAGTAACCGTCGAGTTTGTGCAAATTTCAAAACTGAAATTTGGTTTTCGTCAGCAAGTGGTTCGCCTAATCGATCGTAAGTTGATGCTCGATGCTTTGGTCGTTGGTGTGGCATTAAATGCAGATGGACGGCCTTTTGTGCCTGAGCTGCTCAATTTATTGGCCCAGTAGCGATGATGCGCATTTATGGTCTTCTTGCGTACTGCCTGCTAGCGACTTTCATGGGATTGATGCTGACGGCCGCTGCAGCGCAAACCCCTGCCGCGGACGCGCTCAAAGCTGACTATAAAATCTGTGTGCAAGATCTGGCCTATTATCCCCATTATGATTTTTCCGCTGCGGGCAAACCCAGTTATGCCACCAGTTTGTTCCAATTATTTTCGCAAAAAACTGGGATCCGTTTGCATATCCAAGCGATGCCGATTAAACGCTTAAAACTTGCCACTGACTGTGACCTGCGCTATCCCGATAACCCACTTTGGTATGTTGAGCGTGAGATCCAACGTCCAGCGTATTTTAGTCATCCCGTCAGTCAAATTTTAGGAACGACCGTGGTGTTGCCTGAGCGCGCTGATTTAAAACCAGAGGAATTAACGGCCATTAGTGTTCCTCGAGGCTTCACTCCCCATCATTTAATGGCATTACAACAACAGTTTCAGTTTGAATTTGTCGAAACAAATGATGCAAAAGCTGCGTTAGTGATGGTGCTGAAAGGTCGAGTTGATGCCGCTGATGTCGAATGGAACGTGGCGCAGGCCTTGTTAAAACAGTTAGATCCGCCTGCGGAGTTGGCTGTCGCGCAGAAATTACCGATCTCATTGGTTGGATTTCATCTTTCAAGTAGAAATTCTGCCGAACTTATTAATAGATTCGACCAGTTTTTACGCAATGAACAAGTGGCTATCACGCAGCTGAAACAGCAATTTCAACTGCGCGAACAACTCTCCGAGTTAACGACCGTCCAGCATCCGACCGATACCACCGAGCACTGAGCCTTCGCCTTGACTACTGCCGCCCATCGACGGAGCATGCTGAATGATCCGGTCGGCCAAACGGCTGAAAGGTAAACTTTGGATCCAAACTTTGCCATGCCCTCGCACTGTCGCGAGGAACAACCCTTCGCCGCCAAAAAACATCGATTTCAGACCGCGGCTCATCTCTATATCAAAATCAATGCCCGCAGTCATGGCCACTAAACAACCTGTATCGAGCCGGAGTGTTTCACCGCGCAATTCGCGTTCAATCACAGTGCCGCCTGCATGGACAAACGCCATGCCATCGCCTTTCAAGCGTTCAAGAATGAAACCCTCGCCACCAAAAAAGCCTGCGCCAAGTTTGCGGTTAAACGCGATATCGACTTTGGTGCCTTTGGCTGCGCATAAAAAAGCATCTTTTTGACAGATGATTTCACCGCCCAGTTTGGCCAGATCGAGCGGGATAATTGAACCTGGAAAAGGGGAGGCGAACGTCACTTGGCTTTTGCCCCGGCCTTCATTGGTAAAATGCGTCATAAAAATCGATTCGCCGGTCAGCATCCGTTTACCGACCCCCAGTAGTTTCCCCATCAAGCCTTGGTTGGGTTCTGAGCCATCGCCCATTTTGGTTTCAAAACGAATGTCCTGTTCCATATAGTTCATGGCACCAGCTTCAGCAATCACGGTTTCACCGGGATCCAGCTCTATTTCAACCATTTGCATGCTGTTGCCGAGAATTTTGTAATCAATTTGATGACTTTGCATAACGTGTCCTTGTGACAGTCAGTGGATGTTGTCGTTAATATGCGGCAACTGTTGGCAAAGCGAAATGGGTTTTTGGGCAGTAAATTGTTAAAAATTATGTCGTTGTAACTGAGTGAATCCTGTTTTGTGTGGGCTTTTCGGACTGGTCATCATTGCGTTCCAGCGTGAAAACGCTTAATTTCAAAGAAACTTTCCTTCGTCACGAAAACGATGATCTCGATAGAATTGTGGCTAATGGTCCTTTTATGCGGCTCTGTTCTGCTCAGTCTTAGCATTTGGCGGTTACTGATTATTGCCTTGCCGATGTTAAAAATCCCACTTTGGCGTTTAAGCATGGCGCAAGCGCTGGCTTGTTTAAGTGTTTGTTGGAGCTTGGGGGTTGGGCCTGAGGTTGGCTGGTTCGGCTTTGTATTGTTTTTATTGCTGCTACAACCCGCAATCACACTGGTGTTATTGCCGTTGTGGTTATTGATCCAACGAATTCAACGTTGTGATCCGCTGCGCGAGCGGATCTAACCGCTTGGCTAAAACCAGTCTTTATTCAAAAATGGGATCAAGGCCAAAGTTAACGCCTGTTGATAGACGCTCGCGCGACTTAACCGATTGCCAGTCAATAAGCCAATAGCGCCGCCCGCTTGTTTAATATTTTGTGTGCCGAAAAGTTTGTCCATGACATCGCCAAGTTCTTCCCCTGCGGCTAATAAGGCTAAGGCGGCGGGAGGGAGCATCAAACTGGCCGAGCGTGCTTTGCCCACTTGATTGCCATGGTGGACAACCATCCAGGCAAAGGTCATTTCACCATCTAAGCCCGCCTCAATGGCGACATAAAAATCCGCCTCGATGTGCTGTTTAAGTTGAGCAATCCGATTCTCCGCGCCTAACAAGGTTTCTTCTGCGCTCAGCGGTTGCGCGCGAACGCCTGACTCACAGGCAAGGCCGCGGATCTGCAGCTTGTGCTCAGGAAATACTTGGGAGAAGCAGTGCTCGACAGCAGCAATTTTGGCTGGGTTGGCTGATGCGACAGCGATGGTCCACATAGGTGATCTCTAAAGTTGTGGTGATAATTACCAAGATGACTTAAAAAAAGAAAAAGGCCGAAACCGGCCTTTTTTTCAATCAGCGACTATTCGCCGAGACCCACATAGACGTGTTGTACGTCATCGTCGTTGTCAATCGCTTCCAAAAAGGCTTCAACTTCGGCTCTTTGTTCTGCAGTTAAGCCTGTGACCGGGTTTTTCGGTTTATAGATTAGTTTAGCGCTTGAAACTTTGAAGCCATATTCAGGCAATGCTTTGCTGACGGCATCCAGATCAGTCGGTTCAGTGTAGAAAATGGTATCGCCATCTTCACCGGCTTCGAAATCCTGAGCACCGGCTTCAATTGCCGCCACTTCTACATCAGCATCTTTGCTCTCAGCACTGGCTTCAATCGCCCCTAAGTAATCAAAATCCCAAGACACTGAACCAGATGAACCTAATTGGCCCTTGCGGAATAACACACGAATGCTCTGAGCGCTGCGGTTTTTGTTGTCAGTTAAACAGTCAACAATCACTGGCACTTGATGCGGCGCAAAGCCTTCGTAAACCACATGCTCATAGTTCACCGGACCATCTAACAAGCCTGCACCTTTTTTGATCGCACGTTCCAGCGTTTCTTTCGGCATTGAGGCTTTGCGAGAGGCTTCAATGGCCATCCGCAATTTGGAATTCATATCAGGATCGGCACCATTGCGCGCAGCAACCATGACTTCTTTTGCTAATTTGGTAAACAGTTTGCCTTTTGCGGCAGCAGCATCTGCCTTATGTTTGGCTTTCCATTGGGCGCCCATGAATGATTCTCGCTCTAAAAAGAAGGATAGAAAAAACCGCCATAGTCTAGCGAATGGGGCTGCACATGGCAACCAGTGCACAGGCAGACTCATTGCTGCTGTTTATCCGCGACATCGGTACTAATCATCGCAGAGTATGAACCCTGAGCTAGGCAGACTCGTACACTGTGGTACAATTTGGTAAATTAACGTTAGGAAGGACAGAACTTGTGAAATTCTACTCGGTTGCACTTTTTTTTAGGGTGTTGGGTTTTAGGGTGTTGGGTTTTACGCTGTTGAGTTTTACGTTGTTGGGTTCACCGGCTCAAGCCGAAGAACAAGTGGTTGCTCCCATCAATGCAACGACTGATGTCGAAGCAACAATGAAAGATATGGGCTTTAGTTTTAAGCAAGCTGAAAAAGCTGAAACGGTTGCCGAGATGCAGCAAGCCATTACCGCACTGCAACAGCAAGTTGCTTCTGTGCAGGCCTATCAATTTCCCAAAGAAAAACATGCGATTTTTCAACAAGGTTTAACTGAAGTTCAAGCCCAATTAGACATTATCGCCGCCCATTTGGCAAAAGGTGACTTAGCCCAGGCGAAGCAACAATTAGCGCCGATCATGACTTTGAAAAAACGCTATCACAAAGAGCGCAGCCCGAGTTTCTGGCAATTGTTGTTTGGGGAATAACAGGGTCGCTTAACTCCGCAGCGAGCTGTTGGAGTTAAGCGATTGATAGTCCAGTCTTTAATTTTGCATTTCTCTTGCACTCTCTCTGTTGCTGCTCTACATCTTCTGATACCTTGATTTTTAATGATTTGCTAAAACTCGATTCTTAATTCTTTCTTAAGGATTGAGAAGTAATTTAGCTGATGAATCAGTCTATTAAGACTTTTCATGCGAGGATGGCATGCGTGTATTATTAGTTGAAGATGATTTGGCATTAGCCAGTGGTATGGTTGTTGCCCTTAAAAACCAAGGGTTTACCGTCAACCATGTGGCGCTTGGCAAACTGGCACTGAATGTGATCAGAGCTCAAGATTGCGATGCTGTGGTGCTCGATTTAGGCTTACCTGATATGGATGGCTTGGATGTTTTGAAACTAACGCGGCAGAAAAATAGCCGTTTGCCCGTCCTTGTGTTAACCGCCCGTGATGGCGTGGATGATCGGATCCGTGGGCTTGATATTGGTGCGGATGATTATTTAGTGAAGCCGTTTGCGATGCCAGAGTTATTTGCTCGTCTTCGGGTGATTGAACGTCGGTTGGGCACAGCAACGAGTCATCTGATTTCGATGCATGGTGTCACCTTAGATAGTACCGCTCATCAAGCCTATGTCGATGCAGAGGTATTAAATCTTTCTCGTCGCGAGTACATGGTACTGAAGATGTTGATGGAATCCGCTGGTCGCATTAAAACTCGCGAACAACTCGAAGCGAGTCTGTATGCGTGGGGGGAAGAAGTTGCGAGCAATGCTTTAGAGGTTCATATCTCGAATCTTCGTAAAAAGTTGCCGAAAGACTTCATTAAGACTATTCGTGGTGTTGGTTATAGTGTGTCGCCGCCATGAGATCGATCCGCCGTTACTTAGTCACGTTACTGATTGCAATTCTAACGCTCACCAGTTTTATGGCCGCGTTGCAAAGTTATCGGCAAAGTATCCAACAAGCAGAACAGTTGTTCGACCAAGATTTGATGGCTTTGGCAACGTCCTTCTATAGCCAATTTTCAGAAACTGCCAACCCAGTTGAAGGGATCAATGCGGTGCAAGTGTGGCAGCAGCAACAGTTAATTTATCGCAGTAATAATGCGCCAAATACGCCGATCAATGCGCCACAGGGTTTAAGTGAGCAAAATTTTTCAGGCAAACGCTGGCGTGTTTACAAAACTTTGGATGCAGCGCAACTTGAAATTATTGTGGCGCAACCGTTAAAAGAGCGGCAGATGTTGGCAAACGATGTTGTGCTTGCCTCTATCTATCCAGTTGTGTTGAGTTTGCCTTTGCAAGCATTATTAATCTGGTGGATTGTGAGTCGCGGTTTACAACCATTGCAACGTCTGACGTCACAATTAGCAGATAAAAAAGCGGACGACTTATCTGCAGTTACATTGCCGCAAGTGCCGGCTGAGCTCAAACAAATGCTGAATACAACCAATCAGTTATTAAGTCGATTAGCGGATGCCTTTGCCCGAGAAAAACGCTTCGCCTCTGATGTTGCCCATGAGCTGCGGACCCCGCTGAGTGTACTGCAAATCAATTTACATAATGCAGAGCAACAATGGTTAGCCGCAAAATTACCAGATCCTGACGAGTTGATGCCAGCGCTGAACCAGGGCCTTGCGCGGATGAGCCAGTTGATTGAGCAAATAATGTTGTTTAATCGAACGAACCCCGAACATTTTAAAGCCAAGCTGCAACCTGTGGATATCGCGGAGCTTTGTCGGGAAGTGATTGCCGAAACTTATCCTAAATTGTTGCAAAAAGACCAGCAAATTTCCTTAGAGGGGCTTGAATCGGTCATTATGGCTGCCGATCCTTTTGCATTTAAGCTGTTAATTGTGAATGTGCTGGGCAATGCCAATAAATACACCCCTCGCGGTGGCCAGATAGTTATGACTTTGGCGCAACATCAGCAGCAGTTGCAACTGGTTGTCGAAGATTCAGGCCCAGGTATTGCTCAAAGTGAATATCAGCGGGTGTTTGATCGCTTTTATCGGGTGGGCGGCGATAGACATAGTTCAGGTGAATTGGGCAGTGGTCTTGGCTTAGCGATAGTTCGTGATATAGTTCAATTACATCAGGGCGTGATCCAGTTAGCGCCTTCACGATTTACCACGGGTTTAAAAGTTGTGATGGAATTCCCTCTGTGAAATCACTTGGTTTGAGTTTGTTTTACATCTTATTGACGTTCAGTGCCATGGCGAGAGCCGAGTGGCTTGAAGTCAATTTGGTGATCAAAGATCATCTATTCAATCCTAGTCATTTGACCTTGCCTGCGCAAACCAAAATTAAATTGGTCATTCACAATCAAGATGATTCTCCTGAAGAGTTCGAAAGCTTTAGTCTTAACCGCGAAAAAGTGATTCTAGCCAAAGCCAAATCTGTGGTCTTTTTGGGGCCGTTAGAACCAGGCGAGCATCTATTTATCGGTGAATATAACCCTGACAGCGCACGTGGCATCATCCGAGTGATCCCTTATCAGCAATGGCAAGCGGAGATTCCTCATGTTAATTAATACCGTTGTGATTTTTTTACGTGAACTGATGCCAGTTTTATTGCTAGTCAGTTTGCTGCTGGTGTGGCAACGCAACCAAGCACGCTTGTTGTTCAGTTGGATTTTGCTGCCAGCGAGCGTGGGGCTGGTCCTACTGTCGCAGCAATATGGTCAAATTTCGCTGTGGTTGGATGGAGCCGGCATTGAGATCCTGTATGCCATGTTTTATGCGGCAGTACCGATATTACTGGCGATAGCAATCGTAACACCCACTTGGCAAACCCAGTTAGCAGGTCTTGCGGCTGCGGCCTTATTGATCATCAACGGCAGTAATTTAGTGTTGTACTTATTTGTCTATCCGCGGGACATGCACGAGGGGCCTTTGTTGATGTTAGGGGCTGCGCTTGGCATCGGTATTGGCCTTTCAGTCGCCATTATTCTCTACTATGCAATGGACGAACTCAAACGACTGCGGCCCTGGTTGTATGGGCTCATGCTCTGTTTGATAGCGGCACGGCAAAGTAGTGAGGCGAGTCAAATTCTCATTCAAGCCGATTGGCTTGCAGGCGGGGCTCTACTCTGGGATAGCCAGCAATTGATCAGTGAACAATCTGAGTATGGCCATTTTTTAAATGCGCTGGTCGGCTACGAAGCGACCCCAAGTAGCAGTCAAATGGCGGTATATCTAGTGACAGCAGTTGTTTTATGGGCGTTATGTTGGCGCCAAGGAGAGTTCCGATGAGACTCGTGTGGGTTGTTGTGTTGTTGCTCCTTGGTGTTAGCGCTCAAGTATGGGCGGATGGTCGGGTGGTTGATAAAGTTTATCATCCGTACGTGCAGCCTTGGGAGCGCGAAATTGAATATCGTTTTGCTTTTCAAAAGCAGCCCGATCACCCTGATAACAATGCCATGATCCAAAAATTTGGCTATGGCTTTAATATCTCTGACAATATGGCGCTTGAGGGCTACTTAGAGGCCTCACGCATCACGCCTGAAGATTATCAAATCAGCGGTTATGAGCTGGAACTGCGTTGGATGTTGACCGAGCAAGGTCAATATAGTGCGGATTGGGGCTTGTTATTTGAATTAGAGCGCCAAGATGGCAATGCCAATTATGAGTTTTCTGCTGGCTTATTGATGGAAAAAGAGTTTGGCCCCACGAGTCTCACGCTCAATGCTCTCACCGTTTACGAATGGGGCGAAACCTTGCGTTCCGAACTTGAAACGGAATTTCGTTTGCAATATCGCTACCGTTGGTTACCGCAGGTGCAACCGGCTGTGGAGTTTTACAGTGGCGAAAATTATAAAGGCGTTGGCCCAGCGCTGATGGGCGTTCATAAATTTAATAAAGAAAATCAACTGAAATGGGAGCTTGCAACAGTTTTTGCGATTGATAATTCCACTATTAACAACACTTTGCGTTTTGCGTTAGAGTTTGAGTTTTAATTTGCTACCCATTGGGGTGAAGCCATCGGCATCACTCTAAAATGTTTAACCTGTGGCGAAGGTCGTGGTATCCGCCAATTTTATAATAACTAGAGAATGTGACTCATGAATTTCAAATCAAACTTATTGAGTGCCCAATGGCTCGGCCCCTATCGGGTTTTTGCTTTATTTGCGGTATTAGCCCTCATTTTACTTTCGCTGTCCAGGATTGGTTTAATGCTTTGGCAGTGGCCGCGTGTGGAAGGTTTAGGCCATTTCGGCTGGATGCTGCTGCAAGGCGTGCGGGCAGATTTGATTTTAGTGGGGCTGTTATTGGCGCTTCCTGTGTTGCTAGCTCCCATCCTAGCCCTTGCACCTTTTGCTAAGTTTTGGCGTTTTTTTAGTTTATGCTGGTGTGTCGTGGCACTCACCTTCATTATTTTTATCGAGTTATCATCGCCATCATTCATTGCGCAATATGACATTCGGCCGAATCGGTTATATGTTGAATATTTAAAATATCCAAAAGAAGTGTTTAGCACGCTATGGCAAGGTTTTCGCGTGCCGTTGATTGGTGGTACTTTACTGACGGCTTTATTGGTATGGCTGGGTGCTCGGCTATTAAATCGTCAAGCAAAACAGATGCAACCATTCAAATCATTGACGTTGTGGCTGACATGGCCTGTCGTGGTTATTGCGGTATTTCTATCGATCCGCTCCACTTTAGATCACCGGCCAGCCAACCCTGCGCTATTTGCGATTACTTCTGATTCCTTAGTGAACTCACTGATTATCAATTCACCTTATTCAGTACTGTATGCCATCTACAGCATGCGCCATGAAGCTCGTTCGAGTGAAATCTATGGCAAGTTAGCTGAAGATAAGATGGTTGAATTGGCGCGGGATTGGCCTTGGTTGAAATCTTATCAGTTTAACCATCCACAATACCCAACCCTCCATCAACAGCAAGCGACGATGGTTCGAGAAAAGCCTTTGAATTTAGTCATTGTGTTGCAAGAAAGTTTAGGGGCTACCTTTGTGCAATCCTTAGGCGGGTTGCCGGTCACGCCTGAGTTAGAAAAACTGAAGGAAGAAGGCATCTGGTTTGAGCGGTTGTATGCGACAGGCACTCGTTCAGTGCGTGGCATTGAAGCTGTGGTTGCGGGCTTTTATCCAACCCCAGCGCAAAGTACGGTGAAATTATCGAATTCGCAGCAAAACTTTACCACTGTGGCCTCTATTTTGAAAAAGCAAGGCTATCAAACCCAGTTTGTGTATGGCGGTGAAGCACACTTTGACAATATGCGCAGCTACTTTACCGGCAATGGCTTTAGTCAAATCGTTGATATTAAACAAATCAAAAATCCGCAATTTGTCGGCAGTTGGGGCGCTAGCGATGAAGATTTGTTTAACACCGCGCATCAGCAACTGGAACAATTGCATCAACAAGGCAAACCTTTTTTAAGTTTAATTTTTACGTCCAGTAATCACGAACCTTTTGAATTCCCTGACGGTCGCATCGAATTATTTGAGCAGCCGAAAAATACCGTCAATAATGCTGTGAAATATGCAGATTGGGCGATGGGGGAGTTCTTCAAAAAAGCCAAAGCCAGCGCTTATTGGCAGGACACTTTGTTTTTAATCGTGGCCGACCATGATAATCGGGTCTATGGCTCTAATCTCATCCCCTTAGAAAAGTTTAAAATTCCTGGGTTGATTTTAGGGGCTGATGTGAAGCCTGAAACCCTACCAACCCTTGCCAGCCAAGTAGATTTAGTACCAACTTTGTTGTCAATGATGGGGGTTTCTGCCTGTCATCCAATGCTCGGGCGCGATTTAACTTTGGACAAAACGAGCCCAGGTCGTGCTCTCATCCAATTCGATAACTATTTTGCCCTAATGCAAGACGATGGGTTGACTATCTTAAAACCCAATGAAGAAACAGTGGCTGGCACCTATGATGAACAATCACAGCGCTTAACCTTGTTAGAGCGCCAGCCTACTGCGGCCGAGCGTGAGCGTGCCTTAGCCCAAGTGCAATTACCGGCTTATTTATACCGTGAAGGCAAATATGCCAGTGATGCGAGTTGCCCCGCACCTTAGTCACTTTTTTTCCGCAACTGCGCTGTGTTTAAGCGCATTTAGGAGCCTCGTGTGCGTTAGCGCACGCGAGGCAGTTGTTGCCAGCTCGTGGTATAACTGGGCGATAACAGTTGGCGTTTCATCGCCCATTCTTGTTGGATCCCTTTGGCGGCAAAGAAAATTTTTGCTTTGCCGGAGTGGTTAATCTCATCCACAACTTGCATTAAAGCATGATTGCTCGCCTGACTGTGTTTGGGGGCAAACAGCTGAAGTTGCTCAATCTGCTCTTGGTAAAAATCACTGAGCATCACGCCTGCTTTGGCATAGCGATAGCCATCGCGCCAAATTTTCGTGAGGAGTTGTTCGGCTAGATGTAAGAAATCACGCGTATCATCACTGGGATAGAGCAAGCTAGCACTGGCTGAATTGCTATAAAACGGATCTTGCGCATGATTGCTAAATGGACTGGTCCGAATGAATACACTGAGCTGCTTGGCACGGGATTGTTGCGCTCTGAGTTTTTCACAAGCGCGATGGATATATTCACTGACGGCTTGTTGCAGCAAGGGCAAGGCGACAATCCGTTCGCTAAAAGCGCGAGAGCTGACAATTTCTTTTTTCGCCACCACAATATCATCTAACGCCAGACAAGATTCTCCATTCAGTTCTGCCACCGTACGTTCGAGCACCACAGAAAACTGCTGGCGGATCAATTGACTAGGAGCATCCGCGAGCTGTAAAGCCGTTTGAATACCCAGCGCTTGCAGCCGTTTGCTCAGTTGGCGGCCGACGCCCCAGACTTCACTCACAGGTAATAAAGCCATCAATTTACGCTGGCGACTGCGATCGGTTAAATCAACCACGCCGCCGGTTTGTTGCCATTGTTTGGCGGCATGATTGGCGAGTTTGGCTAACGTTTTACTCGGCGCAATGCCCACACAAACCGTCATGCCAATCCATTGCAAAATGGTCTGGCGAACTTGTTGGCCAAATGCACTGAGGGTGGTTGCAGTTGCAAGACCGGATAAATCTAAAAAAGCTTCATCAATCGAATACACTTCAATGGCGGGCGCAAGCTGCTCTAATGTAGACATCACACGATTGGATATATCGGCATATAAGGCGTAATTTGAGGAAAAGACGACCATGCCATGCTGTTCAACCAGCGCTTTGGCTTGAAAATAGGGCACGCCCATTTTCACGCCTAACGCCTTGGCTTCGCGTGAGCGAGCAATCACGCAACCATCATTGTTCGACAACACGACCACGGGTTTCGCCGCTAAATCTGGCCGAAACAACTTCTCGCAAGAGGCATAAAAGTTATTACAGTCAACTAAAGCAAAGGTTTTGCTCATGGGGCGTGTTCCGATGAACCATCCAATGTGTGATTAGTTTGTGCGGCGGGTTTGTGGTGACGACGCATTTTACGAATCACATTCGTCACGACGCCAAATATTTGTAATTCAGCATCGTTGGCAAATTGAATGGCGGGATAAGCGCGATTGCGCGGCAGCAATTGCACGGTGGGCTGCAAGCATAGTTCTTTGACGGTGAATTCACTATCGACTTGCGCCACAACAATATCGCCATGTTGTGGTTTGATGGAGCGATCCACCACTAAGATATCGTCTGCAAAAATGCCTGCGTCAATCATCGATTCACCTTCCACTCGCACAAAAAACGTTGCTGCCGGCCGATGGATACACAATTGATTCAAATCTAAAGTTTGTTCAACGTAATCTTGCGCAGGCGAGGGGAAACCTGCGGAAACTTTGCAGCTAAACAGCGGCAGTTGCAGGTGACTATTGACCACACTTTGAGCAAGCAGAGAAACACGCATCGTTTGAATACAACACATCTATGAATACTGTTTATATATACAGTATTTTGTGCTAATCCCATTTAATTGTCAACTGCTTGCATAGTGATCAACGCTGATGAGTCATTGCGGTGGATCGCGCCTGTGAAAAACGGCCAAAACGCTTTACAGTGCTGCACTGCAAGGCAGAACTACACAGCATAACTTCAAAGCAGAACTACCAGCGAGAACTAACAGCCAGAACGGCAGCAGTGAGAATTGAGGGCTAGCGGGACGGGGGATAGGGGGTTAAAGCCTTCATCTTGATGATTACGGTGTTTTTGCTTGAAAGGCGGGATGTTGCGAGATTTGTTGCTGTAGTTGGCGTTTGGTCGTAGCGCTGCTCCAGCGTAACATGGCTTGTTGATAATCCGCTGTGGGGCGCAAAGTCGCCAACGCTTGGTTAATGGCGGCAATTTTCGCAACTGCATCAGGTGTTTTACGGCAGGCGACATACACAGGTTCTAACGCTGTTTCGCCTTGGATATTGCGCTGGATCAGATCAAATGTTTGTGTCGATTGTTGGCGTAGATACTCAATTCTGTCTTGGTACTCGATAAGATAGTCAGCACGTTGCTGCCCTAATATTTGCAATATATTGGTTGAGCCTTCAGTGACGTCGACTAATCGCAAGCGATTGTTTTGGATTAACTGATTAATCGCGGCAGGGTAGGTGCGTTTTTTTTCTGAAATTCCGATAAAGTCTGGTTGTTGTAACAGCTCAACTAAGTTAATGGCGCCAGTTTTGGGCAAACGTTCAACCAACGGATGCTGAGCAAGCATAAATAATTTGACGCTGTGAGTTAAAAAGGCGACGTCTGAGTAATATAGATATTGTTCGCGTTCAGGCGTTTTGAGTGCGCCAAAGAAACAATAAGGGGTGTCTTGTTGCATTTTCTGTTCACGAGCGGACAAGCTCGTCATTTGCAGTTGATGCTGAAATTGTGGGAGCTGGCGGATTAGTGCTTGCGTCAATAAATCAAAAGTGCCCTGATTTTGCAAAGGACCTTGCGCGATGTAAGCAGGCGGCCAGTCACGGGTGAACCAAGTGATAGTGTCTTTGGCAATCGCATGGCAGGCAAAACAGGTTGCCGACAAAGCGAATAGCGTCGATATAATTTTTTGACCCAAAACCTGACCCCAGAAAACTAACTACAACAGCAGTCAAACAGCTTGAGTTTGCCTTGTTTTGACAAGGCATGCAATGGATGTTGCTGTTTTTGTGGTCGTGTCAACGGGCTAGCAAACTTGCGATGGTCAGCACTAAAAATCGGTTAAAAAGTAATTAAATTGCATTAATTTTCGCCATATATGGAAAATGATGCGGTTTATGTAAAAATATTTTTAGACTTTTTTCCAAAAAAATGGTTATTTTAAATAATAACTTAATAAGTAATCCGCAAATTCGATCACAGGTCTGATTTGCCATTTTCTAAACATAGCCTATACACTTACTCACACTGTCCAAAGTTGTCGGCACACACAGTGCGGGTTACCAGACTGTGCCAGGGATCGGTCACTTATGAAAACATCTTTGATTGTTTGCAGTCTGCGCGAAATAATGACCTGTGCACTGTCGCTGTTTGCGATCTTGCTATTAGTCAGCTGTAAGGCTGACATCAGTGTGCAAGAGGAGCCCGCAGATCCGGTTGCCCAAGAATTCCCCTTAGTTTTTATCGAACGCCCGTTGTTAAATGCCGATGAAGAGGCTCTGCAAACTGAATTGTTTGAACCGGCTCGTTTTAATGGCGGCGCGAAACTGATCCTGAAAAAAAATGCTTTTGCTCAATCCGAAGAAATTGACTTATTGAGTGGGTTGTTTGCGGCAGATGCGCAGTACGATGTGAAAGATTTGGTGGTTTCTCCCGATGGCAATACGCTGGTATTTGCCTTGCATCCGCCGATGTTGCCGAATGTTGATGAAGACGAGCAGCCAACCTGGAGCCTGTATAAATACGATTTATTGACTAAAACCGTGAGTCCACTTATCCAAAATGAGGCGACTCGGGAGTTGGGGCATGATATTTCCCCGGCATTTTTAGCCGATGGCCGCATTGTGTTCAGTTCCACTCGTCAGGTCATTTCTCGCCAGATCTTGTTGGATGAATTTAAGCCGCAGTATACCGCGCAAGATGAAGATCGGGATGGTCCAACGTTTAACTTGCACGTGATGGATGCCAATGGCAGTAACATAGAACAAATCAGCTTTAACTTGAGCCATGATTTATGGCCCACAGTTCTACCAGATGGTCATATCGTTTATGTGCGCTGGGATAATCAATCAGACCGCAATATGCTGAATCTATATCGGATGCGTCCTGATGGTACTCGCAATGAACTGCTATATGGTTGGCACTCTCACAATACGGGAGGCGATCAAGTTCGCGTGGAATTCACTAAACCGCAAGTATTGGCGGATGGCAGTCTGTCGGTACTGCTCAGCAACAACAACGCCCCCTATTACAATACTTGGCCGCAGCAAATTGCTATCAGTGATGCCAGTGATAATGCCCAAGCGCTTTATAATAAAACGCTCAGTGGCACTGCTCAGACCCCATTATTCCCTTGGGCTTTTGATAATACCCAGCGTGCAGAGCGCTCAGGCGCTGTGAATAGCTTCTTTGGTTTGCATGATGGGACCAATCGTTATTTGGTCAGTTGGTCGCCTTGTCGCGCTCTATTGAATGAACAAGTCGTCGCCTGTGCGCAGTTGCCCGCAGATAGTGTGGCGCCATTAGCTGCGCCCTTATACGGGCTATGGTTATTTGATAATTCGAAAAATACGCAAGTCCCCGTGCGGTTAGGCGTTGAGGGGAAAATCCAAACCGAACCCGTGGTGATGCAAGCACGCAATAAGGTAAATTTTTTACCTTCGGATCCAACGATTGATCCGCTATTGGCTGAAGAAAATGCGGCTATTTTAAGGATCCGCAGTGTTTATGATTTAGCTGGCACAGATACCGCAGGGATTGGCCGTTTGGCAGATCCCATGCAAACACGAAGCAGTGATAGGCCGGTACGTTATGTCCGTTTTATTCGGGGCGTACCACTGCCTTCGGATGAAGTCCAGGATATTCCGGGTTTTGCTTTTGGCGTGAGTCAACGACAAGGCATGCGCGATATTTTAGGGTTTGCCCCCGTAGAGCCAGATGGTTCTGTCGTGGTGAAAGTCCCGGCCAATGTCCCCTTGGCACTGAGTTTATTGGATGCAACGGGGAAAGCAGTCTCTGCACAACATCAACAATGGATCACCTTACGTCCAGGTGAAACCTTGACCTGTAATGGCTGCCATCAAGCCAATAACACCAGACCGCATGGCCGTTACAATGGTGAAGGGGAGTGGCCTGCCATCAATATCGGTGCGACTCAAAGTAGCCAACCTTTTACCAATGCCAATCCTGCGATGCCTGCTCAGCTCGGCGAGACTATGGCTCAAGCTGCGGCAAGGTTATTGGGGGTAAAACCTTTAAGCGAAGGTTTGGAGTATGAAGATTTGTGGACAGATCCAGCCCGAAGAGCGCCTGAAGTCAGTACCAGCAATAGCTATACAGCCTTATTAACTGAGCAACCAGTTGGCACTCCTTGTTTTGCCATGTGGCAAGCGCATTGCCGCCTTCGCATCGATTATCCTGAACATATCGCTCCTTTGTGGTCGCTTGAACGAGTGACCCGAGATGAAACTACGGGCGAAGTTCTGACCGATCACACTTGTATCAGCTGCCATAGCCGAACCAGTGCGGATGGCGAACTCAAAGTTCCGGATGCCCAGTTAGAACTGACCAGTCAGCCCTCTGATTTGCAGGCTCGCCATCAAACCAGTTATCGCGAATTGGTCAGCGGTGACTTTGAATTGGAGTTAGTCCAAGGCGTATTGGTTGACAGACAAGTACAAGCCGTCGATGGCAATGGCAATCCATTATTTGTCCGCGATGAAAATGGTGATTTAGTGCTGGATGATGAAGGCAATCCAATCCCAATTTTAACCCGAGTTAATGTCGGTGCATCGATGGCGGTGGGTAGCGCTCGTGGCAGTAACCGCTTCTTTAGTAAATTTGCCAATGGTGGCAGCCATCAAGGCTACTTGAGTGCCGCTGAATTACGTTTAATTGCTGACTGGTTAGATATCGGCGCGCAATATTACAATTCTCCTTTTGTGGTGCCGGAACAATGATTAGAACACAACTCGGCCAATACAATGGGTCAGCTAAAGCCAATCTAAAGACCAACGCGAATGTAAAGACCAACGCGAATAGCTTTGCCAATGTGGGCTGTCGCACAATTGCCTTCGCTGTCATGGCGTCGCTGTGGGTATGCACGCAAGCATATGCTGCGGACCAAGTCATCCCAACTGACAATTCGGCAGCTGAACAATTATCGGCATCGCCATCCGTATTGCCATCTGCAGAAGGATTGGATACCGAAGATGCTGTGGTGGTGATCGTGAACACCGCTTTTGTCGATTTGCATCTAGGGCCTAACCGTGGTTATCCACGCAAAACCTCTGTGGTGAAAGGGGAGCGTTTGCAACTTTTATATCGACGTGGCAATTGGGTACAAGTGTTATTTCGTGGCGAAAAGTTGTGGTTGGATGATGTGCATTTAGCTGATTTGCTCAACCAGGATCAAACGCCGTATTTGACCACCACAGATGGCATGACCAGCTATCAACAACGCAGTTGGGAAGGTAGTTTTTTATATGGCGATTACAACGGCGCCAGTTATTACCAAGTCAGTGCAGGTTATGTGTTTAGCCCAATTGTCAGTACCGAATTATCTGCAGGCATTGCCAGTGGTGAACAAGCTGAAACACAACTGATTGAATTGAGCGTGTATATCAGTCCTTTTGAACAATGGCGGCTCAGTCCGTATTTTGGCATTGGCGGCGGTGTGGTCCGCACAAATCCGAAAACCATCTTAGTGCAAACCCCTGATCGGACTGATGCTATCGCCAGTGCAGAGCTTGGCGTGAAATATTATTTAAGCCGCAACTTCGTCGCCCGCGCCGCCTATCGCCATGGCGTGATCAGTACCACCCGTAACGAAAATGATGAGAGCATCACATGGAAACTTGGTTTCAGCGTATTTTTCTAAGTGCTTGCTTGGGCACAAGTTTGCTGATGGCATCGGCGAGTTATGCTCAGCAGCAACCTTTAAAGATTGAACCTCAGATTGAGCGCAATCCAGTTGAACAAGCCAAATTAGATGATGAAAGTTTTGCCATTGCACTCCGCGGTGGGTTACTCAGTCTGAACGATTTTGGCAGTAGCGGTTTAGCCGCAGCGCAACTGAGTTATCACATCAACGAAGACTTTTATCTGGGCTTCGATTATGCCAAGGCTAAGGCGGGTTTAACATCATTTGAAAAACTGAGCGGTGCTGCGCCACTACTCACTGATGAACAGCGGCAATGGCAATATTATGGCGCGCAACTGGGTTATGTGCTGCTGCCCGGTGAAGTGTTTTTAACCAGTAATTATGCCATGAATAGTGCCTGGTCGATTTTTTTGGGCGGCGGTAATGTCGATTTTGCCGGGGATACTGTGTTTGCATTGCAAGCTGGGAGCCAATTTCGAGTGTACCTCACTGACTGGATTGCTGCCGATTTAGTGGTTGCAGATTATGTGTTTGAAACTTCCGTTTTAGCTGAGCAAAAAAGCCAACATAGTTTGAGCTTAGCCTTGGGTGTTGCAGTTTATTTCTAAGGAGAAATCATGAAGTTAGGCTTAAAAATATCTAAAGTGCTGCTCGCTGTCGTTGCTTTAGCGACTTTTTCGGCAAATGCTGAATTGCTCGCGGCCGCGCAAAGTCCGATGGCTCCCGATTTCACCTTAAAAGCACACGCTGGCGGTAACTATCGTTTGTCTGAACAACGCGGCTCTATTGTGTTAGTCAATTTCTGGGCAACTTGGTGTGGGCCCTGTCGTCAAGAAATGCCGGTGTTGGATGAGCTTGCTAAAAAATATGCAGATCTTGGCGTGCAAGTCATTGGCGTGAATGTGGAAACCGAAACTGCGGGCGTACAAAACTATTTAGCGGAAGTGCCCGTGTCATTCCCTATTTTACTGGATCAAGAAAATATCGCATCGAAGGCTTATGACGTTAAAGCAATGCCTACCACGGTCATCATTGACAAAGATGGTCGGGTTCGTGCCTTACATCGCAGCTATCTGCCGGGTTTCGAGAAAAAATATGAGGATGACATCAATGGCTTACTGGCAGAATAGCCTGAAATTGGCAGTATTGCTGTGCAGCCTGTCGCTGCTGGGTGGTTGTGCCAATTTGGAACCCTGGGTGAAACCTTATGAACGGGACAAATTGGCTGATCCGATCATGGGATTCGCCCGTCATCCTGCCGCTTTGCAACATGCGAGTCACGTCAGAGATTCAAGGGAAGCCGCCAAAGGTGCCAATGGCGCGGGAGGAGGCGGTTGTGGCTGTAATTAAGCAATTCTTCTGCGCAGTTGGCGTTTTGATGTTGCTGCTGCAATCGAGCTGGGCATCGGTCCTCCCTTCAGATAGAGCTGATATTATGCACCACTCTTATTCCGGTGGCGGTGTGACTATTGACGGTCCTGCGGTGATGTTGCGCAGTAAAGTCGCACAAGATTTCTCAGTATCTGGTTATTATTACGTTGATACGGTGTCGGGCGCTTCGATTGATGTCGTGGCAACTGCATCGGCATACACGGAAGAGCGAAAAGAAAAACATTTAGGGGTGGATTATTTAGCGGGCAATAGCCTGATCAGCACCAATTTTAGTACCAGTGATGAAAATGATTACCATGCGAAAACCATGAGCTTTGGCATTTCGCATGACACTTTCGGTGGTTTAACGACACTGAGTTTAAATGCTGCATTAGGGGATGACGAAGTTCGCAAAAATGGTGACGCCAATTTCCAAGAGCAAGTGCGTCGCTACAATTATAAGTTGGGTTTGAGTCAAATTCTGACGACCAATTGGATTGCTGCATTCAACTTGCAGTTTGATTTAGATGAGGGCTTTTTGAATAACCCTTATCGTCAAGTGCGATTTCGCGATCCAACGACAGCGCTTGGCTATAGCTATCAAGCCGAGATCTATCCACGCACACGAAATTCTACGGCGGTGTCGTTAACCAATAAATATTATTTGCCGTATCGTGCCGCAATCGGACTCAATGTTCGGCACTATCAGGATAGCTGGGATATTCAAGCCAACGATGTGGAGCTGGAGTATGTGCATCCGCTTGGCAAAGAGTGGACCTTCGAGAGTAAATTGCGTTATTACCAGCAAACGCAAGCCAGTTTTTATCAAGATCTCTTTGATTATGCCAACCAACTGAATTTTATGGCGAGGGATAAAGAGTTGAGTGACTTCGATAACGTGACGCTGGGGTTAGGCGTCAGTTACAAGTTACCCAGCTACGGTGTTGCTTCGCGTCAACTGCAGCCAGAAATGACGTTGCAGTGGGACCATATTATTTTTAATTACAACAACTTCCGAAATGTGACTGACCGCACGAATGCGCCTGGTGCAGAGACTCTGTATCAATTGGATGCCAATGTGGTTCGAGCATTTGTCAGTCTTTATTTTTAAGGGAATATCGCGATGATGCCGTTGATCAAACCATTGAAAGTGCTGCTGTTGCTCAGCTTGTTGAGTGTTGCCAATCTGGTTCATAGCCAAGAAAGTGCAACTGCTAAGCCATTGCAACAAGATATGGCACAGCTGAAACAGCAAGTGATCCAGCTGAATCGGGAATTATTTTTACTCGAGCAGGCATTGTTGTTTCCTCCTGAAACACAACTCAGTTTGTTCATGTCCGTCGATACCGGCCAGTTTATGCACATAGATTCGGTGCAAATTTTGTTGGATGACAAGCCAGTTGGCGGTCATTTATATACGGAGTCTCAGTTAGCTGCGTTGCAACGGGGCGCTATCCAACCCTTACTGCAAGTAAACATTGAAGCGGGTGAGCATCAACTCACTGCGGTATTTGTCGGCAAAGGACCAGATAATCGGGATTATCGTCGAGCAGTGACCTACAACTTTGAAAAAACCAGCAAAGCCGTCTTGTTAGAAGTACAAGTGAATGATCGCAGCAGTAATTATCAACCTGAATTTGTCATCCAACCTTGGGAACAGGCACGCTAATGCAACGGATTTTGCCACAAATACAGCACCGCATCAGGCTTTCGCTTAAACGCCAGCTTGTTGCGTCTTTGACTACCAGTCTCATGGTGGCGAGTACTGTGCTGTTTGGCAGTTGTTTTGCTGCTGATGCAGAGCAAACACACTTAGAAAAAACGCCAGCAGAGCAAGCGCAAGCAGCAATGCTAGAGAAGCATTACCGGCAAGCAGCTTTCGCCTTTTACCAGCAGCAGCCCTACCAAGCGGTGCTGCAGCTCGAATTGGCACCAGTGCAAGATGCCCGTTCTTTGCTACTAAAAGCTGGTTTGCTGTTAGAGTTGGGAATGCCACAACAAGCGGCCGCGTTATTAGAACAAGTATTGGCATTAGACAGTGCCGATTTACCCAATGATT
>JACCDH010671797.1_pt1 | contig 40571 bp, 28 predicted proteins | sample 7442481 | NCBI WGS metagenome assembly JACCDH01 (sample SAMN15323433, study PRJNA562643) | freshwater metagenome | isolation source: river surface water | place: USA:Blue River Watershed | collected 2017-08-15 | reverse complement strand
CGTTTCATGCTTAAACCTTACGAAAAAGAAAATGGCCGCGACCGCAAACAAGACAAACGCAACAGACGAGATGATAGAAGAGATGCCCGCAACGGCGGATAAAAGAAAAGGCGATGGAATCCATCGCCTTTATTATTGTGAGCTTATTTGCTTTTACTTTTTGCTGCTCACTTTTGCCTTTTCACTTTCTTAGCTGCGTTTCATGCTTAAACCTTACGAAAAAGAAAATGGCCGCGACCGCAAACAAGACAAACGCAACAGACGAGAAGACAGAAGAAATACCCGCAATGGCGGATAAAAGAAAAGGCGATGGAATCCATCGCCTTTATTATTGTGAGCTTATTTGCTTTTACTTTTTGCTTCTCACTTTTGCCTTTTCACTTTCTTAGCTGCATCCCATGCTATTACCGCAGTTCAAACACTTGTAGCAGGTACCGCTACGAATAGTTATGTGACCGCAAGTGTTACAAGCAGGTGCATCGCTCTGCATGTTCTTGGCAGCTGCATTCACCATATCGAGTGAGTTTTCTGCAGTTACCGCAGCACGCTGTGCTTTGGCAGCAGGAGCAGGTATAGTGCTGGCAGCAGCTGGTGCTGTTACACGAACACTGCTCAGCTCAGGCTTTCCCAGCAAAGTGATGTCTCCATCATCATCACCGGTGTTACCAATCTCAGGCTTGTCCAGCACATGTACCAGATCTGTTCTGCCGAGGTATTCGTAAGCCAGTGCACGGAATACAAAGTCAACCAATGAAGTCGTTGTCTTGATATTCGGATGGTCTACCATACCGGCTGGTTCAAAGCGGGTGAAGACAAACTTCTCTACAAACTCTTCCAATGGTACACCATACTGGAGACCAACAGAAATTGCGATAGCGAAGCAGTTCATCAAGCTGCGAACAGTAGAACCTTCTTTAGCCAAATCGATGAAGATTTCACCGAGTGTACCATCACCGTATTCACCAGTGCGGAGGAAGATCACCTGACCATTGATCTTGGCTTTCTGTGTAAAGCCGCGACGCTTAGCAGGCATTGATTTACGCTCAACAATCTTAGACAGCTGACGCTTCAATGTGGTATCAGCAGAAGCCTGCATGCGACGCGTTACTTCATCCAACAGTTCTTCTACAGTCAATTTCGTTAAGTCAACAATATTGCTTTCAGCAGATGGCGCTTCCGCAACAGTTGCTTCTGCACTTGCTTCTTCAGCATCTTCTTTTTTCTTCTTCTTGTCTGACTTGTTGCTCAGCGGCTGGCTCAACTTAGAACCATCACGATACAAAGCACAAGCTTTCAGACCCAACTGCCAGCTCAACATGTAAGAATCAGCAATCTCTTCGATAGATGCTTCGTGCGGCAGGTTGATGGTCTTAGAAATCGCACCGCTTAAGAAAGGCTGACACGCAGCCATCATGCGGATGTGACCATGTGCATGGATATAGCGCTCACCTTTCTTACCGCACTTATTCGCACAATCAAATACTGAGAGGTGTTCTTCTTTCAGGAATGGTGCACCTTCTACGGTCATGGTACCGCACACATAGTCGTTAGCAGCATCAATCTCTTCATCGCTGAAGCCCAATGCTTCCAGCAGGTTGAAGCTCCAATCATTGTATTGCTCAGCTGTAAAGCCCAGTCTTTCCAGACAAGCTTCACCTAAAGTAAATCTGTTGAATGCAAAACCGATTTCGAAAGCACTCTTCACAGCGCCATTCAGCTTACTGATTTCTTCTGCAGTAAATCCTTTCGCAGCCAGTGTTTCAGGATTCACGAATGGAGCACCTTCTAAAGTAGCCGCACCTACTGCATATTTTTCAATCGCGTTGATTTGGTCTTGTGTATAGCCCAAAGTCTTCAGCGCGTTAGGTACAGCACCGTTGATGATCTTGAAATAACCACCACCAGACAGTTTCTTAAACTTCACCAGTGCGAAATCTGGTTCAACACCTGTTGTATCGCAATCCATTACAAGGCCGATAGTACCGGTTGGTGCGATTACTGTTGTTTGTGCGTTACGGTAACCGTACTTCTCACCCAGCTTCACTGCATCATCCCATGCTTTGGTAGCACTCTTCAGCAGATAGTCAGGGCAATATTTTGCTTTGATACCTTGTGGCTTAATGCTCAAACCAACATAAGCGTCTTCTGCATCATAAGCAGCAGCTCTGTGGTTGCGCATTACACGCAGCATATCTTCTTTATTCTCTTTGTAACGTGGGAATGGACCATGCAGGGCAGCCATCTCAGCAGATGTCTTATATGCAATACCCGTCATGATTGCAGAGATAGAACCTGCAATACCACGTGCTTCTTCGCTGTCGTAAGCAATACCGCTGATCATCAGTACAGTACCCAAGTTAGCAAAGCCCAGACCCAGTGTTCTGTAATCGTAAGACAGTTGCGCTACTTCTTTAGATGGGAACTGAGCCATCAGCACAGAGATCTCCAATACTACTGTCCACAAACGGCTGATGTATTCCAGACCTTCTACATCCATCAAGTTGGTTTGCTCATCGAAGAACTTACGCAGGTTGATAGAAGCCAGGTTACAAGCTGTATTGTCTAAGAACATGTACTCAGAGCAAGGGTTAGACGCATTGATGCGACCACCTTGAGGACATGTATGCCATTCGTTAATAGTTGTATCGTATTGCGTACCGGGATCAGCACAACGCCATGCAGCGTAAGAAATTTTCTCCCATACTTTACTAGCAGGTACTTTCTTCATGGTACGGCCATCAGTACGTGCTTTCAGTTCCCAATCTTCGCCCTTCTCCAATTTTTCGAAGAATTCGTTAGGGATACGTACAGAGTTATTAGAGTTCTGACCAGAAACCGTTAAGTAAGCTTCACCTTCATAATCACTTGGGTAACCAGCTGCAATCAGGGCACCTACTTTCTTCTCTTCTTCTACTTTCCAGTCGATGAATTCCATGATTTCAGGGTGATCCAAATCCAGACACACCATCTTAGCAGCACGGCGGGTTGTACCACCACTCTTGATGGCACCGGCTGCGCGGTCGCCAATTTTCAGGAAGCTCATCAAACCACTAGAAGTACCACCACCGCTCAGTTTTTCACCACCACCACGGATACGGCTGAAGTTTGTACCTACACCAGAACCATATTTGAAGATGCGCGCTTCACGAACCCACAGATCCATGATACCACCATCATTCACCAAATCATCATCTACAGAGAGAATGAAACAAGCGTGAGGCTGAGGACGCTCATAAGCATTCTTAGATTTCTTCAATTCACCATCCACTGGATCTACGTAGTAGTGACCCTGAGGCTTACCCGCAATACCATAGCTCTCATACAAGCCGGTATTGAACCACTGCGGACTGTTGGGCACGCAGCTCTGATTCAGAATGCTGTAGGCTAATTCATCATAGAATATTTGCGCATCTTTTTCAGAAGCGAAATATCCATAACGCTCACCCCATACGCGCCAGCAATGTGCCATACGATGTGCCACCTGCTTAACACTAGTCTCACGACCCAGTGAACCATCCGCTTGCGGTACACCTGCTTTACGGAAATATTTTTGTGCAAGGATATCAGTAGCAATCTGACTCCATTGTTTAGGAACTTCTACATTGTTCATTTCGAATACCACTTCACCGCTTGGGTTGCGGATGATGCTGGTACGATAGTCATATTCGAACAAGTCAAAAACGTTTACATCGTCTTTGGTAAAGCGGCGAGAAAATTGCAAGCCTTTGTTAGCGCGAGGGTTAGCCATAAAGCAGTCCTGGTTTTGGGTATGGTAAGTAAATAGAGGTTAACAATCAGCCCCAGCCATTTTTTGGATGAGTGGTTGACGAAAATATCTGTAGCAGGGGGAAATACAAGGGGTATTCAATCCACAGTTTGTGGAAAACAGATGTGGATTTTTTGGCAGTGCCGAACAGGGCTGCATTTGCTCGAATGTTCACACCTGTTCATAAGAAATTTTGAAAATTTGCTACTATTTCTGAGTGGAAATCCTTAATATTTTCTGTTGAACAAGCTAAGGATGAAAGGTTTAGCCGAGTTTTTTGCCGAAACGCTTTGTGGGCATGGTTTTGAACCCTATTTTGTGTACAGATTCGATTAAACAAACACCATTCGGCCTTTTTTCTGCATTTTTGCAAGGGCTCAAACGCATTCATGAATCAGGCATTGTATAACAAGATCAACGAAAGAAAACAGCGCGGACAAAAATCCTTTGCCGTACTGATCGATCCCGATAAGGTGAACGCTGCCAGTATTGAACAACTGGTTAGCCTAGCCACCGAAGCCCGCGTGGATTATTTCTTTGTTGGTGGAAGTCTGGTGATCTCTAGTCATTTGGATGAATGCATTCAGCAAATCAAAGCACTCTGTGATATTCCGGTGATTCTCTTCCCGGGCTCACCTTCTCAGGTTAGTCCCTATGCAGATGCACTGTTATACCTCTCCTTGATTTCCGGTCGTAATCCAGAATTATTAATTGGTCAGCATGTGATTAGTGCGCCCTTTGTAAAAAAGAGCGGATTAGAAATCATGCCTACAGGTTATATGGTAATTGATGGTGGTGCACCCACAACAGTGTCTTACATCTCTAATGCTACACCCATTCCTGCTGACAAGAATGAAATTGCCATGTGTACGGCCATGGCCGGTGAAATGCTGGGTATGAAGCTGATTTACATGGATGCAGGCAGCGGCGCCAAACGTGCAATTACTGAAAGCATGATTGAAAAAGTTGCTGCTAGTATTGATGTGCCTTTGATTGTTGGTGGTGGCATCACTGATCCAGAAAAAGCTTATCGCAATTGTAAAGCAGGAGCCGACATCATCGTCGTTGGCAATGCCATCGAAAAAGATGCCGGCTTAATTAAAGAAATGGCCGCAGCCATTCACAGTATCCCCGTTAATGCTTAACGCAGATTTTTCGTATTCACTCGTGTAGGTGTTTCCTTACCTGCAACAATCCCTCTTGCACTCAAGGCAATAGAGCGAATGATCTGTGTCATATTCTCCATATCCAATGTGCTCACTTCATCACTCTGCTTGTGGTAATTGGGTTCACTATCCATTTTAGAAGTAGAGATAGTATGTGCAGGCACACCCAGTCTTGCTAATGTAGCATTGTCTGAACGATAGAACAATTGTTGATCAGGATAAGGATCAGGGTAAAAATTGAAACCAGTGCCTTCTAAATTTTTCTGCAGAATCGCGCCCATATTGGTTTGTTCAAAACCAGTGATATAAGCTGAGTTCTTGCCCCACTTGCTATCTGTACCAATCATCTCAATATTGAACATAGCCATCACTTGATTAGGATCCATCTGCTTTGAAAAATATTGAGAGCCAAAACCACCAATCTCTTCTGCAGTAAATGCAGCAAATACCAAAGTGCGCTCGTTGTTCTTTGCTTTCTTGTAATACTTGGCCAGCATGATCATGGCTGTTGTACCTGCAGCGTCATCATTCGCACCATTGAAAATGGAATCCATCTTCGCATCAGGCTTACCGATACCAAGATGATCATAATGACCAGAGAAAATAACATATTCATTGGCCTTGCTTTTACCGGGCAGCACGCCTACCACATTCGCCATTTTCATCTCGGTCACTTCCTGCTTGTATTGAATATTGAAGCTGTTAGCTGCATCATTACTCAACACAAAAACCAAATTAGATTGATCCTTAGTTAAGCTTCTGCGTAAGAAAGACAAGCGAGGAAAATTTTTCTCGTGTGCTTTATCAACCAGCACCAACGCTGCTTTTCCATTAGCAGCGATCTCCTGTGCTTTTTCAAAGAGATTATCTCCTGCAACAATCTTAATGGTGTTATAACCGGAAGTATTGTTCACCGTTAATTCCGCCTGTGGCGTGATGACCATCACTGCGTTCGCAGCAAGGGTTTGATCATTCCAACTGGCATTGGTAGACAAAGCACGTGCACGCAGTATCGAAAACTCCTGACGATAACTGCTGAGTCCAGGCCAGGTTTGTAAACCAATTTTTTTGAACTCTGCAGCAATAAAATCTGCTGCCTTTTCAATTCCCGGTGTACCTGTTTTTCTACCCATCATAGCATCTGAAGCCAGAGTTGTTTCAATGCGGGTAACTTCTTTTACACTGATGATTTTCTCTGGAGATTGCGCAACAGCAGCGCTTGCACAGATGCTTAATACAATTAGCGATTGAAACTTCATAGTTTTCTTATTAAAAACCCCGAGTAATTCGGGGTTTGTGTACTTATAAACTCATCATTTCTTTAAACTTCACAGTTTGTCTTCTACTCACTTCAATCTTCTCGCCACCTTTCAAATCTACCAACAAACCACCGTTGAAATAAGGTTCTATTTTTTCAATCCAGCGCAGGTTGATGATATGCTTTCTGTTGGCACGGAAGAATACTCTATCATCCAATCTTTCTTCCAATGCATTCAATGATTTCAGAATAAGCGGCTTATTGGTACCAAAGAATACTTTGGCGTAGTTGCCCACACTTTCGAACAAACGAATTTCATTGAGCTTCACGAACCAGCAACGTTCGCCGTCTTTTACAAATACTTGATCTTCTTCTGTAAGCGGACCGCGATTGCCCTGCTGCATGCCTGCACGCTCTTTCTGAATCTCCATCTGCAGTTTCTGAATTGCATCAGACAAACGCTTGGGTTCAATCGGCTTTTGCAAATAGTCTAACGCATTTACTTCAAACGCTTTGATGGCATACTCATCGTAAGCAGTCGTGAAAATAACTTTGGGGGCTTTTTCTACTTCGGTGAGCAAATCAAACCCTGTTTTACCGGGCATCTGTATGTCCAGAAAAATCAATTCCGGATTCATACTCTCGATTTTCTCAATGCCGTCGTCCACATTAGCGGCTTCTTCAATAATCTCAATCTCTGGGTGCACCTGCAAGAGTTTTTTCAACTCATTACGTGCCAATCGCTCGTCGTCAATGATGATTGCTTTAATGGCCATGTTTGTGTATTTATAGGACGCCTTCTACGGGCAAAATAACTTTCGCTTCAACAATGTCGTTTTCTTTTTCACTAATGGAGAAAGAAGCTTTGTCGCCAAACAACAACTGCAAACGATGTTGTGTGCTAGACAAACCAAATCCATCCTGATTGATTTCTGCAGCAAGCTTACCGGAATTCTGCACAATCAGCTCGTGGTGGCTTTCGCGGAAATCAGAAATCACCTTGATCACCCCACCTTCTTTCTGTTTACTAATACCATGCTTGATTGCATTCTCTACCAAAGTCTGCAACATCATTGGTGGTACTGCCTGATCCAAAGTATCTTCATCAATATCATATTCTACACGCAGTCTGTCTTCAAAACGAATATGTTCCAATGCCAGATAATCTTTCACAATATTCAATTCCCGCTCCAGAGGTGCAGTCTCTAACTTTTCTGCCTGCATACTGCTACGAAGCAAATTACTAAGCTCTGTAATCGCTGTCCTCGCTCTTTCCGGATTTTCATCCACCAGTGCACGAATGCTATTCAAGGCATTGAAGATGAAATGCGGGTTGATGTGTGATTTCAGTGTTTTGAGTTGCAGTTCTTTTACCAGGCTTTCTAGACGCACTTTATCTAATTCTGTATTCTGACCTAACTCGATATAATGCCAGATATAGTAGATTGACGACCAAACGAGGATAATGGGTGTATCATTAAAAAAATTGTACAGGGTTCTGCGCTCTAAAGAGAATTTACGCTCCGGATTATACAGCTTTAGCCATTCTACAATAGAGCTATTGGCCAAACTATACAGGACAGAAATGCCCAACACCACCAAGCCCAGTTCAATCCATCTTCTTTTGCGGAGGGGCGGCAATAATTTGAACGCATGGAACAAATAGCGGAGCACATGGGTAAAAATGAGCCCGATCACAATGGTTAACGCCAGTCGTTGGTATTGAAATACCGAGATTTTCTGGTCGAAAACAAATGCAAAAAAGAGTATGGTAAGGCCATACAGCAGCCAGCCGCCCAACTGGCACCACCAATATGCTAGTCTAGTTCTCATGCTGTACAAATATAGCAGGCACCCCAGCAAAAAGGGGGTGGTTTCTTGACCAGTGGTCAAATTGGTCGCTGTTTGGCAGAAACAAATGCTGAAAATCGGCGAACTAATGAGTTTGTGGAATGTTTTGACTCTTGGTATGCCCAATCCTAAACGGCAAACAGCTATTTTTACAAACTAAAAAAGGATTCATGGAGATTCAACCAGGCCCCCTGTTACAACAGCTCAATTCCCCCGACGACCTCAAAAAGATCAGCAGGGAGCAATTGCACCAGGTTTGTGACGAATTGCGCCAGTACATCATTGATATAGTGAGTGTACATGGTGGACATTTTGGCGCCAGTTTGGGTGTGGTGGAACTAAGCGTGGCCCTGCATTATATCTACAATACACCCTACGATCAACTCGTATGGGATGTGGGTCATCAGGCTTATGGCCATAAGATTTTAACCGGCCGCCGCGATAATTTCCACACCAACCGCAAATACAAAGGCTTAAGTGGTTTTCCCAAGCGCAGCGAGAGCGAATACGACACATTTGGCGTAGGCCACTCTTCTACTTCTATTTCGGCAGCACTGGGTATGGCCATGGCATCTAAATACAAGGGCGAGCCCGACAGAAAAGTAGTGGCCGTAATTGGCGATGGTTCTATGACAGCCGGCATGGCTTTCGAAGGCATGAACCACGCGGGTGTGGCCGACAGCGATGTGCTGATCATCCTGAACGATAACTGCATGAGCATCGACCCGAACGTGGGCGCACTCAAAGAATATTTAACTGATATCTCTACTTCACCCACCTATAACAAAGTGCGTGATGAGGTTTGGAATATCCTCGGCAAATTGCCGGTAGGTAAGAGCTTCAGCAGAGAAGTTGCCAGCAAGCTGGAACATGCCATGAAGGGCATGGTGAGCAAGAGTAGCAACTTGTTTGAAGCATTAAAACTGCGTTATTTTGGTCCGATTGACGGGCATAATATCACCAAGCTGGTTGATACCCTGAAAGACCTGAGAGAAATTCCAGGACCTAAACTGCTGCACATTGTAACCGTGAAGGGTAAGGGTTATGCATTAGCCGAAAAAGACCAAACCAAATGGCATGCGCCCGGTTTGTTCGATAAAGTAACCGGTGAAATTTTTAAGAAAGCCATTGATGCACCTCAGCCGCCTAAATACCAAGATGTATTTGGACATACCATCATAGAACTGGCAGAAAAGAATGAGAAAGTAATGGGTGTTACACCAGCCATGCCTTCAGGTTCTTCACTGAAGTTTATGATGGACAAAATGCCACACCGCGCATTTGACGTAGGCATTTGCGAGCAACACGCCGTAACCCTGAGTGCCGGTATGGCCACACAAGGTTTGCGTGTGTTCTGTAATATCTACTCTTCTTTCATGCAACGCGCATTTGACCAAGTGGTGCATGATGTAGCTATCCAGAAACTGCCTGTGGTCTTCTGTTTAGACAGAGCAGGTTTGGTAGGTGAAGACGGTCCAACACACCATGGTGCGTATGATATTGCTTACATGCGTTGTATTCCTTACCTCGTGGTAAGTGCACCCATGAATGAGCAGGAATTACGTAACCTGATGTATACGGCACAGTTGGAAAAGAACCAACATCCATTTGTGATTCGTTATCCAAGAGGTGAAGGTGTGATGCCTGAGTGGAGAACACCATTGGAAGAAATTGAAATTGGTAAGGGCCGCAAACTGAAAGATGGTCAGGAACTGGCGATCTTGAGTTTTGGCCACCCAGGCAATTTTGCTACAACAGCTATTCGCGAATTGCGCACAGAAGGCATTGATCCTGCACATTACGATTTGCGTTTTGTGAAACCATTGGATGAGGAACTGCTGCATGAAGTGTTCAGCAAATACAACAAGATCATCACTGTAGAAGATGGTACGGTGGTTGGTGGATTTGGTAGTGCGATACTGGAGTTTATGGCTAAGTACAACTATCAGGCTAAAGTAACCATGCTGGGTATTCCGGATAGAATTGTAGAACATGGTACGCTGAAAGAACTGCACAGAGAATGTGGGTATGATGCCAAAGCCATTGCAGATGCTGCAAGAGTGCTGATGCAGGACAGTGTGCTGGTAAGCCAGATAGCAGGATAATTCAAACAAATTTTTGCATAAAAAAACCTCGTAGCAATAACGAGGTTTTTTATTTGTATTAGTTCAGCTGCGGATCAAAACCCAGCTCACCGGGTTCACTGTCTGCTACCGGCTTGTCTTCAAAACCACTGGGACCAAAATCTGCATCGGTTAAGCCTTCTTCCTGCAGTTCAGCATCACGGTTTTCGTTCCACTCTACAATAAAATTATTGCGGCCTTCACCCGTCATGATCTTCATGAATTTCTGTTGAATCAATTCCAACATAGACAGGAAAAGGAAAATTGCGTGAATGCGGTTTTCGCAGACATCAAATATCTTTTCGAAGGATACATTCTTCTCCTTGCGGACAAAATCCGTCATATAGTCCCTACTACCCTCCATGCTGTAGTTGTAGCGCACTACAGTATGCACAGGCTTGTTTTGGCGATCATGTACACGCTGCATCACTTTCTCGAAAGCCTTCATCAAGCGGAACAAAGTGATCGTCTGAATTTCTGTTCCTTCAGATGCTTCTTCACCAATCTCAGACAATTCTTTCTGCAGGTTACCACGCTTCACCATCAGCATACGTACGGCTTCCATATCAGCCATCTGCACAGCTGCTTCTTTAAAGCGCTTGTATTCGAGAATCTTATCGATCAATTCCTGACGCGGATCTATTTCATTACCCTGCGCATCCAATTCTTTTCTAGGCAACAATAATTTTGCCTTGATACGCATTAGGGTAGATACGAATAGGATGAACTCACTACTCAATTCAATATTCAGTTTTTCTTGCTGGTGGATATAGGCCAGAAAATCCTGAATGATTTTATTGATTGGAATATTGTAGATATCCAGTTCATCTCTTTCAATAAAGAATAAGAGCAGGTCGAAGGGACCTTCGAACTGGGGTAATTTGATTTGATAACTCGTAGTATTCACACAAACCGATTTGATACAAAGAAAACCGAAAATGCCCATCGGGGAAAGGCCGATGGGCATTGGTTATCCACAAAAATCCCTCCCAAATGGGCCGGATTCAGTTATTTTTTCAGCGCATCCCTGATTTCCATCAGGAGTTGATCAGTAGATGATGGGCCGGGCGGAGGTGCCGGGGCTGCTTCTTCTGCTTTTTTCATCTTATTCAAGGCTTTTACCACCATGAAAAGCACCAAGGCCACTACCAGAAAAGAGATCACAGATGACAGAAAGCTGCCATATTTTACCGCGCCCCATTTTAGGTCCTGGATATTCTGCAGCTTGGCAGCTTCCAAAGCCGGGTTCAGCAACAAAGGGGTGATCACATCATTGATGAGGGAAGTAACAATTGAGCCAAATGCACCACCGATGATTACACCAATGGCCAGATCAGCAACATTGCCTTTAACGGCAAACTCTTTGAATTCTTTGACAAAAGACATGGTTGAGGTTTTGATTGCTTTAAATATCTCAAATTCTGCCCGAACAGGCAAGTTGTTTTCCGTGTTTCCTGTATAAAGATGACCTTTGCGCAAATTTTTTCTTTGAGTAAGCAATTCATCAACTGGTTATTATTCCTGATACTCTGCCTTATCTGGGGAAGTTCTTTCATGCTCATGAAATGGGGTATGTATGACGCGAATCAGCAGCCTGTACTCTCTCCTTACGATGTTGCAGCCCTGCGCATGCTTTCCTCCGGATTAGTAATGTTACCCTTCTTGCCTGCTGCACTACAGAAGATGCCCAAAGGCAGTTGGAAAGCGGTGTTGTTGAGCGGCTGGCTGGGTAGTTTCTTTCCTGCATTTTTATTCACCATTGCTGAAACCAAAATTGATGGTGCATTGGCAGGCAGCCTGAATGCATTAACACCTTTATTTGTCATCATCACCGGTGCTTTATTCTTTCAAGTAAAAACCAACAAACAAAAACTGACGGGCGTACTGGTAGGTTTTGCAGGTTGTATGTTACTTACTTATGCCAATACCAATCGATCGTTGGGATATGTAGCTTATACCGGATTTGTATTGCTAGCTACGCTTTTCTATGGCATTAATGTAAACATGGTACAGCAGAAGCTACGCAATGTAGGATCACTGCACATTGCAGCCGTTGCCTTCACAGGTTTAATTCCACCTGCACTAATCGTCTTATTCTTCACAGGTTATTTTCATTTACCATTAACAGAAGAGAAATACATCTTAGGCACAAGTGCTAGTGCTGTATTAGGTGTTCTAGGTACAGCCATCGCTTCCATCATGTTCTATATGCTGGTGAAAAGAGCCGGCGGATTATTTGCGTCTTTGGTTACCTATGGTGTACCCTTTGTTGCCATCGGTTGGGGAATATATTACAACGAGCAAATCACCATCGTACACATTGCAGCGCTGATAGTGATTTTAGCCGGCGTCTACATTGCCAATAGAACACCTAAGTATTAGGCATAAAAAATCCCCGGCATGCCGGGGATTTTCATTCAATATGCTTTATGCTTATACAGTCATCATTTCTTTTTCCTTAGCAGCCAAATGCTTTTCTACTAAAGCAATATGCTTATCGGTTAATTCCTGCACATCTGCTTCTGCATCCTTAGCAGCATCTTCGCTTAAACCATCTTTCTGCATCTTCTTGATGTTTTCAATAGCATCACGACGAATATTACGGATGGCCACTTTGCTATGCTCACCTTCACCACTAGCCTTCTTGAACAGTTCCTTTCTGCGCTCCTCTGTTAATGGTGGCAAGAACAAACGAATCTGGTTACCATCATTCTGTGGTGTGATACCGATGTTCGCCATCATGATGGCTTTCTCGATAGGACCCAGCATATTTTTCTCCCACGGCTGAATACTGATGGTCTTGGCATCCAACACCGTTACGTTAGCTACCTGATTGATAGGTGTTGGTGAACCGTAATAATCTACGTTAATACCATCCAGCATATTTGGATTGGCCTTACCAGCACGAATTTTGATCAATTCTGTTTCCAGGTGATCAATTGCTTTCTTCATGTGCTCTGTTGCTTCATCCAGCACGAGTTGTAAATCATCTGTCATAACCTTGAAATTAGGGTGGGCAAATCTACAGAATTCTGCAATCGCTGGGGCAAATCATACCCAGCACAACACAGATACTTTATGAAAGGAAATTGCGTACTGAACGGCGAAAACGTTCTTGACGGTCCAGTTTACTGCCTTTGATCACACGCATTTGAGCATTACGCTTTGGATAGAATTTCAGCACAGCAATACCCGAAAAGAAAACCAATACCTGTAGACCAATTACTTTGGTTGTACCCAGCGGCATGGCGAAATAGCTTAGGAAGATGAATAAAATGGACAGTCCGCTCAACAATAAGGTAATCTTACGATGACTATACCCTCTGTCTAGCATCAAGTGATGCACGTGGTTTCTATCAGGAGAGAAAGGAGAACGACCATGCAGGATACGAATAGCAAACACGCGCAATGTATCCAGCAAGGGAATCATCAGGATACCAAAACCAATAGCTGGTGTGGTTAGGATAGGTAATATCTGCGATTGTTCACCTGTTTCAATAAAACGGATTACTAGAATCGCATTCACGGCTCCGGCCAGCATTGCACCGGTATCGCCCATAAAGATGCGGGCTGGTGAATAATTATAGATTAGGAAAGCCATCAAGCTTGCTGCGAAGGAATAACCCAGCAAAGCATAGAAGATATCATTGCTCAGCAAGAAGAAAGTACCAAAGGATAAGCAGGTAATCACACTCAAGGAGCCGGCCAAACCATCAACGCCGTCAATCAAGTTATAGGCATTCATCACCACCAATATGGTGAAACCTGTTAGCAAATAGCTCACAGCTGGATCGATATAGGTGATGTTCAAAAAGCCATACATGTTGGTAATCAGCATATTGGCCTTGAACATGAGGATCGTCACCACTGCCATCTGACCCATGAATTTCTTCATCGGCGAAAGCATGAGGATATCATCCTTAATACCAAAGAAGAAGATCACAATGAAACATGCGATAAAATATTGGAAAACACTAAAAACATCTTGAGCATTGGTAAACAGCAGTACCCCCAACATGAAACCAACGAATATACCTAGTCCGCCCAAAGATGGAACAGGTGCTGAATGCACTTTTCTATCGCCGGGAAGATCATACAACTTCTTCCAATTGGCTACCAAAATGATGACCGGAATTGAATAGAAGGTAATGACAAATGCCAGTATTGACCCAAAGAGAATGTTTTCCACCTGATTAATGTGCAAATTTTACAATTGGTTGTTGAATAAGTTACGTTCTATTCGCTCGGGGAAGGTCAAAGTAAGGCTTTTTTGCCGAAACAATGCTACCCATTGACGTATTACTATTGTTTTTAATTGATTTTCAATACCTAATCCATGATTAACAAATAATGAACGCATGCTCCTGCTCACTTTTGAAAAGATATCCAAAAGACTATCTTCGCAGCCTAAAAATCACCCATGGAAACGCTTGAGTTGAAAAATATGGCCACACAGGTGCGCCGAGATATCGTTAGAATGGTTCATGCTGTACAAAGTGGTCACCCCGGAGGCTCTTTGGGCTGTGCAGATTTTCTGACCGCACTCTACTTCAAGATCATGGAGCATTCCAACAATTTTTCCATGGATGCGGTAAATGAAGACATTTTTATTCTGTCTAACGGACATATTTCTCCTGTATTCTATTCTGTACTGGCAAGAGCTGGTTATTTCGACGTGAAAGAATTGGCTAGCTTCCGTAAGCTGAATACACGTTTACAGGGCCACCCTACTACGCATGAGCACCTGCCCGGTGTGCGTATTGCCAGTGGTTCATTGGGACAGGGTATGAGCGTAGCCATTGGTGCAGCTTTAACAAAGAAGTTGAATGGCGATAAGCATTTGGTTTACTCACTGCATGGTGATGGCGAATTACAAGAAGGCCAGATTTGGGAAGCAGTGATGTTTGCTGCACATCACAAAGTAGACAACCTGATTGCCACTATCGACTGGAATGGTCAGCAGATTGATGGCCCCACCAGCAAAGTGATGTCGCTCGACAACCTGCGCGCTAAGTTTGAAGCATTCAACTGGGAAGTGATGGAAATGGAAGGCAATGATATGGATGCAGTGGTTGCCGGACTCAGCAAAGCCAAAGCCGCAACAGGTAATGGCAAGCCTATCTGTATCTTAATGAAGACAGCGATGGGCAAAGGCGTTGATTTCATGGAAGGTAGTCATGAATGGCATGGCATCGCACCGAATGACGATCAACTAGCCAAAGCGTTGGCACAATTACCAGAAACTGTTGGAGATTATTAATAGCCAAGGCCTCGGGAAACCGGGGCCTAACTTTTTAAAGAGAATTCCTGCATACTGGCTTTGCGCGAAGGCAACCAAGACGCCAGCAAAGCAATGACCACAATAGTGATACCCACCAGCAAAAAATCTTCCCAAATCATTTTTACAGGATAGTAATCGATCAAGAAGGAATTGCCTTGTAAAGCAATCAACTTGAATTTCACTTGTGCCCAACATACAACAGCAGCCAAGAGCATACCTGCACCACCACCAATCATTGCCAGCAACAAACCTTCGCGCAAATAGATGCCTTGAATCCAATTCGCAGAAGCACCCATGGCTTTCAAGACCGCAATATCTTTTTGCTTTTCTAACACCAACATAGTGAGTGCACCAACCATATTGAAAGCAGCCACCACCAAAATCAGTGAGAGCATGGCATAAATAATCCACTTCTCAGAGCGCATGATTTTAAATAAACTCTTGTTCTGCTCAAAACGAGTTTCAACCAAAAAAGCACCGCCTAAAGCTTGTTGTAAACTGGCTTGCACTTTCTCAACAGACATATTCGCACAATGCACTTCAATAGCGCTTACCGCTTCTGTAGGCATATCCAGCATGTAGCGAAGAAAATCAATATTGGTAAATACATACTTATTGTCAAACTCTTGTTGCACGAGGAAAGTTCCCGCATACACAGTTTGATAGCTATTCAATCCTTCTAATTGAGCAATGGTGCTCGCCTTTTTATCAGGCACATATAAAGTGAGCGGTAAAGCAGCATCTTCAAAACCCAAGCCGATGGCGTTCTCTACCCCTGCTCCAATCACCAAGCCCGGCTGATCGATATTACCGGTAGTAAATTGCCCACGCACCAAATGCTTTTGAATCGCATTCACTTTTGTATAAGCTGCATCAATCCCTTTTACCGTCACAATACTTTGCATATCGCCATTACGCAACAAAGCTTTCTCTTCAACTACTGTAGTGATTGCAGCAACACCATTCACTGCTTCAATTTTTTTTCGCAAAGTAGCATCTGCCACAAAACGCTTTCCTGTTGCCGGGGCAATGCGGATATCTGCATAGAAATCTGCGTAGAGACTTTTCACCATGTCTTCAAAACCATTGAAGACACTCAATACAATGATTAAGGCAGCAGCTCCCACACCAATAGCGACCACACTAATCCAAGCAATGAGGTTAATGGTGTTGGTAGATTTTTTGGACCGAAAATAACGCCAGGCAAAAAATGACTGCATGGGCTTAATTTATTGGATCAGGATGGATCCTCAGGTTTACGTTCAGACTCGATCTTTTTGAACAGCTCCTCCATTTTGAAGACATGATCGAGGGTATCGTCTTTGAAATACTGCAAAATGGGGATTCTTCTGAGTTGATGTTTCACTTTATCAGCCAGCTCTTTCTTGATTTCCCATGCTTTACTGTCGATCATATGCAGGGCTTCTCGCTCATCTTCCATATTGAATAAACTCAGGTAGATACGCGCTTCCAGCAGGTCTGGCGTTACCTTTACAGAGGAAATGGATACCATACCCCCATTAATCATATTCAAGCCTAACCTTCTGAAAATTTCGTTAAGTTCATGGAGCAGCACGGCTGCCACCTGTTTTTGACGCTTACCTTCTTGCATAAATGATACCTTTGCTCCGCTGCAAAAGTATTGAAATCAGGCAGCAAGCGGCATTTAAATTCAACGGATGAAAAAATACCTTGGTCTCGTCAAGTATCTGAAGCCTTATCGGAAGAATATTGTTCTCTACCTGATTTTTGTGCTTTTCGCTGTAATCTTCAGTGTGGTATCTATTGCCATGCTCTTCCCTTTTCTGGAAATTATCTTCAATAATAAGCTGGTAACTGAAAAGCCTGTTTTTGAAATGAGCTCAGGCTGGTTGCTGGATTCCATGCGCTACTACTTCAGCATGATTATTCAGGAACACAGCAAAACCTATGCGCTTGGCTTGGTCTGCATCTTTATTGTAACAGCCATTTTCTTGAAGAACCTCTTTGTATACCTCAGTTATTACTCTATGAGCCCCATCCGTAATGGTATGATGGTTCAATTGCGTAATGATTTGTACAACAAAATTCTCACCTTGCCCATCGGCTTTTTTACTGAACAGAAGAAAGGCGATATCATCAGTCGCATGACCAATGATACCTGGGAGTTAGAAAGTGCCGTGGCCAACACATTAGATGGTTTGATTAAAGAACCCATCAACATCATTTTCTTTTTAGGCACATTGGTATTCCTGAGTCCACAACTCTCTTTATTACTTTTCATTCTTTTACCTATTGCAGGTTTCATCATTGGCCGCATCAGCAAGAGCTTGAAAAAGCAGAGCAATATCGCTGCGGAAAAATCTTCCGAAGGCTTAAGCATATTAGAAGAAACATTGGGTGGCATGCGCGTGATCAAAGCATTCAATGCTGAAGGACATATTCGTAACAAGTTTCTGCAAACCAATGACGCGCTCTTTCATGTAAAGAACAAGATGAATTTTCGCCGCGACCTAGCCAGTCCTATCAGCGAGTTCCTCGGCATTGTAGTACTCTGTGTGATTCTTTGGTTTGGTGGCAACCTGATTTTGGAGAACAAAGGCTTTGGTTTGAATGGTGCGGCTTTCATCATGTACATCGGCGTATTCAGTCAGATCATCAATCCATCTAAATCACTGAGCACTGCATTCTACAATATGCAGCGTGGCACTTCTGCCCTAACGCGCATTGAAGCCATTTTGCAAACACCTATTGCAGTTGCAGATAATCCAAACGGTAAAAAACTTACCGAGTTCAAGCAGAGTATTGAGTTTAGAAATGTGTCTTTCTATTATGATGACACACCCATTTTGCAAAACATCAATCTAACTATTGAGAAAGGCAAGACCATTGCCCTCGTTGGTTCTTCAGGCGCCGGTAAGAGTACACTAGCCGATTTGGTTCCACGCTTTCATGATGTGAGCAGTGGAGAATTGCTGATTGACGGCGTTAACATCAAAGACTATCAACTGGAAAGCTTACGCAGTCAGATCAGCATTGTTACGCAGGAACCCATTTTATTCAATGATACGATCGCCAATAATATTGCTTTAGGCACTAAACCGGATATGCAAGCAGTGCGCGAAGCTGCACGTGTGGCCAATGCCTTACAATTCATCGAAAACAAAGAAGAAGGTTTTGATACCAATATTGGTGATCGCGGTGGCAAACTAAGTGGTGGTGAACGTCAGCGACTGACCATCGCACGTGCGGTACTAAAAAACCCACCCATCCTCATTCTGGATGAAGCCACTTCTTCGCTGGATACAGAAAGTGAAAGACTGGTACAAGATGCTATCAATAATATGATGCAGAACAGAACCAGCATCGTCATCGCACACAGACTCTCTACCATACGCCATGCTGATGAAATCATCGTATTGCAGAAGGGACAAATTGCCGAGCGTGGCACCCATGATCAACTCATTGCACAGGGTGGCATCTACCGAAGGCTGGTAGAAATGCAAGAAGTAAAATAACCACAACAAAAAAGGCAGTCTTTCGACTGCCTTTTTCTATTCGTGAAGCCACTGTTGGTGTTATCACCAACAGCTAATAGATTCCTGTATATATTTATTTATGGAATGAAAGTTCATGCAATTCCCAAGCTTACACCCAACTTTTTTTACCGCCACCTGCAATAATTGGCTGCACTTACTGCAAGATGTTCAATGTAAAGATATCATCCCGAATAGCCTGTCTTTTTTAGTTGAAAAGCAAAGGGTTCGGGTATTTAGTTTCGTAATTATGAACAATCATCTACACATGATCTGGCAAATATTGGGTGATCATAAACCTGAAGATGTACAAAGAGATTTTCTAAAATATACAGGACAGCAAATTAAATTTTACCTCCAAAAAAATAACCCGGATCTTCTAGAGAAATGTAGGGTAGACGCAAAAGACAGGCAGTACCAAATTTGGAAAAGAAATGCTTTAAGTATTGAGATTTATTCAGAACATGTAATGGTACAAAAACTAAATTATATTCACTTCAACCCGGTTAGAGCTGGCTTGGTTCAACTACCAGAAGATTACTTGTATTCATCTGCTGCTTTCTATGAATTACAATTAGAACATTTCAGTTTCTTATCCCATTATAAAGGATAAGCTCATAGTTGCGGGTGAAAACACCACGCAACGGCGGAAATAACCACAACAAAAAAGGCAGTCTTTCGACTGCCTTTTTCTATTCGTTGAATGGATTGATTATTGTTCAACAGTTGGCTTCACCAAACCCAGCTTAGCTTCTAAGCTTAAAGTAGCATGGGGCACTGCACGCAGTCTGGCTTTGTCGATCAACTTACCGGTAACGCGACAGATACCATAAGTCTTGCTCTCGATACGCATCAAAGCTTTCTCGAGGTGATCGATATAGGTGATCTGACGGCTGGCCATCTGGCTGAGCTGTTCTCTTTCCATGCTCATAGAACCATCTTCCATCGTCATGTAACGTGCATCATCGTTATCACCACCCATTTCATCTTTACGGGTAATCAAACCTTGCAGGTACAATAACTCTTTCTTAGCTGCTTCTAATTTCTTGTTGATCAGCTCACGGAACTCGGTCAGATCCGCATCAGAGTAACGCACCATTGGTGCACTTGGTGCAGGAGTTGGTTCTGCTCTTTTCTCCATTGGTGTATATCCTGGTTTGTAAGGCACAGCCGACTTAGCGCTAATCTTAGGCACTTTTACCTCTTTTGGTGGCTCAGGCTGCTTTTTAGGCTTGGGCGGAGGAGGAGGTGCTATAGCAGGTGCAGGTTTTGCAACTGGAGCGGGCTTAGCAGCAGGAGCAGCTTTGGCTGCTGGTGCAGGAGCCGGAGCTGGTTTAGCAGGGGCTGCTTTTGCAGGTGCTGGTTTCGCAACTGGTTTAGCCTCAGCTTTTACAGGAGCTTTCGGCGCCGGCTTGGCAGGTGCTTTTGCTACAGGCTTGGCTGCGGGGGCTGGCTTAGCAGATGCTTTTTTGGCGGGGGCAGCTTTTTTCACAGGCGCTGCTTTCTTAGCAGGCGCAGCCGCTTTCTTGGCTGGCGCAGCTTTCTTGGCAGGGGCTGCTTTTTTTGCAGGGGCCGCCTTCTTGGCCGGTGCAGCCTTCTTGGCTGCAGGCTTAGGTGCCGGCTTTACTGCTTTTTTGGGTGCTGGTTTCTTTGTTGCCATAGCATCATTTTTTTATTACGTTGACTTTCAGCGAGATATCATTAATTTCTACTTCCACGCCTGCATCTAGAGCAGGCAAGAACTCGATGCTATCTGCTAAAATTTCGGCGCAAATATAGTCCTTAAATTCATTTATGGATGGCATGAGTACCTCATGCTGAGCCACTTGCACGAATATACGGTCTGTGAGTTCAAAACCTTGTTCTTTGCGGATATTTTGTACACGGTTGATGAATTCACGTGCATCGCCTTCTTTTTTGAGGGATTCAGACAAAGTGATGTCTAATGCTACCGTCAAACTTCCCTTGGAAGCCACACTCCATCCGGGAATATCTTCGGCTACAATCTCCACCTCGTTCAACTGCAAACTGTATGCACCAGCCGAGAGTTGGATGCTGATTTCTCCTGCTTTCTCCAATTCGGCAATTTGGTGCTGGGTAAACTGTCCGATTAAAGCAGCAGCTTCTTTCATCTGTGCACCTAGTTTAGCACCCAGCACCTTGAAATTGGCTTTGATCTTCTTATTAATTACACCTTCAGTATCGGTGATATAGGTCAGCTCTTTCACATTCACTTCTGCCTTGATCAAATCTTCTACACGCTCTAACTGCAACTTCATCTCCGGATTCAATACTGGAATCAAAACCTTCTGCAGTGGCTGACGCACTTTGATGTTCACTTTCTTACGAATAGACAATACCAAAGAAGAAACATCCTGTGCTAACTGCATGCGCTCCTCCAGCGATGTATCAATAGCTGCATCATTCGCTTTCGGATATGCCGCATGGTGCACGCTTGCTGCATCAATTCTTCCGGTAACCGCATTCAAACGCTGGAATACAGCATCACTGAAGAATGGCGAGATCGGCGCCATTAATCGTACCAGTGTTTCCAAACATTCATACAAAGTCTGGTAAGCAGCGATCTTATCGCCTTCGTACTCACCTTTCCAGAAACGGCGGCGACACAAACGCACATACCAGTTACTCAAATGCTCATCTACAAATTCTTCAATCAGGCGACCAGCTGCTGTTGGTTCATAATCATCCATGGCAGCAGTGGCTTTCTTGATGAGGGTATTGAGTGAGGACAAAATCCAACGATCAATCTCCGGTCTTTCCGCCAGCGGGATATAGGCTTCTGTGAAAGCAAAACCATCCACATTGGCATAGAGTACGAAGAATTGATACGTATTATAGAGTGTACCGAAGAACTTACGCTGTACTTCCTGAATACCGGCAATATCGAACTTGAGGTTATCCCAAGGCGATGCATTGGTGATGAGGTACCAACGCGTAGCATCTGCACCATATTTTTCAATGGTTTCAAATGGATTCACCACATTGCCGAGGCGCTTACTCATTTTATTACCATTCTTATCCAACACCAAGCCATTACTTACCACTGTCTTATATGCTACACCAGCCTGATCACCTGCGGCTTTCATACCCGATGCATCCCATAAACCAGCTTGCTTCAATTCTTCTTCCACACTTTCTTTGATGAGTGAACCCAAAGCATGCAGGGTATAGAACCAACCTCTCGTTTGATCCACACCTTCCGCAATGAAATCTGCAGGATAATTCTGCGAGAAGATTTCCTTGTTCTCGAATGGGAAATGCCACTGCGCATAAGGCATGGCACCACTATCGAACCATACATCTACCAGATCTGGCACACGATGCATGGGTTTGCCTGAAGGCGATTGTAACACAACGGCATCTACCTGCGGCTTATGTAAATCAGTAACGTTTTGAACGGGACTATCCGGGTGAATCTTACCTGCTAACTCTTCAATACTGCCAATGCAGATTTCTTCTGCACCATCGGCGGTTCTCCAGATAGGCAATGGTGTACCCCAGTAGCGACTACGGCTCAGGTTCCAGTCCACCATATTCTCTAACCAGTTACCGAAACGACCTTCACCGGTAGAAGCGGGCTTCCAGCGAATGGTTTTATTCAACTCAACCATACGCTCTTTCAGTGAAGTGGTGCGAATAAACCATGCATCCAATGGATAATACAGGATAGGCTTGTCGGTTCTCCAACAATGCGGATAACTGTGTTCGTATTTCTCTACTTTAAAAGCACGATTTTCTTTCTTCAGTTTTACACAGATGTCCACGTTCACATCTACGTAGTTTGGATCGTCTTTGTAATTTTTTACATAACGATTGCTGAACTCACCCAAACCATCTACAAACTTTCCTTCACGATCTACCATGGTTAGGATACCGATGCCATATTTCTTACCAACTTTAAAGTCATCTGCACCAAAAGCTGGGGCTGTGTGAACGATACCCGTACCATCTTCCGTGGTGACAAAATCACCTAAGATGATGCGGAAAGGATCGCCACCTGCATGTTGCGGTGCATTGGCTTCGTAAGGCAACAGTTGTTCGTAACGGCACTCTTCTATATCCTTACCCTTGAAGCTGGTGATGATTTTCCAAGGCAATAATTTTGCTTGCTCATTGTATCCTTCAAAATCACCATTCTCGCCTTCCGGCTTGAAATACTTGCCCAGCAAGGCTTTCGCCAAAACAATATTGATGGGTAAATGGGTATAGGGGTTGAAGGTTTGTACCAACACATATTCAATCTCAGGCCCCACTGTCAAACCAAGGTTAGAAGGCAATGTCCATGGTGTCGTCGTCCAAGCCATGAAGAAAACTTCTGCACCATGTACTGCATCATGCAAGAATTTGCTCTTGTCATCCTGCACTGCGCGGAACATCACCACTGCACTGGTGTCTTTCACATCCTTGTAGGTACCGGGCTGGTTCAATTCATGCGATGACAAACCCGTACCAGCTGCTGGTGAGTAAGGCTGAATGCTGACGCTTTGATACAAGAGTCCTTTGTTGTACAACTGCTTCAGCAACCACCACAGCGTTTCGATATAGTTGTTATCAAAAGTGATGTACGGATCATTCAGATCAACCCAATAACCCATTTTGGTGGTGAGCTCATCCCATTTATCCTTGTAACGCAGTACCGCTTCACGACATTTCTGGTTGTATTCTTCAACAGTAATTTTCTTACCAATATCTTCTTTTGTAATACCCAATTCCTTCTCCACACCCAATTCTACCGGCAGACCATGAGTATCCCATCCGCCCTTGCGCTTTACCTGAAAACCCTGCATGGTTTTGTAGCGACAAACCATGTCTTTCAAGGTTCTGGAGATTACGTGGTGAATGCCCGGCATGCCATTGGCACTTGGGGGACCTTCATAGAATACAAAGGGCTTGGCCCCTGCTCTCAGCTCCACACTTTTCTCGAATGCCTGTTCGCTCTTCCAGCGGGCCAGTATTTCCTGCTCTATTGAGGGCAGGTTCAGTCCGCCGAACTCCTGGTATTTTGCGCTCATAATCAATAGAATCCTTGCCTGACGGCGATTTTTATGGTTTGCGAAGGTAAGGAAAAGCGGGGGTTGTATGGCCTGGCCAAATGGCATAAAAAAACCCCGCAATTGCGGGGCTCCAAACGCCTCATTTGCAGTTTGGATTAGAAGGTTCTGCTACCACTTGTCTGATGCGCAAAGCGGATCTTGTACTTAATCTTGGTTGGTCTTGTTGGAGGCACCACCAGATTACCATTATCATCAGCTGGATCTGCACTCAGGATCTCCATCTTCGCATAAGTGTTTCTAGCTGTCTTGAAAACAAAAGTCTTACCAGCGATAGGCGCAAAAGATCTTGTAGTGCTGTTGTAGATATACCACTGCGGACCTTTTACAGCAAGCTGTGTACCTGTTGTATCATAAGAATAACCTGTGGTAGGCGCTTCCAATACTGATTCAAAAGTACCATTGAGCACCTGTACACCTGCTGAACCAGGGCCAGAGGCATTGCTATTCACAATGATTTTTTCAAAGCGCATACCAAAATCCCACTTTGTAGAAATAGAGTCGGTATTAGCTACTCTAGCACCTGTTTCAAAGCTGAACAAATCATGTGCACCAACAGAAGTACCAGACACTAAAAAATCAACTGAAGTCACCACAGCAGGTGTGGGCTTATCATCTTTTGTACAACTAACCAAAGCAGCAACTGCAAACACGGTCATCAAAATGCTTCTCATAACATCTATTTTTTAAAAGAATAAATTACGGAGGTGAAATAGTTGATACCCGGAATATTCGGAAGGAAACGGGCATCGAACTGATTGAATAAATTGTTTACGCCAAGCTGCATTGTCCATCTTTGCGTAATACGCTTACCAACAGTAGCATTCACCTGAATTTGCGCTTTTGCAAATTCATCATCTCTGTTGGCAAAGCCATTACCGTCGCGGTCGATCACGCCCCAACGACTGCGATAGATTGCACGAATACTCGCTTGAATGCCTTGTGCATCTTCATAGAATACACGCAGATTAGCCATATGCTTACTGCGATTCAGCAAGCCACTATAATCGCTGCGCTGCATCAATCTGGCAGGAGCTCCTTCAAAGTCTCTTCCATACACAGAACCGCTATTGACTTTTTCCAGAATGGCTTTATCACCCGACAAAAGAAACTGATAACCACCTTGTACACTAATACGCTGATTCAATTGCCATTTAATATTCGACTCAAACCCTTGTGTAAATGCGCGATTCACATTCACATAACTGAATACTGAAGTGCTGTTGGCATTGGTAGCAACCGGCAGATAATTAATCAGATTAGACACATCGTTTCTGAAGAAATTCAACTCTGCACGAATGTTGTTATTTGGTGTGAAGTGAACACCCAGATTGAATCCGTTGGACATCTCAGGCTTTAGTGTGGTGATCTGATATGCAGCGGGCAAAATCTGCGCTATCAAACCGAGGTTCATTTGCCTCTGCAGTTCTGCAATAGAAAATTCTGATGCACCATAGATGCTATAACCATCAGCTGCATTGTTCACAAAACTTAAGTAGAGCTGGCGAAAATCCGGCGCTTTGAAACCTGCACCGTAAGAGGCATTGATCTGCCATTTGTTGGCAGGCTTCCATTGCAATGCCAATTTGGGACTGAGTCTGCTTTGAAAATCTGTATTGTTATCATAACGCAATCCAGCAATCAATAAGAACTGATTATTCATGCGCCATTCATCCTGAACAAAGCCGTGAAAAATAGATTGTGTTTTTCTTTCTCTGTAACGAGTTGTGGCAACAGTTTGATAAGTAGCGCCACCGCCAATTGTCAAAGTATGTTTGCCTAACTGCCAATCGGTTTGATTTTCAGCCCGACAGAAACCCTGCTCAAAACTATCATAGTAATAACGTGCGCCATTTTTCACACTATCCAATTGCTGCACATAACGAAATCCACTGCCCACAAGACTTAGACGGGTTTTTACTTTATCAGAAAACTGATGCGTCAATACGGGATTGATGGTATAATCATTGGTTCTACCACCACCGGCGATATTGATATTCTTATCGTTAATAGCATAATAACTATCCTGCCAACCATAGAAATAACGATTGTTCAAGACTAGTTTGGTGCGATTGCTAAACTGATAACTCAGTTTAAACTGTGCTGTGTAATTGTAATATGGATCCAGAGTTTTTTCGGGTGTAGCAGGATCCAACTCATAACCATTGCCACTGTTGCGGTTCACAAAATAATAGACACCTACTTTCTTGGTTTTCCAGTTACCACTGGCATATACATCTGTTGTAGCAAAAGAGCCATAGCGTACACCTGCCTGAAACTGGTTACGCAATAATGGCTCTGTGATGATATTGATCACACCGCCCATGGCTTCGCTGCCGTAGAGACTGGAAGAAGGACCTTTGACGATTTCAATTTTCTTGATATTACCTACAGCAAAGCGCGACAAATCCATCACACCACCTTGTCGACCAATCAAGGGTTCTCCATCTAGTAAAATCATGGTATGGTCGGGCGATAAACCCTGCAGTTGAACACCATTACCAAACACACCACCACCAACCGCATTGCTGCCACTACCTGCAGTGAGAAATACACCAGTTTGTTCCTGTAAAATATCATTTAACCTGAGCGAACCACTTTGCTGAATTTGTTTGGCATTGATAAGGGTAACAGGCACTGCCACATTACCCAGTTTGCGTTCTGTTCTGGTAGCGGTAACCACCACATCATCTGCGCTACCTTCCAGCGTATCGCGCAGAGGTTTTTGTGCCTTCAGCGAAGTAATCAACAAGAGGAGGGGTATGACTAGTCTTACACGCATTTTCCGTGTGCAAATGTTGCAATAGCAATAGACTCCTGCGTAATGGAATTGTCATAAGAAAGTGTATTGAGCACGTTTGACAATCACGTGACAATGCGGCTTTGGCCGCTAATGCAGCGAAAAACGAAGTCCCACAAAAAAACGCCTGCCCTGCATGGGCGCATAGTTGTAATTGGGATCGAAACTGAGGCCAGCAGGATTCAGCATTGCATTGCCGAAAGAATTGTTCACGTCTTTATCGAATGGATCCGATGGGCGCATAATCGGAAACAAAGGCAGGTAATCGAAAAGGTTCTTAACGCCAGCATAGAATTGAGTAGTTCCCCATTTTTGGGTTAACTGTAGATTCCATAGGCTAAAAGCCGGACTCATGGCTGCTCTTGGATCATTCTCCAGTACGGGCATGAACATGGATGAAGTATAATTACCTGTTACATCTACACTGATGGAAGGCTGCTGCCATTGATAACTGACTGCCCAAGTTGCGCTATAGCGTGGTGTTTGAATGATGGGCAATTTTTCTTTGATACTGTTTTGTGTCTGCTCCTGAAATGCATCCAGATAAGTGATACCGAGATTCATGGTTAGGGGAAAGCGCCATTCCAAAGAAGCATTCAGGCTTAAGCCCTGTGATACTGCCTTACCCACCAAATTGCGATAAATCACTTGGTTGTCATTGGTCAGATAATCTGGAATGATTTTGTTACTGAAATTGGTATGAAATGCAGATGCATCCAGCAAAATATGCACCGGATCAGTATGAATATGTTGTTGCCAATGCAGATTGATGTTATAGGATTGTTCCGGATTCAAAGATTCAGCAATCACCACCTGACGCGCACCTGTTAAAGCTGCATGGTCTTCACTGAATACATTCACAACACGAAAACCCCTACCTAGGCCTGCACGTAGCGTAGTCTTTTCTGAAACTGTCCATTTATGGTTGATGCGCGGACTCAAAATTACGCCATGCTGCTGGTGATAATCTGCACGTAACCCAACAAGCAGTGTATGTTGATTGCTAATAGCCCATTCATCTTGCACAAACACACCAGGCAGAACAATACGAGAAGGCTTATTTTCTCCGTTTGCATCTGCAGTAACGGGCGTATTATCATCTAACCAAGTATATCTTAAACCACCGCCAAAAAGCAACGCATGTTTGCGCAAAGATTTGTTCCATAACAATTGCCCAAAACCAATGTGCTGCTTACCCATGTATGGTGTGTTGCCATAGACAGAATTCTGTCCGTGATAATTATAAGAGAACTGCAATTGAATATCCTCATTGACAATGGGTAGTGCATATTGCCCCAATAACTCCAAACGATTGGTGTAAATACTTTCTCCATACACACTATCGCCTCCACGAAATGTAGGATTCCAGTTAGTTTGTCCACCCCAACGATCTTCATACACATATCGCGCAGCAAGAGAAGCTTTGCGATTGGCTTTCCTTTTAAACGACCATTTGTTGAATAGCGAAATCCTGTTCTGCAGACTCATGTCTGTAAACCCATCTGCATTTCGATCGATCCTTTGGTTAAAGCCAAAATGGTTGATACCCCAAAGGCTTTGCACCTTCTTTTTACCCAAGCGAAAAGAAAGATCGGTATTGTGTTCGCCAAAACTGGTTACCTGCAGATCTGCACTGATAGCAGGGGCTTTTTCCGGCGATTTGGTGATGATGTTGACAATACCTGCCATGCTTTCACTACCATAGAGTGATGCAGCAGGGCCTTTCATTACTTCCACCTTATCAATGATGCTGTTGGGAATACCCATATAGCCATACACACTACCCAAAGCGCTCACGATGGGCATTCCATCAATCAGTACGAGTGTATGCGCACCTTCCAATCCATTGATGCGAATCTCTCCTGTATTACACACGTTACAAGTGTATTGTGCACGAAGTCCATTTACCATGGACAAAGCTTCAAACACATTCATGGATGGCGACTTGCGGAAGAAATTACTGTTGTATTGTTCTACTGTTACAGGAGAAGCGCTCATTAAGACTGGTCGCATAGTACCAGTAACCACTACTTCCTGCAAAGCCTGTTCAGATGCTTGTAAGACAATTGTATAAGCTTGTTGTGTTGTATTGAGTTGAATAGTCGCAGGCTGATAGCCTATGGCTTGCACATGTAAATGCTTATGCGCACCTGTATTGCTGAGTCGGAAATGTCCAGTACTATCTGTGAGTATGGATTGCTTGGCAGATAGTTTCACATAAGCACCCATCACGGGCTTGCCATCAGACACCACCCTGCCTTCAACAACCGACTGACCATACACAGCCCCTGCCCACATCAACCATATAAGACAAAACCAACGCATATTTTTAGACTTGTCTAAATTTTTATTTAGTCAAAAATAAATATAAAATCAGTTTTACCAAATAAAAAAGCCCCCAACAGGGGGCTTGTGCAATGTATAACGAGGATATCAGAGTTTGAAACCCACACCCAGAAAGAAGTTTCTGCCATCAGCGGGCATTAGGCCCGGACCTGGATAACCACCTGCTCTTCTAGTGAAATAAGCTAGATCACCCATATTATTTATACCGCCTCTCAGGCTGTAACGCTGTTTGAAGCGATAAGTGAAAGACAGATCGCTCACCAGATAAGCAGGAATCAAGCCTGCAGTAGCAGTGGCATTAGGGGTAGCTGTATTATTGGCATCCGCAAATGACTGGCTTACATAACTGAGCTGTGCTGTTACAGACAAACCTTTGTAGAAATAATTCAAGCCGGTTCTCAGAATATGTTCAGGCGCATTCTCCACATACTTATGACGAAGGTTAGATTCCACCAGATTATTGCCGTTACGTGTTACCACGCGTACATTATTGTATCGCGCATCAGTATATGAATAGGATGTAAATAAACTGATTTCACCAACAGACTTACCTAATAATCCGGCCTGCATAAAATTGATTTCTGCAAAAGCTTCTACTCCCTTGCTAATACTATTCCCTACATTGGTTCTAAAATTATAGCTGCTATTGTCCGCACGCAATTGTGTGATCGCACCAATTCTGTCGGCATAATTCAACCAGAAAACATTCACATCAAACATCAACCAATTATTGACTTTGCCGCGATAACCTAAGTCCATACTATATCCACGAGAATCACGCAAATTAGGATCTACAATGTCTGTAGTTGCTGGAACACTGAGGTCAGCAAATTGAATAGGGCGATAACTTTCTGTGTAATTGGCATAAAGCTCTGTTTTACCTATATGGTATTCAGCAGCCATACCAAACAATACAAAATTTCTGTCGCGCGTTGTTGGCGCAGTCTTTATTTCTACTCCGTTACTGATATTGGTTCTGCCACTCACATCAGCTGTAACGCGCTCATAACGGATACCCGGAATCAAAATCAATTTATCCGTTACGTGAATGATATTCTCAGCACTAATAGCGGTATTGATTGAACCAAAGCGAAGATCACCGGGATACAAACCATCCACGCTCATATCGAAGTCTGTTCCGGCTTTGCCACGGCCATTTCTGTATCTTCTTGTTAAGCCATTGAAGTAGCGCAAACCTGCAGAGAAAGTATTCTTTACACCCAAGAAAGAATAGTTTTGCAAATAGCGCAACTCAGCTCCAAAATTTCTATACTGGTCAATATCCACCGTCCTATTGGCATACTGGCCCGTGATAGGATTGATACTGTCTTTTACCGTGATGGCCTGCATAAAACCAACACTATTTCTATCACCACTTAATCCAAACACTTTCAACTCTAGGCGATTATTATCACGCATATTGTACTGCAGTGTTACCGCCCCAATATGAAACTCATTATTGAACCAATTTCTGCTGCGCAGGGATTGTCGGCTGTTTTGATTGAACTGTGCATCTGTTAAGCCACCGGGCTGCTGACTCAACATGCTATAGCGTGTGTATTCAGCGTTTACATTCAATTTATTTGTGATCTTCCAAGTAAAACTACCAAAGCCGGTATTGGTATGATAGCCACTGTTTTGTCGCCAGCCATCTGCACTGCGGTGATCAAATGCAGCATAATAATGGAAGTTTTTTGTTTCGCCTCCAATAGCATTGAAAGAGTTGATCATACCAAAACCGCCAATGGTTTGTTCTGTTTCAATGCTGAAGGGCTTATTGATGTCGCTGCCATTCTTCATCACATAATTCACCATACCACCTAATTGCGGACCAAAAGCTAATGACCCAGCACCTTTCACAATCTGTACTCTTTGCACAGCTTGCAAAGGCGGATGATAATAAGATTCCGGATAACCATAAGGATCAGATGAAATATCAAATCCATTCTGACGCACGTTGAAATCCCAGCTACGGTTGGGGCTCAAGCCTCTTGTAGCAATACCAATCTGAATACCGCTACCATCACTTTCCCAAATATGGATACCCGGTACTTTAGCCATCACCTGGCGCATATTATTCATCACCACATTCCCATTCACATGGTCCATTACCACCAATGCATTCTTCTTTCCCGCAAACACATGCGTGCCAACAATCTCTGGCAATTGGTGAATATCCTGACGCGTATTTCGTCCAACTATAGTAACATCTGGTAAATACTCCACTTTTGACAAAGTATCTCCTGAAACCTTGAATCGCTGCGCATCTATTTGCCCAATGATCATCAGTCCTGCCAAACAACATACAAACTTGCTCATCATATCATATTCATTCTGGCGCGAAAGTGCTACAGAACAAATTCAGGTAGTATCAAAATCGGGAAAGCGGTTTACGCAAAAAGAAAAAAGGCCTGCAATGCAGGCCTTTTTTGAATACTTGACTAAAGTTATTTGATCAAAAGACCTTCTTACCACTGCTATAGGTTGCCAATACCTTGGTATTGAGGATATCAGCATCGCCAACAGTCATCAAGTCCTTATCTAACAAGATAAAATCTGCTTTTTTCCCTTTCTCGATACTACCGATTTCTTTCTCCATGAAATTGGCTTTTGCTGCCCATATCGTCATACCGCGAATGGTTTGCTCGCGTGTTAAGGCATTCTCCATTTGAAAGCCCTGCGCAGGAAAACCTTTGGCATCTTTTCTTACCACTGCAGCCAAAAAGGTTTTGAAAGGGGAGATATCTTCCACAGGAAAATCAGTACCCAAAGGCAACCAACCATTCTGCTTCAGCAAACGCTGGTAGGCGTAAGCACCTTTCAATCTTTCTTCACCCAAACGATCACCTGCCCAGTACATATCGCTGGTAGCGTGCGTGGGTTGAACGGATGGTACTACGGCTACTTTACCAAACAGATCAAAATCATTTTCATTCACCACCTGTGCATGTTCAATGCGCCAGCGCTTGTCGTTACCAGCTTGCAAATAACGATTGTAAATGTTCAGCACCTCACGATTAGCGCTATCGCCGATCGCATGGGTACACATTTGAAAATCTGTTTTGCTTAATACGGCAGCGAGTGAATCGAAATGCTCTTTCTTACTCAATAAAAATCCCTGCCAGCCGGGTTGATCGCTGTAGTGTTTCAGTAAGCAAGCACCGCGACTGCCCAATGCACCATCAGCATAAACCTTCACACCTTTTACAAAAAGACGATCTGTTTTGTAAGGACCTTTATCCAAATATTTTGCATAATTCTCCGGATTATCGCTCAGCATCACATAGAGACGCATCATCAACTGGTTGTCTTTTTGCAAAGCATCAATCATATCTATATCTGTATGCATCAATCCGCAATCAGTAATTGTCGTCAAACCCATTTCAAAACAATTCTTTTGCGCAGCCAATAACCACTTGGCATAGTCAGTTTTGGTGGGTTTGGGTATTTGTGCATACACAGCATTATCTGCATTATCAATCAACACACCAGTTGCTTGGCCATTTTTCACTAAGATGTCACCACCGGTAATTTGTTGACCGGCCTTGATACCTGCCAGCTCCAACGCTTTATTATTAGCGATAGAAGCATGCCCATCTACACGTGTTAACACAACGGGCTTATCGGGAAAGAGCTCATTTAGTTTACTATTGTCAGGAAACTGTTTGCCAGGCCAGCGATTCTGATCCCAGCCGCGGCCCTGAATCCAAGGCTCATCAGGATGCGCTTTGGCAAAATCAGCCACACGTTGCACCACTTCCTCCCAACTATTGGCACCAAATAAATCTACCTGAAACAAAGCACGACCATACCCCACAAAATGCGCATGTGCATCAATCAATCCGGGACAAATGGCTTTGCCTTCTGCATTTACCATTTCCTTGGCTTCATACGCAGCCATGATAGCAGAGTCTGAACCGGTTGCTAGAATGATGCCATCTTTCACGGCAAAAGCACTGACCGTAGTAAAGGCAGAGTCAACGGTATAGACTTTAGCATTGTGAACAATCAAATCGGCAGCCTGCTTCGATGTACAGGCAAACAAGGCAACTGCAAGGGACGCGAACAGCAATAGTTTTCTCATAGCGATCAATTGAGTTTGCAAAATAGGGTGAATCGCACACCTTAACACGAAAATTGGATGGGTGTTTACTTCAGCAGATCACAAGGCTTTATGCCGGTGTGTTTTTTGAACGCTGCAGAGAAATGCGAAATAGAAGAATAGCCTAACAATGCAGACACATCGGTAACGCTGAGGCTCTTCTCGTATAAGAGGTATTTCGCGTGTTCCATACGCTGCTGCTGGTAGAAATCGAAGATGGTGGTACCAAATACTTCTTTGAAACCCTTCTTCAGGTAACACTCGTTGATTGCCACTTTACGGCTCAACTCCTTAATGGTGATGGGATCACCAATATGTTGTAACAGAATGTCTCTTGCTTGATAGATAGCATCGCGGCCACGCTCATCTGCCAGGAACTTACAAGTAAAGCCTTCTTCTTTTTCGTCTACCAGACAGTCAAGGCTATACAGTAACAATTCATGCACTTTGGCATTCACGAAAATATTCTCCAAAGCACCGTGGTAGCTGTGGTTGAGCAAAGCATCCAGCACATTGCGCTTCTTGTTGCAAAGGCCAAACACTTTGGTGAAAGCATGTGGATGTTTGAACGCCAGCACTTCGTCTTTGCGGTTAGACAGTTTCACGTTATGCACAAACTGATGCAGGAAAGTGGCGGTAAAATGGAAAACAAATACATCCACCGTACGCATCTTACCATCGCAATCTTCTGTGGGCAATTGCTTACACATAGAACAGCTGCGTTCTTCGCAATAACGGTTACCGGTTGTGCAGTAACGGATTTCCAGATAGTTATCCTTAGGCTTGGCAGGGTTGTAATGGTATACCATCATGCCCGTATCATCAGCCACCCAGGGGTGCTGGGCATAATAGCGCCTGATGGAGTATTGAATGGAACCGGGTATGTTTTGCTCTTTCTGATGCAAGAGCGTCATACTTGGCTCAATACCCTCACGGTGTGCCACCCGCAATATGTCCATTACTTCCAACATTGGTGCAAAATTAGCTGTATCTACATAGATCGCCAAGCCATGGCTTGGTAAGGAAGTCTTAAAACCACCTGGCGAGTAGCATTTTTCCGTATTCCGAAAAAATAATAAACCAATTGATTACCAATAAGTTAAAAGAAGTCCATTTTGTGAATAATTTGACTGGTTTTGATGCGGTAAAGGCAGTTAAAAACAGTATTTTCGCCAGCCTCGTCAAATGAACCCAAATACAGGCGGGCAAAGGAATTTATGAGCGAAGAAATGAAGACTCCAGGCGCCGGATATGGCGCAGACAGCATACAGGTTTTAGAAGGTTTGGAAGCGGTGCGCAAAAGGCCCGCGATGTATATCGGTGATATCGGCGAAAAAGGCCTGCACCACCTGGTGTATGAAGTAGTAGACAACTCCATTGATGAAGCACTTGCCGGCTATTGTAAAAACATCTTTGTCACCATCCACGAAGACAATTCTATCTCTGTTCAGGATGATGGTCGTGGTATCCCTACTGCCATGCACACGAAAGAGAAAAGAAGTGCGCTGGAAGTAGTGATGACCGTACTGCATGCCGGTGGTAAGTTTGATAAGAACACCTATAAGGTTTCTGGCGGTCTGCATGGTGTGGGTGTAAGCTGCGTAAACGCATTGAGTACAACCCTGCACGTAACTGTTCACCGCGAAGGCAAGATTTTCGAGCAGGAGTATAAGATTGGTGTACCACAGTATGCTGTAAGAGAAATCGGTACAACAGATAAAACTGGTACAACCGTCCGCTTCTGGCCTGACCATACCATTTTCCAAACAACTACTTACAAACGTAGCATTCTGGAAGGTCGTTTGCGTGAACTCGCTTACTTAAACAGAAAGATCAGCATCACTTTAACTGACCTGCGTGAACTTGATGAGCAGGGCAATCCGCATACAACTACTTTCTACAGTGAAGGCGGTATCGTGGAATTTGTAGAAATGCTGGATCAGAGCAGTAACCGTACGCCGCTGATTTCAAAAACATTGTATTTCGAAGGCCGCGATGAAGCCACCAATGTGGCCGTAGAAGTGGCGATGACTTACAATGATGATTTCAAAGAGCATATTTTCTCTTACGTTAACAATATCAACACCATCGAAGGTGGTACACACGTAACCGGTTTCAGAACAGCCTTAACACGTGTATTCAAATCTTACGGCGATAAAGAAGGCCTGTTTGAAAAAGCCAAAGTAGAAATTGAAGGGGATGATTTCCGTGAAGGTTTGAGCGCCATCGTTTCTGTGAAAGTTCCAGAGCCTCAGTTTGAAGGCCAGACCAAGACCAAACTGGGTAACAGTGAAGTGAGTGGTATTGTACAAACTACCGTGAGCCGAGCTTTAGAAGCTTATCTGGAAGAGAATCCCAAAGAATCCAAGAACGTTATCTCTAAAATCATTCTGGCTGCACAAGCCCGTGTTGCTGCGAAGAAAGCGCGCGAAATGGTGCAGCGTAAAACCGTTTTAAGCGGTGGCGGCTTACCCGGTAAACTGGCCGATTGTTCTGAGCGTGATGCAGAGAAGTGCGAACTCTTCCTCGTTGAGGGTGACTCGGCAGGTGGTACAGCCAAGCAGGGACGTGATAGAAGTTTTCAGGCCATCCTGCCTTTACGCGGTAAAATCCTGAACGTAGAGAAAGCAATGGAACACCGCATCTACGAGAACGAGGAAATCCGTAACATCTTCACGGCTATGGGTGTAACCATTGGTACACCGGAAGATCCCAAAGCATTGAATACAGTGAAGCTTCGTTACCATAAGCTCATCATCATGACCGATGCCGATGTGGATGGTTCGCACATTGCTACGTTGATTCTAACCTTTATATTCCGCTATATGAAGGAACTGGTAGAGCAGGGCTATGTCTACATCGCACAGCCACCACTCTACTTAGTGAAGAAGGGCAAGGAGCAGGAATATGCTTATAACGAAGAGCAACGCAAAGCCTTAGTACAAAAGCTAGGTGGCGGCAAGGATGATAGTGTAAACATCCAACGTTACAAAGGTTTGGGTGAAATGAACGCAGATCAGTTGTGGGAGACCACGATGGATCCTTCTCGCAGAACACTGAAGCAAGTTACCATTGACAGCGCTGCAGAAGCTGATCGCATTTTCAGCATGCTGATGGGTGATGAAGTAGCTCCGCGCCGCGAATTCATCGAAAGCAATGCCCGATATGCCAAGCTGGATGTGTAATGTGGATTACTTCATCCGTTAAAATGCAATACTTATAAGGAAAACAACTAATTTAACTATCACTAACCCAAACATTCATTAAACCCAACATTATGGACACATCAAAAATGATCAAAGCATACTGCCTGAAGACTAAGGAGAAGAACGTTCCAATGCAGGATGCTGTGGTTACAAAGACAGCTAAAGGCGGCTATATGGCTGCTGGTCACGATGGCAAAGGCAATAAAATGGCCGCTATCCTAAGTGAAGCAAAAGCATTACAAGCAATCGCTGACGGCGTTGCTAAGAAAGGATTCTAAGCGAAGCTTAAAATTGTATCATAAGCCCTTCCTTTATGGAAGGGTTTTTTATTTGATGAACCTGATGCTAAATGGATAACGATATGGTTTGCCATCACTTGCTTTGATGGTGGCTACAATCACCAAAACAGCTGCAGCCAATCCCAATGCCCAAAGGAATAATATCCCAATTAGGGAAATAAACATCAGTACGCCAATGATTACTACCGTGATTTGAAAATTCAGTGACTCCTTCGCATGAGCTGCAATAAATCTGGATTCATCTTTCTTCACTAGATAAATGATCAGCGGTGCAATAAAGGAGGAAACAAACGTAACCAAATGGACAATCAGTGATAGATTACGTTCATCTTGTGTAGGTGTGTAATTATCCGGAAATCCGATTTCCGCAAATTGTTGTTCGATCATGCAGCAGACTTTTTCCGAATTTAATCAGAAAATATCAATTCTGTACAGATTCTGCCAAAGGCAAAACCCCTTTGTGCATACGGCTTAAGAATTCCAGCATTTCCTCCATGGATTCAATGCGCTCTACCACCAATAAGAAATTTTTACCCGCTTGTTTCAAACGGGCTTTATTGGTACCAGTTTGCAAATACGCCAGAATCCCTTTGAACAAATCAGATTCAAAGTATGGTGAATCGTTTCTATTAATGAAATAACAACGAAGTGTATCCTCTTTCAGCGTCATTTTCTCAAAGCCAAGATCAATGGCTTTCCAGCGACAACGAACTGTGGTGAATAGGTCTTCCACCTGCTTGGGTATTGCTCCAAAACGGTCGAGCAACTCTGCATAAAAGGCCTGCAGATCTGTTTCATTGGCACAATTGTCGAGTCGCGTGTACAAAGACAAACGTTCAGTAATACTCTCTACGTACGCATCGGGAATCAAAATTTCCAAATCAGTATCAATCGTACAATCGCTCACATAATCATCCTGCTTACTGATTTCTTCTTTGAAGACATCTTTAAACTTGGTACGCTTCAATTCACGAATGGCTTCATCCAAAATTTTCTGATACATCTCAAAGCCAATCTCTGCCATGAAGCCGGTTTGTTCACCGCCCAACAAATTACCCGCACCGCGTATATCCAAATCGCGCATTGCGATCTGGAAACCACTACCGAGATCAGTAAACTGCTCCAATGTTTGCAATCGCTTGCGCGAATCAGTAGGCAAAGTACTCATCGGCGGAGCCAAGAGATAACAGAATGCTTTCTTATTACTTCGGCCTACGCGACCACGCAGCTGGTGCAAATCACTCAAACCAAATTGATGCGCATTGTTGATGATGATGGTGTTCACATTCGGAATATCTACCCCACTCTCCACGATATTGGTGCAGACCAGTACATCATATTTTTTATCGATAAAATCGAGAATCTTTTCTTCTAATTGGTCGCCTTCCATTTGTCCGTGCGCAAATGAAACACTCAGGTCAGGACAAAGTCCTTGAATCAAAGCTGCCATTTCAGCCAGACCATGAATTCTGTTGTGGATGAAGAATACCTGTCCGCCTCGCTCTGTCTCAAAATAAATAGCATCGCGAATAAAATCTTCATTGAACACCTGCACTTCTGTCTGAATAGGCTGTCTGTTAGGCGGGGGCGTATTGATGATACTTAAATCACGTGCGCCCATCAAACTAAATTGCAAGGTTCTCGGAATAGGCGTTGCTGTGAGCGTTAAGCAATCCACATTAGTCTTTAAGGTCTTGAGTTTCTCTTTGTGCGCTACACCGAACTTCTGCTCCTCATCAATAATCATCACACCCAGATCCTTGAACTTCACATCCTTTCCCAAGAGGGCATGTGTACCAACAATGATATCAATTTTACCTTCTGCTAATTTTTGCAGCGTAGCTTTTTTCTCTTTGCTGGATTTGAATCGATTGACAAAATCCACTGTTACAGGAAAATCGCGCAAGCGATCTTTAAATGTCTTGTAATGTTGAAAAGCCAGAATGGTAGTAGGCACCAGCACTGCAGCTTGTTTACCATCTACCACAGATTTGAAAGCTGCACGAACGGCTACTTCTGTTTTACCAAAGCCAACATCTCCGCAGACTAGTCGGTCCATTGGAGACGGACTTTCCATATCCTTCTTCACATCAGCTGTTGCCTTACTTTGATCTGGCGTGTCTTCATAGATGAAAGAAGCTTCCAACTCTGTTTGTAGGTATGTGTCAGGCGTATGTGCAAAGCCTTGCTGCGCCTTGCGCTGCGCGTATAGTTTGATCAGATCAAACGCAATCTCCTTAACCCTAATCTTGGTCTTTTCTTTCAGCCTTGTCCAAACATCACTACCCAGTTTATTGATCTTGGGAACAGTACCTTCTTTACCAGTGTATTTAGAAATCTTGTGGAGCGAGTTGATGTTCACATAGAGAATATCGCTGTCTTTATAGATGATACGCACCGCTTCCTGCAGCTTACCATTTACTTCAATTTTTTGTAGGCCACTATAAGTACCCACACCATGATCAATATGCGTAACAAAATCGCCCGGCTGTAAATCTTTCAGTGTTTTCAGCGTAAGCGCTTTGTTCTTATTGTACGCTTGCTTAACCTTATACTTATGGTAACGTTGAAATATCTGGTGGTCTGTATAGCAAACCAATTTCAGTTCTTCGTCGATAAACCCTTCGTGGATAGAAGTAGCAATGGGCGCAAATTGAATCTCTGTATTCAGGTCTGCGAAAATGCTGTTCAGCCTTTCTAACTGCTTAGCCTGTTCAGCAAAGATGAAGACTTGATAGCCGGCACCTTCATGCGCTTTCAAGTCTTTAATCAGCAGATCAAATTGTCTATTAAATGCAGGCTGTTCCTTGGTTTGAAAACTGATTTCGAATTGCGCCAGTTGCGGCTTATAACCAAACTCTACCAAATGTCTTTGCAACACTTGACGCTCAAAAGTGCTAGCCGGCAGAAAGTCTGCCGGGTTCACCTCCTTGAGGTATTTCACCTCTTCCGTATCCTCTGCTTCAGGCGCAGCTTGTGGATGTAGCGAGGTAAATGCGGCAAGATCTTCTTCTTGCTCAGCAATTTTCTCCAGAATCACATCCCAATCTTTCAACCAAACGATGGTATTGCTTTGCAAGAATTCCAGCAAAGACACTTTTTCCTTACTCTCAAATTGGGTTTCAATATTGGGAATGATATTGACTTGCAACAGCTTTCGCTCACTTAGCTGTGTTTCCGGATCGAAGATGCGGATACTGTCTACCTCGTTACCAAATAACTCTACACGGTAAGGCTTTTCATTACCGAAAGAATAAATATCGAGTATTCCACCACGAAGGGCAAACTGCCCTGGCTCATACACAAAATCTGTTCGCACAAAACCATACATCACGAAAAGCTCCATCAAGCTTTCCAGATTGAGTGTGTCGTTTGTTTTGATTTGAATAATGTTCTTGCTCAATGTTTCAGGCAAAACCACTTTTTCAAACAAGGCTTCCGGATAGGTAACAATAATCTTTTTATTGCCGCCTCTGGATAATCTCGTCAGCATTTCAGCCCGCAACATTACGTGGGAGCTATTCAGCAGGCGAAAATTGCGTCGGTTTTTAAACGAAGCGGGGAAATAAAACAGATCAAGGGCATCGGTGAGATTTTCCAGCGTATTATGAAAATAGGCGGCTTCTTCTGCATCATTAAGAATCACCAGATGGTTGAGCGCTGCGCAAGAAGGATGCTGAAAAATAGCCGTTACCAGAAACTCTGCACTACTGCCGCGCAGGTTAGCGAGCCCGATTCTTTCTGTTTGACCTTCAAGGTATTCGGTATGGGCAATACGAAGCCTGT
>JACCDH010110123.1_pt1 | contig 40575 bp, 34 predicted proteins | sample 7442481 | NCBI WGS metagenome assembly JACCDH01 (sample SAMN15323433, study PRJNA562643) | freshwater metagenome | isolation source: river surface water | place: USA:Blue River Watershed | collected 2017-08-15 | reverse complement strand
CCAACGGCGACACCTTCCTGGGCGGCGAAGACTTCGACCAGCGCATCATCGACTTCATCATTGCCGAGTTCAAGAAAGAATCCGGCGTGGACCTGACCAAGGACGTGTTGGCCTTGCAGCGCCTGAAAGAAGCCGCAGAAAAAGCCAAGATCGAACTGTCGAGCTCCGCTTCGACCGACGTCAACCTGCCCTACATCACCGCCGACGCCACAGGCCCCAAACACCTGAACGTCAAGCTCACCCGCGCCAAGCTGGAGCAATTGGTGGAAGAGCTGATTGAGCGCACCATCGCCCCTTGCCGCATGGCCATCAAGGACGCTGGCGTCTCGGTCTCTGACATCCACGACGTGATTTTGGTCGGCGGCATGAGCCGCATGCCCAAGGTACAGGAAAAGGTCAAAGAGTTCTTCGGCCAAGAACCCCGCAAAGACGTGAACCCTGACGAAGCCGTGGCCGTGGGTGCTGCGATCCAAGGCCAGGTGCTCTCGGGCGACCGCAAGGACGTGCTGCTGTTGGACGTGACCCCTCTGTCTTTGGGCATCGAAACCCTGGGCGGTGTCATGACCAAGATGATCACCAAGAACACCACGATCCCGACCAAGTTTGCACAGACTTTCTCGACCGCCGACGACAACCAGCCGGCTGTGACCATCAAGGTGTTCCAAGGCGAACGCGAGATCGCCAGCGGCAACAAGCTGCTGGGTGAATTCAACCTCGAAGGCATCCCGCCAGCGGCCCGTGGCACACCCCAGATCGAAGTGTCTTTTGACATCGACGCCAACGGCATCTTGCACGTGGGCGCGAAAGACAAAGGCACCGGCAAAGAAAACAAGATCACCATCAAGGCCAACTCGGGCTTGTCGGAAGACGAAATCCAGCAAATGGTCAAGGATGCCGAGCTTAACGCCGCCGAAGACAAGAAAAAGCTGGAATTGGTGCAAGCGCGCAACGCCGGCGAAGCCGCAGTGCACAGTGTCAAGAAGAGCTTGACCGAGCACGGCGACAAGATCGAAGCGGCCGAAAAAGAAGCCATCGAAGCCGCAGCCAAGGCATTGGAAGAGGCTTTGAATGGCGAAGACAAAGACGCCATCGAAGCCAAGACCGAAGCCCTGATGACCGCCAGCCAAAAACTGGGCGAGAAGGTCTATGCCGAGATGCAAGCGCAGCAAGCCGCCGCGGGTGCGGGCGCTGAGCAAGCCAAGCCCCAGGACGACAACGTCGTGGACGCTGAAGTCAAGGAAGTCAAAAAGGGCTGATACCCCTCCCCTTCTGCGGCAGCTGCCGCAGTCCCGCCGCGCAAGCTGGTTCAGAGTCCTGAATCACCTTCGCGGCGTTCTTGTTCTAACGGTTTGATTGCACATGGCCAAACGAGATTTTTACGAAGTGCTGGGCGTTGCCAAAAACGCCTCGGACGAAGACATCAAAAAGGCTTATCGCAAGCTGGCGATGAAGCACCACCCTGACCGCAATCAGGGCGATGCCGCCAAAGAGGCCGAGGCCAAATTCAAAGAGGCCAAAGAGGCTTACGAGATGCTGTCGGACCCGCAAAAGCGTGCGGCCTACGACCAACACGGACACGCCGGTGTGGACCCCAATATGCGCGGCGGTGCCGAAGGCTTTGGCGGTGGTTTCGGCGATGCGTTTGGCGACATCTTTGGCGACATCTTCGGTGGCCAAGGTCGCCGTGGCGGTGGCCGTCAGGTCTTCCGTGGTGCGGACCTCAGCTACGCGATGGAAATCACCCTCGAAGAAGCGGCCAACGGCAAAGACTCGCAGCTGCGCATTCCCGTTTGGGACGAGTGCGACACCTGCCACGGCTCGGGCGCCAAACCCGGCACCAGCGCCAAGACCTGCTCAACCTGCCACGGCTCTGGCCAAGTGCAAATGCGGCAGGGTTTTTTCAGCGTGCAGCAAACCTGCCCACACTGCCGAGGCACCGGCAAGATCATTCCCGACCCGTGCACCAGCTGCCACGGCCAGGGCAAGATCAAGAAACAAAAAACGCTGGAAGTCAAAATCCCAGCCGGCATCGACGACGGCATGCGCATCCGCAGCGCTGGCAACGGCGAGCCCGGCACCAACGGCGGGCCGCCCGGCGACCTGTTCATCGAGATCCGCATCAAGAAGCATTCGATTTTTGAGCGCGACGGCGACGACTTGCATTGCGCTGTGCCGATCAGCTTTTCCAAGGCTGCATTGGGCGGCGAGATCGAAGTGCCCACCTTGGGCGGCAAAGCGGCCATCGACATCCCCGAAGGCACGCAAACCGGCAAGCAGTTCCGCATCCGCGGCAAAGGCATCAAGGGCGTGCGCGGCAGCTATCCCGGCGATCTGTATTGCCACATCACCGTGGAAACACCCGTCAAGCTCACCGAACACCAAAAGAAGCTGCTCAAAGAGTTCGAAGACTCGATCCAAAAAGGCGGCGGCAAACACCAACCCTCCGGCGAAAGCTGGACGGACAAGCTCAAAGGCTTCTTCGGCGGCTGAAGGTCAGTCCTAAAGACAAGGGATTGAAGGGATCAAAAGGCTGTTTGACTTGCGTCAAACAGCCTTTTTGCTTTGGGCTCAGCATGCACAACATGACTGCCACCATCACATTCCTGGGCGGGGCCGACACGGTCACAGGCTCCAAATACCTGATCGAGCACAAGGGCCAGCGGCTGCTGGTCGACTGCGGCCTGTTTCAGGGGTACAAACAACTGCGCCTGCGCAACTGGAGCCCAATGCCTGTGTTGCCCAGCCAGATCAATGCGGTGATCCTGACCCATGCGCACCTGGACCACAGCGGCTACCTGCCATTGCTGGTCAAGCAAGGCTTCAAAGGACGGGTGCACGCCACCTCGGGCACCTGCGACTTGGCGGCCATCTTGCTGCCCGACAGTGGGCACATCCAGGAAGAAGATGCCTTCTTTGCCAACCGGCATGGCTTCTCCAAACATGCACCTGCCCTGCCCCTGTACACCAAGCAAGAAGCGATCAACAGCCTCAAACCATTGCATGCTGAGCACCAAGGCCAATGGTTTGAGCCCATCAAAGGCTGGAAAGCACGCTTTCAGCCCGCTGGACACATTCTGGGTGCAGCCAGTTTGCTGCTCGATGTGGCCGGACGTCGCATCCTGTTTTCGGGCGACTTGGGCCGGCCTGATGACCCGCTCATGAACCCGCCCGAGCCGCCGCCACAAGCGGACACCGTGCTGATCGAATCGACCTACGGCGACCGCCAACACCCGAGCGGCCAATTGTTTTCAGAGCTGGGCCCTTTGCTGCACAAGCTGGCCGCACGCGGGGGTGTGGCGGTGGTGCCCGTCTTTGCCGTGGGGCGTGCGCAAGCGGTGCTCCACACCATCGCACAGCTCAAAGCCGCTGGCGAGATCCCGCACGGTCTGCCGATTTTTCTGGACAGCCCTATGGCCATCCACTCCACAGCGCTGTTTTCAAAACACCCGGGCGAGCACCGCCTGAGCGATCAGGAAGTCCGAAACATGGACCGTGTCGCGACCATGCTGGAGACGCCCGAACAATCGAAGTCACTGGCGCATCGGCACGGGCCCATGGTGATCTTGGCGGCCAGCGGCATGGCCACCGGTGGGCGCGTGCTGCACCACTTGGCGCAGTACGCGGGCGACCACCGCAACATGATCATCTTGACGGGCTACCAAGCGCCGGGCACACGCGGGGCCTGCCTGGCCAGCGGCCGCAAGACCATCCGCATCCATGCGCAAGATGTGGCGGTGCGTGCCGAAGTGGTGCAAATCGAGTCTGCCTCTGCCCATGCCGATGCCAACCAATTGCTCAGCTGGTTACACAAGATGCCCAGTGCGCCTGGGCAGGTGTATGTGGTGCATGGCGAGCGCGAAGCATCCGACATGCTGCGCCAGCGCATCGAGCACGAGATCAAATGGCGGGCTCTGGTGCCCGAGCAAGGGTCGGTCTGGCCGTTGTAGCGCGAAGACATGCTGCCTTTGGCGAAGACAGCTCGTCGGACCTGAAGGTCCGACCTACGGGGGAATCGTTTTGCAGGTCGGTGGCTTCAGCCCCGACATGGGTTTGAGTCAAGCTGCAAGGTCGGAGCTGAAACGCCGACTTACAGGAAGCGGTCGAGCAGCTTGCGCGAGTGTTTGTCCATGGCCGCGAGGTCGCGGATCATGTACTGCACGCCATCGGCGTCGTTGATCAAGAGCACCGTGCCGGTCAAGCGGCGGATGTCCTCTTCGCCTTTGAGCAAGAACTGCGTGGTGCCGCGGTTGGTCACCACCGTCCAGGTGCTGGGCGTGGCAAAGCTGCTGACGCCTTCAAGCTTTTCGATCACGGGCAAAAACTCACGCTCCGTCAGGGCCTGCAGCACCTGACTGCGAGCCGTCGGCGCCAACTGGGCCATCTGGTCAATCCACAGCAGCTCATGGCCTTCGGCGTCCATCAGGGCCACGCCGCCCTCCGGGTCGGTGATTGGGTAGGCGCGAATCGCGGTCACGGGTGCGTGGCGCGTGCCGTCGGCCAGCACCAAAGTCCAGCGGCCAAAGGCATCGCGTTGCAAGTCAAATGCGTTCATGCGCTCACCTTTTGTTCTGTGCTGCCACCCAAGACCGCCTCGGCTTCGGCCTGGCGCTGCTGCGCTTCATACAGGCGCCAGTAAGCCCCCTGGGCTTCGATCAACTGGTCGTGCGAACCTTCCTCGACCACCACGCCTTTGTCCATGACCACCAAGCGGTCGGCTTTGCGCAAAGTCGACAAGCGGTGCGCGATGGCAATGGTGGTGCGGCCGCGCACCAGGTTGTCCAAGGCACGCTGGATTTCTTTTTCGGTCTCGGTGTCCACCGCCGAAGTGGCCTCGTCCAAAATCAAAATGCGCGGGTTGATGAGCAGTGCACGCGCGATCGAGATGCGCTGGCGCTCACCACCCGACAGGCCCTGGCCGCGCTCACCCACCAGCGAGTCATAGCCCTGCGGCATGCGCAAGATGAACTCGTGTGCGTGCGCGGCGCGGGCAGCGGCCACGATGTCTTCACGGGTCGCGTCCGGTTTGCCATAAGCGATGTTGTCGGCGATCGTGCCGAAGAACAGGAAAGGCTCTTGCAAGACCAGGCCGATCTGGCTGCGGTAGTCGGCAATTTTGAGCTGGCGAATGTCGGTGCCATCGAGCTCGATCGCGCCTTCGGTCAGGTCATAAAAACGGCAAATCAGGTTGACCAAGGTGCTCTTGCCCGAGCCGCTGTGGCCCACCAAACCGATCATCTGACCGGGCTGGATGTCGAGGTTGAGCTGGCGAATCACGGCGCGGTTGCCATAACGGAAACCGGCATCGCGCACCGTGATGCGGCCTTGCACCGGTGGCAGCGGCAAAGGATTGACCGGCTCAGGCACGCTGGAAACGTGGTCGAGGATGTCAAAAATGCGCTTGGCGCCCGAGGCGGCTTTTTGGGTGTGGGAGACGATGCGGCTCATCGTGTCCAAGCGGCCATAAAAGCGGCCGATGTAGGCCAAAAATGCGGTGAGCACACCCACGGTGATTTGGTCGTCCGAGACCAGCCAAATGCCAAAGCCCCAGACCACCAGCAAGCCCACTTCGGTCATCAGCGTGACGGTGGGCGAAAACAAGGCCCAGACCCGGTTGAGGCGGTCGTTGACCATCAGGTTGTGACGGTTGGCGTCCTTGAAGCGGGTGGCTTCGCGGTCTTCCTGGGCAAAGGCCTTGACCACGCGGATACCGGGAATGGTGTCGGCCAGCACATTGGTCACTTCGGCCCAAACGCGGTCGATTTTTTCAAAGCCAGTGCGCAGGCGCTCGCGCACCACATGGATCAACCAGCCAATGAAGGGCAGCGGCAGCAAGGTCACCATGGCCAAGGTGGGGTTGATGGTGAACAAGATGACCGCGGTCATCATGATCATCAGCACATCGGTCGCAAAGTCGAGCAGGTGCAAAGACAAAAACACGTTGATGCGGTCGGTTTCGTTGCCGATGCGGGCGATCAAGTCGCCGGTGCGGCGGTCGCCAAAGTATTCCAGCGAGAGCTTGAGCAAATGCTCGTAGGTGGTGGTGCGCAAATCGGCACCGATGCGCTCGGACACCAGGGCCAGGATGTAGGTTTTGGCCCAGCCCAAGACCCAGGCCAGCATGGCCGCACCCAGCAAGCCCAGCAGGTACATGGAGACCAACTGGGGGTCAATCGGTGCGCCGTTCTGGTACGGAATCAGGATGTCGTCCATCAGCGGCATGGTCAGGTACGGTGGGACCAAGGTGGCCGCCGTCGAGGCCAGTGTCAGCACAAAGCCCCCCAGCAAAGAGCGTTTGTAGGGCTTGGCAAAGCGCCACAGCTTGAGGAGGGTCCAAGTCGAGGGCGGTGCCAGGTCTTCGCGCCCGCAGCTGGGGCACTCGTCGTCGTCTTCGCGCATGACGGCCTGGCACACCGGGCAGACCGACACAGACAAGGCCTTTTGCAAAGGGCGGCCATCGCTGGCCATTTGGGCCATCTGGTTTTCGAACTGGCTGACCCAACGGGCCACCGCAGACTGCAAGCCCAAGGTGAAGCGCCAAACGGCCAATCGCCCCCCTGTGTGGGTCAGCTCCAGGGTGCCCACACCCGCATGGTCATTAAGTTTCAGGGCCAAATCGGGCTGCAAGGGCCAACTTTGCCAACTTTTTTCTGCATGACCGGGTGATAAAACCCGCCGATCGGTCAAAATAATGACATTTTTCGCAAACAGCAGTTCCCCATCGAGGTCAACCTCCAGCCAGGCTGAAACGTTTTCTTCTGATTGAAGATGCGCAGAAACCTCGGCCTGCCAAGCATCCGGAACCACCGAACGCGGCAAAACTGAAGAAGGTGTTGGAGTCATGAAGGTGAACCGCTAAGTGCCCCACACGCCAATTCGGCGAGTCGAGAAAAAACAACCATTGATTTGGCCAAAGACTGCAACAAAACTGCCCATGTTTTTTTTGAATCCTGAGCTTCTTGTCAACACTTTGGCCGCTGCCTTGACCGGCCGATCATTGTATCGCTGCCCCCTCCATCCATGAGCGCCAAAAACATCCAATTCCTGCGCATGACTTACCTGCGTGGGCCCAACATCTGGACTTACCGCTCGGTCATCGAAGCCTTGATCGACATTGGCGAGCTGGAAGACTTCCCCTCCAACCTCCTGCCTGGCTTCAATGACCGGCTCAAAGCCTGGCTGCCCCAGATGATCGAACACTACTGCACGCCCGGTGTGCGCGGTGGTTTCTTTCAACGTTTGGACACCGGCACTTGGGCGGGGCACATCCTCGAACACGTCAGCTTGGAGCTGCAAAGCCGCGCCGGCATGGCCATGAGCTTTGGCAAGGCTCGCGAAGCCGGACCCCGTGGCGTGTACAAGGTGGTCGTGCGCACCGACCACGAAACCGTGGGCCGAAGCTCACTGGAAATGGCCCGTGAACTGATCTTGGCCGCCATCCATGACACGCCCTACGACGTGCCCGGCGCGATCGCCAAACTGACCCAGATGGTCGACGACCTCTATGTGGGCCCCAGCACGGCCAGCATTGTTGAGGCCGCCTATTCGCGTCGTGTACCGTTCATCCGCCTGAACGCGGGCAATTTGGTGCAGCTGGGCCATGGCGTGAACCAACGCCGCATCTGGACGGCCGAGACCGACCGCACCAGCGCGATTGCTGAAGGCATCTCCAAAGACAAAGACCTGACCAAGAACCTGCTGGCCATGTGCGGAGTGCCCGTGCCCGAAGGCCAAGTGGTGGACAGCCCCGCTGCCGCTTGGGCCGCTGCCCAGGACATCGGCCTGCCGGTCTGCGTCAAACCCAGCGACGGCAACCGCGCACGCGGCGTTTCCCTCGACTTGAATACACAAGCCGATGTAGAAACAGCCTACGCCATTGCCCTCAAAGAAGGCAGCGAAGTCATCGTCGAGCGCTTCATTCGCGGCTCGGAGCACCGCCTTTTGGTGGTGGGCGACCGTCTGGTGGCCGCCAGCCGAGGTGAGACCGCCAGCATTGTGGGCGATGGTCAGCACAATTTGCGTGAACTGGTCGATAGGCAAATCAATGCGGACCCGCGCCGAGGCAGCCACGGCAACTTACCGCTTGAATTGGTGAGCTTGCGCGAAAACAGCCCCGAAGTGCTGGAACTGGCCCGCCAGGGCCTGTCACCCGACAGCGTGCCCGCTGCGGGACAAACCGTGTTGGTCAAACGCACCGGCAACATGACCACCGATGTCACCGACATCGTGCACCCCGATGTGGCCGCCCAAGCAGTGCTGGCCGCCCGCATGGTGGGCTTGGACATTGCCGGTGTGGACGTGGTCACCCCCGACATCCGCCAGCCCCTGGCCGACCAAGGCGTGGTGGTGGAAGTCAATGCCGGCCCCAGCCTGCTGATGCACCTGAACCCGGCCGAGGGCCAAGCCCGCCCCGTGGGCGAAGCCATTGCACAGCACCTGATCCCCGCCAACGAAACCGGTCGCATTCCGGTTGTCGGCATCATGGGCGACGGCGACACCACCCGCAGCGCCAAACTGATCGCCTGGCTCTTGCACCTCAAAGGCCTGTACACCGGCCTGGCCTGCGCCGATGGCCTGTACATGAACCAGCGCTGCCTGCAAAAAACCAATGCCATGGACTTTGACCAAGCCGAGCGGTTGCTGGTCAACCGATCGGTGCAAGCAGCTGTCTTTGAAAGTGATGCCCGCCGTCTGCTGACCCAAGGCCTGCCGTATGACCGCTGCCAAGTGGGCATCGTCACCAGCATGCCCAAGGCCGCGCCTCTCGAAGACCTCTACCCAGGCCCCGACGAAAAGATGCCCAGCTACATCCGCACCCAGATCGATCTGGTGCTGAGCAACGGTTTTGCCGTGCTCAACGCAGCCGATGAAGCCGTGGCCGATTTGGCCCAATACAGCGACGGTGGCGTGATTTTGTACGCCCATGACGAAGCCGAGCCACGCCTTGCTGCCCACCGGGCTGAAGGGGGCCGCGTCGGATTCTGGCGTGATGACCAACTGATCTTGGCCCAAGAAGCCAAAGAACAAGCCGTGCTGTCGATTCAGCGCCCCGCCGTGGCGCGCCTGCTGAAAACCAATTCCCTCAGTCAAAATGACATGTTGATTGCCGCTTGCGCCGCATGGGCCATGGACATGGGCGCCGATTTGATCCGCGCCGGTGTCAAGAGCTACGGCCAAACCCCAGCCGTCTGATACGGCTTCAGAAGAACAACAGGAACCCCTCTTCATGGAAGTGTCCCGAATTCGCGCCTTGCGCGGCCCCAACTTGTGGAGCCGCCACACGGCCATCGAAGTCATCATCACCTGCACGCCCGGCGAGCAGGGTCTGAGCCCCCAACACCCGGTCGAGCAGAAACTGCGTCGCATCTTCCCCGAAGTCGGCCCTTTTGACAGCGTGCGTCCAGGCCAGACGATTTCCATGGCGCACGCCCTGGAAAAGGTCACCTTGGGCTTGCAAACGCAAGCGGGTTGCCCCGTCTCGTTCAGCCGCACCACGCCCACCCAAGAAGCGGGCGTCTACCAAGTGGTGGTGGAGTATTCCGAAGAGTCGGTCGGGCGCCTGGCGCTGGATCTGGCCGAGCAGTTGTGCAAAGCCGCCATCGCAGGCGCTGGCTACGATCTGGAAGCGGCCATTGCGCAGTTGCATGAACTCAATGAAGACGTGCGCCTGGGCCCCTCCACGGGTGCCATCGTGGACGCAGCCCTGGCGCGGGGCGTGCCCATTCGGCGCTTGACCGACGGCAGTCTGGTGCAGTTTGGCTGGGGCGCCAAACAACGCCGCATCCAGGCCGCAGAAATCGACAGCACCAGCGCCATCGCCGAGTCGATCGCCCAAGACAAAGACCTGACCAAGAGCCTGTTGCACGCCGCGGGTGTGCCTGTGCCGATGGGCCGACCCTCGGGCAGCCTCGAAGAAGCCTGGGCCATCGCCCTCGAAGTCGGTTTGCCCGTTGTGGTCAAACCCCAAGACGGCAACCAAGGCAAAGGCGTGTCGGTCAACATCACCGACCGTGCGGCGTTTGAGGCGGCCTACGCCACCGCTGTGCGTTACGGCGTGGTCTTGGTCGAAAAATTCCTGCCAGGCCACGACTACCGCCTGCTGGTGGTGGGCAACAAGCTGGTGGCAGCAGCCCGCCGAGAACCGCCTTTGGTGGTGGGTGACGGCAAGCACACCGTGCGCCAATTGGTGGACCAGGTCAACGCAGACCCACGCCGGGGCACGGGGCACTCCACGTCGCTCACCAAAATCCGATTCGATGACATCGCCATCGGTCGTTTGCACGAGCAAGGGCTGGAGCCCGAGTCAGTGCCCGTCAAAGGCCGCCGCGTGATCTTGCGCAACAACGCCAACCTGTCGACTGGCGGCACCGCCACCGATGTCACTGACGATGTGCACCCCGAAGTGGCCGCCCGTGTGATCGAGGCCGCCCAAATGGTGGGCCTGGACATTTGCGGTGTGGACGTGGTGTGCGAATCGGTGATGCGCCCGCTCGAAGAGCAAAACGGCGGCATCGTGGAGGTCAACGCCGCTCCTGGCCTGCGCATGCACATCAGCCCCTCATATGGCAAAGGGCGTGATGTAGGCAAAGCCGTCCTCGACCACATGTACCCCGATGGCGACAGCGGCCGTGTGCCCGTGATCGCCGTGACCGGCACCAACGGCAAAACCACCACCGTGCGCCTGACCGCGCACCTGCTGCGCAGCCAGGGCCTGCGCGTGGGCATGACCAACACCGATGGCGTTTACGTCAATGGCCGCCAGACCGATTCTGGCGACTGCAGCGGCCCACGCAGCGCCCGCAATGTGCTGATGCACCCCGATGTGGACGCTGCCGTGTTCGAGACCGCCCGTGGCGGCTTGCTGCGCGAAGGCCAGGCCTTTGACCGCTGCAAAGTGGCCATCGTGACCAACTTGGGCGCGGGTGACCACCTGGGCCTGAACTACATCACCACACTCGAAGACCTGTCGGTGCTCAAGCGCGTGATCGTGCTCAACGTCGAGCCCACGGGCATGGCCGTGCTCAACGCGGCCGACCCGGCTGTGGTGGCCATGGCGCACCACTGCCCTGGCGATGTGACCTTCTTTGCGCTGGACATGCACCAACCCGTGTTGGCCGCGCACCGCGCCCAAGGCAAGCGGGTGGTCTACACCGATGACGGCGACATCGTGGCTCAAAAGGGCAAACAGATTTTCCGCATCCCGCTGGCCAATGTGCCGCTGACCCGACAAGGACAGATCGGCTTTCAGACCGAAAACGTGATGGCCGCTGTGGGCGCCGCTTGGGCCGTGAACGTGCCTTGGGATGCGATCGCCCAAGGCCTGTCAACCTTCATCAGCGACATCCAGGGCGTGCCTGGCCGCTTCAATGTGTTCGACTACCAAGGTGCCACCTTGATCGCGGACTACGGCCACAACCCGGACGCCATTCAGGCGCTGGTGCAGGCGGTGGACAACATGCCCGCCAACAAGCGCGTGGTGGTGATCAGCGGTGCCGGTGACCGGCGCGACCAAGACATCCGCGACCAGACCCAGATTCTGGGTGCGGCTTTTGACGATGTGCTGCTTTACCAGGACGCCTGCCAGCGCGGCCGTGCCGATGGTGAAGTGCTCAAGCTTTTGCGTGAAGGCCTGCAAGGCGCCGCCCGCACCAGCCATGTCGAAGACATCCAGGGCGAATTCAACGCCATTGACAAAGCGCTGGCTCGCCTTGCGCAGGGCGATCTGTGTCTGATCCTGATCGACCAGGTGGAGGAAGCCTTGGCCTACATCACCGAGAAGGTCAAAGCGGCTGCCTGAGTGAGCCGCCTGATGCCGTTCAGCCGGCCAGGCCGTTGATCTTCATGGCCAGCGCCACGCTGGCCATGAACACCACAACCCACGCGGCCCAGCGCTGCAGACTGGGACGGGGTTGTTCAACCCACTTGTAAAGCGCCGCACCCGCGCACAGCGACAAGCCCAAGGCGGCCAACATGCCCCATCCGTTGGGCCACAGTTGACCAGGCCAAAACTGCGTCACACAGGCATTGACCGCCAAGCTCACCGAAAAATGGATCACAAACACGGAATAAGAAATCCGTGAGAGCCATTGAATGGCCCGAGCCCCCGGGAACTTGACATCCTGCGACGAAAGGCAAGTCGCTGATGCGGTGGCCAACAGGATCGCCACGGCCAGGGCCGTGACCAGGCGCCAGCGCGGATCCAGCCAGAAAGCCACCACGGCGACCAACAGCAACAACCGCCAGGTTTGGCGGGACAAACCCACTGCACGATGTTGGTAAGCCAGCCAGCCCAGCCCATAGGCGCCATAAAAATACACGGCGTAATCGTCCAGACGGTCGTCGCCGCTCCACCACCACAAGGAAGCGACCACCAACATGAGCCAAATGCCTTGGCCCCATGAACCGGGCGAATCCGTGGGCCACCAAGCGCTCAGGCGCTGTGCCAATGCCAACACCAACAATGCGCTCGCATACAGCTGAAAGTCCATGGCCACATACCAGACGCCAGCCGACAAGGCCTCCATGTCCAGCACGTGCTGCAACAAAGCCACATGCGCCCAAGCTTGGGTCCAATGGGGCAATGCCGACAAGGAAGGATGGTCAAACTGGGGGCGGATGATTTCAGACACCACCACCACCGCACTGAGCGCGGCCAACAAAGGCAAGGCCAGGCGCAGGTAGCGCCTCCAAAGCAGCACCCCACTGGTGTGCAAGTCAAGCTGGGTGATTTTGGAAAGGCTGGCCGCCGTCAGAAAGCCGCCGCAGACCAGAAACATTTGAACCGCAAGCCGAGCACGGTCAAACAACCAATCGATCAGGCCAGGCCAGGCTTGCATCACCACATCCGCCATCGGCCCATAAAAGGCCAAGTGGTGCAAAACAATGAGCACACAGCCCACCGCCTTGAGGACATCGAGCAACCAAGCACGACCCGATGGTTGCGGGGTCATGGCTTGGGTTGTTTGCGAGATCGCTGAACTCAAAGCGCCAGGCGGTCGCGAGCAGCTTGGTATTCGCGCTTGAATTGAGCCACCAGATCGGCAGTGCTTTGCACCGACTGGATCGCGCCAATGCCCTGGCCGCAGCCCCAGATGTCTTTCCAGGCTTTTTTGGCGTCACCACCAAAGTTCATCTTGCTGGGGTCCGACTCGGGCAGGTTGTCCGGGTCCAAGCCCGCTGCTCGGATGGACGGGGCCAAGTAATTGCCATGCACGCCGGTGAACAGATTGCTGTAGACGATATCGTCCGAATCGCTGTCCACAATGGCTTGTTTGTACTCTTCAGCGGCGCGGGCTTCTTGCGTGGCGATGAAAGCCGAGCCAATGTAGGCAAAGTCGGCGCCCATGGCTTGGGCCGCCAAAATGGCATCACCCGAGGCCATCGAGCCCGACAAAGCCACCGGGCCATCGAACCACTGGCGGATTTCCTGGATCAAGGCAAAGGGGCTTTTCACGCCCGCATGGCCACCGGCACCTGCCGCCACAGCGATCAGGCCATCAGCGCCTTTTTCGATCGCCTTGTGCGCGAACTTGTTGTTGATGATGTCGTGCATCACCACACCACCGTAGCTGTGTGCAGCTTGGTTGATCTCTTCACGCGCGCCCAGGGAGGTGATGATGATCGGCACCTTGTACTTCACGCACATGGCCATGTCGTGTTCCAAGCGGTCATTGCTTTTGTGCACGATCTGGTTGATCGCAAAAGGTGCCGCAGGCTTGTCGGGGTTGGCCGCGTTGTAGGCCGCCAGTGTTTCGGTGATTTCAGCCAACCAGTCTTCCAGTTGCGCAGCTGGGCGGGCGTTCAAGGCAGGCATGGAGCCCACAACGCCTGCCTTGCACTGCTCGATCACCAGCTTGGGGTTGCTGATGATGAACAAAGGGGACGCGATGACAGGAAATGGCAGGTTTGCCAGAACGGGGGGCAACTTGGACATGGGGTCTCCAGAAAATGATCTGTCTATTGTGAGAGAACAAACGCTTGAGCAGGTGTCGACGGGGCGACAAGTCCGGTGGTAAGCCAAGCGAATGGCATCTGATCGCCAGCAGGGCTGGCTCCTACGCGGGTCTTGTCGCTGCCTTTGGCGCGGCTCTGGATGTGGGAGCCAGCCCTGCTGGCGAAAATTTGTGCGCAGCTGATCAAGCCTGACTTGAAGAACTTGTCATGCCCACAATTGCGCATGACAAGTTCAATCCCTGCTTCAGAACGCGTCCAGCGCCAATTCGGTCACGCTGCCCGCACCTTCCACGATGCTGTCGCGGATGCCGGGCACCTTGGACAGGATGTGGTCGGCGTAAAAACGCGCTGTGGTGACCTTGCTGGCCATGAAAGCGGCGTCTTGTGCCTGCGCCTCGGGGGTCAAAGCCACCAACAGAGCACGACCCATTTGCCAACCCGCCATCAGGTTGCCGGTGAGCATCAGGTAAGGCACGCTGCCTGCGAACACGTCGTTGGGCTTGGCCTTGGTGTTGCCGGCCACGAAATTGACCACATCCACAAACGCTTCACGCGCGGCCTTCAAACGCTTGGCCATGGCCAGTGCGTCGGTGTTGCCCGAAGCGATCAATGCGTTTTCGGTCTGCGCCACTTGATCGGCCAGGGCTTTGGCGGTCTGGCCCCCGTCGCGCGAGGTCTTGCGACCCACCAAATCGTTGGCCTGGATAGCCGTAGTGCCTTCGTAGATCGTCAGGATCTTGGCATCGCGGTAGTACTGGGCGCAGCCGGTTTCTTCGATGAAGCCCATGCCGCCGTGCACCTGCACGCCCAAGCTGGTGACTTCCAGGCTCATCTCGGTGCTGTAACCCTTGACCAGCGGCACCATGAATTCGTAGAAGGACTGGTTTTGCTTGCGCACGTCGGCATCGGGGTGGTGGTGCGCGGCATCGTAGGCAGCGGCAGCCACTGAAGCCAATGAACGGCAGCCCTCGGTGTAGGCACGCATGGTCATGAGCATGCGGCGCACATCGGGGTGGTGAATGATGGGTCCTGCGGCGGGCAAGCTGCCGTCCACAGGGCGGCTTTGAATACGGTCACGGGCGTACTGCACGGCATGCTGGTAAGCACGCTCAGCAATCGAGATGCCTTGCACACCCACCGCATAACGGGCCGCATTCATCATGATGAACATGTATTCAAGGCCACGGTTTTCTTCGCCGACCAAGAAGCCGATGGCGCCGCCGTGGTCACCGTACTGCAAGACAGCCGTGGGGCTGGCCTTGATGCCCATCTTGTGTTCGATGGAGACGCAATGCACATCGTTGCGCTCACCCAGCGAACCATCGCCATTGACCATGAATTTGGGGACCACAAACAAGCTGATGCCCTTGACGCCTTCGGGTGCACCCTGCACACGGGCCAACACCAGATGGATGATGTTCTCGGCCATGTCGTGCTCACCGTAGGTGATGTAGATCTTGGTGCCAAACACTTTGTAGGTGCCGTCAGGTTGGGGTTCTGCGCGGGTGCGCACGGCCGCCAGGTCCGAGCCCGCTTGGGGCTCGGTCAGGTTCATGGTGCCGGTCCACTCGCCCGAAATGAGTTTTTCGAGGTACTTGGCCTTCATGTCGTCCGAGCCGGCCGTGAGCAACGCTTCGATCGCACCGTCGGTCAGCATGGGGCACAAGGCGAAACTCATGTTGGCCGAATTGAGCATTTCGCCACAGGCCGCACCGATGGTCTTGGGCAGGCCCTGACCGCCAAACTCGGCAGGGTGCTGCAGGCTTTGCCAGCCGCCTTGTGTGAACTGTTTGTAGGCTTCCTTGAAGCCCGGTGTCGTCGTGACTTGGTTGCCACTGTGGTGGAAAGACGGGTTTTTGTCGCCTTCCCAGTTCAGCGGCGCGATGACTTCCGTGTTGAGCTTGCCGCACTCTTCGAGCACCGCTTGCGCGGTTTCCAGACCGGCATCTTCAAAGCCGGGGATCTGCGCGATCTGGTCGATGCGGGCCAAATGCTCGATGTTGAACAGCATGTCTTTGCGAGGTGCGGTGTAGCTCATGAAAGTCTCCGGTAAGTCTGTGTGAGGTTACAAAAAAGGCATCGCGAACGATGCCTTTTGTGAGGTGCTGAAAGGTCAGAGGGCCTGGGTGAGTTCAGGCACAGCGGCGAACAAATCGGCCTCCAAGCCAAAGTCCGCCACGCTGAAGATCGGCGCTTCGGGGTCCTTGTTGATCGCCACGATCACTTTGGAGTCCTTCATGCCCGCCAAGTGCTGGATCGCGCCCGAGATGCCGCAAGCGACATACAGCTGAGGTGCGACGATCTTGCCGGTCTGGCCCACTTGCAGGTCGTTGGCCGCGTAGCCCGCGTCCACCGCAGCGCGGCTGGCACCGATGGCAGCGCCCAGCTTGTCGGCCAGGGGCGTCATCACTTCGTTGAACTTCTCCGAGCTGCCCAAAGCGCGGCCACCCGAGACGATGATCTTGGCTGCGGTCAACTCGGGGCGGTCGTTCTTGGCGATCTCGCTGCCCTTGAAGCTGCTCTTGCCGCTGTCCGCTTGTGCGGCTGCGCTTTCCACGGCGGCTGCGCCACCGGTGGCGGCAGCGGCGTCAAAGCCGGTGGTGCGCACGGTGATGACTTTGGTCGCGTCGGTGGATTGCACGGTGGCGATCGCATTGCCCGCGTAGATGGGGCGCTCGAAGGTGTCAGGGCTGTCGACTTTGGTGATGTCGGAGATCTGGGCCACGTCCAACTTGGCCGCCACGCGGGGGGCCACGTTCTTGCCGCCTGCGGTGGCGGGGAACAGGATATGGCTGTAGTTGCCAGCGATGGCGAGCACTTGGGCTGCGACGTTTTCGGCCAGGCCATGGGCCAGCGCTTCGCTGTCGGCGTGGATCACTTTGGCCACGCCAGCGATCTGGGCGGCAGCCGCTGCAGCAGCGCCTGCGTTGTGGCCCGCGACCAGCACGTGCACATCACCACCGCAAGCGGCCGCGGCCGTGACGGTGTTCAGGGTCGCGCCTTTGATGGAGGCGTTGTCGTGTTCTGCAATAACAAGGGAGGTCATGTTGTTCAGTCCTTAGATCACTTTGGCCACGTTCTTGAGCTTGTCCACCAAGGTGGCGACATCGGGCACCTTGATGCCGGCGCTGCGCTTGGCAGGTTCTGCGACCTTGAGGGTCTTGATGCGGGGGGCCACATCCACGCCCAGGTCTTCAGGCTTGAAGGTGTCGAGCTGCTTTTTCTTGGCCTTCATGATGTTGGGCAAGGTCACATAGCGTGGCTCGTTCAGGCGCAAGTCGGTGGTCACCACCGCAGGCATGGACACCGACAGGGTCTCCAGACCCCCGTCGATCTCGCGGGTCACTTGGGCTTTGCCGTCCACGATCTCCACCTTGGAGGCGAAGGTGGCTTGGGGCAAGTCGGCCAAAGCGGCCAGCATCTGGCCGGTTTGGTTGCAGTCGTCGTCGATGGCTTGCTTGCCCAAGATGATCAGGCCAGGTTGCTCTTTGTCGACCAAGGCCTTGAGCAGCTTGGCCACGGCCAGGGGCTGCAGGTCCAGGTCCGCAGGCGTTTCGACCAAAATGCCACGGTCGGCACCGATGGCCATGGCGGTGCGCAGGGTTTCTTGGCACTGGGCCACACCGCAAGAGACGGCGATCACCTCGGTGGCCAGGCCTTTTTCTTTCAGGCGCACAGCTTCTTCGACAGCGATCTCGTCAAAGGGGTTCATGCTCATCTTGACGTTGGCAATGTCCACGCCGCTGTTGTCGGACTTGACGCGCACTTTGACGTTGTAGTCCACCACCCGTTTCACGGGAACAAGAATTTTCATGAAATCATCTCCATTGATTGAAAAATCAGGGCCAAGCCCATCGCCAACAGTTGACGTTACGTAAACGTCAATTGTGCACCAGAACCGGCATCAAGCCAACCGTCTGACAGTAAAAAAGAACGACCGTTCGAATTTTATACGCTCAAGCGCCCGGCCCGCTCAGATGAACCATCCTTTGAGGGAAAGGAATCTGGATCTGGTGCGCCTGCAAAGCTTTGAAAATCGCCCGATTGATGTCCGATTTCAGATTCATCTGCCCATTGGCGACATCGTCCAGCCAATAAGTCACTGTGAACTCCAGGCCATCCGCCCCAAAGGCCGCCAAGGCCACCAGCGGCGCAGGCTCAGCCAAGACCCGCTCATGAGAGACACAGGCTTGGCTCAGCAATTCGATCACTTGCTCAACGCTGCTGTCATAAGCCACCACCACGGTGGTGCTCTGAGCCACTTGGGCATCCGACAGGGTCCAGTTTTCGATCCGCTGGGTGATCATCAATTCATTGGGCACGATGGACTCACGGCCATTGGCAGCGCGGATCACGGTGTAACGGGCCTTGATGTCGGTGATACGGCCTTCAAAACCGTCAACCCGGACCGTGTCACCAATGCGCACGCTGCGCTCGGCCAAGATCACAAAGCCACTGACATAGTTGGCCGCCAGTTTTTGCAGGCCAAAACCGATGCCAACCCCCACAGCCCCGCCCAAAACAGACAAGGCGGTCAAGTCAATGCCCACCGAAGACAGGGCCAACAACAAGCCCACAAACATCAACAGAGCGCGCACCGTGTTGCTGATCACTTTGCGCAGCGACAAATCACTGCCGGTGGCCGACTTCAGCAAACGCGCCTCGATGGCAGACGAAATCCACAGCACCACAATGAGCACCGCACAAGCCGTCAGGGCTCCCTCCAGCAAGGTGCGCACCGACAGCACCGTCGCACCCACTTTCCAATGGATTTGGTCAAGCTCGCTCAGCACCAGCGGCAAGATGCCCGTGACCCACAGCACCACCCCGCCCCACGCCAACCAGGAAACGGTCCGCTCCAGCGCCCGCACAAAGGGCGCACCGGCAAAGGCCGCTTGCAAGACCTTGACCCCCAGCCGAATCGCGGCCAAGGAGGTGCAAACCGGCAGCAAAATTTCAAACATCACCAGCGCATGGTCGTGCGTCAAGGCGGTGCGGGCGACAAAGGTCAAGACCAGCAACAAGACCGGAAACAACACGCCGTCGACCAGCTTGCGGCCGAGCAGCACCTTGAGCTCATGGCCTGGCAAAAGTCGGCGCAGCCCCCACACCAAGAGCCAGGACAAAAGGATGCACAAGACAAAGGCTGCAATCGCCATCAACGACTCGGGCTGGAGCAAGGCGTCTAGCCAGGCCATGGGGTCAGCGATGTGAACGGATTTCATGTTTTCCACGCAGGGTTTCGTTTCTCGATGAAGGCCTGAACGCCCTCTTGCGCCACCTCGTTGACCATGTTGCAAGCCATGGTTTGGCCGGCCAACTGGTAGGCAGCCTCGATGCCCATCTCGCGCTGCTTGTAAAACAGGGCTTTGCCCAGGCGCACCGCTTCGCGAGGCTTGGCCAAAATCGCATCCACCAGGGCGTTGACCTGCGCATCCAATTCAGACACGGGCGCGACGCGGTTGATTAAGCCGCGCTGACAAGCCTCATCCGCCGAAATGAAGCCGCCTGTGAGCAGCATTTCCATGGCCTGCTTGGCAGGCATGTTGCGCACCAAGGGCACGCTGGGTGTGGCGCAAAACAAGCCCACATCGATGCCATTGACGCCAAACTGCACGCCTTGGGCCGCCACGGCCAAATCGCACTGGGCGACCAGCTGGCACCCCGCAGCGGTGGCCACGCCCTGCACTCGCGCGATCACGGGGACGGGCAAGCTTTGGATCGACAACATCATGCGCGTGCACTGCGCAAACAGCTTTTGGTAATAGTTCAACTCGGGCTGTGCGCGCATTTCCTTGAGGTTGTGCCCAGCGCAAAAGGCCTTGCCCGCAGCGCCCAGCACCACCAGGCGCGCGTCGGCATCTTGTTCAATCTGCACAAAAGCGTTCTGCAAAGCCGCCAGCATGGCCTCACCCAAGGTGTTGAAGGTGCTGGGGCTGTTGAGGGTCAGCCGGTGCACGCCGCGGGCATCGCGTTCATGCAGCAAGATGTCAGATGGATGAGCGGTAGAGGTCATGCACCCGATTGTGCCCAAAACCGGCGCTTCAAACGTCGGCCAGCACCCGCAAGTGGGCTTCGACGCTGCGCGACAGCGCGCTGGGGTTGTAGCCACCCTCCAAGCAACTGACGATGCGGCCTTGGGCATGGCGCATGGCCACATCTTTGATGCGCCGCGTGATCCAGGCGTAGTCCTGCTCGACCAAGCCCATCTGGCCCATGTCGTCTTCGCGGTGCGCATCAAAACCAGCACTGATGAAAATCAGCTCGGGTTTGTGCGCTTCCAGTCGGGGCATCCACATCATGTCGATCAATTCACGGATGTCCATGCCTTTGGTGTAGGCAGGCACAGGCAAATTGACCAGGTTCGAGGCGTTCGATTGCGAGCCGCCTTCTGGGTAAAAGGGGTGCTGAAAAAAGCTGACCATCAAGATCCGCTCGTCACCGGCCACGATGTCTTCGGTGCCGTTGCCGTGGTGGACATCGAAGTCCACGATCGCCACCCGTTTCAAGCCGTGGCGCTCCACCGCATGCTTGGCCGCAATGGCCACGTTGTTGAAAAAGCAAAAACCCATGGCCTTGTCACGGCAGGCGTGATGCCCCGGAGGGCGTGTGGCGCAAAAAGCGTTTTCCAACTCGCCCGCGATCACCGCATCGGTTGCCTCAATGGCCGCACCCGCCGACGCCAAGGCCGCATCCCAGGTGTGCTCATTGATCGAGGTGTCCGAATCCAGCGCCGTGTGGCTGGGGCCGCCTGCGGCCACATCGTCGCGCAAGTTGTCGCTCAAGCCGCGCAAGGCAGCGACATGCATGCGCCCGTGAGCCAGCTCAATGTCTGCCAGGGCCGCCGGGCCCGCCTCGCGCCGCTGCAAAGCCATGTCCAGCCCAGTGACCAGCAAGCGGTCTTCAATGGCACTGATGCGCTCGGGGCATTCGGGGTGGCCAGCGCCCATTTCGTGCTTCATGCACAAGGGGTGAGTGAAGTAACCTGTCGCGCCCATACGGCCTGTCTTTCTGCAAAGCACGGCCCTCGAGGCCTTGCTCTTCTTGAGTTTTTCGAGTTGATGGCCCAGCTTATCACGCACCAACCAGCACCCATCTGAGCCAAATCATGCTCTGGGCCGATTAAACTGACCGCATGCAATTTGAAATGCCATCACGCCCTCTTGGCCTGAAACACTTGACCCGGGTAGGGTACCTGTGCGTCGCCTTCTCGGCCTTGTTGGGGGCAACACCTGAGGCTCTGGCCAAAAAACACAGCCATGGCAAGGCCAGCCAACTTGACAAGACCACGAAGCCCAAAGCGGTCAAATCGCGCTCAGGGGCCAAGCACAGCCCGCACAAAGGCTCCGCCCTGAACGACGACATCCATGTGATGGCTTGGGCCCAAGAGGCTGCGCCGCGCCTGCAATTGGACCCTGCATGGCTGCACAAAACCATGGCCCAAGCCCAGCGCCTGCCCGTGGTGGAAAAACTGGTGTTGCCCTCGCCTTCCCCCATGGCCAAAGACTGGGCCGCCTACCGCGCCCGCTTCATTGAGCCCACCCGCATCCAGGCCGGCACCCGTTTTTGGCGCAAGCACCAAGCCACCCTGGAACGCGCCGAACAAGAATTTGGCGTGCCCGCGTCCATCGTGGTGGGCATCATCGGCGTGGAGACCTTGTACGGACAAAACACGGGGAACTTCCGTCTGATCGATGCTTTGGGCACCTTGGCCTTCCACTTTCCAGACGCACACCCGCGGGCCGTGGAGCGACAAGCATTCTTCCGCTCAGAGCTGGAGCAGTTTTTGCTTCTGACCTCGCGCAGCGGTGCAGATCCGCTGTCGGTGCGGGGCAGCTATGCGGGCGCCATGGGCTTGCCGCAGTTCATGCCGTCGAGCTGGGCCAAATACGCGGTGGACTTTGATGGCGATGGCCGCATCGACTTGTTTGGCAGCCCAGCTGACGCCATCGGTTCGGTGGCCAACTATTTCAAGGCCTTTCAGTGGCGCACCGGCATGGCCACCCATTACCCGGTGAGCCTGAATGCGCAAACCGACATGGACAGCCTGATGGCGCCAGACATCTTGCCTACCTTCAGCGTGGCCAGCTTCACCGCCAAGGGTGCCGGCCTGGAAGGCGCCGCCTTGGCGCACCCTGGGCCCCTGGCCCTGATCGAGCTGCGCAACGGCCCCCATGCCCCCAGCTATGTGGCCGGCACCGAAAACTTCTACGCCATCACCCGCTACAACTGGAGCAGTTATTACGCGATGGCGGTGATCGAATTGGCCGATGCGGTGGCGCGCGAAGTGCAAAGCAAGCCGTGAACTTCAACTGAACACAAAAAAATCGGCATACCTCTGTGGAAAGAATGCCACTGTGACCTTCCCCAAAGACCGAAAGGGCTTACTGGCTGGTTTGCTGCTCTTGACCATTTTTGGCCAAACTGCCCAGGGTGCCAGTTTGTTTGGCGACCATGCCTGCGTGTCTTGGCAAAGCCTGCCTGATACCGACAAGCGTGCATGGACAAACGCCTTTTTGGCACCGCTGAGCTTGACCCTCAAGGGCCTGCAAAAAAGGAAAGAAGACCCCTACAACGACGACCCCAAGGCCGCTCAGAAAGCCATCGTCGGCATTGACGCTTTTTGCTTGAATCACCCTGACTTGGGAGCCGCCGATGGTGCGGGTCGCTACCTGAAAAAATTGTTGGACATGCCGCCCACGTGATTCCACAAGGAGATTCAAAACTCCAACTTTATTCAGTTGCAAGATCCATGGCATCCATAAAACTTAGGGCATAGATCGATTTTCGTATTCACAAAAATCATTGAATCCATACCATCGTGTGAGCCATTTATCCAACACGAGCGTCATGGAATTCAAACCCTTTAGCCGTGCGATCATCATCGCCATTGCCTTCATTTCGACAGCTTCTCTCTCGATTTTTTTATCCACCTTTGCTTCACCTGTTCAGGCCGAAAACCACACAAGTTTGGGTGAAGACGACAACGAATTCGTTTTTGCAGGAACATGCCACAACGGTGAACGTTACCGTCTTTTCAGTTACGCCAAGGTGGTCGATGGCCTGACCTTCTGGCAACACGACTACGAAGGACCTGCAGGCAAAGGCAGCGTCCGCACAAGGGCCACGCCACGCACCATGGCTGTCCGTGTTTGCCGCAAACTGGCCGAAATCATCGATGACCATTGATGGCCAGTCGGGCTGAAGAAGCCCTGCCCTTTGAACCTAAGTTTTATTGCGATGCGCTGGGGTGCAGTTGTAAGATGGTGCGCAACATGGACGCCCAGCCCTCCCAATCACTGCTCATCATCGACGATCACCCGATTTACAGAGAAGCGCTGGCTGAACGCTTGACGCAAGAGTTCCAACCCCAAGGCATTGAAGTGCTGGGTGCCAGCAGCGCTGCCGAGGGGCTCGAGATCCTAGACCATGGTCACAAACAGTGGATCATTTTGCTGGACATCTTGATGCCAGGCCTCAGTGGTGTGGCCTCCATCAAAGTCTTCAAGACCAAGCACAACGTTACCCATGTGATTGCCGTCTCAGGCCTGGATGAAAACGCTTGGGAGCCACGTTCTGTGGCCGCGGGTGCCACTTTGTTTTTGTCCAAAAACAACACCTCCGACCGCATCATCGGCAAAATCAAATCTTTGCTCGATGCCAGTCCAAGCGTGAAAGTCTTGCCCAAAGATGTCGAAACGCAAGAGTTCAGATTGACACAACGTCAATTGGAAGTTTTGCAGCTCATTGCCATGGGCCATCCCAATAAAGTGATTGCGGACTATTTAGACATCAAGGAACAGACCATCAAGATTCACATCAATCAGATCTTCAAGGAGTTGCGTGTGTTCAACCGAACGCAAGCGGTCTTGAAGGCGCAAAAAAGCCATTTACTGACACCCAGCAGCCCTCCGGTTTCCGAATCCATTTGAGCTTGTAGACACTGAGCCTTGGAGCGGTGAATCCCACACGCATCATCTCCCGCATGTCTTTCTTCAATGACCAGTCAGACTCGACTTAGCCCATGGATTCGCGCCAGGTCCAGCAGGTGGCGCTTGAAAAAATCAGCTACTTGCATGGGTTCGCCAAAACATCGACCCCTGCCACCATCATTGCCCCACTGCTGTGCATTCCTTTGTTTGACTCGGTCGATCTGGGGTCAAACTTTCACATCTGGCTAGGCATGATGGTCGTGGCCGTTATGGTCAGGATCTTCTTGATCCGGTCTATCCGACTCGACGATGACGCAGCCACTAATTTTGCGAAATTGAACTGGGCCGTGGGCATTGTGACTTCGGTCTGGGGCTTGGGCTGGCTCATGCTGGTCCCTGGCATGGACCCCGTCAACTCCCTGATCTATCAGGTCATCTCATTGACGGTGCTGTTTGTGGGCATGGTGGGTTACTGCGTGCATTGGAAAACGTTTTTCAGTTTCGCGCTGCCTTTGAAGATCACAGAACTGTTGTTCATCATCATTCACAGCCAATTCATCATTTGGCCGATTGCCATCGGCTCCTTGGTGAACTTTTACCTCGCCCTCAAGATGGGCTTTTTCTTTTCCAAGTCCTGGGAAAAGTCGATGGCTTTGCGCTTCAAAAATGAGAAGCTGTTCGACCAATTGGTGCAAGAAAAAAATGTCTCTGTGGCCGCCAACATCGCCAAATCCGAATTCATCGCCACAGCCAGCCATGACCTGCGCCAGCCGATGCAAGCGATCAACATCTTCGTGGAGTTGCTCAACCTCAACAACCTCAAGGAAGTCGAAAAATCGATCTTTCAGAAAATGCGCTCCAGCATCACGGTGCTCAACAAGATGTTCAACACCCTCCTGGACATCAGCAAACTCGACTCCAAAATGGACACGGCTTATGCCACTTTCGAGTTGGACGCGATGCTCGATGACTTGATTCCGTCCTTCCAGCAACTGGCAGCCGAGAAGAAGCTGGACCTGCGCTTCGACCATGAGCATTTCATGATCCACGGCGACGCCAACCTCCTGAGCCAGTTGCTGATCAACCTTCTGTCTAATGCGCTTCAGTACACCACCTCGGGGAGCGTGAAGGTCAATTTCAGCAACGACCAGGGCAAGCTGGTCTTGACCGTGTCGGATACGGGATGCGGCATTCCTGAAGAAGATTTGCCATTCATCTACAAAGAATTTTTCCGATCACAACGCTCACGCCCCCAACACGACGGTCTGGGCTTGGGTCTGTCGATTGTCAGCCGCATTCTCCACCGAACCGGCGGTTCGGTGTCGGTGGAAACCGAGAAAGACAAAGGCACGGTTTTCACTGTGCACACCCATTTCGACATCACGGGCATGGCTGCCGACAGCACGCCGCAACTTGATCCTGATACGCAAGCACCTTTAACTTCCGCCAAGGAATCGCCAGATTCCTTGCACTTGGGGATTCTCGAAAACGACAGCGCCCTGATGTACGCCTACCTTGAGTTTTTCGTCAGTCAGGGGTATGTGGTCCACCCCATCCCACACGAAGAAGCCGAATTCAAGCATGCCTTGATGACCATTCCCAAGCTGGACTTCATCCTGTCTGATTACAGGCTGGGGGACAAAGATGGCATCTATTTCATCGAACAACTGCGGGAAGAATTCAACCAAGCCATTCCCGCTTGCATCGTGACGGCCGACACGGCACCGCAACACCTGACTTTGTTCAAACAGCTGGACATCGAGGTGCTTTACAAGCCGATGGACATCGCCAGCATTGCCAAGTTCGTTGGCAACCGCATCGGCTGATTTTTCAGTTGGTCAACCACCGTGCGCAACCATGGCTTTGCCCACTTCCAGCGTGCCTTGCGCTGCGCCTGACAAGGGCACGGTCTCGCCCTGACGGTCGGTGACCTGGGCCAAGGCGGCCGCCAAGCGCTCAGGGGTGTCTGGGGTCAAGCCCAGGTGCACGCCTTGCGTCAAGGTGATGTGGGCCACTTCAAAGCTGCCGGCGCCTGCACAAATGATGGTGCGATTGGGTGCATCCTCGCTGGCCATGACCAACATGGCGGGCACCACGGCCTGCGGCTCCAGCGCTTTGAGCACGGCTTCGGGCATCAAGCCTTCGGTCATGCGGGTGGCAGCGGTGGGGGCCAGGCAGTTGACACGGATGTTGTTCTTCTCGCCTTCGATCGACAAAGTCTGCATCAAGCCCGCCAGTGCCATCTTGGCCGCGCCGTAGTTGGCTTGGCCAAAGTTGCCATACAGGCCACTGGATGATGTGGTCATGACGATGCGGCCATAGTTTTGCGCCTGCATGATGGGCCACACCGCCTTGGAGCAGTGCACAGCGCCCATCAGGTGCACATCGACCACCAGACGGAAATCGGCCAGGTCCATCTTGGCAAAGCTCTTGTCGCGCAGGATGCCCGCGTTGTTGACCAGGATGTCGACCCGGCCCCACGTGTCCATGGTCTGCTGGACCATGGCCTGCACAGCTGCGAAGTCGGTGACCGAGGCACCGTTGACGATGGCTTCGCCACCGGCAGCGCGGATTTCATCGACCACGGCCTGCGCTGCCGACACCGAGCCTCCCACGCCATGCACATCGCCACCCAGGTCGTTGACGACCACTTTGGCCCCACGGGCGGCCAGCGCCAGCGCGTGTTGTTTGCCCAAGCCGCCGCCTGCGCCTGTGACGATGGCCACGCGGCCTTTGAAATCGATGCTCATGGAATCTTCCTTGTGATGCCTGGGGTTCAATGGGTGACAGGCGGCTGGGTGTTCATCTGCTAATCTGAAGCCATGAACCAACGCCTGTTTGCTAAGCACTGTAATTCAGCCTTAGCCCCGTCTCTGTTACCCGCTTGACACCCCATGGAACTGAACACCGAAACCATCACCACGCCACCAGCGGATGCCGCCACCGTGGTCTTGCTGCGCGACGCTGCCGAAGGTCTGCAAGTCTTGCTGCTCAAGCGTCATCAAGCTTCCAATGTGCTGGGGGGGGCCTATGTCTTTCCGGGCGGCAAGCTCGATGCAGGCGATCAACACCCCGAAGTTTTGTCGCGCTTGAGCCAGGGCGCAGATCAATTGCACGCACGCCTGGCCGAGCCCGATCTGCCTTCCGCACAAGCGGCAGGCTTGTTTGTGGCAGCCATACGTGAAGCTTTCGAAGAGTGCCGCGTGTTGCTCGGACAAGCCCAAAACGGCCAAACCGATTTGACTGCGCTGCAAGCCAGCTTGAGCGCTGGTCAAAGTTGGCGCGATGCCCTGCAAACCCATGCCTTGACGCTGCAAACCGAAGCCTTGGTGCCTTGGACACGCTGGATCACGCCCAAGCAGGCCTCGGTGACCAACAAGCGCTTTGACACCCGGTTTTTCATCACCCAGGTGCCCTCCGACCAAACGGCCAAACACGACGAACACGAAACCACCGAAACCCTGTGGATCGGCCCACGCGAGGCCCTGCTGCGCTACTGGAACCGCGAAATCGAGCTGGCCCCGCCCCAGATCATGAGCCTGGTCCACCTGTCTCGCCACGCCAGCGCACACAGTGTTTTGGCCGAGGCCGCCAGCCGCAAACCGCCGGTGGTGCAGCCCGAGCCCTTTGACCAGGACGGCATCCGAACCATCTGCTACCCAGGGGACCCCCGGCACCCGATCGCTGAGCCGGCCTTTCCAGGCCCGAGTCGTTTGATGTTCAAAGACAAACGTTTTGAGCCCGAATTGGGCTTGGCTGCTTTGCTTGACTAGAATACGGAAATTCAAACGTTTCATTTTGTAACGTGGTTTCCTGCTTTCAAACTGCATTGCCCCTGTATGAGTCCGTCTGCTGCCCCCATCTACTTGTCCGTTGAACGGGCCATGGAGTTCATTGGGGACGCCAACGGAGTGCTGACCCTGCTCAAGACCTTGCAGCAGACACTCAGCACCGATCTGCCCTTGATCGTGGACCTGCTGAACAAGGATGATGTGCTGGGCGCCAGCCGCGTCCTGCACCAACTCAAGGGCTTCACGCCCGTGTTTTGCGTGGACAGCTTGGTCGAGCGCGTGGTCGCTGTCGAGCAATTGAGCAAACACGGTGAAGCCGCGCAAGTGCGTGCTGCCTATGCCGTGCTGGCCCCGCAACTCGAACAGCTGCGCTCGGAAGTGGCTCAGCATTTGGCCCTGAACACCTCAAATTGAGCTTGGGCGCCGCCTTGCAGCGCCTCGCTCAAACAGCCACCACGTCCTGCCGGGCCAGCCACTGCGCCATCAGCGCCGGATCGTGGATCAGTCGCAACTCGTCAAACGCCTGCTGCGCCTCGGGGTAGACCTTGCGCAGGTAATTGAGCCATTGCTTGAGTCGACCTGACCGGTGACGCGGGGCCACCCGCCGGCTAACGCCCACCCAGAACAACTGCATCAAACCGGCAATCACAGCCCAAGGCACAGCGCGGCTGTCTACGGCGTCGCTTAGCCCTTCATCGTGGCGGGCAATGGCCAGCGCCAGTCCGGGGTCTGACACCATGCCGCGCCCGATCATCAAGCGATCGCAACCCGTGACTTCGCGGCAGCGCAAGGCGTCGGCCACGGTCCAGATTTCGCCATTGGCCACCATGGGCAAACGCACGTGCTGGCGTAAATCGGGAATCCGGTCCCAATACGCGGGCGGTCTGTAGCCGTGCGCCTTGGTGCGGGCGTGCACCACCAAATCACTGGCGCCAGCGCCCTCAATGGCCTGGGCGCAGTCTTCGGCACGCCGGTCATCGTTGTAGCCCAGCCGCATCTTGGCCGAAACCGGGATGTGCGCAGGCACCGCTCGGCGCACGGCCGCCACGATTTGGCCGACCAGTTCGGGCTCATCGAGCAAGACCGCGCCGCCTCGGTGCTGGTTCACGGTCTTGGCGGGGCAGCCAAAATTCAGGTCTATGCCGTGCGGCTCCAACTCGGCCAAGGCCGCGGCGTTATCTGCCAAGCAAATCGGGTCCGAGCCCAGCAACTGCACCCGCACCGGCACGCCGGCCAGGGTGCGGCTGTTGTTGAGCAACTCGGGGGCCACGCGGATGAAAGCCCTGCGCGGCAAAACGGTGTTAGTCACCCGGATGAATTCAGTCACGCACAGATCGACCCCGCCCACCCGCGTCAGCACATCGCGCAGCGTGTGGTCCAGCAAGCCCTCCATGGGCGCCAACAGGAGCTTCATCAGGCGGAAAACCTCAACGGCGCATCGGCTGGGCGCTTCAGCCCAATTTGCGCTTGAGGCGAACTTCTTCCACCTTCACACCGCCCAGGGGCACGGTGCGGGCGGTGTTCATCTCGCGCTTGAAGCCAGCGAGTTCGTGAAAGCGCAGGGTCTGCTCGTGCAGCAGGGGCAACCACACGGTCACATCGGTGCAATCTTCGTCTTGCAGGCCTTCACGGGCCGCATCCCACAGGGCCAGGCCCACGCCTTGGCCGATGCGCTCGGGCGCGGCGTAGATGGCCCAAATTTCGCCGGTGGTGTTTTTGGATTTCGGATCGCGCGAGCGGTCAAAGCCCACAAAGCCGACGATGTCCTTGCCGTCCACCGCCACCATGACCTGGGGTTCGCCGTATTCGATGGCCTCTTTCCAGTAAGTCACGCGCTTGGCCATGGGCGTGACGGCCCAATGCTCATCGGGCACCTGACCGGCATAGGCCATTCGGCAGGCGTTCAGGTGCAATGCGGCCACGGCCGTGGCGTCTTGTTGGGTGGCAAATCGGACTTGGATATCGGACATGTTCTGGAAATTCGAAAGAGATCACGGATCGCACGGTGTGGCCTGCACAACGCAGCGGAAAACCCGATATTGTCGCCGCTTCGGTTATCGTCAGCGCATGAGCTTGTTTTTTTCATGTCGAAAAGCCGCCTTCCCTTGGCGTAGCGTCCTCTTGACTTGTTGGCTGGGATTGACCGTCACGCTGGCCTGTGCCCAAACCCACAGCCGCTTTGCCGACAACATGGCGGAGCGCACCCGCGCTTGCATGGCTTGCCACGGCGATCAAGGCCGCGCCGGGCCCGATGGCTATTACCCCCGCCTGGCCGGAAAGCCCGCAGGCTACTTGCACAACCAGCTGCGCAACTTCGCGCAGGGCCGCCGCCACTACGAACTGATGGCTCGGCTGATCGACCCGCTCACGGACGACTACCTGGGCGAGATGGCTCGCTACTTCTCGTCGCTGGATCTGCCCTACCCCGCCCCCAGCGCGAGCAATGTGATCACGCCTGAGCGCTTGGCCAAAGGCCGGCAACTGGTGACGCAAGGCGATCCCAGTCGAGGCCTGCCCGCCTGCACGCAGTGCCACGGTGCGCGGCTGACAGGTGTTCAAGCCAACGTGCCCGGCTTGTTGGGCCTGCCGCTGGACTACCTGAACGCCCAGCTGGGTGCTTGGCAAACCGGTCAGCGCAAAGCGCTGGCACCAGACTGCATGGCCGAAGTGGTCAAACGCATCCCGTCCGAAGACCTGATCGCCGTGTCCAGCTGGCTGGCCCGCCAGCCCTTGCCCGCCGACACCCACCCTGCGGCACAAGCGCCGCAGGCCAAGCCCTTGCCCGAAGCTTTGCGATGCGGCAGCGCACCTGAACTGCACGGGGGCAAGCCATGACAACAGCCTCTACACGCATCGGCCTAGGCATGGCAGGCGCCCTGCTGGCCTTGGCGGTTTATGTGCTCGTGGACAACTGGGGCAGCCACTGGTTGGGGCGCACCAACGCCCAAATATCTGGACCCACATCCACAGTCAGCAAAGCCGCTCAAATCGAACGCGGCCAATACCTGGCACGGGTGGGCAACTGCATCGCTTGCCACAGTGCCAAAGGTGCCCCCCCGCTGGCGGGCGGGCGGCGCATCGACACCCCTTTTGGCGGCGTCTACAGCAGCAACCTCACGCCCGACCCCAGCACCGGTCTGGGCCAATGGAACACCGACGATTTCTGGCAAGCCTTGCACCATGGACGCTCCAGAAGCGGTCGTCTGCTGGTGCCCGCCTTCCCCTACAACCACACCAGCGTGATCAGGCGTGAAGACAGCGACGCGCTGCTGGCCTGGTTGCAAAGCTTGCCACCCGTGCCCCAAGCCACACCAGCCCACACGCTGACCTGGCCCGTGGGCACGCAGCCCGCCTTGGCGGTGTGGCGCAGCTTGTTTTTCAAGCCCACGCCCTTTGTGGCCGATACAAGGCAAAGCCCCGAGTGGAACCGAGGCGCTTACCTGGTGCAGGGCCTGGGACACTGCGCGGCCTGCCACAGCCCACGCAATGCTTTGGGTGCAAGTGGCCCAGTCGATGACCTCTCCGGCGGCCTGATGCCCATCGTCAACTGGTATGCACCCGACCTGACCCGCGACAGCGAAACCGGCTTGGCCAGCACGTCATTGCCCGAGATCGTCCGATTGCTGGGCACCGGCAGCTCAGCCCAAGCGCAAACCAGCGGCCCCATGGCCGAAGTCGTGCAGCACGGCCTCCAATACATGAGCCCTGCCGATTTGCAAGCCGTGGCGGTGTACCTGAAGTCACGGGCCCAAGCCGGTCAAGCCACCGAAGCGCCAACCCGACGCACAGCCGTGAGCCCACGGGTGGCCGAGATGGGACTCAAAACCTACGATCGCCATTGCGCACAATGCCATGGCGACAACGGCCAGGGTGTGCGCACGGCCACCGGCCAGACCGCCTATCCGGCGCTGGCGGGCAACCGTGCGGTGCAACTGAAGGACCCGACCAACCTGGTGCAAATGCTGCTCTACGGCGGCTACAGCCCGGCCACGGCGGGGCATCCCCAGCCCTTTGGCATGCCACCTTTTGTGCTGGAACTGGACGACCGCGACATCGCCGCAGTGCTCACCCACCTGCGCACCCAATGGGGCAACACGGGCGCAGAAGTCACGCCTTTGCAGGTCAACCGAATCAGGGCATCACAAGACAACTGAACATTGAATAGGCTCAAGACTCGTTCGTTCAAAAGCATTCAGAAAAAGGCCCTGAACATCCTTTGGGGCGCCAGCTGTCATCTGCGCTACTTCAAATTCGCCTCAGACTTTGCGAATCGGGCCTTCAAGGACTAGCATTGACCTCCATGCAAAAGCACCTGTTCATCCTGACTGGCGGATCTCGCGGCATGGGTTTGGCCATCGCTCACCAATTGCTGCACCCCGATCACGAATTGATCTGCATCTCTCGCCACGCCAACGAAGCCCTGGCCGCGCAAGCCAAGACAGACGACGTGACTTTGAGCCAATGGACGCAAGACCTGAGTGATGGTTCATCCGCCAGCGAACGACTGGGACATTGGCTGCTTCAACAAAACCCTGCCCAATGGCGCAGCGCCACCTTGATCAACAATGCCGGCGCCATTCCCCCAATCGCACCACTCAGCCAAGCGCATCCACAAGATCTGGCCCAAGCCCTGCGCGTGGGTCTGGAAGCACCCATGCAACTATGCGCCCGGTTCTTGGGCGCCACCGAGTCATGGGGCCTGCCCCGCAAAGTGCTCAACATCTCGTCAGGCCTTGGCCGCAAAGCCATGGCCTCGCAGGCGGCCTATTGCGCGGCCAAAGCCGGCATGGACCATTTCACGCGCTGCTTGGCCTTGGACGAAGCCCTCAAACCCCACGGCGCCAAAGTTTGCTCTTTGGCGCCCGGCGTGATCGACACGGACATGCAAGTCCAACTTCGCTCGGCCAAGAGCAGCGCCTTTCCCGACCAACCGCGCTTTGCGCAGTTGATGGAAAAGGGCCTGCTGACTTCGCCTGAGGAGGCCGCACGCCAGGTGCTCGCGTTTTTGAATCGCCCAGACTTTGGTCAAGACCCTGTTGGGGACGTGCGAGACTGAGCCCCCACCGGAGCCCGCACCGGAAGACGCCTGTCAGCTGAATGTAGCGATTGGCCCTGACACTGAGATGTTGATGGCCTAGACCCTTTTTTATTTCTTTTATCTTGGAGACCTCCCCCATGAGCCGTGAAGTTGTTGTTGTCAGCGGTGTGCGCACCGCCATTGGTACTTATGGCGGCAGCCTGAAGGACACCCCACCCACCGAGCTGGCCGCATTGGTCGTGCGCGAGGCCTTGGCCCGCGCGGGCACGGAGGGCAAAGACGTGGGCCATGTGGTGTTTGGCCATGTGGTCAACACCGAACCCAAGGACATGTACCTGTCTCGCGTGGCGGCCATCAACGGCGGCTGCGCCGAAGGCACCCCCGCGTTCAACGTCAACCGCCTGTGCGGCTCGGGCCTGCAGGCCATCGTGAGCGCCAGCCAATCGATCTTGCTGGGCGATACCGACATCGCCATCGGTGGTGGCGCTGAAAACATGAGCCGTGGCCCCTACGCCAGCTTGAGCGCCCGCTGGGGTGCCCGAATGGGTGACGCCAAGATGGTGGACATGGTGCTCGGCGCCTTGCACGACCCCTTCCACACCATCCACATGGGTGTGACGGCAGAGAACGTGGCCGCCAAATACGGCATCACCCGCGAAATGCAAGACGCACTGGCCGTGGAAAGCCACAACCGCGCCGAGCGTGCCACGGCCGCCGGTTACTTCAAAGACCAGATCGTGCCCGTGATGCTCAAGAGCAAAAAGGGGGAGATCGCCTACGCCACCGACGAGCACTTCCGCGCTGGCTGCAAGCTCGAAGACATGGCCAAACTCAAGCCGGTGTTCGTGAAAGAAAACGGCACCGTGACGGCCGGCAACGCCTCGGGCATCAACGACGCGGCTGCAGCGGTGGTGCTGATGGAAGCCGGCGCTGCCAAAGCGCGTGGCGCCAAGCCCCTGGCCCGCCTGGTGGGTTATGCCCACACCGGTCTGGACCCGAAGATCATGGGCGTGGGCCCCATCTCGGCCACGCAAGCCGTTCTCAAGAAAACCGGCTTGACGGTCAACGACCTGGACGTGATCGAAGCCAACGAAGCTTTTGCCGCACAAGCTTGCGCCGTGACCCGTGAGCTGGGCCTGGACCCTGCCAAAGTCAACCCCAACGGCTCGGGCATCTCCTTGGGCCACCCGATTGGTGCCACAGGCGCACTCATCACCGTCAAAGCCATCCACGAACTGCAACGCGTGAACGGCCGCTACGCCCTGGTGACCATGTGCATTGGTGGCGGTCAGGGCATCGCTGCGATTTTCGAGCGCATGTGAGTGCTGTCGGGGCCTAAAGCCTCCGACCTGCAAACAGTCTTGTAGGTCGGCGCTTGCGCTCCGACCGGCATTGACCTTGTCGCAGGTTCACGACGGAGCTAAAGCCACCAACCTGCTGCGCGCCGTTGCCCTGACTTACGACTTCACCACCGGATCGTCCAAAAAGCCACCCGAGCGCAAGGTGATCACCAGGGTGTCGCGCCAGCCACCAGCCTGCTCAGGCTGGATGGGCGTGGTTTCATGGATCACCCGGGTATCGTCCATCAACAACAGCGACCAGGGCTCGCTGAGCGTGAAGCGCTGTCCCCTCGGGCTGTCCACATCAAACACACGGGTCTCGCCGCCTTTAATGCCGTGGCGTCCCACCAAAAACACCGCCACCCAGTTCACACCATCTCGGTGTGCGCCCTCGGGCGTGGGCCTGCCAATGCCATCGGTGGTGTCGATGCGAAACTGGTGCGCTTCGGTGAACCAAGTCTGCGCACCTTGCGCGTCCGAGGCCACACGGGCCAGCCAGCGCAGCAATGAAGACCACGCCGTTTGTGCCACCACATCGGACGCCATCGGGTCAAACCAGCGCTGCATGCCGCCGTGCAAAGCGTTGTAAGACAGCGGCTGCCAATGGGCGCGGTGCGGCACAGCGGACAAATTCTGCGAAGTGACTTCAAAACTGGCGTGACGGCGGCGGCGGTAACGCCCACCATCCTTGAGGTGCTGATCGGGCGGCAGATCGTCCCAGCTGGACTCCAAGGCCCGCAGGTCCTCCGCGCGGATCCCTGCCAAGGCCCCCACACTGGCGGCGCTCAGCACGGCAAAGCCTTGCGCGTGCAAGGCGGCATTGAGCTGCTCAGGGGCGGTCAGTGGCGGAGGCAGGGTGTTTTGAGGCATACGCTGGAGGAAACGGGCAAAGACTGCAAGCATAACGCCCCAGCGCTGCCCCATGCACCATCAAGGCGACGTGAGCGACCGATCAGGGCTGGCACTGATGTGGATCAAAAACCGCTGCTCACCCCTGCTTTAAGCTGATCAGCACAGGCCACATCCGGTCTGCTGGAGCACACCATGACCCGATTGCGATGGAGCGACGCCCTCTCGCTGGACATGCCCGCCATGGACGATGGCCGTCGGACATTCGTCGAACTGCTGGATTGGGCGCATGAAGCCAACGATGCCCGGCTGGTGGAACACTGGCGCCGCCTGTTCACACACACGGCACGCGTTTTTGAGCAGGAAGACCGGTGGATGAACGCCACGGCCTTTTCATCGGCCCACCTCCACAGCACGCAACACAAGGTGGTGCTGCAAGTGATGCATGAAGGGCTGACTGCAGGCGAGTCCGGCGATCTGGCCACCATCCGCAAGATGGCCGCCGAACTGGGCCAATGGTTTGCAAACCACGCGCAATCGATGGATGCTGCCTTGGCGCTGCACCTGAGAAAAACCGGTTACGACCCCGTCACCGGTGTGCTCAGCATGCCCGACGACATCGCCCTCGCGGCGTAAAGTCAGGCAGGGCTTGAGGCACCGTTTCAGGCATAGCGCTGGCTGGCCAGCTGGGCGCCTTCGGCCAGAGCCTTGAGTTTGGCCTCGGCCACCGCTCGGCTCATGGGGGCCAAGCCGCAGTTGGTGCAGGCGATCAGGCGGTTCTTGGGCACGAACTGCAAGGCGCGGCCAATCGTGTCGGCGATTTCTTCGGCCGTCTCGATCACGGGGTTGGCCACATCGATCACGCCCACCATCACGTCTTTGCCTTCCAGTAACTTCATCATCTCCATCGGCACATGCGAGTGCATGCACTCCAAACTGACTTGCTGGATGCTGCTCTTGGCGAGGGCCGGGAACACCTTTTCGTACTGACGCCACTCGTGGCCCAAGGTCTCTTTCCATTTGTTGTTGGCTTCGATGCCGTAGCCGTAGCAAATGTGCACGGCCGTGGTACAGGTCAGGCCCCGTGCAGCCACCTCCAACGCCTTCACACCCCAGTCGGCCGCTTCGTCCATGTAGACGTTGAAAGCGGGCTCGTCGAACTGGATGATGTCCACGCCGTCGGCTTGCAGCGCCAGCGCTTCTTGGTTCAGCAGCTCGGCAAAGGCCATGGCCATCTTGACCTTGTCGCCATAAAAGCGGTCGGCCACGGTGTCCACAATCGTCATCGGGCCAGGCAAGGTGAATTTGAGTTTTTTCTTGGTGTGGGCACGGGCCAGTTGGGCTTCGAAGGCATGCACACGGCCCTTCAGGCGCAACGGCGCAATGACCTGGGGCACCTGCGCGTCGTAGCGGTTGTTGCGGATGCCCATGGTGACCTTGTTCACAAAGTCGATGCCCTCGACCTGCTCGACAAAGCCGTGCACAAAGTGCTGGCGGGCTTGCTCGCCGTCGCCAATCACATCCAAGCCTGCGTCTTCCTGCGCCTTGATCCACAACAACGTGGCATCGGCCTTGGCTTGCTGCAACTCAGGGCCCTGGGTGGTCCACTGGGGCCAAAGTTTTTCGGTCTCGGCCAGCCAGGCGGGTTTGGGCAAGCTGCCAGCGATCGCGGTGGTGAACATCACAAATTCCTCGGGTTAATTCAACAAAGTTTGTCAGTTTGCCGCCAAAGCAAATTCTTGGGCGAGCAATTCATAAGAACGCATTTGTGCTGCAGGGTCATGCGTCCAGGTGATCAACACCAGCTCATCAACTTCCAGACGCGCTGCCAACTGGCGCAGCTTGCGGCCCAAAGTGGCTGGCGAGCCAATCAAAGCCCCTTCACGCAGGCGCTCCAGCGCCAATTGCTCGGCAGGGCTGTAATCACGCGCCGCTTCTTCGGGCGCCAGCAAGGGACCGATGCGGCCCAGGTTGCGTTCCATCTTCCAGCGTGCACGGCTCTCGAACAATCGCAAGGCCTCTTCGTCCGTGTCGGCGGCCAAGGCCCATACGCACACGGTGGCAGCAGGCTTTGAAAGCGCGGCACTGGGCCGAAAGTTTTCGCGGTACAGCTGCAAAGCTTCGTCTGCGCCCTGCCCATCGGTGATGAAATAAGCAAAGGCATACGGCAAGCCCAGGTGCGCGGCCAATTGGGCGCCGTAATCCGAGCTGCCGAGCATCCAGATGTCGGGCGATGTCTCTGACTGCGGATAGGCATACACGTTGTGCCCCGGGTGCCCTGGGGGCAAGTTCTGGCCTTGAATCCAGGCTTGCAATTCCATCACTTGCTGCGGAAATCGCTCGGATGCATGCCGGTCAGGGTTGAGCAGCTGCGCGGTGCGCCCATCGCTGCCGGGGGCTCGGCCCACACCCAAATCGATGCGTCCAGGCGCCAAGGCATCCAGCACACGAAACTGCTCGGCCACTTTGAGCGCCGCGTAGTGCGGCAGCATCACGCCAGCGCTGCCCAAGCGAATGCGCTGGGTGCGCGCCGCAATCGCGGCCATCAGCACCTCCGGGGCGGTACCAATGATGCTGGGGTGGCTGTGGTGCTCGCTCACCCAAAAGCGGTGATAGCCCCAGGCCTCTGCCTTTTCAGCCAGCGCCAGGGTTTGCCGAATGGTGGCATCTTGCCCACGCCCCAACGCCGCTGCCGATTGGTCCAGGATCGAAAGCTTGATGGGCATCAGTGGGGTGCCTCAGAGATGGCCGCCATTTCGGCCTCTTGCAAAGCGCGCCACATGACCTTGCCGCTGCCGCTCTTGGGCAATGCGTCCACAAAGCTCACCACACGGGGCATTTTGTAGACCGCCATGTTGTCGCGGCACCAGTCAATGATGTCTTGCTCTGACACTTGGCCTTTGCGGTCTTGCCGCAGCACCACCACGGCTTTGACCGACTCACCCCGGTACGCATCGCGCGTCGAAATGATGCAGGCTTCCTGGATGGCGGGGTGGCGGAACATCAAAGCCTCCACCTCGGCAGGCCACACTTTGAAGCCGCTGGCATTGATCATGCGCTTGAGGCGATCGGTCATGAAGAAGTAACCCTCCTCATCGATGCGCCCCATGTCGCCCGAGCGGAAAAACCGCAAACCGTCGCGCTCAAAAAATGCGCTGGCCGTTGCATCTGGGCGTTTCCAATAACCTTTGAATACTTGGGGGCCACTGATCACGATTTCACCCGACTCGCCCTGCGGCAACTCGACCAGCGTTTCGGGATCGACGATGCGCGACGCCACACTGAGGATCGGGATGCCCAGACATTGTTTCTTGGGCGCATCGGGCGGGTTGGTGTGCGAGGGGGCTGCCGTTTCGGTCAGGCCATAGCCTTCGATGTAGCGCAAACCAAACTGGTCCAGCAGGCGCTGAGCCACGGCCTCGGGCATGGCCGCGCCGCCGCCGCCAATGTTGACCAGACTGCTCAAATCGTAGGCGCTCAAATTCGGGCTGCCCAGCAAATCGATCACCATGGTCGGAATGTTCGTCCAATGCGTGACGCGCCATTTGGAGATCAACTGGCCGGCCACATCGCGGTCCCAGCGCGGCATGATGACCAGACTGGCCCCAATGAAAATGCTCGCATGCATCACGCTGACCATGCCCGTGATGTGGAACATGGGCACCACACACAAGGTCACATTTTCGGGCGTGCCGTTGACCCACAAGCCTGCCGCCATGGCGTTGTGCATGATCGTGCCGTGGGTGTGCATGCAGCCTTTGGGCAGGCCCGTGGTGCCGCTGGTGTAGGGCAAGATGGCCAGATCCTCAGACCCCGCTTGCACCGGGGGCAAGTCTGCAGCACGGCCTTGGGCCATCAAAGCCTGCCAAGCATGGGACTGCCCTGCATCGAGCTTGGGCAAATCACGCAGAGGCAGCAACCAGGAACGCCAGGCGTCTGGCAAATCAGCGGACGTCAGCGCCTGGGCATCGAAAACATCAGAAAACTGCGTGACCACCAGGTGCTGGAGCTGTTGCTCTGAGGGCAAGGCATTGCTCGCCTGCGCCAATTCGGGGGCCAGATCGGCCGTGGTCACCGCCACCCGAGCGTCGGGGTCGATGATGTAGTGCTTGAGCTCCTCGGCTTTGTTCATCGGGTTGACCGGCACCACCACGGCATCCAGTCGCAAGATGGCGAAATGGGCAATGACCAATTGCGGGCAGTTTTGCATGTTCAAGATCACGCGGTCACCCGCTTGCACCCCCAAACCGCGCAGGGAAGACGCGAATGTCTCGGCGGCGTTTCGCAAATCTTCGTAAGACCACACCTTGCCCATGTAGACCAAGGCAGGCTTGTTCGGGTAGCGCATCGCACTGATGGCTAAATTCATCCACAGCGATGTGACTGGCGGTGAAATATGGGAAGGCAGCCGTGCCGGCCAGACTGCTTCATGAGCACGCATCGGGAGTCTCCTGTTTTTTTCGGTTTCAAATTGCATGTTACGCGTCAGACCCCGTCTGGCCGACCTGACCTTTGTCACGGATGGGACCAGTTCATGGCCGATGAGCGCATTCAATCGCCATTCATTTGTTTCAAATTGTCTTTTTTTCAATTATTTGGTATTAAATTAACAAATTGTTGAAATATTTGAATATAAAATAGCGCCATGCAAACACATACCACTCAAGAATCCCTCGAAGACTACTGTGGCACCACGTATGCAGCCAAATTGCTTGGACTGTCCGTGGGTACGATCCAGACACTCGTCGAGAAAAATGAACTCCAAGCCTGGAAAACCCAAGGGGGGCATCGACGGATCTCCATGCCGTCAATTCGCGAGTACCAGCGAAAGCACAATATGTTGATGTCGACCAGCGAACACCGCGAAGGCCGACTCAAAGTGTTGCTGGTGGAAGATGACGCTGTAACGCGCGACATGATTAGGGATTTCTGCAGCCGCTGCGAAACACCCGTTGACTGCACGGTCATGTCTTCCGGTTTGGAAGCCCTCATCGATATGGCCAGCATTAACCCCGACGTCTTGATTGCCGACCTGAACATGCCTGGCGTGGACGGATTCGAACTCTTAAGAACTGTGCGCCAGACAACTCAGTTCAACCGGATGACCTGTTTGGTCATTTCCGCATTGTCACAAGATGACATTGCTGCACGCGGTGGGCTTCCTGAAGGCACCGTTTTCATGGCGAAGCCCGTGAACATGCAATGGTTCAACGGTTTCTTCACCGCGTTGATCGCGGGTCGAAATGTCAACAAGCAAACCGCCTGAAGAAGATCCTTATTCCGCCCACCCGATGAGCATTGAACATTGGGATCGGACATGAAAAAAGCCGCTGCATTGCTACAGCGGCTTTTTTATTTTGGCGGAGTGGACGGGACTCGAACCCGCGACCCCCGGCGTGACAGGCCGGTATTCTAACCAACTGAACTACCACTCCTGGTAGGTAGCTTCGCTTCAACTTTTGTTAAAGCCAAGTGCTACAACTTGGCGACCCTACGGGGATTCGAACCCCGGTACTCACCGTGAAAGGGTGATGTCCTAGGCCTCTAGACGATAGGGTCATAACCTGGACTGATTCTTGCGAATCTTCTCGACACTTTGGTGGAGGTAAGCGGGATCGAACCGCTGACCTCTTGCATGCCATGCAAGCGCTCTCCCAGCTGAGCTATACCCCCTT
>JACCDH011244910.1_pt1 | contig 40608 bp, 37 predicted proteins | sample 7442481 | NCBI WGS metagenome assembly JACCDH01 (sample SAMN15323433, study PRJNA562643) | freshwater metagenome | isolation source: river surface water | place: USA:Blue River Watershed | collected 2017-08-15 | reverse complement strand
GTGATCTGATCCACTTGCTTGACCAGCTTCTTCACCGCACCTTGTTGCAACACACGCATCTGACCGTCGCCGGTCTGCAACCTCACGCCCTTGGCAGCCAGCGTGCCGCAGAACACAACCTTCTTCGCGTTCTGCGCGATGTCGATGAAGCCCCCTGGGCCCACGGTGACACCGCCCAGGCGCGAGACGTTGACCGAGCCTTCCTCATCAAACTCGCCAAAGCCCAGAAACGCGATGTCCAGACCGCCACCGCCGTAAAAGTCGAACTGCGTGGCCGCGTCGAGCATGGCGGTGGCGTTGCGGGCATAGCCGAACAGCACGCCGTCCATGAGCGTGCCGCCGTAGGTGCCGTGCTCGATGGTCTGGTAGATGCGGTGCTGTTCGTTGCGCGCGGCGATCAGCTTGGCCACGGCATCGGGCACGCCCACGCCGTAGTTGATGACCGGGCGCGCCTTGCCGGTGTTGAAGAGTTCCTGGTAGGCCCGGCGTGCCACGGCCTGGCGTTCGCTGAAGGCTTCCTCTGCGGCCGCGACTTCGCGGGCATGGTCTTCGGCTTCGCTGGCTTGTCGCTCGGCACCGGTCAGTTCGCCGCTGAAAGCCGGATCGAATGGGATGGCGTAGCTGGTGGACTGCTGCGGGTCGACGACGATGGCGTCCACCCATGCCGAGGGGATGCGCACCTCGCGGGCCTTGAGCGCCCCCTTGGGCAGGCGTTCCTTGACCTGCACGATCACCTGGCCGCCGCTGTTGCGTGCGGCCAGGGCCAGCGACTGGGCGTCGAGGTTGGCGGCTTCGTGCTCGAAGCTGATGTTGCCGTCTTCGTCAGCGCTGCTGGCGCGCACGATGGCGACATGAATGGGGAAGGGCTTGTAGCGCAACCATTCACGGTTGTCGATCGTGACAACTTCGGCCAGGTCTTCTTTGGCAGCATCGTTCATCTTGCCACCGCCGTGGCGCGGGTCACACACGGTGCCCAGGCCCACATGGCTGATGAGGCCGGGGCGGCCAGCGCCGATTTCGCGCATGAGCTGGCTGGATACACCGCCGGGCAGGATGTAGGCCTCGATTTTGTTGGCCAGGGCCAGTTGCTGCATCGCGGGCGACCAGACCCAGTGGCCACCGATGACGCGCTTGACCAGGCCTTCGTGTGCGAAGCAGTTCATGCCTTTGGTTTTTTTGTCGCCAATGCCCAGCGCGTGGATGACGGTGAGGTTGCGGGGGTGCTGGGTGGTCAGGAACCGTTCCTGTACCGCTTCGAACATGTGGGTGGCTTCCATCAGACCGCCACCGCCGCCCATGAGGCCCACGGTGTCACTGTCTTTGATGAGTTTGGCCGCCTCTGTTGCGGTCATGAATTTGGTTTGCATATTCGTTGTCTCTTGTAGCGTTCGTTCAGTGGTGTGCTGCATCGGGGTTGGGGTGAGTGCCTCGGCCTCATGCTGGAGTACCAGAAATCGGCCGAGGCACTCACCCCAACCCCGATGAGGCTGTGGTTCGCAAGTGTTCTGTGGCTTCGGTCCCCAGTTCACCAAGCCGGGAGAGGGGTGTGAGAGGGCGACGATTTCTGCGTACCCCCGCAGCATGAGGAGTCCTCTCACACCCCTCTCCCGGCCCCCGATGTGGCACAAAAGCCAATGAATCAGAACCTCAGCGGTTCACGTCAAAAAGCGCGGCACCCTTCTTCATGGCCGACTTCGCAATCACCCCCCGGTGAATTTCGCTCGTGCCGTCATAGATGCGGTAAATGCGGGCATCACGGTAATAGCGTTCAATCGGCAGCTCCTTGCAGAAGCCCATGCCACCAAACACCTGCACCGCCCGGTCCACCACACGGCCCAGCGTCTCGGCCGCATGCACCTTCACCATCGCGATCTGCTCGCGCGCATCCAGGCCCTGGTCCAGCATCCACGCCGCGTGGTAGACCATCCAGCGCGCCGCGTTGATCTCGATCACGCTGTCCGCGATCATCTGCTGCACCATCTGGAAATCGCCGATCTTCGTGTTGAACTGTTTGCGCTCATTGGCCCAACCCACCATGATTTCGCAGACATGGCTGGCCTTGCCCACGGCGCGCGCCCCCACCTGGGCCAGGCGCACCACATTGAGCGCACCCATGGCCAGCTTGAAGCCCTGACCCACCTCGCCCAGCAGGGCGGCGTCTTCGAGCTGCACGTTGTCGAAGAACAGCTCCAGGTGCGGCGTACCGCGCAGGCCCATCATCTTCTGGTCTTTGCCCACGGTGAAGCCGGTCAGGCCCTTGTCGACCATGAACATGCTGATTTCCTTTTCGCCCGTCTTGGCCGAGACCAGGAAAAAGTCGCTCCACTCGCCGTCGCTGATGAAATGCTTGCCGCCGTTGAGCAACCAGCCCTTGTCGTTTTTCACGGCCGTGGTCTTGATGCCGGCGGCGTCCGAGCCCGCGCCCGGTTCGGTGATGGTGATGGCGCAGGTGCGGGTGCCCTCTACCGCTGGCTTGAGCCAGCGCTCGATCTGCTCGCCCTTGCAGTGCAGCAGCGGCTCGTACACATTGCCGAAGGCACGGCGGATGATGATGTCGGTGGTGTGGCCGAACTGCTCTTCGCAGAGGATGCGGTCCAGATTCGAGAGGCCGCCGCCGCCCAGGGCTTCGGGCATGTTCATGCCGTACAGGCCCAGGGCCTTGGCCTTGTGGTGCAGGGCCTGGGCTTTGGCATGGTCAAAAGTTCCGGTCTGCTCGATCTCGTCTTCGAGGGGCTGGCATTCTTCGGCAATGAAACGGCGCACCGTTTCGATCAGCATTTTTTGTTCGTCGTTGAGTGAAAAGTCCATGGTGTGTCTCGTGTTGGGGTGACGGTGTGTTGTGGGATGTGCTCGCTGTAGGCGCGAGCCCCTGCGCGCGAAACCTTCGGCCGCAGGGGCGGCCTCCTACAGAAAAGGGCGGCTGGCGGCAAGGCACTCGGCTGCCCACTCAAGAGGCGGCGTGTTCTCCTCGCGGCCGAAGTTGACGACCTCCACGCTGACTGGCAGGTCAGAGGGCAGGGCGGCGAACAGCCCGCGGATGTCGATGGTCCCGTCGCCGGGCAGCAGGCGTTCGCAGCGTGCGGTGTGGATCATTTCTTCTGTGCTGAAGTTCAGGCCGGCCTGCGCATCGCAGATTTGCGCGTAGTGCAGCAGCTGGCGCGGAATGGCGCGGATGTCTTCCAGCGAGGTGGTGGAGCGGCCAAAGTGCAGTGCGTCCACCAGGATGCCCGCGTTGGCGGGCATGCCGGCGTTTTGTACGACACGCAGTGCCGACTTGGCGTCTTTCACCGCGGTCCAGGGCATGAATTCCAGATCGGCCGTCATGCCGAAGGGGCGCATGACCTCGCACAGGCGGGCGTAGTTCTCGGTCAGTCGGGCTTCGTTGTCGTCGTCACCGGCCACCAGAATCGCCTTGGCCTTGAGCTGCGCACCCACGTCGTACAGCGCGTCCCAGGTGTGCGGGTCGAACTGTTCGTTGATCCGGATGATCTCCAGATCGAACACGCCCACGCCGGTGTCCTTTTGTGCAGCCAGTGCTTCGCGCAGGGCGGCCGGTTGGCCCAGCAGGTGCTGCTGCGGCGCGCCGGGTGCGTTGGGCCACAGGCGCAGGCCCACGTAGGGGTAGCCGGTCTGTGCGGCGATGCGGATCGCCTCGGCCGGCGTGCAGCGGTGCGAATTCAGATAAGCCAATGAGTAGATGCGGCCCATGTCATGCGATCTGTAGGAGGCCGCCCCTGCGGCCGAAAGTGTGAAAGCGGCATCGTTGTGCAGGAGGCCGACCCTGTGGCCGAATGCCTTCGCGAGCAGGGGCTCGCTCCTGCAGAGCCATGTGTCCTTACTTCAAAGGCGATACGGCGGTCGGCAGGGCAATCGTCGAGACCATGTGGGTGGTCAGGTGGGCCGGGCCGCCTTTGGGTGGCCAGATGCCCTGGGCCACTGCATCGGCTCGGGCCTGGCTGCGGGCGTTCAGGCTCTCGTAGGCCCAGATGTTGGTAAAGCGCAGCGGGCCGTCGATCGCGACCATGGCCACCACGCAAGGCGAGAGCTTGTGGCGGGCGGGCACGTACTGTTCCCACAGGTCGATGGTGGGCTGCACACCACCGGTCTTGATGCCGTAGGTGCGGATTTCATACACCGGACCCTGGATGCCGGATTCGGCGCTGGGGCGCACCGGCTTCATCCATGGGAAGCCTCTGTAGCTGTGCTGCTCCAGACTCTGGAAGATCTCGCCGCAGCCAAAGGGGCTGGCGTGTTTTTGCGTGCGATCGCGTTCGGCCTGCAGGGCGTCCAGCGTGGCAAAGCCGCGCAGTACGACCATCTGGTTGAGCTGGCCGATGTCGGTGAACCAGCAGCCCAGCAGTTCGCCCTGGGCGTCAGCGCCAGCAGCGTAAGCCTGCACATTCGCGGCGGCCTGGCCTGCGGTGCCAAAGGGCAGGGTCATGGTGGCGAGTTCGTAGTACATGGTGTCGTCCATTCAAAGAAGATTCAGTTAACGATTGAGTTCAATGGGCTGTGCGCGGGGTCCACACCGGCCATGTGGTGGGCGGCGATGAAGCCAAAAGTCATGGCCGGGCCCAGCGTGATGCCGCCGGCCGGGTAGTGGCCACCCATGAGGCTGTTCATGTCGTTGCCCCCGGCGTAGAGGCCGGCAATCGGCTGGCCTTGTCCATCGAGCACCTGGCCCTGCGGGTTCACGCGCAGGCCGGCAAAAGTGCCCAGGCTGCCCATGACCACCTTGACGGCGTAGAAAGGGCCGCGCGCGATCGGACCCATGCAGGGGTTGGGCAGGCCGCGCGCCATGGCGTGGATGGCATCGCCCTGGATGCGGTTGTAGGGCGTCTCGCCCTTGGCAAAGTCCAGGTCTTTCCCTTCTGCACACATGGCGTTGTAGCGCTGCACGGTGGCCTGCAGGCGTTCGGCGTCAAGGCCGCAGGCACGGGCCAGTTCGGCCAGTGTGTCGCCGCGCTTCAGATAACCGTTGCCCAGCCAGGGGGTGAGCGGCATCGGTGCGGGTTTGACGGCGCCCAGGCCGTAGCAGCGGATGAAGGCGTGGTCACACAGCAGCCAGGCTTCGGGCTTGTGGCCTGCCGGTGTGGCGGCCAGCAGGCCCTGCATGAAGTCGTGGTAAGAATTCGCCTCGTTGGTGAAGCGCTCGCCGCGCGCGGTCACGGCGATCAGGCCGGGCTTGGCACGCTCGATCAGGTGCGGGAAATGCGCGACGGTGCCTTCGCTGCCAGGGTTCGCTCGGGGCACCAGCGACACAGGCGCGAGGGCGGCTGCCTGCACCAGATCGCGCGCCACCTGGCCGCCGGCGCTTTCGCCCAGGCGCAGACCGTCGCCGGTGTTGCCCCGGTTGCCGGCCGACCAGTGTTCCTGACCGGTAGGGGCGTGGGGCAGCAGTTGCTGCTTGCGTTTCGGGTCGTGCGGAAAACCGCCGCAGGCCAGCACCACGCCGCGGTGCGCCTGCACATGCAGGGCGCCCTGAGGTGTGTGCAGCACCGCGCCGGTCACCCGGCCGTCGTTCTTGAGCAAGCGCGTGGCGGGGCTGTTGGTCAGAATCTGCCCGCCTTGGTCCAGCAGCGAACGGGCCAGACCGGCCACCAGCGCATTGCCGTTGACCAGCTGCGTGCCGCGCCGGTGCACCAGCAGGTCGCGCCAGTGGCGCAACACTTTTTTCGTGACGTACCAGAAGGACGCTGGCTTGTGCAGCGCGTTCAGAAAGTGCCTCAGCTCCGCGCCCGAGGCGATGCCCATGCCCCACAGCGTGGTCTCGTGCAGCGGGGCTTTGAGGTCATGCAGGCGCTCGCCCAGGCGGCGGCCATCGAAGGGCGCGGCGCAGACCGAGCGGCCACCGGTGGCCGCATCGGGCGTGTGACCGTGAAAGTCGGGAATGGCGTTGCCGTCGATGAACTGCAGCGCCGTCTTGCGGCGGAAGAAATCCACCATGCGCGGGCCGTTGTCCAGAAAGCTGCGGGCGCGGGCTTCGTCGAACTGCTCGCCAAGTTCGTGGCGCAGATAGGACAGGGGTTTGTCGATGGCCTCATGGATGCCGGCCTCGACCGCGAGCGGGTTGCGGGGAATCCACATCCAGCCGCCCGACCAGGCGGTGGTGCCGCCGTAGTGCGCGTCCTTCTCGGCCACGATGACGTTCAGCCCCAGGTGCGCGGCCGTCACAGCGGCCGACAGGCCGCCGGCTCCCGAGCCGATGACCAGCAGGTCGCAGTCCAGTGTGCGGTGCGCGCCCATGCTCAGACCGCGTAGATGGGCTTGCGCCCGTCGTTGGACGCGCTCTTGCCGGTTTCGGCCGTGAGCTGAAAGAAGGGCGAGGCGCCACTGAGCGCGGCCAGCTGCTGTGAGGTGGACAGCAACTCGGGGCCGAGGGTGGCCATGCGTTCGGCATTGAAGCGCACGGTGGGGCCGGCGATGGTGAGCACGCCAAAGGCCGGCTGGCCGGCAAAGCGCACCGGTGCGGACATGGCCGAGAGCCCGGCGGTGTAGGTGTCGGTCGTCATGCTCCAGCCGCGCTCGCGGGTGGCCTGCACGGCGGTCAGCACCTCCTGCAGCGTGGCTGGTGCGGCCGGTCCGAACTGCTCGGGCTGGCCGATGCCCTGTTTGGCGACCAGGGCCAGCGCTTCGTCGTCACTCATGGTGGACAGCCAGGCCCAGCCGGACGAGGAGCACGACAGGCGTGCGTCGCTGCCCATGTCGGGGTCGTAGCGCAGGCCCTGGCGCGCGCCTTGTGCGCGGGCCACCCAGGTCAGGCGGTCGCCATCGACCACAGACAGTCGCACCAGTTCGCCCGAGACTTCGGCCAGGCGGTTGAGCAGCGGCTGGGCGATGTCCACGATGCCGGTGTTGCTGAGGTAAGACAGGCCCATCGACACCAGCTTGGTGGTGAGCAGGTAGTCGCCGTGGCCGCGCGCCTGGCGCACATAGCCCAGGCGCACCAGATCGGCCAGCAGGCGGTGCACCGCGCTGCGCGGAATGTCCAGGGTGTCCGCGATCGCAGCCAGTTCCATGCCTTCACCGTGCTGCGACAGCAGTTCGAGGATGCCGAGGGTTCGTTCGAGGACGCCGTTCATGTCAGTCTTTCAGTTGTACCGCTTGGCCCGAAGCCGCCGCGTCGTGCACCGCCAGCGTGGCGGCCAGGGTACGCAGGCCGTCGAGTGCGCTGCACAGCGGCTGGGCCTGCCCGGCGATCACGGCGGCGAAGTGTTCGAGCTGGCGGGTGTAGGGGTCGGCCACATGGACGCGCGTTTCTTCGTGCGAGAGTTCGTCGTGCCAGCCGCGCTGGCCACGGTACTGCCACAGCCCCAGGTCAGGCAGCGAGAGCGAACCGTGCGTGCCCATGATCTGGTGCGAAGCCACGTCCTGGCGCGGGTACTGGCCTTGCTCGCCAGCGCACATGTCCCAGCACCAGGGCGAGGTGGTGGCGTCCGACACGACCACGGTGGCCAGCGCGCCGCTGGCAAAGCGCAGCACGGCGGCGGCGGTGTCTTCCACTTCAAAGCCACGCACCGCATGACTGTCCATGGCCTGCACCTCGGTCACCTCGCCCAGCAGAAAGCGCAGCATGTCGATGTCGTGGATCAGGTTGATCAGGATCGGGCCGCCGCCGGCCTGGCGGCGCCAGGCCACGTCGAAATACGGGTCGGGCTTGAGGAAGGTGGCCAGCGCGGTGGCGCTGACGATGCGGCCGAGCTGCCCATCGGCAATCAGCGCGCGGGCGCGCTGGTTGATCGGGTTGTGGCGGCGGTGGTGGCCCACCAGCACGGGCGTGCCGGTGCGTGCCACGGCATCGGCCAGCTTGCGGGCTTCGGTCACCGTGTCGGCCACGGGCTTTTCGACCAGAGCCGGGATGCCGCGTGAAAGGCATTCGAGTGCCACCGGCACGTGCGCCACATTGGGCGTGGCCACGATGGCGCCTTGCGGGCGCACCTGGTCGAGCAGGGCGGCGGGTTCGGCCGCCCAGGCCACGCCCAGGCTGTCGGCCAGGGCTTGACCCGCAGGCGTGGGGTCGGCAATGCCCGCCAGTTCCAGATCGGGATGCCGCTGGATGCGGTCAATGTGGGTCTTGCCGATGATGCCGGCGCCGATCAAGGCCAGACGGGTGGTGGACATGTTTTGTGTCTTGTTGGAACTGCGTGAATGCAGGCAGTTTAGTGAGAATTGGAAAAAAATTCAATAGTTGAACAGTATTCCACTTTTGTATATCATCCGCCCATTCCTGAGCCAGCCATGGCTTTGGCCAACCCTTTCAGAACTGTGAGAGAGACATGTCGCAAGCCTTGAGCGGCGCCACCCGCGTCCATTTCATCGTGGGTGACCCGATTGCCCAGGTCAAATCCCCGGCCGGTGTGACGCAGGCCTTCCATGACGCGGGTCGCAATGCGGTCTGCATCCCGGCCCATGTGGCACCAAACGATCTGGCGGGCTGGACAAAAGGCGTGTCGCTGGCGCAGAACGTGGACGGCATCATCGTGACGGTGCCGCACAAGTTCTCCTGCTTTGAGCTGTGCGCCACGACCTCCGACCGCGCCGGTTTTCTGAAAGCCGTCAACACCCTGCGCCGCAACGCCGACGGCACCTGGCACGGCGACATGTTCGACGGCATGGGCTATGTCGAAGCGCTGAAATCCAAAGGCTGTGAACCGCGCGGCCAGCGCGCCTTGCTGGTGGGGGCGGGCGGTGCGGGTTCGGCCATCGCCTATTCGCTGATGACCGCCGGCGTGAAAGAGCTGGCCGTGCACGACGCCGACGTGGTGCGCCGCGACGCGCTGGTGGCGCGCCTGGCCAGTCTGGGCCTGGGCAAGGTCTCGGCGGGCAGCAGCGACCCCACGGGCTTTGACCTCTGCATCAACGCCACCCCGATCGGCATGAAAGAGGGCGACCCGCACCCGATCGATTCGACGAAATTCACGGCGCAGCAGTTCGTGGGTTGCGTGATCACCGCGCCTGCCGTGCCACCCATGATCGCCGCGGCCCGGGCCAAAGGCTGCAACACCCTGACCGGTGCCGACATGTTTGCCCGTGTCCGCGACCTGATGGTTCAGTTTTTGCTGGAGGCCTGACATGCAAGTGCTCAAAAACGGCATTGATAAGCTGGACGAACACAGCGCCTATGACCTGGTGGTGATCGGTGCCGGTGGCGCCGGCTTGGCCACCGCGCTGTTTGCCGCCATGGAGGGTGCCAGTGTGCTGCTGGTCGAACGCACCGAACTCATTGGCGGCACCACCGCCTGGTCGGCCGGCACCAGCTGGATTCCCGGCTCGAAGCATGCGGCCAAAGTCAACCCGGGTGACACCCTGGCCGAGACCCGGCGCTACCTGGACAACGCCGTGGGCGATCGCACGTCCAAAGCCGTGCGCGAGGCTTTTCTCCGCAATGGCCGCGCCGCGGTCGATGAAGTGGAGTCACGCTCGGAGCTGAAATACCGTCCCTATCCAAAGCACCCCGACTACATCTCAGATCTGGGGGGCTCGACACTCAATGGCCGCGCGCTGGAGCCCCTGCCATTCGATGGGCGTCTGCTGGGCCGTGAGCTGTTCGCGCTGCTGCGCCCGCCGATCCCCGAGTTCACCGTGATTGGCGGCATGATGGTGGACCGCACCGACATCAACCACCTGCTGGCGATGACCCGGTCCTGGGCCTCGTTCAGGCACTCGGTCAAGATCGTGCTGCGCCATGCGATGGACCGACTGAGCTGGCCGCGCGGCACGCGTCTGGTGATGGGCAATGCCCATGTGGCGCGCCTGCTGTATTCGCTCTCCAGGCACGAGAAGGTCACGATCGCACTGAACACCACCGTCGCGCACATCGTGCGCGGCAGCCACGGTGTCGAGCGCGTGGACATCGAGAGCGGCGGCGAACGCCGCAGCATCCGCGTGAACAAAGGCCTGGTGCTGGCCAGCGGTGGCTTCAACCGCCACCCCGGGCTGCGAGCGCAGATGCTGCCGGGTGTGCCGGGCGAATGGTCGCCTGCCGCACCGGGCCACACCGGTCAGGCCCACGATCTGGCCAGACATCTGGGCGCGGTGTACGGGCAGGGCGGTTTGTCGCACGCCTTCTGGGCTCCGGTGTCACTGCGCCCGCGAGCGGACGGCAGCACGGCGGTGTTCCCGCACTTCGTGATGGACCGCGCCAAGCCCGGCATGATCACCGTCAACGCCAAAGGCGAGCGCTTTCTCAACGAAAGCACCTCCTACCACCTGTTCGGTCTGGCCATGCAGCAAGCCCACCAGAGCACGCCCAGCATCCCGGCCTATCTGGTATGCGATGCCGAGGCCCTGCGCAAGTACGGCATCGGCATGGTGCGCCCGGGTGGCAAAGGGCTGGGCCCCTTCCTGGCCGACGGTTACCTGACCGCAGGCGCCACGCTGGCCGAGCTGGCCGGCAAGCTGGGCATGGACCCGCAGGCCTTGCAGGCCAGCGTGCAGCAAAACAACCGCAACGCCGAGACCGGTGTGGACCCCGACTTCCACCGCGGCGAGACGGCCTACCAGCAGAACCTGGGCGACCCGGCCTGGACGGGCAAGAACCCGAACATCGGGCCGCTGCAGACCGCTCCGTTCTACGCGGTGCGGCTGTACCCTGGCGACATCGGGGCCTCCACCGGATTTGCCACCAACGAAGACGCGCAGGTGCTCGGCGCCGACGGTCAGGTCATTGCTGGCCTGTATGCCGTGGGCAACGACATGCACTCGATCATGGGTGGCACTTATCCCGCCCCGGGCATCACCATCGGACCGGGTCTGGTGTTCGGCCGCATCGCGGCCCGGCACGCGCTGGGTCTGGGCGCGGCATGATCAGGACTAACCCTTTAAACGTTCGATGAATGAACGAAATTGATCGATCATTGAACTTGCATAAATTGAAAACCCATTTGCCCCGCAATGAAGCCCCCTACAGTGCCACCACCCTGAGGAGCTTCCCGGGCAAAGCATGCTTTTTCCAACCCCGGGCCTGATCCCGCCCGAATTTGCAAACCAAGGAGACATCCATGAAAGCAACCCTGAAAACCCTGGCCGCCTGCGCTGCCCTGGCCGTGTCCGGCTTCGCCCACGCCCAGGACATCAAGATCGCCAACATCGTCGAACTGTCTGGCCCTGGCACCACCGCTGGCACCGTGTTCAAGAACGGCGTGGAACTGGCCATCAAGGAAATCAACGCCACCGGCGGCATCCTGGGCAAGAAGATCAGCTTCACCACCGAAGACACCCAGACCAACCCCGGCGTGGCCAAGGGCCTGACCCAGAAGGCCGTGGACAACGATGTGTTCGCCATTTTCGGCCCCGTCTACTCCGGCTCCATCATGGTTTCCATGGCCGAATCCAAGCGTGGCGAGGTGCCCAATTTCACCGGCGGCGAAGCGGCTGCCATCACCGCACAGGGCAACCCCTATGTGTTCCGCACCGCCTTCGGTCAGAACATCTCCTACCCCAAGCTGGCCAAGTTCATCAACGGCAAATACAAGACGCTGGCCATCATTTACGCCAACAATGATTTCGGCAAAGGCGGCCGTGACACCATGACCAAGCTGATGGAAGGCAGCGCCACCAAGGTGGTGGCTGACATTTCCACCGATGCCGGTGCAGTGGACTTCTCGGCCGCCGTGCTCAAGGCCAAGCAAAGCGATGCAGACGCCATCTTCATCGTCACCAACGAAGAAGAGTCGGCCCGCATGCTGCGCGAGTTCCGCAAGCAGGGCGTGAAAAAGCCGCTGATCGGCGAGACCACCCTGATCGGGCAGAAGGTGATCGAGCTGGCCGGTGACGCTGCCAACGGCGCGCTGGGCCACGTGGGCCTGACCGTCGAAGCTGCACCCCTGAAGGCTTTCGGCGCCAAGTACAAGACCGAATACAAGTCCGAATCGGACCACAACGGCATCAAGGGTTACACCGGCATGTACGTGCTCAAGGCCGCCATTGAAAAAGTGGGCAAGCTCGACCGCAAGGCGGTGGCTGCGGCCATCCGTGGCGGTTGCTTCAGCGCCAAGCAGACCCCTGGTGTGCTGATGGACGTGTGTTTTGACGACAAGGGCGACCTCGACCGCGAAAGCTTCATGGTTGAAGTCAAGGGCGGTCACCAGGTCGTGACGGCGACCCTGCCGCCCCTGAACGCCAAGAAGTAAGCCTCATCGCGCAGGAAAAGCGGACTCGGGTGAGTCCGCTTTTTTTCCGGCCCTTTCGGAGTCCACCCCATGACCGACTTTCTCCAACTCTTTTTCAGTGGCCTGGCCACGGGCAGCATTTATGCGCTCGCGGCCTTGGGTTTCACCCTGCTGTGGCAGGCGTCCGGCACCATCAACTTTGCCCAGGGCGAGTTCGTCATGCTGCCCGCCTTCATGATGGTGGTGCTGCTTGGCTCGGGCCTGCCCTTGTACGTCGCCTTTGCCGTGAGCATCGTGCTGTCGGTGCTGGTGCTGGGCTGGCTGTTCAAGCGCGGTCTGGTGGATCCGCTGTTCAAGTACGGCATGATGCCCATCGTCGTGGCCACCATCGGCCTGTCGATCGCCATGCGCAACGGGGTGCGTGCCGGCTACAGCGCCGAGCCACAGCCTTTCCCGCAGGTTTTTCCCGACAAGGTGTTCGACGTGGCCGGGGTGACCGTCTCGGCGGGTGACATCGGCACTTTTGTTTTCGCCATGCTGCTGGTGGTCGTCACGCAGGCCTTCCTGAACAAGACCGTGACTGGCCGCGCCATGCAGGCCGTCGCGCAAAACACCGAGAGTGCCTCGGTGCTGGGCATCAATGTGCCGCGCATGATCTTCTACACCTTCGCCATCAACGCGGTGCTGGCGGCGGCCGCCGCGCTGCTGGTCACGCCCACGTATCTGGCCAAGTTCGACATGGGCGAAGGCCTGGGGACCAAGGCTTTCTTTGCCGCCATCATCGGTGGCTTCAACAACTCGCGTGGCGCGCTCCTGGGCGGCCTGATCGTGGGGGTCTGCGAGAACCTGGCTGCAGCCTACATCTCGCCGGCCTACAAGGACGCGGTGGCCCTGCTGATCTTCATGGTGGTCATCCTGTTCAAGCCGCAAGGTCTGCTCGGCAAGAAAGAGGAGCGCAAAGTATGAAAAAGCTCAACCTGTTCATCACGCTGGCGGTGCTGGCCGTCTTTCTGGTGGTGCCGAGTTTCCTCAAGAACTACGGCATCCACATCTTCACCACCTGGCTGGTGTTCATCATCGCCACCATGGGCCTGAACCTGACGGTGGGCTACGCCGGCCAGAAGTCGCTGGGCCATGCGGCCTTCTTCGGCATCGGCGCCTACACGGTGGCCATCCTGCTCAAGGCCGGTTTCAGCTTCTGGCTGGGCCTGCCGGTGGCTGCGCTGATCTGCTTCTTCACCGGTCTGGCGCTGGGCTTTCCGGCGCTGCGCGTGCAGACGATCTATCTGGCTTTTGCCACGCTGGGCTTCAACACCGCGCTGTGGCTGGTGATGCGCAACGAGGAGTGGCTCACTGGCGGAACCTTTGGCATCAACAACATCGCACGCCCCAGCCTGGGCGGCATCAGCTTTGACGGCAACCTGGCGTATTACTACCTGGTGCTCGTCTTTACTGTGGTGCTGGCACTCTTGCTGTGGGGCTTGCTGCGCTCGCCCTGGGGCAAGGCCTTCACTGCGCTGCGCGACAACGCAATCCGCGCCGAGAGTCTGGGCATCGACACCCGTGGCTACACGTTGCTGAGCTTTGCAATTGGTGCGGTGTACGCAGGCATCGCCGGCGGTCTGTACGCCTCTCAGGTGCAGTTCATCGACCCGGCCCTGTTCACCGTGGGCGCGTCCATCATGATGTACCTGATGGTGGTGGTCGGGGGGCCTGGCTACTTCCTGGGCCCCGTGCTCGGCTCGGCCGTGGGTGTGGTGCTGCCCGAGTGGCTGCGCTTTGCTCAGGCCTGGTACCTGTTCATTTTTGGCGCCGCCGTGGTGATGCTGATGATTTGGCTGCCCGATGGCCTGCTGTCCATCCCCGACCGCATCGCGGCCCGCCGCGCATCGCGCGAGGCCTCGGCCGCCCGCGCTGCTGCTGCCAAGGCGGCACAAGGAGTTCAAGCATGACGCACCCGCATCAGCACAACCGCCCCGAAGGCGCACCGGTGCTCAAGGTCACCGACATGAAGAAGGCCTACGGCGCCATCCAGGCCGTCGGCGGTGTGTCTTTTGAAGTGCGCCCCGGCGAGATCTTCGGCGTGATTGGCCCCAACGGCTCGGGCAAGACCACGCTGTTCAACAGCATGCTGGGTCAGATCACCCCCGACGAAGGCAAGATCGAACTCAAGGGTCAGGACGTCACGAAATGCGGTCCGCTCGAACTCAACCGCCGTGGCGTGGGCCGGACCTTCCAGACCCTGCAGGTCTTCGGCAAGATGACCGTGCGCGACAACCTGATCGTGGCCGCGCAAGAGCACCACGGCAGCATGTTCAGCCGCATGTTCGCACCGTCCGACTCCGGTCTGGGCGCCAAGGCCGATGCCCTGATCGACCAGTTCCACATCCGCCATGTGGCGCACAAGAAAGCCGGAGAGCTGTCTTACGGTCAGCAAAAGCTGGTGGACATTGCCATGGCTTTCATGAGTGAGCCCGACCTGGTGTTGCTGGACGAACCCTGTGCGGGCGTGAACCCCTCGCTGGTGGGGGGCATCAGCACCCTGCTCAAGGATCTCAACCGCACGCGCCAGGGCAGTTTTGTGGTGATCGAGCACAACATGGACTTTGTGATGGACCTGTGCCACCGCATCATGGTGATGGTCGAAGGCAAGGTACTGGCCATCGGCACGCCCGAAGAAATCCGTTCGAACAAACAGGTGCTAGACGCCTACCTGGGTAATTGACCACCCCCGAAGCACCTTTGGTGCTTCCCCCTCAAGGGGGCGGCCCCAGTGGCCCGGCAAAGCCGGCGCCACGGCGCCACTAAATGGTTTGAGCGTTTTTTGTGTGCCAGCTTGTGCTGGTCCGAAAGGAAATCAAATGAACACCGCAAAAGTGCCCTGCATCGAATTCGACGACGTGGTCGCCGGCTACAAGGATTTCATGATCCTGAACAACCTGTCGTTCAGCGTGCAGCCCGGCACCATCACGCTGCTGATCGGCCCCAACGGCGCCGGCAAGTCCACCGTGCTCAAGACGCTGTTTGGGCTGCTCAAGCCGCGCCAGGGCAAGGTCCTGCTCAATGGCCAGGACATCACCGGTGCGACGCAGAAAGCGCTGCTGGCGCAGGGTATTGCCTTCGTGCCGCAGGGCCGCAACCTGTTCGGCCAGCTGTCGGTGTACGAAAACCTCGAACTCGGTGGCATCACGCTGGGCATGAAGACCACGCACGAGCGCATCCCCGAGGTGCTGGAGTTCTTCCCGCGCGTCAAGGAGCGTCTGCATTCGCGGGCGGCTTCTCTCTCGGGCGGCGAGCAAAAGCAGCTCGAAATCGGCCGCGCGCTGCTGCTGCGCCCGAAGGTGCTGCTGATCGACGAGCCCTCGATCGGTCTGTCGCCCATGGTCGTGCAGGACGTGTTCAAACTGCTGCGCAAGCTGGCCGACCAGGGCACCACGGTCCTGATGGTCGAGCAGAACGTCAAGAGTGCGCTCAAGTACTCGGACGATGCGATCGCGCTCGAATCGGGCCGTCTGGTGCTGCACAAGCCGGCTGCAGAGATTCTGGCCGATCCGCAGATGGATCGCCTGTTCCTGGGCGGCGCGCACACGACCAGCGCAGCAGCGCACGAGCTGCCTGCAGCGGTCTGATTCAGAGCAGAGGCCGCAAACTCTTGGCGGCCTCCTGCATCACCGGCAGCACACGCATGAGCGCGTGGTCGGTCTCTTCGCGGTTGATCGGCATGGTGATGCTGATGGCGCCGTGCACAGCGTTGTGCCGGTCCAGCAAGGGCACGGCCACGCCACGGTAGTTCAGTTCCAGCTGCTGCTCCGACAGGGCCCAGCCCTGGCGGCGGTATTTGAGCAGTGCGCTGCGCAGGCCCTTGGCATCCAGGGTGTAAGACGTGAAGGCCGGCATTGGACGGCCTTGCAGCCAGGCATCCATGTCCGCCTCGGGCATGCTGGCCAGCACCGCCATGCCAGCGGCCGTGACCTGCGCGGCCACGCGGGTGCCCGGCCAGTAGCCGGCCGAGGTGTGGCGGGGGCTGCCGCTGCGGCCCAGAAAGATTGTGTCGTCCCCGTCGAGCACACCGAGATAGGCCACTTCGTCGGTGCCACTGGTGATGCGCTGCAGATACGGCTGCACCAGCTTGGGCAGGCGGGCCGATTCGATGTAGGCATGGCCCAGACGCAGGATGCGCGGCATCAGCCAGTACTGTTTGCCATCGGTGCCCACATAGCCCAGGTGGGCCAGTGTCTTGAGGTATCGGCGCGCGGCCGTGCGCGTCATGCCGCAGCGCTCGCCGGCCTCGGTGGCGGTCATGCGGGGGTGGTCGGCATCAAAAGCCTCGATCACGCCCAGGCCTTTTTCAAGGCCGGCGATCCATTCGTGGGCAAGCAGGGGCGGGCGGTCGTTCATGGCGCGGCTCGGATTGCCGCGATTATCCGCCCACGCCGCGCGCCATGCGGCGGGTTTTCAGCCCTGCTTGGAAAAATGGTTGTAGAGGCTGATGCCCACTGGCCCGAGCATCACGGTCAGTAGCGCCGGGAAGATGCAGAACACCAGCGGGATCAGCAGCTTGACCGGCAGTTTGGCCGCAGCCTCTTCGGCACGCAGGCGGCGCTGGGTGCGCAGCGCATCGGCGTGCACCTGCAGGGCGTCGGCCATGCGCGTGCCAAAGCGGTCGGCCTGGATCAGCATCGTCACCAGGGCGTCGATGTCGGGCAGGCCCACGCGTTCGGCCAGGTGACGCAGGGCCTGCGCACGCGAGGCCCCAGCACGCAGTTCCAGCCCGGTCAGCCGCCACTCTTCGGACAGGACCGGACTGGCCAGACGCATTTCGCGGCCGACGCGCTCGATGGCCGCGTCCAGTCCCAGGCCAGCCTGCACACACACGCGCAGCAAATCGAGTGCATCCGGAAAACCCTTGAACAAGGCCCCCTGTCGACGGGCCAGTTGCCAGCGCAAAGCCAGGTCGGGCAAGACGTAGCCCAGGGAGGCGGCGCCCAGCAGTGCAGCCCACCAAGGCAGGCTGCCGGCGCGCAGACCGAAAGACCAGGCCACGGAGGCCAGCAGCGTGGGCAGCAGGGTCAGCAGCAAGGTCTTGCTGCCGCCATAGAGCCACAGTGCGTGGCGCGAACGCCAACCTGCACGCACGAGTCGCAGGCCCAGCGCTGTGGTGGCTTGTTGTGCAACGGCCTTGTTGTCCGGTGTCGGGCTGGCCGGCGCGTCAGACAGGCTCCATTGGCTGAGCCAGCCCAGCAGTCGCACCACGCTCTGAGGCAGGCGCTCGGACCAGCGCGGGGGCAGGGCCGCTCGGGTTTCAGGCGCGCCTGCCAGGCGCTGCGCACCGGGGTCGGGCCAGAACCGTTGCATCAAGGTCCACGCCACGGCACTGAAAGCGGCAAACACCAGCGCGCCGGCCAGCAACATCGTCAAGTTCATGCGGTTTCTCCGGTCAGGGTTGCATGCGCACCAGCCGCCACATCCAGAGCATGCCCAGGCCCATCAGGCCCAGTGCGAGGCTGAGCAGGCGAAGGCCCAAAGGATCGGTCCACAGCTGCGCCATGAAGCCCGGGTTGAGCACTGTGAGCATGGCGGCCAGGCCAAAGGGCAGCAACGTCAGGATCAGGGCCGAGATGCGGCCTTCGGCCGACAGCACCCGCACTGTGCCGCGCAGCTTTTGCCGCTCGCGGATCAGGGCAGCCGTCTGGTGCAGCAGTTCGGCCAGGTTGCCGCCCGTCTCGCTCTGGATGCGCACCGCGATCACGAAGATGCGCACGTCTTCGCCTGCGACACGTTCGGCCCAATGGCTCAGGGCTTCGTTGGGGCTTTCGCCGTACTGGATTTCGCTGAACACGCCACGCAATTCGTCACCGATGGGGGACGGGCTTTCCTGCCCCGCAATCTGCAGCGCGCTGCTGAATGCATGGCCGGCCTGCATCGAGCGGGCGATCAGTGAGAGGGCGTCGGGCAGTTGCCGCTCCAGTTGCCGCGCGCGGTGCTGGCGGCGCCACACCAGGGTGGCTTGCGCAACGCCCACGGCGGTCAGACCCGCCAGCCCGGCCAGCAGGAACGGGGTACCGAGCAAGGTGGTCAGCACCAGCACACCGATGGCCAGTGCGGTGCTGCCCATCACGGCTTCGGCGCTGTTCAGGGGCCAGCCGGTCTGCTGCAGAAAACGGTCGTAGCGCGCCATGCCGGGCAGGCGGTTGAGCCATTGCTGCAACCGGGGGCTGGTGCCGATCCAGCGGCTGGCGCGCCGCGCGGGGGCGCTGGTCGCTGCACTCGAGCGCGCTGCCCATCCCGGCAGGCGCTGCTGGCTGCGCTGCAGGGTGCGCGCCTGCCACCACAGGACCAGTGCGCCCATGAACAGCATGAGCGACAGCAGGCCCAGTGCAAAGAAACTCCAATAACGCACTTCCATCGTCATCACAGGCTCCTGCTGGCAGGCTCGAACAGGTCTTCGCGCAGGGCGATGCCGCGTGAGCGCAGGCGCTGCGCAAAGCGTGGGCGGATGCCGGTGGTGACGAACTGGCCGCGCACACGGCCATCGGTATCCAGTCCGGTCTGTTCGAAGCGGAACACCTCTTGCATGCTCACCACGTCCCCTTCGGTGCCGGTGATCTCCTGCAGGCTGACCACCTTGCGCTGACCGTCGGACAGCCGCGAGACCTGCACCACCACCGACAGCGCCGAGCCGATCTGCTGGCGTACCGAGCGGGCGTCCAGCTGCAGACCGGCCATGCCCAGCATGTGTTCGAGGCGGGTGAGGGCATCGCGTGGCGAATTGGCGTGCAGCGTGGTCATCGAACCGTCGTGGCCGGTGTTCATGGCCTGCAGCATGTCCAGCACTTCGGCCCCGCGCACCTCACCCAGGATGATGCGGTCGGGCCGCATGCGCAGGCTGTTGCGCAGCAGGGCGCGCTGCGACACCTCGCCCTCGCCCTCGATGTTGGGCGGGCGCGATTCGAGCCGCACCACATGTGGCTGCTGCAGTTGCAGCTCGGCCGCGTCTTCGATGGTGATGATGCGCTCGCTGGCCGGGATGCTGGCCGACATGGCGTTGAGCAAGGTGGTCTTGCCGCTGCCGGTGCCACCCGAGACCAGCACGTTCAGGCGCGCCTGCACCAGGGCCGCGATCAGCTCGGCCATGCCGGGCGTGAGCGCCTGCAGGCGCACGAGTTCCTGAAGGGTCAGGGCATCGCCACCGAAGCGGCGGATCGAGAGCGAGGCGCCGTCGATCGCCAGTGGCGGGATCACCGCGTTCACCCGCGAGCCATCGGGCAGGCGGGCGTCCACCATCGGGCTCATTTCATCGACACGGCGACCGATGCGCGAGACGATGCGGTCGATCACACGGCGCAGGTGGGCGTCGTCGTCAAAATGCACCGCACTGCGTTCAAGCTTGCCGCGCCGTTCGATCCAGGTCTGCTGCGGGCCATTGACCAGAATGTCCGAGATGCCGGGATCGGCCAGCAAAGGCTCCAGAGGTCCGAGGCCCAGCATCTCGTCCTGGATGCCCTGGATGACCTGGCGGCGCTCGGTTTCATTGAGCGCGATCTTGAGTTCGTCCATCAGCTGGCCGGCCAGCCACTGCAGCTCGGCGCGCAGGGCGTCCGGCGCCATTTTTTCGAGCTGGTTGAGGTCGAGCCGGCTGAGCATCTCGCGGTGGATGCGGGTGCGCACGGGCTCCAGCACACCATGGACGGACGGTGTGGCCACAAGGGTTTCGTTCATCGTGTTCGTGCCTTTCGTCAGGGCTGGGAAGACGCCACCGATTTGCCCAGCCAGCGGCCGAGCCAGCCGCGGCGGTGGGGCAGAGGCAGCGCCAGGCATTGGCTGCCGATCTGGCGCAGGTCGCGCAGCACGGGGCTGCCCGGTGCGTGTTCATGCAGCGGCAGACCCAGGTGCACGCAGGCTTGCAGTGCCGTGGGGTCATTGGCGACGCGGTGTGCGATCGGTCTCGGCAGGGCCTTGTCGATGGCCGCGGCTTCGAGCGGCCCGGTTTCATCAAAGCGGTTGAGCAGGGGGCGCATGTGTGCAAGGGGCACGCCCTGGTCCTGCAGCAGCTGCATCAGGCGCTGGGCATTGCGCACATCGGGCACGCGCCGGCGCATCACGATGAACACCGTGTCGGCCAGTTGCAGGGCCTGCAGGGTCAGTTCATCGGGCTGGCGTGGCAGGTCAAGGATGACGACCTCGTGCTGCTGGCGCGCAAGTGTGAGCACGCGGGTCAGCGATGCGGGCGTGATGCCGCGCGGAAGCACCGGCGTGGCGGGTGCGGCCAGCAGGTGCAGGCGTTCGTGCACCGGGTGCAGGCTGCTGCGCAGCAGCTGGCTGTCCAGGCGTGGCCCTTGCCGGGCCAGGTGGTCGATGCTGTGTCGCGCCTGGCCGCCGCCCAGGTAAAACGAGGCATCGCCGTAGGGCAGGTCCAGGTCCACCAGGGCGGTGTCGCGCTGAAACTCCAGGGCCAGCAGCCAGGCCAGGTTGCTGGCCAGCTGGGTGCTGCCGTTGCCCCCCTTGCTGGCAATGAAGGCGAGCATCGGGGCCAGTCGGCCGGCCGCAGCATGGGCTTGATCCGACTGTGGGGCCAGACGTTGCAGCGTCTGCGTCAGCTCGGTGGGCTCGGGGGGCGAGTCCAGCACTTCGCGTGCACCGCTGCGCATGGCCTGCATCAGCAGCGCCTCGTCGCGCTGGGCGCAGAGCAGCACCACCTGCAGGGCCGGCCAGCGCCGTGTGATTTCGGTCAGCCAGGACAGTGCAGAGGTGTCTTCCCCGCTGCCCAGGTCCAGCACCAGCGTGGCCTGCGGCTGGGCCGCCAATGCGGTTTCAAGCGCGGGCAGATCGGCCGGGGTGCGGACATCGTCACTGCTCCAGCCAGCCGCGAGCAAGGTGCTCTGGATCAGGTTCAGGTGCAGGAGATTGTTTCCCATCAGGTGCACAGGCATGCGAGCTCCTCAGCGTGGCATGTTGGGCTGGCCGGCCTGTTGCGCGCCGCCGGCCTGGATGTTCAGCACGGTCGTGGGGGCAGGCGGACGGATCCAGCTCTGGTGGTAGCGGTCCACCCCATGGACGGCGATCACGCCGTCGGTGACGATGGGCGCTCGTTTGGACAGGACATCGGCGGCGGCCGGGATGGCCTGCTGTGCCTGGGCCTGGCGCACCGTGTCGCCCAATGCCCGCTCAAGGGGAGAAGGCTCATGGGCGCAGCCGGCCAAGGCCGCGAGCAAGACCGCTGTGGGCAGGGCGCAACCGGGCAGCGGCGCGCGTGATGCAGTGTGGGGGCTTGGCAAGTTCATGGCGTCATTCCTTCAGGGGCGGTTGGTGGCAGGCGCCGGGGTGTCGCTCGGGGCCGGGCGGCCCTCGAGGCGGCCTTCCAGAAACAGTTCGCTGCGGCTGGGTGGCACGAAACCATCGGTGGGCAGGCGCGGCAGGCTGGCCGTCGGGCGCGCCAGATGCGGCGTCACCACAAACAGCAGTTCGGACTTTTGCGTCTGGAACGAGGTGCTGCGAAACAACGCGCCGACGATCGGCAGCTCGCCCAGTACCGGAAAAGCCTTGATGGCCTCGGTCACATTGCTCTTGATGAGGCCGCCGATGACGAAGCTCTCACCGTTGCGCAACTGCACCGTGGTGGAAGCGCGCCGCGTCGTGATGGCGGGCAGCAGGCTGGTGACGTTGTTGGCGCCGCGGATCAGGGTGCCTTCCTGCGACAGTTCGGACACCTCGGGCGTGACACGCAGGTTGATCAGGCCGTCTTCCAGCACGGTGGGCATGAAGCGCAGGCCCACGCCGAATTCCTTTTCTTCTAGCGTGATGGTGGTCGCGCCCGAGCTGCTGGTCTGCGGCACCGGGATGTAGATGCGCCCTCCCGCCAGGAAGGAGCCTTCCTGGCCGTGGATGGCGGTGATGGTCGGTTCGGCCAGGATCTTGACCAGGTCCTTGTCGGCACGTGCCGTCAGCGTGGCATCGGTTTTTCCGTTGGCCCTGCTGGCGCGCAAGGAGCCGCCGGGACTCTGGTTGGTGCCTGTGCCGACCGCGGTGCTGACCAGCTGGGTGAGCAGCCTGAGGGTGGTGTCGCCGGCCACGCGGGTCATGGTCAGGTCCACGCCCAACTCGTCGAGCAGGTTGCGCGAGACTTCGGCCACCTTGACCTCCAGCATGACCTGCTGGGCGCTGCCCACGCGCAGCAGGTTGATCACCTTTTTCTCGCCGCCGAAAGCCTCGGCCATGTGCATGGCGCGCTGGGCCTTGACGGCATCCTGAGCCAGGCCGCTCACCAGCAGGTGTTCGCCCAGCGATTCGACCTTGAGGTCGTCGATGCCGGGCACCCATTCCTGCAGCTTGCTTTTGAGGGTGTCGGTGTCGGTGCTGACGGCGATGTCGTGCAGCCGCGTGACGCTGCCTTTGCCCCAGAGCATCAGGTTGGTCTGTCCGCTTTTCTTGCCCAGCAGGTAGACCTCGCGCGGGTGGGTGAGCACCACATCGGCCACATCGGGGTTGCCGACCGAGATGCGCACGATGTCGTGCGGCAGGCTCAGCAAAGTCGACTTGCCGGCCACCAGCCGCAGGGGCTGGCCGCGTTCGACCGGCCCGGGTGGCAGAGCCGTCGCTGCCAGAGGGCGCGCAGTGCGCGGGGTGGCAGTGGCCGCCTGCTCGGGCGAGGCAGGTTTGGCTGTGGCAGGGGCGACGGCGGGGGCGGGGGGCGTCCCTTGGGCCATTACAGGCTGGACGGCGCTCAGCGCCGGGGTGAGCAAAGCCAGGCTCAGGGCCAGGCCACGGATCGTGCAGGGTCGGTTCAGGGGCAGGGTCATGTTGTCTCGCAGGAGTGAGGAAATCGGAGCGCGGTCAAGGCCGCTGGCCGCGGCCAAGACTGAGCACAAGCATGGGTGGGGGGTCTCGGTCAGCGCCGGTCACTGGGTGCTGGCTTTCACGCCCCGCAGCACTTCGGGGCGTTCTTCGCGCGCTGCAGGGGGCGGCGCATGCCGCACTCTGGGTGTTTCTGGTGCCGGGGCTTCTGCGAGCAGCACATCGCGTTTGCGTGCGCCTTGTGTGGCCACGGGCGCGGTGTCGTTCTGGCTGCGCAGCACCAGCGAGAGCGTGCCCACGCTGCGGGCCAGGTCCATGCGTTCGGCCTCCTGCGGGGTGACTTCCAGGGTGACGGCATTGACCACGCGGGGTTTGTTGTCTTGCGGGCCGGCATCCTGCGCCACCGCCATCACGCGGATGCGTTCGAGCACAATGCGCGAGACTGGCTGGTTTTGCGGGTCGGTGGTGTGCACCATCACATCGACGTAGTTGCCCGGCAAGGCGAAGCCGGCCACGCCCACGATTTCATTGACCTTCACGGTGACAGCGCGGCGCCCCTCGGCAAGCAGGGCCGACAGGCCGCCGGTCTCCCCTTTGGCGGCCAGCTTGGCCTGCAGCAAAGGCTCGCCACGCAGCAGCGGGCTGGTGGTGATGCGGCCCTCAGCCTCTTCAAGCTGTGCCAGCGCCGGAGCCAGCACTGCGTCGTTGGGCCAGTGCACCACTTGCAGCATGGAGCGGTCCAGCCGGATGCCGGCTGCCACATCGTGCGCAGCGACCAGCACCGCTCGGGTTTGCTGCAGGCCGCGATCGCGCAGCCATTGGGCGGCTACCGTCATGGCCGCCAGGCCGATGCCCAGCGACATCAGGATCATCACAAAGGGACGCAGGTTTCTCATGGCATTTCCGGGGAGTGAGGGACGGGATCAGGGAAAAGGCAAGGTCAGCAGGCCATGCCAGGCGCTGCCCAGGGCGATGGCCACGGCGTAAGGCATGCGCTGGACCGAAGCGGCAAGAGGACGTTTCTGGCGGCGGATGTGCCAAAGCCAGTACAGGGCCAGCAGGCCGCCGGCCATGGCGACGGACAGACACAACGCGGCAATGCGTGGCATGCCCACCAACAGGCCGGCGGTGGCCATCAGCTTGAGGTCTCCTGCGCCCATCTGACGCAGCAGGTACAACGGCGCAAATGCGGCGCCGCCGACCATGCCGCCACCAAGCGCCGAACCCAGTCCGATGCCCTCAGGCCAGATGGCCAGCACCAAGGCCAGACAAGCTGCTGGAAGCAGGAGCAGGTTCGGAATGCGCCGGTATGCCACGTCATGCCACGTGGCAATGGTCAACACCACAGCCAGAGTGAGCCAGGAAGCGGCAATCGTCCAGATCATCAGGAGAACTCGGCAGACTTATTTGGCAACGATGGCAGCGCCGATGTTGGTGAAGATGGTTCCGAGGTTTTGACCCAGCGTGGTCACGCCGCCCACGATCACCACAGCGATCAGGCCGGCGAGCAGACCGTATTCAACGGCGGCAGCGCCCGACTCGTCACGCATGAGTTCACGCCATTGGTTCATCAGTTTTTTCATGGAAAGACTCCAGTGGTAAGGGTGAGTGTTCTTCGGGATTTCCCTGCAGCGCCTCGCCACCCGAAATGCGAAAGCACGGTTGCACTCTAGGCAAAGGGGCGTGGCGCTTCCGTGGGTTGCCAGACACAAGCGATGGACCGTGCGCGCGATTGGGTGCGGCCTCACACCGAGCCGGCAACAGGGCCTGCATAAGCTCGCTCCATTCCTGTGAGGAGGTGAGCCGATGACAGAGTTGGTTGTGGTTTTTTTCTCGGGCCTGCGCAAGCGGTTTCGTGGCCGCGCTGGCAAGGGCGTGCGGTCACAAGGTGGCGCGGCAGCGGTGGAGTTCGCGCTCTTGCTGCCCGTGTTGATGGCCATGCTGATGGGCACCCTGGAGATGGGCATGATGCTCTACAACAAGGCGGTGCTCACCAATGCCACCCGCGAGGGGGCACGGGCCGGCATCGTGCTGCGCAACCCCAAGCCCTCTGTGGGCGAGATCACCAACGTGGTGTTGCAAAAGTCACAGAGCAATCTGATCAGTCTGCTGCCCACTGATGCACCCCAGGTCACAGTGCTGCAGTCTTCGCCGGCGGCCTGGCCGAACACGCTGCAGGTCAGTGCGCAGTACACCTTCAAAGGGTTCGTGATCGGCAGCGTCATGCAGGCGCTGGGCAGCACCTGGGTGATCCATGCCAGCACCGTGATGGTCCATGAATGAAGGGATGAAAGCCCCATGAATACCCGACCCGAGCATCAAAAAACACGCAGGATGAAAACCTTTGCACACCGGCAACGCGGCGCTGTGGCACCGCTGGTGGCACTGATGCTGCCGGTCCTGATCGGATCGGCCGCCTTTGTGATCGATCTGGCCTATGTGCATGTGGTGCGCAACGAATTGCAAAACGATGCCGACGCGGCCGCACTGGCCGGCGCCCATGCACTCGTGGACGCCAGCAGCGCAACGGTTCGCTGGGCCGAAGCCACTGCGCAGGCGCAGCAGTCGGTCCCGCTCAACCGCGCCGCGGGCCAAGGCCTCAGCGATGCGCAGGTGCAGACCGGTTACTGGAACTTGAAGGGTCAGCCCTCCGGCCTGCAACCGCAGACGCTGGTGCCCACGGTCTGGGATGCGCCGGCGGTGGCGGTGACGGTTCGCAAGGCGACAGGGCAGAACCAGGGGCCGGTGCAGACGTTCTTTGCACGCTTCTGGAACATCCTGGGCATTGAACAGCAGGTCACGGCCGTGGCTGCGCCCAACAGCCCGGGGACGATGCAGCCTGGCGGTGTTTTTCCGCTGGCCATGGCGCAGTGCCTGTACGACAACTACTGGGACCGCAGCGTGTACCCGCCCCGACCGCGCATCGACCCGGCCACTGGCAAGCCCTATGTGTTCAAGATCGGTTCGGGCTACCACTATGGCGTCTGTTCCTCAGGTGAATGGACCTCCTTGCTCAACGACGCCAACGATGTGGGCACCATCCGCCAGCTGATCGCCCAAGGCAATCCGGTGTCGCTGGAGATGGGACAGAACATCTGGATCGAACCGGGCAGCAAGGCCACGCTCTACCAGACCGTGCAGAAATGCAGCGCTGCGGGAGACCGCAGTTGCGAATACGTGGTGGTACCCACCGTCACGCAGACCGACAACCACGCCCTATCACCGATCACCGGCTTCGCCTGCCTGCGCATCCTGGATGCCAACAATGGCCAGAAATACGTGCTGGCTGAAATGAGCAACCGCTGCAACACGTCCCTTGCCGGGGGGGCCGGGCCCAACTATGGGGTGCTGCAGCCGCCCAGTCTGGTGCAGTGACGCAGCGTTTGTAGGCGCGATCCCCAGGCCGCGATCCAGGGATTGCTCCCACGGGCAAGCTCAGGTCGGGGCGTGCCGGTCGATGCGGTGCAGCGCATTGTTCAGGAAGACGCGGGTCATGCGGCTTTGCTGGCGCGCCGCTTCGGTCTGGCCCTGGGCCTGCAGACGCAGCGCCAACTCGTGCGAGCGCTGGGCATGGCTCAGGTGCTCGGCCACGATGCGCAGGGCCTGATCGACCGTGCCGTGTGGGTTGCAGGGGCTGGAGGGGGTGGGCATGGTTTTTACTCCTGGCGTTGCTGCCAGTGCAGCGTGATCTGTTGCACATCGCCGGCGATCACGCGCCACTGGTCGGGGTCTTCGACGATCTCGGCCTGGCCCACACTCAGGTGCAGGCCCTGTGCCTTGCCTTTGGGCAATACCCAGGTCATGCCCTGCAGGCTGGTGGCGCTGTGGGCGTGCAGGCGGGCCATGTCGCCGTCTGCGGGCGCCTGGATCTGCCACTGCACGGCCAGCCGGCGGTCCAGAAAATCGGCCAGGGCCTGCATGCTGTACCAACGAAAGCGGCCTTGCTGCTCCAGTGCGCGCGCGGTTTGCTGCAGCACGGTCAGGCTGTGCGGGTAGTCCGGCGCACTGGCCGGATGGAAATAAAACAGACGGACGATGCCCTGTGCGCTGACATGTTGGGCCAAGTCCCTGATGAACTCCGATATCAAGGTTTCAGGCGCGCCGAGTTCGGGCAACTCGTCGAGTGTGGCGATCCGTTGCAGGTTGGAAATCGGAAAGGCCCAGGGGGTGCCAGGCGCAGGGGGGCGACCCTGCCGGTAAGCGCGGGTGGGTCCCAGGCCGCTGTCGCCGGCGGTGTAGTAGGCGCGGAAATCGTGTTCGCGCAGCCAGGCCGTGACCCAGTCGGGGTGGTTGCCCATGGGCGCCGAATAGCTCACCAGGCGCTGACCGACGATGGTCGACAGCGTCTTCTGGTTCAAGGCCAACCAGGGCACAAAGCGGTCGGCGTTGTCATCGCTGGCCTGCTCGCCAAAGACGTTGTGCACCCAGCCCCCGTGGTTGCCGATCTCGTGTCCTTGTGCCTGTAGGCGGTTGAGCAGGTGTTGCATGCGCGGGTTGTGCGGCATGTTCAGGCCCAGCCGGTCGCCTTCCCGGAAAGTGTCCGGGCCGGCGGTGACGTGGATGGAAAACGGCCCCTGCTCGAACCAGCCCGCTTGCTCCAGCGCGAGCATCGGCTGTTCGGCGGCGTTGGAGTCCACATGCAGGTTCAGCACCAGCCCGCCAATGCCTTGCGGTGCGGCGCTGAGCACGGGCAGTTCGAGCACGCTCCGCGCGAAATGCGAGAGCAGACGGTGCAGCAGGTAGCCATCGGTGCGGGTCTTGAGGTAGCCCAGTGGCAGATTGGCAAACAGCACGCTGCCCTGTCCGTGGCCGCGCAGGCTCAGCACGGGATCGCCCTCGGGCGAGCGGATCCAGACCTGGGCATCGCGCGGCCCCTCGGAGCGAAAATGCGGGTACATCAGGTGCGCGTAGCCGTAAGTGGTCAGCTCGCCCCATTCGCCCAAGGGCTGCAGTGCCTGGGCCAGCGGGGCCTTGAAATCGACCTTGCCCGGCTGGATGGCCATGCGGCTCTGGGCTTCGCGGTGCACCAGCACCGGGGTGAGGGCGATGGTGTCCTGTTGCAAGGCGTCGTACAGCGCGTAGCGAAAGCCGATCAGGCGCGACAGGCGAGAGGCGGGCGCTGCATAGCCTTGCTGGTGCAGGCCAAAGAGGGCGGCGTCAAAACTCAGCAGGGCATGGCCGCCGCGCCGCACATGGGTTTCCAGCGCCTGCACCCACACATCGGACGCGTGCCGATGCACCGTGTCGGGCACCAGCACGCCAGTGATCGACTCCCGCCTGGCGACCGCGTGCACGAAGCGGTCACTGGTCATGGGGGTCAGTGGCAGGCCTTCTTCCTGTGCCGCATCGAGCCAGGCTTGCGTGACCGGGTGCGCCCGCGCGTTGTCGTCGGGAATGAGCAAGACCACGCCGTGTGGCTGGGGGGCGGCCCAGGCCATCAGGGCGTTGCGTTCGGACCACAGCAAGGGCAGGCCCGCCAGCAGCACCAGCCACAAGACCCAGCGATGCCAGCTTGAGGCAGAGGGCGTGGCAGAGGAGGTGACAGACGGGCGGCTTCTCTCTAGGACCATGGGCGTCTCCCTGTCAAAAGGCCTGGTTTACAAGGCGCCGGTCCGGTTGACCGTGCGTGGGGTCAGGCTGGCCAGCCAGGCGTACAGGGCCACAAAGATCCAGCCGTTGAGCAAGGGACCCAGGCACAGCAGCAGCACCGGCATGAAGAGCACCGATCCGTGGTGCAGCACCCAGGCGTGCAACAGCACCTGGTGCGGCAGCCAGACCATGAAATACGCCACCACCAGCAAGGGGCCGAGCAGCTTCAGGCGCCAGGGCAGATGCAGCACGCCCCAGCCGAGTGCGAGCATCAGGGGCACGGTCATCAGGAAATCCGCGCCCATCTGCAGCAGCCCCGACAAGTGCTGGTGCACGGCGTACGGAAAGCGCGCGGGCACCCAGGCAAAGAACAGGCAGGCGCTGCCCTGCACCAGGCACAGGGCCCGCACCACGACGCGCATCGGCCTGTAGCGTTCATGCCAGTAACCGGCCAGGACATACAGCAAGGCGACCACAGTGCTGGTGCTCAGCATCAGGGTCTGGGATGGAGGCGGGGCGTCCTGCGGCAAGGGCGTCAGTGCCAGCCCCAGGGGCTGGCTCCACAGGCTCACCACGGCGTGCCAGGCCTGCAGCAGCAAGGGTTGCAGCACAAACAGGCTCAGACTGCATGCCGCACCGATCAGCAGGCCCCAGAAACCATCGCGCCAGTGCCAGGGGGCGAGACGGCTGGTGGTGTGGGCAGGCGTGAGCATCATGGCCACTCCTTGAACCAGGCCAGGTTCAGGCCCTGGCGGCGGTACTGGTCGTTGCGGTAGTGGTCCGCCACCACCTTGATGCCCCAGTCACGTGCCATCCAGTGCTGCACGATGAGTGTGTCCTGCCGGCTGGCAAAGTCCACGATGCTGCGCGCATCGCCCAGGGACTGCCAGCCTTCGCGCCCCCAGCCATGCCGGCCGGTGATCTGGGTCTGTCCATGGCGTCCCCAGGTCAGTGCGAGAAAGTACTGCCGGGTGTCGACCGATCCCGGATCGCTCTGGCTCCAGCGCACTTCGCCCTGGGCGATCCAGGGGCCTTTGAGATAGGGCTCCAGCCAGGCGGTCAGGCCGATGCTGCCCCAGCGGTCGCGGTGCTGGTCTGGCGCCTTGTAGTAACCCAGGCCCACATTGGTCACCCAGTTCAGCTGTTCTCCCCAGGTGTGGTGGACAAAGCCGTCGACACGGTCTCGTGGCAGCCAGGGGGCGCCGTCGCCGACGCCGTAAGCCAGAGAGATGTCCCAGCGGGGCGCCACATGGACCCGGTCCTGCAGACCCACGAAGGTGCCGCGTTCGTTGAAGCGGTCGGCATGCATCATCTCCAGGCCCCACAGGTGCTTGCCTTGACGGTACAGGCCGCGCACGGAGGCTTCCTGCCACGAGGCGTAACCCTGGCTGAGGTTGTAGTGGCCGACCGCCACCTGGAGCTGTCGCAGACCCTGATCGGCAGGGGCATCGCCCTGTGCGCGCACGGGGCGGGGCAGGCCGCCCAGCAAGGCCAGGGCCAGCACAGCAACGGTCATGGAGGGGTTCGGGATCATGCGGCCAGCCTTTCGACGTGGAGGGTGGATTGGACTTCGCGGCACAGCACATCGGCGATGCGCTGCGCCGCCAGTCCGTCGCCGAAGGGGGAGGTCTGCAACTGCATTGAGGCCAGCAGCACCGGGTCGTGCAGCAGTTCACTGGCTTGTTCGATGATCTGGTGCACCTGGGTGCCCACCAGCTGGGCACCGCCGGCCTGCACCAGTTCCTGGCGTTCGGTGCTTTCGCGCAGGATCAGCACTGGTTTTTGCAGTGCCGAGGCTTCTTCCTGGATGCCGCCCGAGTCGGTCAGCGTGAAGCAGCAGCGTTCGAGCACCCCGATCAGCGCCGGGTATTGCAGCGCCTCGGTCAGGCACAGTCGGGCGCGTGCCAACGCGGGCAAGCAGGCCAGGCCCGTGTGCACATCGGCGCGGACCTTCGGGTTGGGGTGAAGGGGCCAGACCACCGTCAGCTGGGGGTGCAGCTGCAGCAGCCCGCCCACCGCCGCCGCAATGCGCTGCATGGGCAAGCCCCAGTTTTCCCGGCGGTGCGCGGTGACCAGCAGCATCGGCCCCTGTGCCTGCAGCTGCATGAAACGCGCCAGATCGGATGGCATGCACTCGTGCTGCGCCTGATGGCGCATCTGCTCGCGGGCCCAGAGCGCGGCATCGATCACGGTGTTGCCCACCTGGTGGACATGGCGGCCGTCAATGCCCTCGTGCAGCAGGTTCTGCGTGGCCTGAGGTGTGGGTGGAAAGTGCCATTGCGCCAGGCGACCGATCAGGCAGCGGTTCATCTCTTCTGGAAACGGGTCGCGCTCGCCTGTGCGCAGGCCCGCTTCCACATGGGCCACCGGCACATCCTGGTAATAGGCCGCCAGCGCGCCGGCCAGCGCGGTCGAGGTGTCGCCCTGCACCAGCACCACATCGGGCGCGAGTTGCTGCATCTGCTCATCCACCAGTGTCAGCAGTTCGGCTGTGAGGTGGGAGAGCCGCGGTGTTTGCCTTTGCAACTGGACCTGGGCATCGGGCGGCATGTCGAAAAAGGCGTAGAGGGCGTCGGCCACATCCGTGTGCTGGCCGGTGTGCAGTACCCGGACCTGGTGGCCACGTGCACGCAGCACGCGGTACAGCGGGGCCATCTTGATGATTTCGGGGCGCGTGCCCAGACAGGCAAGGTAAGAAGTCATGCGGGTTCCTTGAAGGTTGGGGAGAGGGTTCGGAGGGGGGCTCAGGCGCAGGCCACGCTGCCGCGGATCCGCGCTTGCACGCTGCCGTGCACCAGGACCGGACCGTGGACATCCATCACATCGGCACACACGCTCACAGGGTGCTGGGGTGTGCCGATCACGACACCGGGGGCGAGGTGCAGCGAGCCTTCGGCCATGACCAGCCCGCTGACGCTGCAGCCTGCGTCGAGCCAGATGTCACCTTCGCAAAACAGGTTGCCCTGCAGTTTGGTGCCGGGTCCCAGGTGCAGGCCGTCGCGCGCCTTGATGTCGCCTTCGATGCGGCCGGGGCCCAGCGCCCGGAGGCGGCCGCGCACCACGAGCGAGCAGGGCACCAGTTGGTTGGCCGGGATGTCGAGGTGGTGTCCGATGTGCCAGCCGTGCAGCCCCCAGGGACGAGCGCCTGCAGGGGGCTGCCAGCGCTGTAGCGTGGGCTGGACTGAAGGCGCAGGCATCCCACCACTGCCCAGCATCAGATGACGGGCATGCACCGTGTTGAAGCAGGCCCCGGGGGCGAGCTGCAGGGCGCGGGGACCCGTGTCCAGGGCAGCGGGTGGGTCCACCGCCTGCGCCTGGCGGTCACGTGGCCGGCGCCACTCGGACCAGGCCGGGTAGAAGGGCAGGACCAGCAAGACGGTGGTCACGGTGAGCAAGAGCAGGCTCCAGAGCAGCAGATCGTTCATGGGTTCACCTTCGTGGCGTAGCGGCGTGTTTTGGCCCAGACGATTTCGCGCCGCGTGATCTGGTCGAGCAGCGCACCGAGCAAGGCACGGGTCATGACCGGCAGACTGGCCAGGAAACTGGCTCCTTGCAGCGGCAGCAGCCGCAGCCGTTCGCGATGACCGTCCAGCAGCACTGCGAACGTGGTGTGCATGAACACGGCAAAGGTACCCAGACACGCCTGCAGCACCAGCGCGAATGCAGGGATCCATTGGCCAACGGCGTCGAAGCCGTGCAGGTAATAGAGGCCGAGCACCAGGCCCCAGCCCAGCAGCATGAGTGGTGCATTCAGGAAGATGCCCAGCAGCAGCAAACCATCGAGACGCTCTTGCCAGGTGACCGTGGGGCTGCGCATCAATGCCAGGCTGTGGCGCAGCATCACCTGGTGGTGGCCGCGTGCCCAGCGCTGCACCTGACGCAGGCGCACCGGCCATTCCTCGGGCACCTCTTCGTGGCAAGTGGCCTCGTTGTTGTAGACGGTCTTCCAGCCAGCCACCAGCAGCCGGATCGTGATGTCGGTGTCTTCGGCCAGCACATCGTCGTGCCACCCTCCCACGGCACGCAGGGCCGACAGGCGCACACCGCCGACCGTGCCGCCGTACTGTGGAACGCCATGCAGGTCCATGCGGGCCTGCTGGTCAACCTGGTAACCCGCTGCGCGTTCGAGTTCGAGCAGACGCGTGAGCAGATTGGTGCCCGCATTGCGTGGCACCACTCGGCCCATGACTGCACCGACTTCGGGATCGAAAAAGGGCACCACCAGCTGGCGGATCAGTCCGGGTGCGGGCGTGTAGTCTGCGTCGAACACCAGGGCGATGTCCCCCTGGGCCTGGACCATCGCGTCCTTGAGCGCCGCCGCCTTGCCAGGCTTGCCGCCACGCCGGTGAAACGCCTGCACACGATCCGGATGGCGCGCGACCCACTGGTCCACGATGGCGGCTGTGCCATCGCTGGATCGGTCGTTGACGACCACGATGCGCATGCGCTCGTGCGGGTAGTCGCTGGTCACCAGGGCCTGCAGGCTTTGCGCTATGACGGCCTCTTCGTTGTGCGCGGCGACGAACACCGTCACTTGTGGCCAATCGGCCTGCACCACCCCGGCGTAGGGGTAACGCGTGCGCCCCCACATGCGCTGCCAGGCAAACAGGGCCTGGCGCAGCCCGTAGGCCAGCATGTACACCATCACCGCGACCAGCAGACCCGACAGCCACAGCACCAGTTCCGAGGCGCCCTGTGTGGCGTTGGTGTCCTGTGCGAGGACAGGGGCCGACCAGAGTGTGCTGATCACCAGACCCGATGAAAAAACCCTGCTCGGGCAGGGGGCCAGAAGAGGCGTGGAGCGAAGCATGGACGGTCTTTTTCGATAGCGGGTGGCCATCTTCCGAAGCCACCGTTGATGCGTCTGCGGCCTGACGCACGCGTGTGCGCTGGCTCCGCGTGCTGGCTCACATACAGGGCACTTGGTGGTCTGTGTGAAGTCACGTACTGCTGTGCAGCGGTCACTTTTCTAGATTGCCTGCTCTCTCAAAACCTCAGGAAGGAGCATGGTCATGATTCGCGTTTCGTTCCCATCTATTTTTCAGCTGCCCTCGCAGCGATCGCCTCGCAGGTGGTGTCTGCCCATCGCTTTCGGTGTCACGGTGCTGGCGAGCGCCTGTGGTGGCGGTGGCGGCTCGCCTTCCGCCCAGGGCGGGGCTTCCATCTTGCCGGCCATCACGGCAGTGACCAGTGGTACTGCTGTGGCGGCTGTCGAGGTGTCGACCTCGGAGACTGCCGCTGTCAGTGCGGCGTTGCCGGCACCGGATCCGGGTCTATTGCTGCTGCTCCTGCCCGATGGCCAGAATCCAGCCGATCCGCGTGTGCGTGCATGGGTCGATGCGGCGCTGGAGGAAGGCGTGCGTGTGCACCCAGTGGCCGACAGCGAGTTCTTGCAACTCGGCGATGCGGCCAGAGGGTATGCCGGCCTGATCCTGCCCGACAGCCTGCATGTGCAGGCCACCGACGAAGTGATTGCTGCTGTACAGCGCTACACCGAAGGGGGAGGCAAGACCCTGCTGGTGTTCGACTTTGGCGCGCTCACCTTGCAAGGTGATGTACCGGTCTATCCTGTCCCGCGCTCACGGCTGAGCCCGCTGGCCGGTGTGGACTATGTGCTGTATGACCAGCTGCTTGACCGCACGACCGGGCTGGGGCCGATCACCGGTTTGCGCAGCACCTTGCGCTCCCTGCTGGTGCCGCCCGGCAAGTCGATGGCTTACACCGGGCTGCCCTCCGGTACCGCCACGGTGGCGGCGGCAGACTCCGGCACATCCAGCTCGGACAGCCTGGTGTCGGCGGCTGGCATTTCGTCATCGAACGCCATGTACCTGCCGGTGAACACCGGTGACCCGGGGGGCGTGCGCGGTTTTGATGTGCAGCAGTACAGCCAGCAGCGCTACTTCAGCGCCGCCTCCAACGGCCAGGCACGACTGTCTGCGCGCCAGGTGCGTGTGGACCTGGGCAAGGCCCAGCGTGGCTCGCCTGTGACGCGCGTGACGCAAGCAACGCTCACGGGCACGACCAGCACGACGCAGGCCGTGAGCGCCCTGGACACCACGGACCCGGTAGAAGCGCTGACGGGTTACCTGCTGGGTCCGCTGATCTATCCCAGCTATGTCACCCAAGGCGACTTTGGCCAGTTGCCTGGGCAGCGTGTGCTGGTCACTTCGCCACAGTTCGGGCTGGTGGCGGGCATCAACCCGGTCGGGGCCGGGCAGGTCATGTTCGTCAATCTGCCGCTGACCTACCTCAAGGGCCGCACCGATGCGCTGCTGATGCATGGCTTCTTGCACATCTTCACACGCGAGTTGCTCGACATGCCACACCTCTCGTCCATGCCCAACGGGGTGGCGGGCATGACGTTTGACTGGCACCTGGATGCCAAGGAGGCGCAGGCGCCCACCAACAAGCTGGTCAAGCTCAATGTGTTCAACGACCCGCAAGCGCTGTTCTCGATCGAGATGACCGCTGGGCCGGATGCGATCGTGCCCAAGGACGGGCTGGGCTGGAACCTGCCTGTCAACAAGACCGCGCAGCAGTTCCTCAAGACCTTTGCCAAAACCGGTCATGCGGTGGGATCGCATGGTGGCTGGATCCATGACTGGTACGGCTCCGGGGTGACCGAGAACAACCGCCTGGAGAGCTCGGGTGGGGCTTGCGTCAACACCCTGCTACGGCTGGACAATTTCGAGCAGTGCCTGCAGCTCAATCGCCAGAGCGTCGATGGTGTGGTGGGTCGCGCCTCGACCAGCTATTCGGCACCCGAAGGCAACAACCCCTTGTGGGCCATGGACTGGCTGGAGCAGCGCGGGGTGATGGCCGCCTACTTTGGCGGACACACTGGCCTGGGGGCCACGCGCCAGTACCGCGAAGGCCAGTTGCTCAACCCGTCCATCTGGGTGTTCCCGGTCACGCCGTTCGGTCTGTATGCGACCTTTGAAGAGTTTCAGGAATACAAAGTGCCGCAGGCCGATGTGAAAGCCTGGTACCGCGCGATGGTGGACTTCAGCATCGCGCAAAACACCAGCCGTATGGTGTATGCCCATCCGGCCGGTGCCGCGCTGTGGAGCACGGTCTTGCTGGACTTCCTCAACTACGCCAAGGCCCAGTCACCGCGCCTGTCCTGGTACACCAGTGTGCGTCTGGCGCAGTTCATGAGCCGGCGTCTGGAGGTGAGCTGGAGCCAGTCGCGCGACGAGGTCACCGGGCAGACCGTGTTCACCGTCTCGCATCCCAGCAGTCTGGCCGAGATGACCTGGCGTCTGCCGCGCAGCCGCTATCCGCAGGCACCCCAGCTGCGCTCGGGTTCGGCGGACATCGATGGCAGTGACAGCCGTTATTGGCAGGTGCGTGCCAAGGCAGGCACACAGCTGGTGTTTGGCGCGTGAATGATCGGAGGGTATAGATCCACAGATGCAGAAGAACTGATCGCCTGGTGGATGGACGCACACGCGGCCGCTCACGAGCATGGACGGTCCTGATCGCAAGTTTGAAAAGGTATTGCCATGATCCGTTCTTCTGCTGTTTTCATGCCCTCCATTCCGGTCCGACCGGTCTGGCCCGCCGACCGTGCCTTGCTCAGTGACGAGGAGTGGCAGGCCTTGCTCTGGCCTTTGGATGAATTGCCCCCGTCGCGGGCTGTTCCTGACGTGTGTGTGGATGCCTGTGCACCGTCTGCCGAAGGGAGCGCGTCATGAACATGGTTTCGCAAGATTCGGCACGGGCCAACCGTGTCCTGGGGGCTTTGCCCATGGTCGACTACTTGCCGATGGTTTCGCAGCTGGAGGCTGTTCAGCTGCAGCCTGGGCAAATTCTGGAGGAGCCCGGTGCACCAGCCTCGCATGTGCATTTTCCGATCAGCTGCGCGATCACGCTGGTGTCGGCCACGCGCGATGGGGAAATGTCCGAACTGGCCCTGATCGGCCGCGAAGGCCTGGTGGGCTTGCCGGCTTTGCTGGGAGCGCCTTCGAGTGCGGTGCAGGCGGTGGTGCTGCGCCCTGGCCTGGCGTACCGCTTGCCTGCGGCCGCATTTGTGCAGGTCTTGCAGCGCTCGGCCGCTATGCAAACCCTGGCCTTGCGCCATGTGCAGAGCCTGATGGTGCAGATGGCGCAAGGTGTGGTGTGCAGCCTGCACCATTCGGTGCTGCAGCGCCTGAGCACCTGGCTGCTGTTTCACCACACGGTCACGGACTCCGATCAGGTGCGGGCCACGCACGAAACGATCGCGCACATGCTGGGCGTACGGCGTGAATCGATCACCCAGGCCGCCGGTCAGCTGCAAAGCGCGGGATGCATCTCGACCAGCCGCGGGCGCATCCACATTCACGATGCGCAGGGCCTGCGCGCCCATGTCTGTGAATGCTATGCCCTGGTGGAGCAGGACCATCGCCTGTTGTGGCAACTGCCGCAGCAAGACGAGGGGTCGGCACCGCTGGGCATGGGGCCCTGGTCTCATGCCGATGTCGAGCGTGCGGCAGACCATGAAGAAGATTCCGGTGATGGCCCGACCTCTGGACGCTATGCCGACATCTATGACTTTGCGCCGGTGGGCTTGCTCAGCGTGGACGCCCAAGGCCGTTTGATGGAAACCAATATGGCGGCAGCGATCCAGCTGGGCATTTCGCGCTCGCAGTGCCACCTCTACCGCTTTGTGGATTTCCTGCAACCTGAGTCCCGGCAGGCATTCGAGCAATTCCATCGCGAGGTGCTGAGTGGTAAATGCCGCCGCCATTGCGAATTGGGCCTGTTGCCCGGTGCCCACAGGCCGGCAGCCGTGGTGCGGCTGGATGCGACCGTCGATGAAAACGGCGAAGAAAACCGCATGGTCATGGTGGATGTCACCGAGAGCCACCGCCAGATGGCGCAGCTTTTACACGCGCATGGCCGCGATGGCGTGGCGAGTGCCGATGTGCCCTCACCCGATGGCATGCCCTGGTGGGGGAGCGGCGCAGGACCGGCAGCCACTGCGCCGGCACGCATGTCCTCGTTCTGAGGCCCATGCAGGCAGGGCTCTGAGTGGCCCGCCTGCGAGGGGCTAAGATCCATGCCATGCAAACACGACAACTTGGCCCCTTCTCCGTCAGTGCCATCGGCCTGGGCTGCATGAACCTCAGCCACGCCTATGGTGCGCCTGTGTCCCGCGAACAAGGCGAGCGCGTGCTGCTCGCTGCACTCGACGCGGGCGTGACCTTTTTTGACACCGCCGCGCTGTATGGCTTCGGTGCCAACGAAACCCTGGTGGGTGAGGTGCTCAAACCGCACCGCCGCAAGTTCATCCTGGCCAGCAAATGCGGCATGCAGGGCGTGGACCCGGGCAATGGCACCAAGGTGCGCGTGATCGATGGCCGCCCTGAAACGATCAAGAAGACCTGCGAAGACGCGCTGCGCCGCCTGCAGACCGATGTGATCGACCTCTACTACCTGCACCGCTGGGACAAGAAGGTGCCGATCGAAGACAGCGTGGGTGCCCTTGGCGATCTGGTGCGGGAAGGCAAGATCCAGACCATCGGTTTGTCCGAAGTTTCGGCCACGACGCTGCGCAAGGCCCATGCGGTGCACCCCATCACCGCGGTGCAGACCGAGTATTCGCTGTGGACACGCAACCCCGAGATCGCGGTGCTCGCGGCTTGCCGAGAACTGGGCGTCAGCTTTGTGCCCTTCAGCCCGGTGGCGCGCGGTTTTCTGTGTGGCCCCCTGGACATTGCCGGCTTCGACGCCAAGGACATCCGCCGCACCATGCCGCGCTTTGCGCCGGACAACTACGCGGCCAACCTGAAACTTTTGCCCGCCTACAACGCACTCGCCCAAGAGGCTGGCTGCAGTCCCTCGCAGCTGGCACTGGCCTGGCTGCTGCACAAGGGCGATGACTTGATCCCGATTCCGGGCACCACTTCGGTCGCGCACCTGATGGACGATCTGGGCGCCGTCAACGTCAAGCTCTCGGCCGACCTGATGGCGCGTGTGGAAGACCTGATCAACGAACGCACCGTGGTGGGGGATCGCTACAACGCCCAGGCCAACAGCGAAGTGGATACCGAGACGTTCGCATAAGGCATTCGCGCGCAGGGGCGCACTCTTACAAAACACTTGTCTGTAGGAGCGCGCCCCGCGCGCGAATGTCGATCGGCCTCAGGCCGCGTCAGGCTGCTCTTTGGGCGCCGCTTTCTGGAAGGCTTCGAGTTCCATGCAGGCTTTTTCCACGGCCATGATCAGCGGCCATTGCGTCAGGTCCACCTTGAAGCGGCGAGCGCTTTCGATCTGTGGAATCAGGTAGCAGTCGGCAATGGTCGGCGTGTCACCATGGCTGAAGCGGCCCCGCTTCGTATCGGCGGCCAGCAAGGCTTCATAGGCATCAAAGCCGGCACTGATCCAGGTGCCAGCCCAGGCGTTGATGGCCGCGTCGTCGGCACCAAAGGTCTTGCGCAGGTATTCGAGGATGCGGCGGTTGTTGATCGGGTGGATGTCGCAGCCCACGATGGCGGCCAGCGCACGCACCTGGGCGCGGCGTTGCGGGTCGCGCGGCAGCAGGGCTGGCGTGGGGTACTTTTCTTCCAGCCACTCGATGATGGCAGGCGACTGGATCAGCACCTCGCTGCCAGTATGAAGGGCGGGCACCAGCTGCTGCGGGTTGACGGCCTTGAATTCGTCTTTCAGGTGCTCTTCCTTGGCCAGATGCACGGCCACGTACTCGGTGTCCAGGCCTTTGAGGTTGAGCGCGATGCGCGTGCGGTGCGAGGTGCCGCTGCGCCAGAAGTTGTAGAGTTTCATGGCGCTTATTTTGCCGTACCCATGATCGGTGCGGCCTCAGCCGCGGTTCTCGTACACCCCCAGCTTGCGGTGCAGCGGGGACTCATCGGCAATGAAGACAAAGGCGGGCTGATCGGCGCGCAGGTTGCTGAGCGTGACGGCCTCATAACCCGGGGCGCAACAGGTGTCGGCCTCAACCATCTGGAAGGTTTTGTCGACGATCTCGGCACGCACCTGGCCTTCGATGACATGGAACACCTGGGCGGGTGAGCGCGCCGGCAGTCGCAGGCTCTGGCCGGGGCGCAGCATCAGGGCATAAAAGCCCAGGATGTTTTCGGCATCGTTGCCGGTTTCCGGGTTGATGTAGGTGACCTGCACACACTCCTGCGATGGATCGTCTGCGGCCAGGGCCTGCAGCGCGGCCCGCGTGTCGGCCCACGGGTAGCGCAGCATGGGGTAGGCGCGGCTGCTCCTGTCGAACATGCGGGTGGGCGCCACGCCCGAGCGCACGTTCTGCTGGTCACGGCTGCCGGTCTTGACGGTCTGGCGGTCGCCGTTGATGTGGTAGCTGGCCTCCATGTAGTAGACCAGCGGCAGGTCCAGCACATCCAGCCAGACCAGCGGGTCCTGGCCGTCGTGGCCGTGCTCGTGCCACAGGCCGGTCGGGGTGAGGATCAGGTCACCGCGGCTCATGGGGCACTTTTCGCCATCCACCGTGGTGTAGGCGCCTTCTCCTTCGACGATCATGCGCACCGCATTGGGTGTGTGCTTGTGGCTGGGCGCCCATTCATTGGGCAGCAGCAGTTGCATGCCCAAGTACATGGCGGGGCTGGCCTTCATGTTTTCCAGGCCGTGGCCGGGGTTGGCCAGCACCAGCACGCGGCGCTCGGCTTTTTCAATCGGCGTCAGCTCGCCGGCCTGCAGCAACAGGGGCTTGAGCGTGCTGTAGGCCCAGTGGGTGGGCTGGGTCTGGCGGGTGGGCACCTTGGGCGGCAGCACGGCGCGCAGGCTGGGCCACAGCGGCACCAGATTCAGGTCCCGCAGTTCCTGCACATATGACTTGGGCAGGTCTTCCAGTCGTCCGAGGTCGTTCATGGTTGTCTCCGTGATCATGGGGTGTCCATCAGTCATTCTAAGCATGCTTATTAATGCCGGCCACACGTGGACCGTCTTCTGGCGAAGCGCCTGTTGGCGCCCTGTTCAGGACGTGCAAGTCAGCGGTTTGGCCACGGCTTCAAGCTGGGCGCGCAGCCAGCGATGTGCCATGTCCTGATGGTGCCGCAGGTGCCAGATCATGTACATCGGCATGGTGGGGCAGGGCACCGGCACTTCGGCATCATGCAGGCCGCGCATCAGGTGTTCGCGCATCAGG
>JACCDH010634364.1_pt1 | contig 40622 bp, 35 predicted proteins | sample 7442481 | NCBI WGS metagenome assembly JACCDH01 (sample SAMN15323433, study PRJNA562643) | freshwater metagenome | isolation source: river surface water | place: USA:Blue River Watershed | collected 2017-08-15 | reverse complement strand
TCCACAGCCAGTCGTTGGTGAATCATTGGGGGAATTCGGACCTTAAAAGCACCACTGAATCGCTTGGCGGCAATGGGACTCGGTATTGGAGATTTTTCCCGCCTCAATTCGTTCACAACGTCGGCCACTAAATCACGAATGCCATGCACGGCACCGTCCATTGAGTCGTCTAGGTGGGAAAGGCTAGGGAACTCAGCGCAACTCCCCACGTAGCACTCATCCTCAGTTGACCAGAACACTCGGTAGGTGAACCGGGTCACTTGTTGATCTCCATGAGTCTGAGCACCGCCTTTTCGACCTGTCTCAGTTGGTAGGGTTTTGCCTTTCCCCGCATGTTTTGGATGTTGATTCTGGGGTCCCCGGGCCATGGGGTTTTGAAGATCAGGTGACTTCCTCTTTTTCGGGGTGCTCCGAATAACGCTCGGCATATGCGCTCCAGGTCTGAGTAGCTTGAATTGCTTGGTGAATGCAATAGTTTTTGAAGCTCGGTTAACGCTTCTAGTGGTGTCATTATTGGCACTATTTTCTCAAAGGGCAAGTGCCTCTGACTCTGCCGACCACTCGTTCTATGAACTACCGATCGTTCGGATGGCTGCCCCTAGAAAGCCACCCATCGAGCACCGGGCCGACATAGTCCTTGCCCAGCATGTGGCCACGACCGGGGGCAATGGTGACGCTGGCTCCGGTCAGTTCTCCAAATTCGGTCACCAGCTCTGGTGGGCTCTGCCAGTCGATGCTGCCGGTGTGGATCTGTAGCTGCCTCGGCGCAGGGAAGTCACCCGCCCGGACCACTCGCATCAGGCGATCTGAATAGGGCGGTATGAAGGTCTTACCGGTCTGCTCATCGGCAAAGCCACCCAGAATGGGTGAGAGCATCAGGACCAGGCCAGGGTAGGGTGGCAGCCCCAGTTGGGCATTCAGGAACAGGTAGCCACCATAGGAGTTGGTGATGACGCGAGCATCGGGATTCCACCACTGCGGCTGCTGCAGGTCATGAGCGATTAAAGCCGCCTGATCATCAAAGCTGTACTGCCGAAACTCACCCACCGTGGCTCGGCCGTGGATCTGCAGACCCCGCTGGGTGAGTCCCTCGCCAAGGCCGGTGTGGAGCTCACCTCGGGCGCCGGGCAGGTAATAGATGGATGCTGTGGTCAAGATGCCGCTAGTCTAAGGCCCGATCCGACCGACGGATGACCCGCCAGAAGGTCAGCGGCCAGGCGGCTGCCATGCTCATGATGATCCAGGCGATTTGCAGATAGCCCAGCAGGCTAAAGGCACCACCGATCGCCAGCTGACGCAGCCGGGCCAGTCTGGGTGTGTCTGCTTGACCTGACCGGTTTATCAGAAAGTAGATGGCCAGTACCGCTAGGGTGAAGACCAGGCCCAGCTTCATGTAGAGGGTCACGATTTTGATGAGGCTGGGGTCGCGCAGCAGGGCCGATCTCACGAGCCTGGCACTCCCAATAAGAGGTTGCTCTGGCGCTTGCGGCCATAGCCCTTGATCACTTCGACGGCCACGCACTGGTCTTTCAGGATGGCGTCACGCAGCTCGTAAGGAGTTCGGCAGTAGATCACGGCCCGGTCGCAGGTCTTGCAATGCCTAATGCGACGGTTCTCCGTGTGGGTTAGTTCGTCCCAGGTCTTGGGGCACCGAAGCCGGAATTCGCAGTTTCGAATCTCTTTGGTGTGCGGACTGGGGTCTTCGTTAAAGCGGGCGGCAGTTGCGATGTCGCTGATCCAGGGGGGCGTCTCGGCCCACAAGGCCTTGGTGACCATGGTGCCAATTCGCAGTCGGTCACCTTGAACCTGAATGGCCACGACTTCGGTGGTTGGGGGTGCTGTGCGGAAGGTTAGGAGGGACGCCAAGTTGACGGTGGCATAGCCAAACCAGTCCGCCTGGATCACGTTGCAGGGGATCTGGCAGGCGGGAGTGGTGAAGATTGCCTGGCCATCCAGGTAGGCGATGTCGAGTGACAGTGTTCGCACCGCCTTGGTGATTCTCTTGGGGCCAAGATAACGAAGCACCTCCATGAGGTCGTCGGTCTTGACGATCATGAAGTGAAGAGGCGGGTTGTCGGCTGCGCTGGCGCTGTCTGGGCTGGTCATGGTCTGAACAGGATGCCGACCACCGGGATCAGAGCGTGATCCATGCAATTCATTTGGTTGAGGGTGTCCAAGAGCCTTCTGCTCTAGCTTTTGCCTTTTTGAAGGGAGACACCTTGACTAAACGTACCAAAATTGGTACATTTTCCACCAGGGGAGATTCGGTCGTCGCTAGAGGGTCGAATTGCACGGACCTTGTTTGTAATTTATCGAGGCCACGTGATTCTTTTGCACGGGTTTATCAAGAAGAGCCAAAAAACTCCCCGAGAAGACCTGCTGGTCGCTAGGAGTCGATTAAAGAATTTCGAAAGAGGCGGTTATGAACAATAAGCATCTCGGTCAAGACTTCGATGAATTCCTCGCCAGTCAGGGCGAGTTGGCGCAGACAACAGCCGTCGCCCTAAAACGGGTCATCGCTTGGCAAATATCGGAACAAATGCGCATCCAGCAAGTTAACAAGACGGATCTCGCCAAAAAAATGCAGACCAGTCGGTCGGCGGTAAACCGATTGCTTGATGAGTCTGATTCAAGTCTTACTTTGGCAACCCTTGCTAGCGCGGCACTTGCGCTGGGGGCAAAGGTCGATATCGACATTAGTCGAAAGCAGCGATCCTCTTAAGGGTCTGTTCAAGCGTCCGGCAGGATCTTGACCACCTCACTGATGCCACTTTTGGCTGCCGCCTGGATCTGACGGGCCGCCGTATGAAAGCTTGAGACGTCGTCGTCATCAAGCAGGGTCTGGGTTCTGGCGATGCACTCCTCAAAATCCCCCAGCTGGCGATGGACGTCCGCGCTCATGCACAGGTCGTGCGGACTGTCTGTGCGCAGATAGGTCAGCAGCTGCAAGAGATTGTCTCTGGCGTCGTTAGCCCAGAGCTTGTCACGCTTGTGGTTGTGGCCCCACATGCAGAACATGTGAAGGGACCGACGCTTGTAGGCGTCTGTAGTGGACCGAATGAGCGGGTAGAGCAGCTGAGGGTTAAGGGTGCTGCGGTACATGGGCGGCTCTTGATAGGCCGGATCGTCCTTAAAGCGTGGATCGGTCCGGGCATCGAGCTTGTCTTCCAGGATGGTCTTGGCCTCGTCCCGGTAGAGGCCCTGGCCACAGTGGCCACAGATGCCAATGCCGGTATCAACGGGCATCATCGGTGCGTCCCTGTACCCGTCCGAGTAGTAGGTGGCTCCAAAGCTGTTGCCAGAGACCGTGTCATAGGCCTGCAGGGGGCCTTGGCAGTGAGGACAGGCAATGATGCAGGGCGGGGCAACGATCATGGCGGACTCCAGTGGGTCAAGGGAGACGCGACTCTCCACCATCGTGAGATCAGGGCGTGATCCCAAGCCAAAGCACGTGAAGCTTCGACCCGCCGTCTATAAGGCACAGAGACGCGCTATCAGATGAAGACTCTCGGCTGTTGGGCTGGCAGTAAGGAACGCATCCGCAACTCAGACTTGAACATTTGATCCATTCGCATATCAACAGGTGATATATAATTCATGACGATCCAGCGTCAAACCAATAAAATGAAAGTACTTAAGATCGGTATAGCACCCCAAGAGCAGATCAGGGCTCGGATGTTGGCTATCGCCAGTGGCGAGATTCGTCCCAAGCAATCGGATCCAAAGATTTGGTTTACCTCCATGCGATCTCTGTCCCAGGTTTTGAGTGACGAAAATCGAGCGCTGTTGCAAGTCATTCGTAGATCGAAGCCCTCTTCAATCACAGAGCTTTCTCTCATGACAGGGCGCAAGCAGGGCAACCTGTCCCGGACTCTGAAGACGATGTCGCAATATGGACTAGTCAAGATGGAACGGGTAGATCGCTCGGTCCGCCCCATCGCCCAGGCGGACAGGTACCAAATCCTTGCCTAGTCAGAGACCGATTTCCATGCCCGTCACCCCCTGACGATGATCTCGTGGTGGATGAGACCCAGACGGACCCAGGCATAGCCTGAGATTTGCCTGCTGATCGGGTCTTGGAGCATCCACAACTCTGCACCCCACGGCCGCCTGGTTAGGAATTCCTGCCAGGCGGCATGAAGATACCCGAATGGGACCGCGGGGCAGCGCCCAAGGGGGTCCTTGTAGGTCTCTCGCTTCTCGGCCTCTTCAATCTCTATGGGGCGATAGAGGTTCCCGTCCCCGGTGTTGAGGCCCACTCGATCGAAGCTGGCGCGATTTAGGCGTCTGGTCAGGCCTGGGGTGATCAAAAAGGGCGAGGCGGCTACTAGCCCACCCAGCCCTGCTACGGTGGTGGCGCCCGCCCATAACAACTTGCGTCGTGCACTAGCTGTCATAGGTCACTCGCTTTTGCTCAATGATTTCTCCGTTCCATAGATCAAAGATGAGCTCGTGCTTGAACCGGCGGCCGAACCCCTGATGAACATAGTCGAACAGGGGGCCATCGACGACTCGAAACGAGCGGTTGACCCAGTGCGCAAAGATGGGGCCCTTTTGATTGGGGAAAAGCAGACCCATCGCCTCTTGCGGTACAGGGTTGTGGGAAATCCAGCCTTGAACGCTTAACAGGTAGAGGTGGTTCTTTTGGATGGACCAGCTGGCCACGTAGCCCCGCCAGAGGTTGGTGCTCTGCGGAGTAAATCTTTTGGTGTTGTTGGTCGCTGCCAGAACAACATCTAGCGGCGTGGCCAGAAGCGCTCGCTTCTTGCCATTGAGGATCAGGATGTCGGCTCGTTGGGCAGTCATCCGTGCAGCCTAAGCCTTTGTGGGATCAGTAGGTGAGCCTTACGAATGGAACATTTAAGCCCTCTTGCTCATCTTGAAAGGTACGCAACTCGCGTATAGCATCTTGGTATTGAAGTTCACCAAGATAAATAAACATGAAACGACATTTATTTTCAGAACTGTCCGAGGGCTTTGATGCTCTGGCTAAACAGCGCACAGGGAAGATGACTCTCAGAACAGTCGAGTTGGAATCAAAGCCGACTCCGCATGTTTCAGCGGAGGAGCTTAGGGCCGTGCGTGAAAAGCTTAATTTGTCGCGTGCTGTATTCGCGAGATACCTAAGAACGAATCAAAGAACGCTTGAGAACTGGGAGCAAGGACGAGCGAAGCCAAATGCCCAGGCAGCGCTTTTGATTCATCTGGTGGACCGCTACCCAGACACCATTCAAAAGCTGGCCGTAGTCTAAATTTGTCGTCCTCGACGACTTGAATGGTCATGGCTACTTCAGGCAGACCTCCACCTTTCGCCCTTCAAGCTGAATAGGTGGTCCCATATACGTCAGGTGCACCTTGCCGTTGACCGAGGTCATCAACAGTCGCCCATCCTTACAGACCCAGTTCATCCCATCTTTAAATTCGCAGTCCTTGGTCTTGGTCATGAGGGGCAGCCCATCGGGTGAGAGGCCATTGGCCACGATCTCTTTTTGCTTGGCATCCGGCGTTAGGCTAAAGGCCCCTCGTTCGATGCACTCCTGACAGTTGGTTCCCGTCGTACAAATCGAGAACTGGTGGTAGCTGACAGCAGCAACACCGCCAGCCAAGCCCAGCAGGCCAAGCAAGGCCAGTGCGGGGGCGATCCGTTTATGTAGTGGTTTATGCATGGCCTCTTAATCCTTTCGAAGGTTGACGTTGCCGTTTAGATAGGTCTTGGGCTGGCGGGTATAAGGAGTACCTGGTCTGGCATAGGCTCGGCAGGGCGCCCAGCCCCAGGTGACCGGGCCACCGACATACTCGTAGTCACTCATCGCAGGACACAGGGGTTTAGCCCCATCGTCCCGCTGACCCTGAGAGTCTGCGAAGACAAATTCCGGCGGGCCACCTAGCTCGTCGGCATGAGCCATGACCCAGGCGGGTACGTCTGTGTATTGGTCGTAGTTCAGTTGACCGGAGAACCCGCCTTGCCGAATCAGCGCCAGAGCCCGAATGTGCAGACCAAACTTCAGGATGACCTCCTGGAAGAGTTTGTGTGACTCCACGCAGGAGAAGATCACCAGGTACTCATCCCCGAAGTGGGGTCGCTTGGCAGGACCCGGATGGTTATTGGTGACAATGGCTCTACCCAAAGCGATTGGAATCCGCCATTCGCCCTCCGGGCCAAAGGTGTAGTCATAGAACTCATGCGGCCCCAGCAAGACAATATGGGTGTCATACCGGTCCCACATGCGGTGGCCACTGCGGCCCCAGGTGCGCGTCTGCAGGTCTTTGGTGTTGTCATCGTCATAGCCGGTCCAGACATATCCGTCGTTTGGAAAGTCCCACAGGTCACTCCGGTAGTCGTTCATGAACAAGACGGTTGGGTCTTTGGGTGGGGAAGGCTCCGTCAGTCGCAGCAGGCGCTGTCCCGTGGGGTTACCGGGGACATCAAAGGCAAGTGGTGAAAGATCTTTGCCACTACCTGGGTACCAATAAAGTGACGGTGCCTGGACCATGCTGGCCAGCAAATCCTTCAGCGGAGAGTTGCCCGCTAACTGAATGGCACGATGCCCAAGCCTAGGCTCTAGCGCCCGGATGAAGTCTGACCAGGGTAGGGCCGGTCCGTCCCGATGAAACTGGGGCTTTTGCTCTCGCAACCGGCGATAGTGATCTGGATGCTCTAAATGGTAGGGGCTCGTTGGCATGCCCTTAGGATGGTCTGCCGAAGGATCAATCCGTGATCCACCAGTTGATCTGCGTTCAGGCGTCCGGTAATACTGTTTGAATGACAAAGAAAGTGCCCAGTCATCACGTTTACGTTGTTCTGCTGGACCCAGCGGTCTGGGACAACGAAAAGAAATTTCGCGAGGCGAACCCCAATGCCATTCCCGGCAACCCCTGCCTTTATGTCGGTCAGACCGGAAAGACGCCAGAGGAGCGGTTTCAGCGCCACTTGAATGGTTACCAGTCCAGCAAGTACGTCCGAAAGTACGGGCAACGGCTGGCACTGGAGTTCTTGGAGCGCGACAACCCAATGACCTGGGAAGAATCAAAGGCAGAGGAGGGCCGCCTTACCAAGTCGCTGCGCGAGTTGGGTCATGCCGTCTGGTCCCATTAGGATCACGCCCTGATCCTTCCGCTGCGCAGACTCTCCCCCCTCAACAGTGGGGGGAGCCATGCAAGTGGACGTGGAAATTGGTTTACTGACCGGCGTTTCGGTAGGCTTGACCTATGAGGCCAACGAGAAGCACAACATCATCCTGGACCTGGTGATGATTCGGATCATCTTTTATTGGGGCGTCACAGGTAAGTGCTAGTCACCCAGGATTCCTTAGGCTTACCCATCGCTGCTTTCATTCAACGCAAGACCTCTTGGGAAGCCTGTTCAATGACCTCGCTTGGGACTCCCCTTGCTAGTAGGGCGTGTACAAACCGATTGACGGTTGGCTCAAGTAGGGCAGAGTCACGCCTAACGCCCTCGCTTAGGTAAAGCTTTAAGAGAGTCTGGTATCCAGTAAACCCCCTCAGCGGAGCGATGGCCTTCATCGACTCAATAACGTCCTCGGGGATGCGGACCGTAACCGATGCCATCGGCCTATCCTTTTTTAAGCGTCGTTTTAGTTGTTCAGCTTGCATAAATAGATTCCTCTTGAGGTGTCGCCCTACGTGCCGAGATGATGCGGATCTGATCGTCTGCTTCTTCAATGTGGACCACTAGCAAAAGCCTGGCCACTGCGTCAAACCCAATTACCGCATCTCTGCGCTCCGCGTTTCTCGAGGCATCAATAACCTTAAAAAGCGGGTCAAAAAACGTGGCAACAGCATCTTCAAAGTGGATACCGTGTTTGCTGACGTTGCCTTTGGCCTTGTCTGGATCCCACACGAACTCGATGCCTTCGTACCAATAGCTTGTTTGCAATTTAGTTATCCTGGGAGAATATATTGACATTGTCAATACGTTGTAGTCGGTTGGGAGATAGGCTATTTCCTCCGCCGCATGGGTACTACCCGCCATCTGAGTGATGGCACAAAGAGCTTCTGCCCAGGATCACACCCTGATCCCTCTACCCATTGAAGTCATCTAAACTAGGTCCTATGGCTCGCCTAGTCCCCGACGATGTTGCTGAACCCAACCAAGGCCCCTGGCATGCCAGCGAGCGGGCCACGCTCAATCGCTTGGCTGTCGGCCTGTCTAATGACTACACCGTCTTCCACGGCATTCACTGGGCTCGGATCGATCAGGCCAGTCCGGTCTATGGCGAGATTGACTTCATTGTCATGAACCGCTATGGCCGGCTTTTGGCCATCGAGCAGAAAGACGCCCCGGTCACGGTGGTGCGCAACGACCTGGTCGTGAAGTACCCCAGCGAGAACAAGCCCAAGTCGGTCATGACCCAGGTCAGCCGCAACCTCAATGCCTTGCGCCAAGAGTTCAGCCGCAAGCACCATGGCCGCAACCTGGTGGTGGACCACCTGCTGTATCTGCCGGAGTCCACAATTCGGGGGGATCTGCCAGCCGGTGTGGACCCCAGCAGGGTGGTCGACCAGACCAGGGCATACCAGCTCTTAGATGTCATTCAGGATTTGTTTGATGCTGACCTCATGCCCAGTGGTGATCGCCTGGCAGATGCCCTAGAGGTCTCCAACTACCTGGCCCAGCGCTTTCATGCCAGCCCGCACATTGGACTATTGGGGGAGAGGGCCAAGACCTTCTCCAGTCGCTTGTCATCGGGCTTGGCAACCTGGGCTGCCCGACTGGAAATGCATCCTTTTAGGTTGCACGTTCAGGGCACGGCGGGATCTGGCAAAACCCAACTGGCCTTGGATGAGCTTCGCCGAGCAGCTGCCCGTGGGCAGAAGAGTCTGTATGTCTGCTATAACCGCCCACTAGCTGACGCCATGAAAGAGAGCGCCCCAGAAGGATCACGAGTGGTCACCCTGCACGAGATGGGCCGGGAGTTTCTGGAGGGGATGGGCCGGAGTGTTGATTTCTCGCAGGCCGATGTCTTTGATCGCATGGCCAATGCGGTGGTGGAATACGCCCCGGCACTCAAGGGCGAGTTCGGTACGATTGTCGTGGATGAGGCCCAAGACTTCGAGCCCCGCTGGATAGAGGCCCTGATTGCCATGGCCCATGAACAGACCCGCATGACGGTGCTAGAAGACCCCGCACAGCGGCTGTATGACCGAGGCCCAATCGATCTAGCTGGCTGGGTGGTCATGAAGAGCCCAGTGAACTATCGATCCCCTCGGGCCATTGTGGACTACATCAATGCACTACAACTGACTGATGAACCCATCGAGTGGGGTGGGGCGGTGATTGGGGAAGAGCCCCGCGTCTATGAATACGAGCCTGGGGCACTGCTAACCGCGACTGAGCAAGCCATTGCCGATCTGGTTGAAGAGGGCTTTGGTCCGGAGCAAATTGTGGTGCTGACCCTGAAAGGAGTGGGATCGAGCGAGCTCTTCAAGGTGCCGACCGATCAGGCCCTAGGCATCTACAAGCTGAAGCGCTCTATTGGGTTCGACTACGAGGGCCTGCCCATCTACAGCGATGGCAACATCTTGCTAGAGACCGTCTATCGATTCAAAGGCCAGGCGGCAGATGCGGTAGTGCTGATCGATGAGAGTTCCGAACCGCAGAGCAGTGCCCAAGACAACAAGTTGTTTGTGGGGATGACCAGGGGGAGGTTGGCGGTGAGTGTATTGCAACCGTCACTTAATTAGGCTACCAAATAGAGAGAAATAAGGACCACTTATGCCATTACAGACTCCATTTGAGCCAACTAAGTCGTTTTGTTATCGAGTAGCCAGGTACGAGCTGTTAGATCTTGTTGCTCAAGAGCCAGAAGCCAAGACTTATCAACCATTCAGGATGATTGATGTCACGACCAGGGTTATCAGACAACATTTTAGTGACGAGCAGTTGGCGATAGAGATACCAGCGGCCGAATCGGATCGTGTCGACACGGTCTTTAAGACGCTAAAGTTTTTTGTCCAATTGCATGCGAAGCGACTGACGGATTCCCCCTTCGTTTGGTTGGGCGACGGTGGTATGTATCGGCTCAAGGCAACGGGGGAAATCGACAAGGAGATTCAGGAGGCGGAAACAGAGGCCCTTGAGGCAAACGAGGAGGAGCTCGATACCGATTACGAAGGCTGGATCTACGCATTTACGTTCCCGCTTTTGATCAAGGAGACGGATGATTACCCAATCAAGATTGGAAAGACGGCGCAGGATGCAGAGGCCAGGGTATTGGCGCAGTGCAAGGGGAGCGCGATATTTGAGCCCCCAAAGCTTCTTCAGAAATGGCGGGTTAGTCGACTGACCGCTTTTGAACAGGCTTTGCATGCGCTCTTGAAAGTTCGCGGAAAGTGGCGCGAGAGCGCTCCGGGAGTGGAGTGGTTCGATACTCGCCCCGAAGAGGTTGACCGTCTGGTGGCAATAATCAAGGCGGCTTGACCTCATGGAGCTGGGCTCGGTAGCTTTAATCAATTGGCGTTAAGTCTTGAATGGCAGAGCACAACCCTTGGATCAAGCGAGTAAGCCTGCCATCACTAAGTCTGGCGGAGGAACAATTCTTGGACCACCTGCATAGCTTCAATCTTGATGAAGGGCAGACTGACGTCAATGCGCTTGTTGCAAGGCTTAAGGCGGCGGTCGGTTTGGATACAGCAACGCTTGCTGCACTTTGCAGCGATGCCGAAGCCACGATGCTCGCCTTCATCGACGGGGACCTGGAGGCCACGAACCGCTTGATTAGCGCGGCTCGGAGATCTAGGGCAGACGATTGGGCGAGCTATCTATTGCTCAAGACTGAGAAAACGATTCAGGGTGGCGAAGTTTCAGGTGCAAAGGTGCACCAGGTTCCGAGGGTGAAGCCAATCCTCGGCGGGGTCTGCCCAAGTTGCAGGACTGGGAAGCGATCGCGCCAGGCAGGCTCCGAACCCAGTCGGGGAAAGCGTATTTTCCCGTCCGCGGAGGAAGCGTTGGGCTTCACTCAGAAGTTTGTTGAGGGTGCTGACGCCTTCCCCCAGAGACCCTACTACTGTCCAGCGGGTTACGGTTGGCACCTTAGCACCGACTATGAGCTCTATGACAACCCAGAAAGGCTACAGAAGGTCCTGGTGTCTTTTACCGACCATACCGGTGCTGAGACAAAAGTCGCTCTTTCTGTCACGACTAAGTCGCGAGAGGTTGTTCTCTCGGCTTTGCAGCGTCGCTTCCCTCGAAGAGCAGGGGTAGTTATCAGGAGCTTGCGGTGGTTCGATGAGGGGCCATAGGCCAGCTCTTGGTCTTGTCCATGTGACTGCTAGTTTTCAACCGTGCCCCAGTTCCTTGTGGGTGCCGATGATATAAGCAGTCCATAGTCCCTCGCCTTCGTGCTTCAAGTGTGCCCTGAAGCCATCGTCAACTTTCACGGAATAAGCTTCTTTTACCGTCTTGTCCTTTGGCCAGGGCTTGAAGTTCAACCCGTTCCTCAACCGGTTCTCAATCAGTTTTTCCTTAGTCTTTACCCAGCGATCCTTAAGATTCTGATATTTCTTGTTAAGTCGCTTTAACACCTCATCACTATCCACAATACATGAAACGGGTGGTGTGACTAAAGCTGCTGGAAGCCATGTCTGCAGGTTCAATGGCGTGACGACATATTCCGGACACAACGCCGGCCGCAGCAAATCCGATGGTGTCGCCTCGACCCAATGCGCCAAGTCGTGTCGTAGTGTGGCGGGCAACTTAACCAGATCAACAACGTTCGCAGCCCACTCTGCAGCGAGGTTTAGTCTCGGCTCGTCAAACCTGGCATAAGCGTCTGGCTGGAGCTTCATAAAATTGTAGGCAAACTCCTTGATGCCCACGCTTCGACGCTTCACCCAATCCCAAACCTGACGATTGGCTAGAGCCTCTTCGGCAAATGCCGTGCCGTCGCTGCGGAACAGGGATCTCGATGGCCCGTAAAGATGTTTTTTGCTCACTGCTTCAAACATGAGCGCCTGCAAATCCGCACGAAAGTGAAAGCGCTCGTGTTCACGCAAGAAATTCAAGGCGAGGATCCTTGTATCGCCATAACCCGGGTACTCCCGCGCAATACTGATCTCTATAAACTGCAAGCCCTGCTTGAGGTAGAAAATTCCCCACTTCCCGATGTAAGGCCTTCTAGCTACATAGCGCTTCGATTTATAGAAGGCCAGAACATCCAGACCACTTTTCCGTAGTCCTCCTTCCGCAGCTTCTTCTACATCCTTATCGATAATTGGTGGTTGCCGCCTGCCAACAATTCGATCAAGAGCACGATCTACGGCCTCATTTTCATACAGGGTGGTGATGGTGTCGTCTTCCGACCCTCTCGGGTCGAGAACGGGGTCTTCGTTCTCTGGCCCCAAGTCAGATAAGACGGAGTCAAAGAGTTTTTCGACGGCATTAGCCATGGCTATTCTCCGTAGTTATGTCCACTGCAGAGCCGATCCCACGCCTCCAACACAAGCCGGCGAGTGCGGTATTCGCCGAACTGACGGATCTCGTTGTTCTTGAGGACGCGGAATGTTTCGGAGGGGTAGTCGTCGCCGTAGATGTCGGCAGGGTCAAGGATGTAACGAAGCTCGTCGCGAGTCAGGCCGTAGAGCTTGGCGTAGTAGGCGTCGAGTTCGGCGCGCAGCAGGGCACGGCGCTCGAGGTTCCACTTATAAGGTGCGCCGTTGTAGCCAAGGTCGCGGGCAAAGGGTGCGAGGTCGTGAGCGTTATAGGTGAGTTCAATAACGCGGGGGACGATGAGGTCGAGGTCGGCGGGAGTGTAGCGGTCGGGGGTCAAGACAGGTAACTGTTTCATTACGTTGTATTTCAGATGAAGGCCGCCAACCTTCTGTCTTGTTGCGTAATCAAGAACTAGCGAGCTCAAGTTACCAATAAGAGCGGCGACCCTATTTATTGATGTACCAGGGAACATCAGTAGATAGGTGTCCGCCACCCCGTATCTCGGAATTACTGAGGCAATCAATGTTCTTGCACTTGCACGTGCATCAGTAACATCTCTCCAGCCGAACAGCCATTTATGGGGCCAATTTCGGTCTGACAAACGAGCCTCCACCTCAGATTCCTTAACCCAATAGAAGGGGAAAACTGAATAGCTTGGATTGGAGAGCGTTTGATCAGAGACCGCAGGGAGTTTATGGGTCCTTGCGCTATCAGAAACAACGTTAAAGTCACCATGCCGGTGGTTGTACAGGTAGGCCATTTTTGCCTCATAAAGCGGGACAAAACGAGTCTGTCCTGATACCCAAAAGGTTCCAGATCGCTCCGCCCCCATTTCACGAAGATTGGGGGCTGTATAAAAAAGTTTGCTATCTGATGCTGTGTTGAATAGCCCTTGGCGGAATGTGACGTTCCATGGATTCGCTTGTGGCAACTCGGTCGTCTCTCGAACGAAGCACTTTCCATGCTGGTACAACCTGAGATTCATCTGCACATCTGAGTCAGTTTGAAATATTGGGCAATTCCCGGTGTTTGGATTCAGTACTGCAACCTGACCTGCAGTTAATCGAAAATGTCGTCGGGGATCGTGTAGTTCTCGGAGTGATTTCCCCTGAAAAAGAAAATCAGTGCTCTGATTTTCGGTTGCTCCTTGAATCGTTACTAGCGCGAAGCGCACCATGTGTCCTTGCCCAACACCAAAGAAACCTTCATTCTCAAATTCAAAAAATTGGCTAAGCCGGTTGGATTGCAGAAGGAAGTTGAATAGGTGCTTAGTACTGTCATCGGTCGCCAAGCCGGAAGGTACGATTATTCCAACGAAACCATTACTGGGAATTAGACTGATCGCTAACTCCGTGAATAGCGGATATAGGTTTAGCTTCCCGACCGCTGACAATGAAAATCTGCCGCACTCGCGAACGAAGCAATTTTTTGCTTCATACCCAAACGTCGCTTTGAGATAAACATTCCATGCAGGATCTCGACGCGCTTCAAGATCCTTGATTGCTCGCCTTCGTTCGGCAGAGTTCATAGTTGCAAGTTCTGGTACTCGGGAGGCGAAGAACTCAATTTCCGAAAATTGTGAAACCTCCCACGGCGGATTGGCCAGCACCACATCGAATCCACCCTGCGCGAACACCTCTGGGAAAGCCAAACGCCAGTGGAAAAAGTGGAATTCCGCAGTAAGTTCTGTCGTAAGCTCGGATACGCCGGGACGCATGGGCTGACCTTCGGCAGCGCGTACCAGATCGCCCGAGAGCGGAACCTGAGTGGCATTCGCGGTGGTCTTGGGGGCGAAGAAGGCTGCGCAGAAGAGATCGCAGCGTAAACGCTCATGGGCTAGTTGCTTGTCAGCTTCAGCTTGGATGAATGCGGCACGCTTTGCAGCGATCGCTTCGACCGTATCCTCTGGCATAGCCTCCAAAGTGACGTGCATGCTGGCTAATTGCTGAGCGATCTCAGCCTTAAAAAGTTCGGTTTGACGACCGCCAGCTTGGCTGCGGTTACTGCGTTTCAATGAGGTACAGACCGTCCTGTCATCCCCGGAAAGCGGCGTGTAAGCTTTATCCGGAATGCCTTCTTTCATGATCGCTGGGTCGAGAATTCCTACCAGAGAATTACCGTGGCGGACATGGTGATCGAGGAAGCCGAGTGGCTTGCCTGGCTCGAGTGTCTCCAGCCAAAGCGCTGTCTGACAAAGCTCAACTGCGAGCGGATTTAAATCCACCCCATAAATACAGCGAGCTACCACCTCCCGCAAGGCATGACGAAAGAGTTGAGCTTCAGACACATCACTTTCAGCATCCAATATCGCCACCTCGGCGGCGATTCGGCGAGCAGCGGCAAGGAGAAAGTGTCCGGAGCCACAAGCTGGATCGATTACTTTGAGTGCTAAAAGCGCTGCTCTCGGATCACTTTGAGAGAGTGCCTCATTAATCTTGGGCTCAAGCGCAGACTTAATGAGCTCTTGAACCAGAGAATCAGGCGTGTAATAACTTCCCGTAAGCTTTCTTGCCGAGCCGCGCGCTTCGCCCTCTGCTTCGTCCCCAATGAAACCAAAGCGCCAAGGATTTGCGTCGACATTGATAATTGGTTGGAGCTCCAGCAAGCTCTCATAGACGCTGCCGAGCTCCTCCGTATCCATGTCGCGATAATTCAGGCGAGCAAGCACTGCGCCGGCCTTAAAGAAACAAAGGGACCGAACAGCTGCCACTAACGATTTATTGGGCAGCTCTGACGAATCCAGATCCGGACATTTGTCCGATGAAAACAACCCTCCTAAGGCTGGCAACCCTAAAGGCTCGGCACCATTATCCAGGCCCCTTATCGTGATCAAAAGTTGCTGCCACAGATCCGAGTGCCGATCTGCACGGCCTTTTAGCGCACGATCCCGCAATAAACTGGCGCTGTAACCGTTTGCGTAAAGCTCCCGCTGAGCCGGGGTGGCGCCTGGAGAATGAAGTAAGCCACGATCTTCAGCGGTGTAGAGCAAGATTAATCTATAGACAAGCCGTAGAAGCTGCTTAAAGTAAACTTGGGTCGTAAGCTTTTCGCTCGCTAAGGCCTCGCGCAACGCGCTGTTATTAGGGTGCGCAATAAACCCGTTACCCAGCTGGCGAAGGGTCTCAGTAACGCCGTCCCGGAGCTTGTCCAGAGCTCTCTCGCCAGTCTCCTGTGCTTGACCGTGCCATTGCTCAATTATTGGGGGGTTAGTACGTTGATTATCGCTACTGGGTCCAAATCGACTTCCGTGAGTTAAGAGCCAGAGTGCGACAAAGTCTGCAAAACGCTCCTCTTCAAAAATCCTTGAGAGATCTGCTTCGATATAAGCTGGTCGCGTAAGGCTTGGATTGTCACGAAGTATCCTTAAAACCATCCCATTTGAGACAATTCCCCACTGTGCAGAGTCGCTGGCATTGAGAAGCTCTTGAATTGTTGAGTGAGGCGAGCGCCGGCGGCCTTCTGTGGCAAAACGCGCATCACTGCGATCAATCTCGGATGTGTAAGGGGCAAATAAAACAGGCGTCACACCAAGTATGTAAGACACCGGAAAGTATCGATCATCAATCTGTACGTTTGTGTGCGCAGCCCAAGTCTCAAAGCCGAGTACTCGTGCAAAAAGCGGGGATAACCAATACTTACTCGTGACCTCGTCTGGCTTTGCACCAGCCTTATCCTTACGTACCTTGAAATCCGCCCAGAGCGCTGTAGCGATACGCCAATAGCGCCCAATCTCATCCTTTAGATTTAAACCCGGCGGTATGCCATAGTCACCCGCAGATTGATGGTCAGCTTTGAGTTCCAAAAGCTTACTAATGAACTCCGCTGGCAGGAGGCTGCCTTCGATCCGGAGGGCATCAAGATTGAGTTCGCCTTTTTTCATACTCAAAGACTCGGTGCTGGCAAAAGAACGTACAAGCCAATCACGTCAACTGGCAGACACGGCGTTACGTCATATTTAAGGAATCGAGCTTCGGATGCCTGCCGAACGCGCCGATGATCTTCGAGTAACTCATTTGCGCGCTGCTTCGCTAATTGCTCCAATGCTGGTTGAACACCCGGAAGCAAAGCAAGCGCCTCAGAGAGTTCACGCTCTCGCCTGGCGGGGTCCATATTACGAGCAGGCTCGGCTGCCATTAGAGCGGCGGCATCAGTATCGCCAAGTATTTCGGGTTGAACGCCCCCACGCAGCGCCACTACGAGAGCTTCCTCAGCTAAGGCGACACGCTGATTGCTACGATAGCTAATTAATAGCTGTGTTCGCAGGCGCAGCAACGCAATAATGGTCTTGCTGCCAACGTCTCGCGTAAATACAGCACCGCTGCGCGCAACTAGCTCAGGATTTGCTCCATCAAGAGCCCGCTCCGCAAGGTAGTCTGCAAATGCAGCCACCAAAGGGTGGCTGCGATGGATGTGGTGGGGATCAGCGGGCCTACGAAACTCAACTCGAAGTGAGTCCCCAGCAATCCCCGCGCCTTCAAGCCGATCTTTTAGAACCGCTGGTAAGTGACGCAACGGCAGCTTAAAGCTATCTTTAATCGGGTCAAGAGACGCTTGCATACGCTCGGCCGCGCGACGAATAAACCGCTCAACGTCATCTTGGCTTCCTAGTGATGCGATTGCCTTGTTCCACTCCGGCAACACATCATCCGGTTTAAGTCGTCTCTGGGCAAAGATTGTGCGGCTCTGGGCAGCCTTTTCACGCGCGCTTTCCCAGTCTTTGCTCACGGCGTCCTCGATGTCACCGAAGCCAAACAGGTCTTCTGTTTGCTCCTTGATTCTTCCGCTTCCCCGCTTAAAAAGAACAGCTTCCATGACGGCCTGCATTACTTTGCCCGAGTTGTCCGGCATCGGAACAGACACACCCAACTCTTTACGAATGCGCTCGGCTTTTCTCAGTATGACCTGTAGCACGGCACCGTCCACCGGATTATTCTCGCCATATAAAAGGACTGTTCGAACAACTCTTGAAGCCTGACCGAATCGATCCACACGGCCTTCTCGCTGCTCGTGTCGAGTAGGGTTCCATGACAAGTCATAGTGCAAGACGGCATCAAAGACGCCTTGAAGGTTAATACCTTCGGATAAGCAATCCGTAGCGACTAATATTCGTCGATCAAAATCAGCCAGGCTTGCGACTTTCGCCTCGCGCTCTTCAGGGGCTAATTCGCCAGTAACAACCTCTACCGTAAAGTCTGCTTTTGCGAATTTATTGCGCAGATACTCGCCTACGTAATGCGCAGTAGGGATGTACCGACAAAAGACAACAGGGTTATGTCCCTCACGCACGATTTCGTCGAGTTGAGAGATGAGCATTTTTAGCTTGCCGTCCTTTTCGGGGCCTCGTAATGCCTCTGCTCGAGACAAGAACGTCGCTAAAACAGCCGCGTCCGGATGAGATATATCCTCTTGTGTAAGAACACCAGGCTGGGAGTCGTCGCTTGAAAGATCTCCGTCACTATCACCGTCGAATACTGTTTCTGACCCGAGGCGATCTAGCTCGTCGACCCTCGATTTCTCGTCACCCTCAGTAACTGAGCGAATTCGCGTACGCAAGGCAGTGGCTGCCGCCGCAGGACTTGAGCTAATACACCGCAAAAGCGCCAGCGCAGCCCACCAATTCATGCGCTGCTTTAAAACAGACTGGTCCTTTACCGATTCAACGAGTCTCTGGGCATAGTCAAGCACATCGTTAAATAATGAACCCCACTCTCCGCCAAGCTTGTATGCTGCCTCGCGGCTTAGGCGATCTGGGAAGACCGACGTGTCTTGCCACTCGGCGATATCCGCTCGACGGCGTTGAACAAAATGGCTGGCAAGCCGTTCGCGAGACTTTTCACGGGCTGCACCGGTCAGCTCGTGGAGTGTTCGAAATTCAGGGTTTAGCAGTCCCAAGAGATTATGAAAAGCCTCTTCATCTCCGCTATGAGGCGTAGCGGTTAGCAACAACATATGGCGTTCGTGGTCTTCGGCAAGACCAGATAGCACCTTATAGCGCTGGTGGCGAGTGGCGTTACTAGCCTGCACGCACGTATGCGCCTCATCCACTATTACAAGTTCGGGGCAGGCACGCAGGAATTCGTCCCTTCTCCGGTCTTGTTTTACATAGTCAAGACTCACCACGGTCACTGGATAAGTATCAAACAGCGAGGTGCCCGCAGGCAGACCCCGCTCCAAACGTGCTGCAGTCCCAGTCGTCACCACCTCCGAGGCAATATTAAATTTCTTAGCTAGTTCCCCTTGCCATTGTTCGCATAGATGTGGCGGACATAGGACTGTGAACCGATTTATCTCGCCGCGATCAAGTAATTCGCGAACTATAAGGCCGGCTTCGACTGTTTTACCAATTCCAACGTCATCAGCAATTAGAAGGCGCACCGTATCCATCTTCAGCGCCATTAAAAGAGGGACTAACTGATACGCTCTCGGTGCAAATGCCAGGTTCCCAAAGCTACGAAAAGGTCCAGCGCCTGAGCGAAACGCCAATCGCATAGCATCCCGCAATAAAAGCCCAGCAGCTTGCGTCCCAAGATGACTTGTATCGGGCGGTGGAAAGGTCGCGGATTCAATAGGTTGCCGTTCGAGTGGAACATAGATCACGGTCGCCTCTTGATCACCAGCGCCGAGGGGTCTGAGGTGCAGCTTATCGGCCTCTGACTCAGGTAAAACAATCCACTCGCGACCTCGAGCCTTGACCAGGCTTCCAGGTTGATACGTTGTGATCATTAAGCAGATCCTTTGCCGAATACGTCCGGATACTGCGCAAAGATCCCCGGCCAAGCTTCTTGTTCCTTCGGGAACCGGATGACCTCAAAGCCCGCATCACGCAAAACTTGATTCTTTGCTGCGTCAATCTTCATTTGGTGCTCCACTTCATGATGAGGCCCATCGATAAAGACAAGAGCTGGGGAGTCGCCCGCATAGCCAAAGTCCGGCCGTACCATGTGATCACTCAATGAAAACTGTGCCCGATCCGGCAGTCGATAGCCTTTATCTCGAACAAAAGAAAGCCACGCCTTTTCAAGACTGCTGCCCGAAAGACGCTCCAACTCGGCATAGTGTTCGTCTGCGCTGCGCCCTTCCGTGCCACGCCTTGGCTCAGCTGTTGTAAGACGACAGAGTATGTCTAGTACGACTTCGTTTTTTCGTTGAATAAATTTATGGTCAGTTTGATTTCCATAAGAGAGCAGGCATCGATAGCAGCCGGCTTCGCAGCCTTCATCAGTATTGATTAGCTGATCTGCCTTCCATACCGAATTTTTTGGTTCGTAATGGGCGACTCTTAAGGCGCGCTCGGCAACCCGTCTCAGGGCTGCAGGTTCACTAGCAATTCGGGTCAATACCCCCGCACCACCTTCGGCTGATTCATAAAAAAGAATAGCATTACGCTGATCACGCCTAGGCAATGGCTCCGCAGCAAGCTCGGACTCTTCTAGCTGAAACTCGGCTTCAATGCCGCGCTTGAGCATGTACTGAAGCGTGACCATATCCTCTTCCTCTAGGATCTCTCCCGGATAAAAGACAAGGATGTTTCTTCGGTCTTCCACAAAGGGCACGATCCTTTGAACGACCTGCCCGGTGTCGCTACTGTCGTCATCCTCGGGAGCCTGAGAGTCTTTTGCCCAGATTCCGGTATTTGTATCAATGTTAAAACCGTAGATTGATTTCTCTTTGCGGCGTTTCCAACCGAGATTCATCCGCCATACCGTAGCTGCTGGGCCGTAGTGCACAGTAGCGAGCACCGCACCGTCCAGATCAAACCGAGTCTTGATTACCTGTAGCGCTCCGTTTTCCTCTGCATACTGCAAGGTTGTAAGCATTTCGTAACCTTGGCGTACGCGCTCCTCTTCATCGGAAGTAATTCTTGTTGCCCGCCGCGTACTAACGTTTTCCACGCGATACAAGTTAGGCAGGGTTAAACCACCTTCAAGCAAGGTGCTACACGCCGTGCAGCGCTCAAGCTGTAGTTGATCCCCAAAGTGTCCGTAGCCGCAGGACGGACACATCCTGGCCACACGGACGGGAAGCTCAGAGCTCGTGGCATCGGCCGCTCCTTGATCACGAACTCCAAGAAGTACCTTCCTGACGCGATACTGACTGCCTTCGTGATAGATCAGGCTCCTGGGACCAAATTCTGCAAGCCCCAAAAATCGGGGTCGAGTAAGGAAGGTATCTTTTCCAACTCGCTCTTTACGCGCTGGCATAAACGCCATTAAGGGCAAGCGCGGGAAGTTATAGCCTGGCAAAAATCCCTGACTCGCAAGATAACGATAGGTGTTGAAGTCTGAGTTCGTGGTTGCCGATGACTGAAGCAAAAGGTCCTGCTGAGTCTTTGCCTCGTAGTACCTACGATCTGCCTCACGTCGATCAAGTTGCGTCGCAGCCGCGTTCATACGCACGGCGTGAGCCGCTTGCATCTGATGCGTTGTTGCCTGATAAAGCGTTCTCCAACGGTTAACTCCATCATTAAACTGTCGGAATGCTTGCTTAATCATGCGCTCGGCCCAACCCGCAGCAAACCAATGCGCCTGAGTCGGGCTTAACTCGTTACTGAGCATGCTCAGTACAGCGGAAAAAACCTTATTAGCTCGCTCCCTTGGCACCTCAGTATCCATATTGGCGATCAAGTCCTCCCTTAGTGGGAGGCTTGGATCATCCATTTTCAGTAATTCGCTCACCGAGCCCGAAAGCCGTTGGCGGGTCTCACCCAGCCATACCGCGTGCAAGTGACTGCGTATCAAATCCTCATTTGCCAAATCTAGTAGTGGCGGCGTAACGCTACCGGCGACCATCCGAACTGGGTCAGCAAAGTAGTACTGATCATGCGGGCTTTTCGCTGCACAGTAGGTAAACACCAATGCCGGCTGCCCGCTTCGACCCGCCCGACCGCTCCGCTGCGCATAGTTAGCCGGCGTTGGCGGGGCATTTCGCATATAGACCGTATTGAGGTCAGAAATATCGACACCCAGCTCCATCGTTGGAGAGCAGAAAAGTATGGGCAGCTCTGCGGCTCTGAATCGCTTTTCTCGATCCTCTCGATCTACTGGATCAACCTGAGCCGTATGCTCGCGAGCCTCAAGCGATTGCAACAGGTGGTTACTTTGTAGCAATGCTGTTGCCACATTTGAATACAAGTCGCGAAAGAACTGGTTGTCCGTTTTCCTGTCGTGGGTGGCAAAAGACTGGCTTTCTTCAGGCTTACTTAGCTGCCAGACCAATGCGGCAGCGGTTACCTGGAATGCTTGTTTACTGCCGGGCACTTCGAGGGGCTGAACTAGGCCCCCTTCAGTTAATGCAGAGAGTAAAGAGGTAAGAATTTTCCCGAAGTAATCCTCATTGAATTTCTCCGGCCAAAGGGATGCCGCATTTTCGCCCCATAGGCTTTGCTTACGAATCTCCCTCGAAAATCGCGACCTAAAAGACAGATAAGCCGCGCGATCATCTTGTTGGTTTAGCTGCGGGGGCTTAGAGCCCAAGACAAGGTAACGCGCGGGCTGCTGCCTCTCGTCCTCATTAAATGCCCAGGGTTCACGAAGGTGACTAAAACTACTTTGCTTAACCTGTTCTTGCTGATCCGGATCAAGGTATCGAGCCTTAATACAGAGCTCCCGACGCATAAGATCTAACAAATGACGAGTTACACGTTCTCGCACCACTGGTGATGCCTGGGAAAGCAATGGTGGTGCCGCGTCCCATAGCGATTGCTCAGCGCAAACGGCATCAAGGGACTGATAGCCAATATCCAACAATCCCAGCTGCTCTAGGTTCGGGTTTGTAACCCGCCAACCGCGACGCAGATCAAAATATAGGCGGTACCCCAAGACATCACGGAGCGTTTTCCTCGCCTGATCTTCAGCCAAGAATCTTGCTTCCGGATTGGCCATAAACTCGTTCTTGGCAAGCGCTAAGACTTCGTACACCGACTGCGCAAGAATTTCGTCTGTGACTTGCCCTTTTTTCTCGACCGCTGCAAGTAAAGCGCCACGTAAGAGCAGTATCTGAATGAAGTCATTAAAGTGCCCTGACTGTAGCGATGCATCTTGACGGTTATCAGAAAATCCCAGGAGCTTTTTGGCCTCCGGTTTAAGTTCAGTTGCTTCCTCGAGCAAATAGCGCATCGCGCTAAGCGTGAGAATAGTGGTCGCAGAGCTACGGCCTTCCGAACTTAAGCTCGATAGCTTTGTAATGTCACTTCGAACAGCTGCGTCATGACTAATGCCGCAAGACAAGCAAAACCTGAACGAGCCAGGAATAAACCAAGCGTGCATGCCAGCGCTGGAAACCTCGCCAGACGTGTCGACCAATACCGATACGGGGCAATTCTTCTTATAGTTACTCTTTAGACCTGGCGTCGCCCTTGAAAAGTCAATCCACTCCTCAGGGAAGCTCTCCAGACTGGCGTTATCGAACTTACCAGTTGTGTCTGGCATCAAAAAGCCGAACTTTGCGCCGTCATCACCATCCTGGTCTTCGCGACTTCTGTCACCCAGTTCTCTTGGCTCAAATGTATCAGGCGAGGCTGCTGGGCCGTTTGCCCAAATTGGGAAGTATTCCTGTCCGCACTCCCTACAAAAAACCGTGTTAAAGAGTTTTTTATTGGTGTGACCTGGCTGGAACTGCTGACCCTTTACGTCGAGATAACGCTTACTCTCAGGCTCTAATGTCGAGAAGAGGTCACCCGCTCCCGAGATGAATTGGTGCAGCCTAAAAGCAAAAAGACGGCTCCTATCGTCGAAAGGCTCCCTCTTCGTGCTATACGCGAGCAGCAAGAACTGCTCAAGCTTTGAGAGGCACGATTCACGAGAGACTCCTGTTGTTTCCGACAGTTGAGTTGCGGCATCAAGCAGTGTTCTAGGCTCTGCTCGCACCCACTTCCCAGCCTCCTCGCGAAGCCCTAAATTCAGCTCGACCCAGTTCGCAAGGGCGCTGCCTCGCAACGTTTCGTAATCGACTTCCTCTGTAATTTCTACAGACAGCTGCGCCTTGAGCGCTTCTAAATTAGTACCTGCATCGCCCATCGTCACTCTTTGCAAGGTCTCAGTAATGATATTTGCTGTCGGCACAGCCGTTCCGAAGAGCTTGCTGGCAACCCCTGCGACCACCGAATTGCGCTCCTCCGGGGTCCCCTCGGTTGCCATAGTTGCCGAAGTACCAACACATAGGAGCTCGGGATTCAGTGCAGCGCGTACCCGCCGTACCAGTAGAGCAACGTCTGCTCCCTGGCGCCCACGGTAGGTATGGAGCTCATCCAGCACTAGGAACTTCAATCCTTTAGCAGCACGCACAATCGCTTTGTCAACCTCGTCTTGGCGTGTCATCAAGAGCTCTAACATCATGAAGTTTGTGAGGATGATGTCAGGTGGGTTTCTTGCGATCTGATCCCGCTCTTCGCCACTTTCTTGCCCGGTGTAACGAGCAAATGTGACGGGCTGAGCGCCGGGGGGGTAACCTAGCTGAAGAAAACGGGTCAGCTCCTCGCGCTGGCTGTTGGCAAGCGCATTCATTGGATAGATCACGATTGCTCGTACGCGATGCTCTTGGTTTCCTGCAGCGCGCTCACGAAGGACATGATCAACAATCGGAATGAAATAACTAAGCGACTTACCGGAGCCCGTACCTGTCGTTAGAACGTAGCTTTCACCGCGCTGGGCAGCACGTATTGCCTCTTCCTGGTGTTTATGAAGCCGCAGCGTGACACCGAACTCACTCGCGGTTTTCCCAGCCCGAAAAATCCTTGCGCATTCTTTTTGTAGTACGCGCTCTTCGACCAATTGTTCAACACTTCCACCGCTAACAAAACTAGGGTTGAGTTGAACCAATGGTGCTGGCCAAAAGACGCCGTTGTCATACTGACCCTGAAGGTATTCTTTAATGTCTGCAGCCTGAGGCCGGGTAAAACTGCGGGTAAAGGACTCGTAGTCACCAATCAATCGTTCGCGAAACTGAAATACGTCCACCAGTCACTTCCCCCTTAATAACTTTTAGCGGCCTGGAGCGGCTTTTTGGAAGCTGCACGCTTTCGTTCGTCAATCCAACCCTGGATATCCTGCAGCTGGAACCTCCAGGTACCTGCCACTTTAAAGCCGGGCAGCTTCCCCTGTTGGGCTAGGCGGTAGATCGTCTTCTCGTCCACGCTCAAAAAGCCTGCAACGTCGCGGACAGTCATGGCTGGCGGAGGCTGTTCGGCCACTGATGCTCTCCCACATAATAGATATGGCCAGTATAGTAGAAGATAGGGCAAACCAGTCCAATCCGCTTGGGCGGATATACAGAACGCTAGAAAAGGTTTCCCACGACAGAGACGTGTCCTTCCAGACGATCGAAGCACATCTAAGGGAGGTGAGAAGCTCCATTGACGAATACAACAGATTGTGGGGACGCGAGTTTCGTCAAATTGAGGAGATCACGCAAGAGCTATCGACCATGGTGGCAAAAGTTAGTGGTTCTGATTCACGGAAAGACGAAGAACTTACTGGGTATCTTTTTGTGTTGGTTCGTGCGTTGGAGCACAGCTTGAGGCGTCTTTCACTTCTTGACATTAGCCACGATTTGCAAGATCGCTTTAAGTAATCAGAGGCTAGATAACGTTGCTAATAGACAGGATCACAACATGATCCTTCGAGGCCACAGCGCTTGAACCCAAAATTCCTCAACTAACAGGGATAAGGATAGCTTTTAGTCATAGTAAAGTTCAAGGAGGGCCTAAACCAGGCTAGCGACCAAAAATTGAACTAACTAGGTCTATAAGAATAGATCTCAATAAAGTCAGGACCTCAGATGGGTACAGGATTTTTAAGCATTCTCAATGACAATCTTGTCTTTGCTCGGAATGAGTTTTTTGGGATTGGAGTCGCTGTCTGCTTGATCCTTCTTGCGTGCGCGTCATCCTACAGAATGGCGAAAGCGGCGAAGGCAGCGAGACTGGAGACCCAGTCCGCGATCCAGGCAATCGAGGCGATTAGCAGCCCCAGTGAGTTCACCGACAATTTTGCAACCATTGATGAGAAGCTACGAGGGCAGCAGCGATTCGGGGGTACTTGGTCGGAGTTTGTGAAGACTCTGATTCCGCCGCTCGACCATATTGATTCACCCGATTTCCGTCTGTATCGCTCAACAAAAAGGCCCCAAGACTACTTCGACTCCGATCACGTTCTACGGGATGTTAAGCCCTATATTCTAGAGAGCGAGAATCTAATCGGTCTCGGGCTGATTTTTACCTTTTTGGGGCTGATTGCCGCGCTCCTTCATGCAGGAATAAATCTGGGTTCTGCAAATGCTGAGGCCGTCAGCACAGTCATTAAGGATCTGTTGAGTACCGCTGGGGCAAAATTCTTCGCATCATTGGGCGGCGTGTTTGGTGCTCTGCTCCAGACGGTCGTGCGCGCACGTGTATCAGAACGAGCAGAGACGGATTTGGAGCGCTTCGTCAGCAAGCTGGAGTCTCTCTTGCCCATGGCGAATTTGGAGAAGATCGCCGCAGAGCAATATGCCCACGCCATACGTCAAACCGCCAGGCTTGAAGAGATGGGAGCTGAGATTACTCTTGCAATTGGCTCTCGAATCGAAGCAGCTCTCGCATCAATGCCCGAATCGATGGGCAAAGCTATGTCGGGGGCGCTTGCGCCAACCAATGATCGCTTAGAAGAGGTGTCGAAAGGAATTTCGAGCACTAGTACGGATGCAATTGCCAAGCTTGTAGATGAATTCTCCCGACAGCTCACTGGAGCGGGTGAGAAATCGATGAATCAGGTTGTGGTACAGCTTGACTCGCTATCCAACACGTTAGGCCAGACTGTTAGTCAGTTGGGTTCAAGCAACCTAGAAATAAAGGCGACAATGTCCGCCCTCCTGGAAGAGATGAAAAAGGGGGGGTCCTATTTTGGCAGCGCAGTAAAGGAGAGCTCCGATGCCGCATCTGAACAGTTTAGGGAGATAAGTAATTCGGTTGCTGACTCGCTCAGTCAATTGATTGAGAGGCTTGAGACCCAACAGGAGCAAAACTCACAGACGTTGGATCTTCTCGTCGAGAAGTTTGGTACAGCAGGATCGTCCGCCGCAGATGCCTTCAAGCAGAGCTCTGAGAATAGCGCTAAGGAGATTGCGAACGCTCTACAGGGAGCTATTAGCGGACTCATGTCCTCAGCGGAGCGAGCAGGGGGCGATATGGCCGAAAAAATCACCGCAGGAGTCGGCGAGGCGGGGAGAGCAATGGCGCAAGGGGCGCGGGATGCTTTGGAGGAGACTTCTAACAGTATTACCGAGAGCATGAATAGGGTGACAGAGGCTCTAGAGGCATGGCGTTCCTCAGTTTCCGGTGCAACCACTGCCCTTCAGAACGCTACTTCCGCATTGGCAGACCACAAGAGGGGGTTGGAGTCTGTTAACGCACGCCTAATTGAAAGCGGAAACACGATAGGTACCGCTACTCAAGCCTTAAAAGAGACCGTTGCCCCGCTTAACCTAACCTCAACCCAGCTAAACGCCTCAACCGAGGCCCTGCGTCAATTGATTGCGGACACTATGTCTCGGTTGTCGGATATGGGTAGCGTGACCAATCGCTCCACCGAACAGATTGCGTCGGCCATTCAGGGTATGGTCTCTGCGTGGGAAACCCAAGCCGAACATCTCCGTGGATCGGATCAACAGATTGAAAAGGCATTTCGAGTGGTGGTGACAAATCTGGAGCAATCGCTTGGAATGTTGAGCAAGTTTTCCAATTCTCTCAACGATAGCCTTGGAAATTCGTTGCGTGATCTGGGCTCAATTGCTTCGGAGTTAGTGGAGGCCGTCGAGGAGCTGAGTAACAAGAAATGAGCCGTCGCGATAACAACGCAAATTACTTTGCATCGATGACGGACATGATGATTGGCATATTGTTTGTGCTGATCATCATGATTGCCTATTTTGCCCATCAGAACTCGAGACAGAATCCGATACCAATTTATATCTCTTTAGGGGAAGAGAAGCGAAAGGGCATTGCTCAAGAGGTTGCAAAGGGGTTGAGGGAAAAAAACGTAGACGCCGTAGTTTCCCCCCGTAATCCGGGCGTTGTGACGCTTCGAGGTGCAAATCTTTTCGTCCCTGGAGAATCGTCACTGACTCCTCAGGCCCTGTCGGTAATCTCTTACTTGGCAGAGGTGGTTCAAGAGAAGACAAGTTGCTATGTTTTGGGTGTTCAAACGCTTCAAGAAATGTTGAAGTGCAATCCAGATAGAGTGTTTCTAGAAGCAGTATTCGTAGAAGGTCATACCGATAACAAGCCGGTTACAACGACTTTGCGCGACGGAAGCAAGAACAATCTTGAGTTGAGCGCGCGGAGAGCGACAAATACGCATGATGCAATGGCTGCGGCTGCACCCTTGCTCACTACTTTTAAGAATTTGGATTCAGAGCCCGTCCTTAGTGTTGCTGCATATGGAGAGCAACGGCCTGTGGCGCCAAATGCTACCGAAGATGGCCGCGCTAAGAATAGGCGGATTGATATTCGCTTTGTCATGTGGGTTCCGAAATCGACAGAGAGCCTCGAAAACCAACTCGGGTCGCTTGGGCGTCATCTTTCAAAGAAGAGAGATGAACGCCAATGAATAGCGCTTCTGATGCGCCTGAACGTTTTCGCTTTCTCATCGACTACAACCCGAGTCGACTGGTCGTACCGAGACCGTCCATTGAAGGCATTCATGCCGCCGAGCGCTTCCTGGCGAAAAAGGCGCAGCGATTCGAAGATCGAGATTTGATCGATGGCCATGAGTTTCTTGCCGAAGTCTTAGATTGTTTGAGTTCGAATAGAACACCTTCCAAGAAGGCTATGCGTCGGGTTGCGGCCGGTAACCTATTGGCGATTGCAGCCGCGCCCAACGGAAAGGCAGCTCTTGCAGACTTTATAGAGCTACTCATTAACGCCGATAGCAAGGCTTGTTTCAAGGCGTTGCTATTAGGTTTTTTGCGAATGCCCCATGGTGACGACACCGCAAACGAGGGTGATGCAGTTCGCCTAGCCCTTTCTCACGGACTCAATGGACTCCCGCAACGCTGGAAGCTGCGTATTCAAGAGTATGGGCTTTTGGATAAGCCGATTGCGAGGCTGCTTGCAAAAAAAGCTATGGAGGGCATGCCCGGACGATCGCCTCTGGAAGTGTTTGAGCACGCTGGCTTGAGACGCGGCGTATTACTCGGTGGAGGCTTCGCGCATGCGGCTTTTCGCCAGATCTGCGATGAATTGGCTCGTGGACATGATGACGTATTAATTGAGCGCTTCTTTTCTTTCTTTCCGACGGATTTTTCCGATAGGGCTGATGAAAGAGTTCAACTGACTAAGACCACATTGGGCGATGTGGCAAGGGCCTTGCTCACGCCATACCTGGATGAGGATCCTGGCGAGGACCGGAAGGGGCGAATCCTCGAATTGCTACTCCGCCTATACAAAGACCCAAGGCTAAACGCTGAGCAATGGGTAGGCGTTGATGGAAATCTAATCGAGGTGTTGTACCGCTGGTTAACCTCAGAATCCTTTGAAATGCTGATGGAGGTCTTAAATAGCTCTAATCAATCACAGCAGTGGAAGACTAGAGAAACCTTTTGGCGGAAATACATTAAGAAGAATCATGTCAAAGAGGCTTGGGTGGCGTTTGGCCCAGATGCGGAAAGACAGGCCCGTTTGCTGATCCGATCCGGTCAATTACGATCTCGTGGTGCTTACGGCGTACTTGAGCGTAGTCAGATTCAAGGTCACCATTCTGTTTTATTCATGCGAATCGGTGACCTTACAATCAGCGAGTGGACTCATGATGGAAAGGTACGCTTTTATCGGTCCCGAAACCTGGAAAAACCATCGCTTTATCGACTTCGGTATGACCCTGAAGTTCTGCGACGTGACCGTTATCCCGATTTTTTAAAGGTACACCGTGGTGCCTGGCAGGGTGACGTCGCAGGGTTTATTTATCAGTCTACCGGCATAAGGCAACCGTAATGGTCGAGTCCCTTACCTGGGCCATTGATAAAGGCGACATAGAGATTACTGCCATTCGAGATGGCGCTCTGATTGGCCTATCGGAGTTGTCGTCCGAGTCACGTATTGAGTGGTCCGTTGGCTTGTCGAGACTTGCGGCGGCACATTCGAACAGCGAACCGGGCGTTTCGACTCTACCAGCCGATAGCGGTTACCGACTGACCCCCAATTTTGTTGCGTCATTAACTTCGGAGCAAGCACGATCCCTCGGCTTACCCCCGGATGTTCCATTCTCCCTGTGGGTTCGACTTACCGGATCATTTGTTTCATCGACAACTAAGGCGATTACCGCTTGGCATGACACTAGCGGATCGCCGGTAAGACTTCGACAGGAAGCGGGGCTTGTTTTCTTGGGCTCAAAGGCATATCGCATCCCCGGCCCTTTGGCGAAGATCGAGCAAGCGTGTTTGCGATTCAACTCATCTGGGCATGACTTAGATGCTCGTTTGGCTGCGACATCCCAATTAAAGACGGCAATTGAGTCAATGTCCGGGCAAAAATTGGGGGTAGATCGTCAAATCGATGACATGCGTTTTAGACACGCAAGCGGTGTGTCACTTGATTTGCATGTGTCCAAAGATGGCGTCCAATTCGATCCAATATTTTTCTCAGATGAAGCTCTCAAGAGCGTAAGACAGACTGGTGACATGTTGGCAGAGTCGTCAGCACTATTGACCCCGGAATTGCAGCGCTCACTGGCTGGCCAGTTCAGAACTGCGCAAGAGGTTAAGGCTACCTATGTGCTAGCCAAAGGCGAGTATTTGTACGTCGATAGCTCGGTACGAGAGATATTGCGTTGCATAAAGGATTATCAGGGACGCTCGCCAGAGGAGAGAGCGCGTTTCGCTCGCTCTCCACAATCATTCTTCAAGGAACATTTGAAGAATGATGGGCTATCCGATGAGGACTCTGATGTAGCAGTTGAGAGCACGTTTTTCGAGACTGATGCTTTTTCTGAGCGAGTCATACAAGTCGGCCTCTGGAAGCCGCCAGTATTGCCGTTCATAAAGAGGGCTCCAAACAGCTGGTTTCCAGAGTCGTTTGGACTAAAAATTGGCTCGAAAACAATAGCAGTCAGTGAGCAGCAGCTCGAGCCGCTGGCAAAGGCTATCGCAAATGGCCTCGTAGAGAATATTTCCGAAGTCAACATTCCAGGTGTGTCCGAGGCTGTTCCAGTGTCCCGCGACTCGCTCGATGCTGTAAACGCCCTTCTAGAGATTTTTCTCAAGGTTCCGCCCATTGAGTTACCCGCTGCGGACTCACAGGCCTCGGCGCCCGGAGGGGAAATGTCCTCCAGAGACCTAGGTTCAAAGTCAATCCTCATCGTGCAGCAGAATTTTGAGGAGGATTCCTTTTCAGCCCAATTTCAGGAGCGTAAGGCAGCCATTGATTGTGGCGTGCCAGGATTGCTCTCTACGCTGAAGGCCCACCAGGAGCTTGGTCTTGACTGGCTAAAGCGTTGTTGGCACCAAGGCTACCCGGGTGTTCTTCTCGCTGACGATATGGGCCTTGGCAAGACTCTTCAATTGCTTTGTTTTATCGTCTGGCTGAAGGCCGCTACACACAAAAAGCGACCGGGGCACCACCCCGCGATAGTTGTCGCCCCAGTTTCCCTTTTGGGAAATTGGGAGTCCGAAGCGAGACGGCACTTTTCCACAGATGCGATGGGCAAGATGGCGCGACTATATGGTCATTCTCTAGGTCAATTCCGCAGAGGTGGTTTTAAAAGGCCTGATGTTATCGAGGGAGTTGCAACTCTAGAGGTGGATGAGCTCAGATCCTTTGATTTGATCCTCACTACCTATGAAACCATGCGGGACTACCATTTGTCGCTCGGCGTGATCGACTTTTCTGTCATTGCATTCGATGAGATGCAGAGGATAAAAAACCCGCAATCGATGATGACAAATGCTGCCCAGGCGCTTCGGGGGGACTTCAAAGTTGGATTGACAGGAACGCCCATCGAGAACTCTCTCGCTGATATTTGGACAATATTCGACACTCTCATGCCGGGTGCTCTGGGTCTTGGGAACCTCAAGAGCTTTCTTAGTCACTACTCCCTGGACAATACAGAGGCTCTACTCGAGCTCAGATCACGGCTAATCTCATCATCCGAAAGGCGACCGGCACCAATGTTGCGTCGAATGAAGTCAGAGATTTCGTTCGATTTGCCAGTAAAGAAGGAATCGAACGTCCAAAGAGAAATGCCGCCTAATCAGGCTGTTGCTTACATCGAAGCTGTGAAGGCTGCTGGCAACGAGGCTGGCTACCAGGGACGGCTCGCTGCGTTCCATCGTATAAGGGGCGTATCACTCCATCCAATTTTTGCTGGTGACCAATCTTTGCCTGGTGATGAGTATGTTTCGCAATCTGCTCGGCTTCAGAGCTGCGTTTCAGTTCTTGATTCGATCGCCCAGAAAGGCGAGAAGGCACTGCTTTTTGTCGAGAGTCTAACGATGCAAGAGTGGCTCTCATTTTACCTTAAGGAGCGCTATTCACTCGAAAGATATCCGGACCGAATTTATGGGGGGACATCAGCAGACAAGAGAACAGCAATTGTTGAGACTTTTCAGAAGGCACCGACACATGAATTTGCTGTATTAATTTTGTCGCCGAAGGCAGCCGGTGTTGGGCTCACACTCACGGCGGCCAATCACGTTATTCATTTAACACGCTGGTGGAATCCGGCTGTTGAGGACCAGTGTACTGACAGGGCCTATCGCATTGGCCAAACGAAGGACGTAAATGTCTACTACCTTCAGGCGGTGCATCCCGTATACGGTGACGCTAGCTTCGATTGTGTTCTTGACAGACTGTTGGCAAAAAAACGTCTGCTTTCGGCGGGCATGTTAGTTCCCTCCGAGACAGGGGAGGAATTAAAAGAAATCTTCGAGGCACTATCCATAGGTCAAGCAAATTGAAGGTGCACGCTTAGTCTATGAAGGTGGGAGAAAAATTGGGTTCGAGTGTCGCTCCGCTAAATCCAGCAATTGCAGCTTACATGCGCGCCGTTGAGGTCTTTAAGTCTCACCAGTGTGTTCCCGCACTGCTCAGCGCGATTGATAAGGCGATACTTGCCAAGGCCGGCTTCACAGAAATTATTGAGTCTGTTTCGACACTACTCTCAGAGGATGACGACAAGTTTTGGGGGGCCTATGGGAGCAAGTATCTGCGGCCGCTAGATTGTGACGGATTGGGTATTTCTCGCTTTAGGCCACGCGAGCCAACTCTTCAGAGTGGGCTGAAGCTGGTATGGGGACGAGTCTCATTAATCAAGCCCGATGATCTAATTAGTTTTGAGAAAACACTTGTAAATTGGTCTGAGTGGTCAGCGCTAGATGGGTCTCGCGATGCGACATCTGATGACGCTCGCCTCAAATCTGGAGAGGAGTCGGCAGATGCGGGTTTCGACCGCCTTAGGGATGCGGTTTACAACATGGCGATTACGCTTGAAGAGGCGTCTATAGAGTCCAAGCGTCTGGCTGAGACTTGCAATAAAAATGGGCTTGGGATGATTCCATGGGCCTATGTGCTTATTGAGACAAGTAATTTAGATTCTGATTTTCTTCAGGAACTGAGAGAGTTTTCCGACTACTTGCAGCAATACTACGGGTCAACCGCTTCTATGGCCTCCTTCATTCAGTTGCCGGATAGTCAGAAGGCCGATCTTGCCAGGCTACTCGGTGCGACGATATTTAGTCGTCTCCTGCATTCACAAGGTCTGAGCTTTGATTCGGTAGATGAATTGCATCAATTCAGACTTGAATATGTGGATCAACTCACTTTTGCGGAGGTGCCCGAGTCATATGCCTCGTACATTGCAAGCATAGTTAATGTCTCGTTGATGTGCTCTGTTTTGGGGGCAAACTCCTTGCAGCTAGGGTTACTGACTGAGAGGGAAGTCTGTCAAAATGATTTTAGTTTTTGTAATGCAGCTGATCACGATTTTTTGAACCTATCCTTGGTCCCGAGCGAGGCACTTTCGCACTTACTTCCTGTTATCAATCCATGGGAGGGAGATCGTGAAGGTTGCATGGACCTATCGGACCTTTTGAGACTGTTGAGAATTGGCAAGAAAAGGCCGCGTTCGGGTGAACATTTTGAGTTATTTCTCCACGATGTGATCAAGGCACTTCACGTAGAAGACGACGTGTTGGGACTTGCGGTCGCGCAGTATGCAGCATATAACTTGGCTGACGTTGTTATCCCTCTCGGATTGTTGGAGCACCTGCCCAGACTTACTGAAGCAGACTGCTATTCAGACTATGGCGTGCTAAATTCCATCAGCCAAAAACTTCGGCTATCCGATGAGACAGGAGATTACGAGTCCCAGGTCGTTCCTACAAATTGGTTAGATGACTTTGTAGAACTCGATCTGGACTCTGATCAGCATCCCGCACTCTATGCGACGAAGTTCAGTAACCGAGAACGATTTCTTCACTTTAGGTTTGATGAGTGGCTTAATTTTGTTGAAGCGCTCAACACCGAGGGCCAGGCTCATTACGCGTGTGTCTTAATGGCCCTAATGTTCAAAATCAAACGAGTTTTTGCGTCATACAACGTCCAATCTTCCAATCGATTACCGCCCAGGGAGACGTCGGTGTGTTTGCAGGCTCTCAAATTTCACAAGTCCTTCGCACTAGTAGAGGCCGCACTTAGAGATTACATCTCAGTTATTGAGCCGCTACCTCCAGAATATCGAGGGGTATACAGAGCTGTGGTTTCTATCAATCCAGCGCTGAGGCTTGAGACTGTAAACGCTTCTGGTCATTCAAAAGCACGATTCGAGAGGCAATTACTAGAGCAGACTCCGAACCTAAGACGACTGAACAGAAAGAGTAGGGAAAGCGTCCTAAATGCATACTGCATGTCGAGGGATCCAGCGTTTGCTCCCTATAAGCTAGATGGTGATGCAGTTTCTAGCTATGCCTCGGGCATCGAAAACGAAATTGCCCATCGAATCGGTGATATTTCTCCAGATTTGCTACCGGTGCTTCAGAGTCACGATATAAGAGCGAGGTGCACAAGGAACGGGGTGGTTCTTGATGGGCTTGGTGCCATGGGTAGGTTCCTAGAAAAAGTTCTCGTTCTTGACAATGCTGTAAGCGAAGCGTTTCCGCTGTTGCGTCCCTTAGCAGCTCATGAGGGTTTTGAGAAAGTGTGTGAATCAATCATCGAGATTTCCGCGCTTCGTAATAGGTACAGTCACGGACGATACGATCGAGACGATGCGAAATGCAGGCGAGATCTTTTGAGAGTGGAAAAACTTTTGTTCGAAGATAAGTTTTTGGACATTTTAAGTAGCACCGCCGTCACGATTCCACGGATCTAAAACTGTGTACTTGATAGTGGACCGTTATTTTCGGTTCCTAACCGTTTCTGAGCCCATTCATTTCCCGAGACAGAATGTCCAAATCATTCTGGATCCTCTCCCGTATTTGACGGGTTCGCTCTAGGATCTTCTCCGCTCCACTTTTGATGGTGTTCGCGGATGTGTTAATCGCTTCAAATCCCTCCACTTGCCTCACAACATTAGCAATCGCTCTATCCATTGCATCAAGATCGGCTTCGAACTCAGCTCTCTCCCTTGCGGCCCTGACAATAAGTCCCTTCGCCAACATCACAGCAGCTTTAAGGGCTACATCCGTACTTCTATCCTCGGAGCTCCAAACAATTAGGATGTCATTTTCAAAGCGGCGAAGAAGGCCGACACTTTGGGCCAACTGAAGCTTGGCAGAAACCACAAAGATGCCGTATTGAGCCTTGCGATTTTCGCGCGCGACAGCCATCTCCTCTAGCGCTCTTGAAATTGTATAACTAGCGTCTTCTTTTGCCTCAACCACAATGCGGGCCCCGGGTGCCACACAATCTGCACCGAGTGTTATGACCGCATCGCCAACCTTACTGCGGGGTATCTCACCAGTTGTATTCCCGACGGCTTCAATCTGATCGTCACTCTCAAGGAAAAGGACCTCCAGCGTGCTGATGACAGATGCCTCGAATTCATTGCCATGTTGAACACCTCTTTGAGCCTCTTGACGCCTAGCGTTCAGTGCGCTGATTTCGTTGGTGATCCTCTCCTGAAATGACAGGGCGGCATTATTTTGCTCGACAATGAGCTGTCTAAGTTCCTGACGGATGCGAGCAAGTGCCGACTGGTCGTTGTCCAAGGTGAACTCCCCTCGAATCTGCATACTCGCAGCTTGAATTTGTCGAAGCATCCTGTTGAGAGCGGAGTCCTCGTGGTCGAGCGAGAACTCCTGCATGACATTGGTAATGTGCTCCTGAAGATTGCTCCCCACATGAATATGGTTTGAGCGGAGCTCGCTGAGAAGTCGATTTAGCGCGCTCTCTGGAACGTCAAGTGAAAATTGTTGAAGGATTCGCTGATTTTGGTCCTCTATGGCTGTTCTAGCGACTGCGCTGAAGTGCTCAAAGAAAGTGTTTGCTTCCCCCGGGCTGAGCAGCCGCATCAGGGGGCTGTCTTGTCCGACAAGTTGATCGATGGTTGTCTGAATACCCGTCTGCGCTCGGGAGAGGTGATTTTGAAGAAGGCGCTGTAGATCGCCATCTTCGCTCACTAAGCGTCCAACATTTTCTGTAAATCGACCGTTTTCAGGATTGAAATACTCTCTTAGCACGTCATCAAGACTTTCTGCTGTTCGAGCCTGATATCCGCTCACCATTTTGGTTAATTCTTCGATGAGTCGATTGCCCTCATTTCGAATGGAGTCGGTATCAATCTGACCGGCAGCTGATTTAATGGCCATGACGCCAATGCGTAGTGCCTGAATGGCAAATCGATCACGTTCGAGCCCTTCGGGGGCTGCTCGTAAAGCTTCGAGAACAACTGGGTCATCGATCTGTAAGTGAAGATTTAGCAGCCCTGGCTCGGATTGGCCCCTACTGGCGCCCCAATTGGTCTCGTCCGTAATTGGCTCGCTCGACCATGAAGCACTGTTTGATTCATCTAGGGTCACTTCAATTCTCCTTTGACTAACGTGTATCTCGCCAATGAGCGCTGGTTTGTTGAATTACTATAAAGACTATCTTAAAAAAACACGGCATTTGTGAGGTGCCATCCCGCGTCTCTAAGCTCATATTCTGATCCTGGTGTTAGCTACATTAGGTCAGTGCCAAACCCACACATGTAGGAAGACAGGGAGCTTTACATGAGTCAATCTGAATCAATGTTTGCCTTGGGTTCTCTACTCAACAGGACAGCCACCGAGTTAGATCCAGAAGAGCACCCTTTGAACGTATCTCTCCGCGACCTTCTAGCCGTTCTCAATGGTCTAATAGCTCATTTAGATGATCTCCGGGCAGACGTCAGCGACCTTCCTGAAGAAGGAGGCCGTCAACTGTCAGCGCTGCGGTGTGTTCTGGGTATCACTGTGCAATACCTCAGTCAGTTTCCATCGCACGTCCCATTGGTCGAAACGACTCTGTTAGAGACAAACAGGGTTCATGAGTTAGCACTCCGATTAATCGAGACTAACGCCATCACTTTTGAGTGGATTGAGCAAGCTCTGAGCCAAGCGATGGATGAGGCGAGGCATCGTATTCACCGGAACAACGACGAGACGAACGAGTTGATCGAGCGTTCCCTGAGGCCGGACCGCTAGACCCGACATCCCAGCATGCGCTACCTCACCAAATCCCGCTTCAAGCTGGCCGTAGAGTGTCCCACCAAGCTCTTTTATACCGGTAAGGGTCACTACCGCAACCTGCTGTCAGAAGACAGCTTTATGCAGGCCCTGGCCGAAGGGGGCTTTCAGGTGGGCAAGATGGCCACCATGCGCTATCCGCAGGGTCGGGAGGTAAAGGCGCGCAGCAATGCCGAGGCCTTGGCAGAGACCCAAGAGCTGCTGTCCTCTCATGCCGACATTGTTCTCTTTGAGCCGGCCATTGCCTACCAGGACCTGCTGGTGCGGGTGGACATTCTGGTCAAACAGGGCAATGCCCTGCAGCTCATCGAGGTCAAGGCCAAGTCTTACAACTCCGACGAGCCCAAGCTGCTCGGTGCCCGGGGCGCCATGACGAGTGACATGCGCCCCTACATTCAGGATGTGGCCTTCCAGAAATTCGTGGTCTCGCAGGCCATGCCCCAGGCCAGCATCCAGTGTTTTCTGATGATGCCCGACAAGGCGGTCACTGCCACCGTCAATGGCCTGAACCAGTGCTTCAAGATTGTTCGTGGAGAGGACAACTCCACTGAAGTCATCACCTTGCCTCAGGCCCAGGCCCTGGTCGATGCCAGTCCCGATCTGCTCGCCCTGGTACCCGTAGACCAATACATCGACATGGTCATGGCGGCTCCCTTGGATTACCCAGGCGGGCAGGGCGGTGAGCAGGACTTCCTGCCCCAGGCGGTGGCCCGTTGGGCCCAGGCCTATGCGGCTGACCAAAAGATGGCCCCACGGGTCCACAAGGGCTGCGCCCACTGTGAGTTCCGCGAGCCCGGTGGCCCAGTCCCAGGTGGGCTTCAGAGCGGCTATCACGAGTGCCTGCAGCAGGCCGCGGGTCTCACCGTGGATCAGATCGAGGCAGGCACGGTGCTCGACATCTGGAACTTCCGCGGCAAGGACAAGCTGATCGACCAGGGCGTGCTGCGCATGAGCCAGGTCCATGAAGAGGACTTAAAGGTCAAGTCCGATGGCAGCGGCGGGTTGTCGAACAGCGAGCGGCAGTGGCTGCAGGTGGGGGGCATCCCCAAGGTCTCAGATGCCGGGGGCTATTACTTCAACACCGACTACTTCCAGGCGGCCCGAAGCAACTGGCGCTGGCCGTTTCACATGATCGACTTTGAGACCTGTACGGTGGCGCTGCCCTTCTTCAAGGGCATGCGGCCCTATGAGTCGGTGGCCTTTCAGTTCTCGCACCATGTCATGCACGAAGACGGCCGCATTGAGCACAAGACCCAGGCCCTGCTGGCCCAGCCAGGCGAGTTTCCGAACCTGGCGTTCGTGCGGGCCCTGCGCCAGGCCCTTGGCCAAGACAACGGCACCATCTTTCGGTGGGCCGCCCACGAGAACACCATCCTGCGGCACATCAAAGACCAGCTGCTCTCGCCCAATGCGGCCGAGCTGCTGGGGTCCCAGGACCTGAGCGATCGCGATGAGCTGGTGGCTTTTATTGATGAGGTGGTGAGCTACAAGGTCGGCGATGTGACCATTGCCGGGCCACGGGCCATGGTGGACTTGAACGACATGGCCAGGCGGGCTTATTTCCACCCGTCAACCAAGGGGCGCACCTCGATCAAAAAGGTCTTGCCGGCGGTCATGGCCAGCTCGCAGTGGCTGCGCCAGAAGTACGCCCAGCCCATCTATGGGCAGCAGATTGCGTCGCTGAACTTTCAGCAGGGCTTTGCCTGGATCGAGGAACTCCCCGACGGTAGCCTGCGCGACCCCTATGAGCGGCTCAAGACCCTGGCCACCGAGATGCTGGGCCAGGCGCCCGCGCCGGATGACGTCGAGGTAGCCGAGGGTGGGGCAGCGGCCATGGCCTATGCCCGGCTGCAGTTTCAGGACCTAACGCCCGAGCAGCGGCTTCAGATTGAGCAGGCCTTGCTGCGCTACTGCGAACTCGACACCTTTGCCATGGTGATGATCCTGGAGGCCTGGCTGGAGTGGGGGCGGGGGTAGTCCGGGTCCGCCGCTCTAAGAGGTGGTCCCGTTGCGATTCAGTGCGCTGTAACGCCGATCTTTAAACCGGTTGCGCGGAGGACTGCGTTGAGTGTCTTGATGGTTGGATTACCTCGGGCAGACAGGGTTCGATAGAGCGTTTCGCGTGAGAGGTTGGTTTTTTCCGCCACCGCCGCGATCCCTCCTCTAGCCTCAACAACCTTACGCAGGGCTGTGAGATAGGTTCGTGGATCGTCATCCTCGTTGGCTTCATTCAGGAATTCAGCTGCAAACTCGGGATCCTGCAGTTGGGTAAAAAGCCATTCGTCGTGCTTAACTATTTTTCTCATTGGGTTCCCCTCTTCTTCCAATCATTCCATCGGCTGACTGCCTCACGGACATCCGCACCCTGTGAGCTTTTATCCCCGCCGTGACAGAGTAAAACGATCTTCTCCCTCTCGATCGCGTAATAGATGCGATAACCCGGGCCGCTATGTATTCGCAATTCCCATACGCCGGACCCAACTGACTTGGCGTCACCAAAGTTTCCGTTTGCCACCCGAACCAATCGAACGGCGATCTTCAAGCGCGCATTGCGATCCTTTAGAGAGTCAAGCCATCGTTCAAAGAGGTCATTTCCGTTGGCGTCTGTGTAGTGCCGAAGCTCATACATCGAGTTATTGTAGCCCAAAGGCTACATTTTGAAATACCAAGAGATCCGATCGCAAAACCTCCTACCCGGAGGAGCTCTTAAAGCTAGGGGGCTTGACCCACTAAATATTCGTATATACATTAAAGAAGCCTCCCCGGGCCTACAAATTGAAAACCGCAAGAAAGAAAGCTCTACTATGAGTGGCTCGCAACAAGTTTCGAAGGACCATCGGGCGCTTATGGCGGCCATTGACAAGAGCGACCCATCCAAAGATTACGTTTGGGACGGAGCCGACGAAGACGATCGGCCTTTCTCTAAGCAAGAACTGACCGCAGGGCTCGAGGCTTACCGGAAATCCAGAGGACGCCCAGCTGGGAGTGGAAAGAAGGAGGCGGTAGCCATTCGCCTGGATCATGAGGTCTTAGAGGTCTTCCGCAACAGTGGGCCTGGTTGGCAGACCCGAATCAATGAGGTACTGCTGGAGTGGGTTAAGCGGAACCGTTAGAAAAAAAATTGCAAGGAACTTGCGAAGATTAAGCAGTGTTCTTTGCTCGCTGCGTAGCTTACGAAGGAGTTCAAGCAATGACCAAAAAGGTCGAAAAAGAAGCCTAGTGTAAAAAAGACGCTCGAAAACTCGGCGCTCCAAGCCGCGGTATCTCGTCTCAATAGAGACGAAAGCGCGTTTCGAGTCATGTCGGCCAAGGGTGATGTCACCAAGGCACTGGCAATTCTCGATGACTTGGATGCCAAAGCCGCCGCCTCAAAGGCCTAAAAGGATGTTGCAAGCATCACTTCCAGGTTTATACTTTTGACTGTCTACATTTGTAGACACCGTCTGTTGGTGCTCGTCTAACGCGAGTTAAACGGGAAGCTGGTGAGAATCCAGCGCTTCCC